>Ga0209062_1001598_pt1 | contig 37973 bp, 39 predicted proteins | sample Coa_R2_2_FD_187158 | JGI IMG/M metagenome (GOLD analysis project Ga0209062, IMG submission 187158) | Surface soil microbial communities from Centralia Pennsylvania, which are recovering from an underground coalmine fire - Coalmine... | ecosystem: Environmental > Terrestrial > Soil > Unclassified...
GTCCCTCACAAGGTGACCGTCCGCCCAGGCGGTGCCCAGGTCGTCGTGTTGAATGCGGTGCCCCACGTCAATGTCGAACTCAAAGTCGTGGACCGCGACGGGAAGCCGAAAGCCGACACTTGGGTCGGTGTAATCTCCTACTATTTTGACGGGAAATACATCCCCGCATCCTTTGATTACTCCCCCCGAACCGACCAGGACGGCCGCGTACTCCTGCAGGTTCCCCACGGAGCTACCCTTGTGCAACTAGGCCGGAACTACGAATCGGCCGATATTTACAGCTTCCGACCGGGGGAAGGTACCAAGATCGACAGATATGGGGGTAGCTACTTATGGATCGAGAAGGCTGAGGCAGACAGGTCTTTCGAGGTGCGCTGGGAGCGGGGAGCCGAAGCTTGGCTCCACGTCACGGCCAAGGATGGTTCTGCCATCAAAAACCTGGAGATACGGGCCCAGAACGGCGATGGGAGCCATGTAATCGTGTTGCCGCGGGGCGAAGGCTTCTTCCAGCTAAAGGGGTCACTCAAAGCCGACCTCCCCGGTACCGTCACGGCAAAGGCGTACGGCTACAAAGAGGCGACGACAACCATCAAACTGCCGGCCGGCGGCCTCAAACGGATCGACATGACCCTGGAGAAGTAGAAGTAAGAACCAATCCGAAAAAACCGGTTTGGTTGGAGGAACCGGGTTTTTCACAGGTTATCCGAGCAACGAAACATGAATAGGTATCTGTTAGCTAGGAACGTAACGCCAGTTTTCTTAGCTCTGATGGTCACGCCGGGCGCGAGATGCGGGGATGCGGTGGACCGGATACAGGTCGGCACCAACGTTCAGGTGAGCGACACACGCAAGGACATCGCCCACTACGAAGTCGTCATTGCTGCGAGTCCGAAAGCGGCCAAAAACCTAGTTGTGGCCTCAATGGCGTCCGCCTCACCGAAGGATCCCGACCTGCACGAGGTCGCCACGTTCACTTCCTGCGACTGCGGCAAGACGTGGAAACTCGCCCGGGTTCAGAACGCACAGGCAAAGAACGAGACCTACGCGGATCCGCACCTTGCCTACGGCGCCGACGGCTCGGTCTACATGGTTACGCTGCGTTGCAATTACAATAGCCTGAAGGGGCGCAATACGGAGTTGGACCGCTCCCAGGATGGCGGAAAAACGTGGGATCCACCTGTACTCTTGCCTTACACCGACCGCCCCTTCTTGGTGACGGATGGGAGCGGCGGTCAGCGCGACGGGCTGATCGCCTGTTTCGCGAACAGCTTTTGGGAACCGGTAGTCGCCGTTTCGCGGAATCGGGGCAAGTCGTTCTCAGCTTGGAAGTCGTTGCTCAAGACGAAGGCGCCGTACGGCATGGGCAACGGAGTAAGGCTTTCGAACGGGACGCTTGTCGTGGCGTACCCGCTAAAGGTGATGGGCGAAAGGCAACCCCTCCCGCTTGGCCTGACCACCGCGCGCTCCACGGATGGCGGCCAATCATATCGCGAGACCCCTATCATTGCTCGATACATTTGCCCCGGCCAATTCGGGTTGCCCAGTCTCGCGGCGGATCCCGCGAGCCTGCCCTACAAGGATCGCCTTTACCTGGTTTGGGCCGAACAGACCCCGAAGGGGCTGCGTGTCTGGCTCTCCCGTTCGCGCGACCGTGGGGAAACGTGGTCCAAGCCGGTCCTGCTCAGCGAACAGTCCGGAGAGGGTGATACCGCGAAGAATTACGATTCCTTCCTGTCGGCCGTGGCGGTCAACAAAGCCGGCGTCGTCGGAGTCATGTGGTACGATTCGCGCGACTTGCCGGCCAAGAGGCAGGGATGGAACATTCGATTCCGCGCCTCGCTCGATGGTGGGGAAACCTGGCTGCCTAGCGTTCGTGTGACCGAAAAGGCGAGCCTGTTCAAGCAAAGACCGGCATATCTATCGACGCGGGCCGGGGACACGGCAGGCTTGGTCGCGGACGGAGACGGAGTCTTCCACGCCGCCTGGGTGGATAACCGCACGGGCGTGCGCCAGATATGGACGGCCGCGATCCGAGTCGGACAGCGGCGGATACCTGTTTCCGACTGAAATCGATTCTCGTCACCGGATCGAGAGAAATCTGCATTGGAAATAAGCGGAGGTACGCCATGCACCCGTGGAGACTCTCTGCGGTGGTCCTTACCTTGACCGCATCATGTTGTATACCCGCGCGGTCGGACGCTGGGGAGGTAAGCTCGACTGCCACCACTCCGAAGTCAGTGGGTTTTGATCGGCACGTCGAAGGACTCATCGGCCGACTGGGCTGCAACGCCGGAACGTGCCACGGCTCGACCAAGGGCAAGGGAGGACTCCGTCTTAGCCTCTTTGGCGCCGACCCGGCCAAGGACCACGCGACGCTGCTCGAGGGGGGCCGCATCGATAGGGATAGTCCCGCGGAGAGCCTGCTGCTCCGCAAGCCCATTGGCCAGGTGAAGCACGGCGGCGGCCGGCGGATAGAAACTGGGTCGTGGGAATTCCAGGTGGTTCTCCGCTGGATCGAGCAAGGGGCCAAACGCGGCCAGGGCGCCTCCGTTCGCCAGCTGATCGTGACTCCCACCGAAGTGCGCCTGACCGGGCCGGGCGGAGGGGGCGACCTGCGCGCGACGGCCGAATTCAGCGATGGCACGCATGAGGACGTGACCGCCTTCTGCACATTCCGCTCTGCCGATGAAGAAGTAGTTGACGTGAGCGGCAACGGTCACGTTCAGGGGCGACGACCCGGGGCTGCCGCCGTCGTCGTCGGCTATGGCGCGTCGTGGGCCTCTGCCACCGTGCTCGTGCCGCGCCAGGTTTCCGCCGACTTCGTCTATCCCGATGTGCCGGCGACGAATTTCATCGACCGCCTTGTCCTCGACCGCCTGCGGTCCCTCAACGTCGTCCCCTCATCTACATGCACCGACGAAGAATTCCTGCGCCGGCTGACGATCGATGTCACCGCGAGCCTACCCACACCCAAGGAGGTACGAGAGTTCCTGGCCGACAAGGATCCCGACAAGCGTGCCAAGAAGATCGATCAGCTGCTGTCCAGCCCACGGCACGCGGCTCTATGGGCGACCAAATTCTGCGACTGGACGGCTTGCGATGTCAACACGCTTGGCGAGCCTCGAGATCTGCGTTTGTCAAAGGCGCGGATGTGGCGCGACTGGTTCCAAAAACGCCTGTCCGAGAATATATCTTGCGACCGAATCGTCCGAGGGGTGCTGTGCGGCACGACCCGCGGTGGGCAGAAGGTTTCGACGTGGCTGCCGAGTGAAATCGCCCGGCTCCAGGCGGCCCGGAACCGTGGCACAGACCCCGGCTACGCCGACCGGCCGTTTCTGGACCTGTATTGGCAGCGGTCGGCCGGTGGTGTCCCATTCTCTCCGGAGCGCCTTGCAGAAGTGACGGCTTCTGCCTTTCTGGGCCTGCGGCTCCAGTGTGCCCAGTGCCATCGCCACCCTACCGGCCGCTGGACCCAGACCGATTACCGAGCCTTCGCCAATGTCTTCGCCCGCGTCCGTCTCGGCCAATCGCCCGACTTGCGGGCGGCCATGGTCGATTTCCTGGAGGCTCGGCGGGCCAACAAACAATCCGGCGACCCAGTGCCGCGGGTGCAGGAGGTCTACCTGGAGGACAGCAAGGAGCGCTACCTCTGGGACCCAATGACAAGCGAGTTGTTGTCGCCAAGGGCACCGGGCGGGCCGACACTGGACGACACGGGGGACAGTCGGGAGGCGCTGGTCGCCTGGATGACCTCCCCGCGCAACCCGTACTTCGCGCGGAACTTCGCCAACCGGGTCTGGCAGCACTACTTCGGCCGTGGGTTAGTCGAACCGGTGGACGACTTCTCGGACTCCCACCCGCCGATACACTCGGAGTTGCTCGACGCCCTCGCAGCCGACTTTGTCGCCGGCAACTTTGACCTCCGTCGCCTGGAACGAGTGGTTCTTAACTCCCGGACTTATCAGCTTTCTCTCGCCGCCAACGCGACCAACAAGGAGGATCGATCCGGTTTCGCCCGCTTCCAACCGCGTCGTCCAATGGCGGAAGTGGTGGCCGACCTGCTACACGATGCCCTCGGGGTGGCGCCAGACTTTCGCCCGGACGCCCCGGCTGGCGTGCGGGCGGTGGAGGTGGCGACTAGCCGGCCCCAGAACCCCTTCTTGGCTCGGCTGGCCCGGACATACGGGCGCCCCGAGCGGTCACAGTTGTGCGACTGCGAGCGGAGGTCCCAGCCGACGATGGCCGAAAGCTTGCTGCTGATGTGCGATCCGACTCTGTTGGACCTCACGGGCCGAGGCCGCGTGGCCGAGTTGGTACGGAGCGACCTCTCCGTCGAACAGGAAATCGAGGAACTGTACCTGGGCGTCCTGTCGAGGAGGCCCCGCCCGAACGAACGGGAAGCCGCCGAGGATTACCTCCGCGGTAAGCCAAACCGTGCCGACGGGCTACAAGGACTGTTGTGGGCGCTGGTCAACACGCGCGAATTCATCCTGGTCCATTAACCGGTCCCATGCAGGGACTTGAAGCGAGGGGAGATCATGCGAATATCGGCATCGAGCGGACGGGGAGGGTGTGACCGCCGGGCGTTTTTGAGAATCGGCTCGGCCGGTCTGCTGGGCTTGACGCTGCCCAAGATGCTCCAGCTGGAAGGGGAGGGGGCAACCCGCATGACGGGCGGCACCCACGAGCGAGCGACCGGGGTCATCCTCATCTGGTTGCAAGGCGGTCCGTCCACCATCGACATGTGGGACATGAAACCCGAGGCGCCGGAGGAAGTGCGTGGAACATTTCGGCCGGTGGCGACAGCGTTGCCAGGCGTGCAGGTCTGCGAGCACTTGCCACGGCTGGCCCAGATCCTGAACCGGGTGACGCTGGTCCGCTCGCTCCACCATGTGATCAACGATCATGGAGCCGGCGCAAAATACGTCCTCACGGGGCGGTTGCCATCCGCCACGGCGGAGGCCCCCTCACTAGGCTCCCTGGCTGCCGCACTGCTCCCCCCGGCCGACGGAATCCCCGCCTTCATCACTGTAGGTTTGGGGTCATCGATCGGCGCAGGCCAGTTGGGGCCGGCCTACGGGCCACTCCGCGTCGATCTGCAGGCAGGCCCGCCGCAGCTGGAGGGGTTGACCCTGCCGAAAATCTTCCCCGTCGCCGCACTGGAGGACCGCGAGCGGCTCCGGCGACGGCTGGACCAGTCGCTCGCAGAGCTAGATAGCTCCGGCTTGCCCGCCGAGTTGGACCGCTTTCAGCAGCAGGCGTTGGACATCCTCCGCGCGGATAAGACGCGCCGGGCGCTCGATGTCGGCGCCGAGCGTCCGGCCGTGCAAGCGGAGTACGGCTATTCCACGGTCGGCCGAGGGGCCTTAGCCGCGTGCCGGCTCATCGAGGCGGGGGCTCGCTTCGTGACGCTTGGGACTGGGGACTGGGACACCCACGGCTCCTCGCATTTCCGCAATCTGCGCGATGAGCTGCTGCCGTCTCTGGACCAGGCTCTGTCGGCTCTGATCACGGACCTGGATCGCCGCGGGCTGCTGGCACGCACGATCGTCTACTGTGTTGGAGAATTCGGACGGACGCCGCGGCTGAACGTGGCCGGCGGACGGGACCACTGGCCAGGCTCGATGGCGACGATCCTGGCCGGGGGTGGCTTCCAGCGCGGGTACGTGCACGGGGCGACGGATCGGCTGGGGACGGAACCGCGCCTCAACCCCTGTACGCCCCAGGACGTGGCGGCAACCATATTCCACCGCCTGGGTTTTGAACCGACGCACCGGCTGGCGACCCTGCGCGACGCCTCGGTTTTCCCCGAAGGACGCGTCTTGAAACCCTTGCTGACCACCTAATGATGCGAACGTTCCTTGTCCACAGGCGCGGCAACGATGGCCTTGAAGAAACCGGCAGAAGGCGTCTGCGAGATAAAGCGGCTGTTCGTCCGCAACCAATCCAAATAGACCAATGCTATGGGCTGCCTGCCAGTGCGTGCTACCGAACGGCCAGGGTGCGGAAGACGCCCTTTTTAGCGTGTTAAGGAGCTAATTGCCGATGGTAGACCTGATTGGCTGGTCTGGAGCCATTCTACTCTTAATCGCCTATGCGCTTGTGTCTGTGAAATACGTAGGCGGCACCAGCGTTGGATACCAGCTTCTCAACATCGTGGGAGCTGTATTGTTGATCGTCAATTCGTCGTACTACGGTGCATACCCTTCCGCAATCCTTAACCTGATCTGGGCAGCGATTGCATTCATTGCAATCATACGAAAGCGGAAGGCTGGAGTTGTTACAGAACGGACATCGCATGAAGTCTGACAGAACGCTTGTGGACGTAAGTCACGTTGTCGAACACGGGATGGTAACCTACAAGGGCCTGCCAGCACCGTTAATCTGCGACTTTCTCAGTCGGCAACAATCCCAGTCGCACTACGCTCCGGGCGTCGAGTTCCAGATCGGCAAGATCGAAATGGTCGCCAACACCGGCACTTATCTGGACTCGCCGTTCCACCGCTTCGCCACCGGCAAGGACTTGTCGGAGCTGCCCCTGGAACGCCTGGCGAACCTTGAAGGAGCGGTGATCCGTATAGGCCAATCGCATGGTCGGGCCATCGACCGGCAGTTCTTCGAGGGTCATGACCTGCGCGGCAAGGCGGTCCTGGTGCAGACCGGCTGGGACCGGAACTGGCGAACGGACCAGTATTTTGAAGGCCATCCGTTTCTGACACGAGACGCAGCCGATTATCTTATCGACGCAGGCGCGGCCCTTGTGGGCATCGACTCGCTAAACATCGATGACACCGACGACTTGAGCCGTCCCGTGCATTCCCTGCTGCTCGGTGCCGAACTCCCGATTGTCGAACACTTGCGAGGGTTGAGCCAGCTTCCTGATGCCGAGTTCCGTTTCTTCGCTGTGCCAGTCAAGGTCAAGAACTTTGGGACCTTTCCAGTGCGAGCCTTCGGACTCGTGCAGGGATCTGCATAACAACCGACAACTCGCCGGTGACGAAGGAGGATTCGGAAGTAGATTCCTGGTTCACAGACAGAAGTTCCGCTCCCATCCACAATTTCGGGCAATGGTTGACAACAGCAACGGCTGCCGCTGCCGGCACAGTTTGAGCTGGACGCGATAAACAAATACGATTCCAGCTGGCGAAACGGATCGATTAAACGTAGCCATAATGATGGTTGACCGTTTGGAGTCCACGTCAAGAACAGGGCTTTTCCGCCGGTAGCGAGAACCCGCGCCGCACATTCGTCGTATCATGAATTGCGGTCTTAGCCGGGAGGCGATAAACTATCCTATGGTGCGGAAGACTCCTGCCCAACCTCGCTCGCCCTTGGCTTGCCCTGGTTTCAGCGACGAGCACTTGGCTTTGGGTAACCGCGCACCGGCCGACATCATGGACAAAACCAACCTCGATCCCACGCAACCGCTCCCTGGCATGCCCGGCGATCTGTTGCATGAAGTGCGTACGCTCGGCGACTACCGGCTGCTGCGCCGGCTCGGCGAAGGCGGCATGGGGGCGGTCTATCTCGGCTATCACGAGGGCAGGGATCAGCAAGTCGCCATCAAGGTGCTCGCCGATCATCTGGCCAGTAACCAGGCTTACGTCGATCGCTTTTACCGCGAAGCCAAAAGCGGCGCTCTGCTCAACCATCCCAATATCGTCCGTACCCTCGGAGTTGGTCAGGATCAGGCCACCTCCTTGTATTATCTTGTCCTGGAGTTTGTCGATGGCCAATCCGCGCAGGCTCTTTTGGACAAGCAGGGCCGGCTAGCATTGGGTGACGCGGTCCACATCGCTTTGGACGTGGCCCGCGCTTTGGAGCATGCTCATTCGCGGAGCATCGTCCACCGCGATATCAAGCCGGACAATATCCTCATTACCCGTTCCGGCGTGTCGAAATTGGTCGATCTCGGTCTGGCGCGGCGCATCGATGAGGCGAGCCACCTCACCGCGGCCCGACAGGGTTTCGGCACCACTTATTACATGCCCTACGAGCAGGCCATCAACGCCAAGTACGCCGACGGCCGCAGCGACATTTACGCTCTGGGTGCGACCCTCTATCATCTCGTGACCGGAAGTGTTCCGTTCGCTGGCGACAATCACCTGGAAGTCGTCGAGAAGAAGAATCAGGGCGACTTCATGCCGGCCAGCGCGCTCAACGCGACCGTACCGCCGGTTCTCGATCACATCCTGAGCCGCATGTTGGCCCGCGATCCGCGTGATCGTTACCAGACCGCGAGCGAATTGATCGTTGATCTGGAGCGGTCCCGGCTGGCCGCCCCGGTGCCGACGTTCGCCGATCCAAACCAGGCCTTGCAAGATCCGTGGGTGCAACAGTGTCTAACCACATCGGCGGAGCCGACGCGACTCGATCCCGAGATGCCGCCGTTGCCTTCGACCTCCACGGCTGAGCCGGCGCCCCAAACGCAGAGCGATGGCTTCTGGATCCTGCGCTATCGCAATCAGGCTGGGAAACTGTGCCGAGCGCAGGCGAGCACGGAGCAGATCGTCGTGCGTCTGCGCCATGGCCGGCTGTCCGCCAAGGTCGAGGCGCGCCATGCTTGTGGCAAGGATTATCATCCTCTCTCGTTCTACCCGGAATTCAAGAATATCGCACCGTCCCGTCCGCCGCAAAAGCAGCCATCGAAAGTCGAGTCGGAGCCAATCATTGCCGCTCGGCCGCGGTTCGTCGCACAGCCTTGGTACCGAGGGCACATCCTCTTTTTTGGGATCGGCACCACCGTGCTGCTTCTCTGCTTGGCTGCGCTCTACTTTTTTCTGCACGGTTGAGAAAAGGGCGATCATCACTCAGCAGTCGTTTTCTCGGATTCTCATGGCAGCCGTACGGAGTCAATCTGTGCTGGGGGACGTTCTTCACCGAGGGACCGTTTGACCAATCGACAGAACAGGATGATTCCATATATGATGGGAAAGTTCTGTCTCGATCCTCACCTTTGAACGCGGAGTAGCCATGTATCCCATGCCCTACACCTCACGCACCGTCCGATGGGTCCGCGCCGGCTTGGGCTGTGTTTTTCTGTTGCTCGTCTCATTGACTGTCGCCTATTCGCAACTACCGCAAGGTGTAGAGAAAAAGGCGGAGGAGAAGAAGGGAATGGAGATGCCCAAGCAAAAGGCGTCTCACACGCTTGTCAAACTGCCGGCGGAAGCGGGAGCAGTGGAGGTTGCTTTCGTGGACGGCAGTAATCTGAAAATGGTGCTGCGCGAGGAAAAGATCGCATTAGATACGCCGCATGGCAAGCTGCATATCGCCGTTTCGGATATTCAACGCATCGAATTCGCAACAAGATTATCCGACGAGGACGCCAAACAAATCAAGAAATCGATTTCGGATCTCGGAAGTGATGACTACCAAAAGCGCGAGGCCGCGAGCGCTCAACTCCTCAAGTTACGCGAGAAGGCGTATCCGGCACTGCTCCGCGCAGCCGGACAGAACGATCCGGAAACGGTACGCCGTGCTCAGGAACTTATTCAGCAAATCTCCAGTAATGTTCCCGCCGACCGATTGACCGTTCGGCCAAAGGATGTGGTTTACACGTCCGACTCGATGATTGCCGGCCGTATCGAGGGGGCAGCGTTCGCAGCGCACACATCGCAATTCGGCTCTGTGCAACTCAGGCTCACCGATGCGCTAAGCCTGCGATCTCAGGCAATACAAGCGGATTCAACTCCGCCGTCGGGGATGTGGCCGGCGCCGAATCCTAATTGGCGTGGAGGGATGGGAGGAATGATGCAGCCAGCGGGCGGCATCGCACCAGCCATGCCGATGGGGAATTTCCCAGGAATGGTTCCACAGGCTGGTCGTCCTATGCCCAAAATGGATATGCCCAAAATGGAGAGGTAAAAATGAACGAAAGAAGGGTCATCTCTCCTCATTCGGTCATGCGATATGGCCCTTTCTCGCTGTCGTACCAATTCTAATCCAGCACGCTAACTGGAAAAATGCGCGAAGTTCAGCGCGGCTATCACGACCTCGGCTGCGTTCACGTTGATATAAAGGGCCAAGAGAAGGGCTGTTTTCCGCTCCCGCATCTTGCACAATTCTCTCAGCTTTGCAATGATGTCGGCCATCCGCGAGGCGCTGCTCTCGTCCGGACAGTCCGGACAGCGCGTTCCCGACAACCGCGAGACACTCTCATGGACGACTTATCGCACACTGGCTTATCGTACGCTCACGGCACGAGCTTGACGCCGTTGCTCGGTCAAACCATCGGCGATAACTTGCGCGATACGGTTTCACGACATGGCGACGCCGAAGCGCTCATGGTACGTTCCCAGAACTATCGCGCCACGTATCGGCAGTTGTGGGACGCGACTACCGACGCGGCGCGTGGGCTGCTCGCTCTCGGCGTTGCTGCCGGGGACCGTGTCGGCATCTGGGCGACAAATTGCCATGAATGGGTCGTGATCCAATACGCGACCGCCCGCATCGGCGCCATTCTCGTCAATATCAATCCGGCCTATCAAGTGAATGAGCTGGAATATGTTCTGCGACAATCGGGTATCAATGTATTGCTGCATGGACGCGGCTACCGCAACGTCGTTTATGCCCCCATGCTCGAAGCCGTGCGGCCGCGCTGCCCCGATTTACAGCATGCCCTGTCGCTGGAGTCCGATTGGGACGGCTTGTTTCGTTCGGGGCAGACAGTGAACATCGCCGAATTGGAGCGTCGTGAGGCTGTATTGCAGTGCGACGATCCGATCAACATCCAGTACACATCCGGCACCACCGGCTCGCCCAAGGGCGCGACGCTGACGCATCACAACATCCTCAACAACGGCTACCTCATCGGCCTGGCCTTGGGGTACACCGCACACGATCGTGTTGCCATTCCGGTCCCTCTCTATCATTGTTTCGGCATGGTTCTCGGTAATCTCGCCTGCACGGCGCATGGATCTTGCATGATTTATCCCAGCGAATGCTTCAACGCGGCCGCTGCTCTGCAAACGATTGACGCCGAGCGCTGTACTTCGCTGTATGGCGTACCAACCATGTTCCGTGCCATTCTGGACCATCCCGATTTTGAACGATTCGATTGCACCTCGCTGCGAACCGGCATCATGGCCGGCGCTCCTTGTCCCATCGAGCTGATGAAGCAAGTCGTCGAGCGACTGCACATGCCGCAAGTGGCCATCGGCTACGGCATGACGGAAACATCGCCTATTTCCACTTTAAGCGCTCTCGATGATCCGTTAGATCGCCGTGTCAGTACGGTAGGGCGTGTGCAACCGCATTTGGAGATCAGCGTGCGCGATCCAGCGACGAAGAGGATCGTGCCGCACGGCACGGCAGGGGAATTCTGCACGCGCGGATACAGCGTGATGCGCGGCTACTGGAACGACGAGGCGGCAACGAACGCTGCCATCGATGCGGCCCGATGGATGCACTCGGGCGACCTCGCCGTCATGGAGGAGTCCGGCTATGTTCACATCGTTGGCCGCCTCAAGGACATGATTATCCGCGGCGGCGAGAACATCTCCCCGCGCGAAATCGAGGAAGTGCTGGTGACCCACGCGGATGTCAGCGAGGCGCAGGTGATCGGCGTGCCCAGTCATAAATATGGCGAGGAAGTGATGGCCTGGATTCGCCCGCGCCCCGGTGCATCGCCAACCGAGCAGGAGCTGACAGCTCATTGTCGTTCGCGATTGGCCGGGTTCAAAGTGCCGCGCTACTGGCGCTTCGTCGAAACCTTCCCGATGACCGTGACCGGCAAAATTCAGAAATACCGCCTACGGCAGATGGCCATCGAGCTGCTCAACCTGCGATCGGCTGCGGAAGAAAAGACGGCTTGAGGCGGCGGTTGGGTATTCTGGCACTCTGCGGTCTGCGAAGGTAAAATGCTCTTGGAGTTCTCTCTTTCCAATTCACGGAGGTTTTATGCCCCGCGTTGAAGCCGTTCGTGCTGAGATCCAGCGATTGCTCCATTCCGTACCATTCCGCCCATTCGCTTTGGCGATGGAAAACGGCGAGCGAGTGATTATTGAGCATCCGGAGAACATCGCTTTCGATCCCGCTCCCGCCGATGGGACCGGAGGGTCCGAGGATTTCTATGTGATTTCCAATCGGCTGCGTCTATTCAGCACTTTTGCCGCAGTCACGAGTGTGACCCTTGTAGACCGAGGTGAACTGGCCGGGTAGGCGTTTCAGCTGTCATAGCCATTCTCGTTTGGCGCCCTTTGGTGTACTGCGGTGCGGGAATGAGCCGCTCGCCTTGCATCGCCGCAGCCGCGCTCGCCAATGTTCAGGGTTGCTCAGCCGACGAAGCACTGACGCGTGTGGCTAGATCCGGGGCGGTGGATGTGATGCCCGGATTATGGGCCGAAGTCAAGCGGTGTATCACTTCCACGGGGAAAGGCCCCTGCTTGAAGGATCCGTGAGGCGAGGGTAATCTAGGACTACCGGCTGGAATCCGCGGATATGCTGCCCTCAGATTGGCTGGGGGTGGGCAGTTCGGCGGCCGGTGGGAGTCCGCGACACGATGTTCGTACGCTCCACGTCGCTGGCCGTTGTGTCGTTGCTTCTCCTCAGAGCCGGCGTGGTCCACGGGGCGGACTCGAAATCACCGCCAACCGATCTGTACGGCGATCCACTGCCGCCCGGAGTCGTAGCACGTTTAGGCACGATTCGACTGCGGCACGCCGATGCCGATGTTGTGTTCTCTCAAAGCGGCAAACGCTTAATCTCGTGCGGCGCAGATGGCGAAGTTCGCGTCTGGAATGCGGCCGATGGCAAGCTGGTGCAGCGCTCGTGTCTGGAATGTGGAACACGGCGATATAGTCGGGTGATCCTCTCTCCGGGCGGCTCGAAAGTGGCGGCTGTGCAGGGTGGCCATTTGATTCTGCATGATGCTGAGACCGGCATGGACCGCGGGCAAATTGACATTGTCGAGAGAGCGCTGGTGAGATTCTCCCCTGATGGCGCTGCCCTCGTCGTCGAGGTCGGAGCGGAGGACGGCTCGCGCCACCTTGCGATTTGGGACGTTGAGAGGGTCAAAAAACGTCAAAAGCTGGCGGACGTTTCCCTGGCGTGCGAGGTAATCGAGTGCGCCTTTTCTCGAGGCGGCAAGCGTTTGGCCGGGTTCACTTCCGAGCGAGATAAAATCTTCTTCTGGGATGCTCAAACTGGCCAATTGCTGGACCAAAAAGAGGCTGGCGGCGATCGCACAGTCGAAGCGCTGGCTTTCTCACCCGACGGCAAAACGCTGGCGGTCGGTTGGGGACCGGCTTGGAGCGAGCCGGCCCAGGTTCAGCTACTGGATGCGGCAACCTATCGCACAAAGACCGTCCTTCCAGTGCCGCTCAACATCCAGCCCAAAATCTTCGGCAAGCTCGCGTTTTCCCCCGATGGCCGGTTATTGGCTGGGAGCTACGCGAACGATCGACGAGGCTTACATGGGATCCTACTTTGGGATGTTGCCAGTGCAAAGATGCCGAAGCATTTGCCCGAGAGACGTTATGCGACGTTCACATTTTCACCGGACGGGAAGACGCTGGCCTGTCACGATCCAACCGGGAGCGCCATTCGATTGTGGGGCTCATCCACGGGCCGTCAGCGGTTCGATTACCCCCAATACGATCGGCCCGCCAAGACAATAGTCGGATCGCCGAACGGAAAGCTCATCGCAGCCGAGGCAGGCGATGAAATCTATCTTTGGGATGCGGTCAAGGGACAATTTCTGCGTTCTCTGAAACAAGAGTCCGCTTCCCCTGCCCGGTGCCTATTTTTGCCCGATAATGAACGGATGATCTGCATCGAGCCAGGAAACTCTCCCGCTCTTCAAGAATGGGAGTTCGCTAGCGGCAAGAAACGTCGGCGCTTCGAGTTCCCCGCTCCGTTTCGCGTTGTCCACGGCCTGGGAATTTCCGCTGATGGGAAGCGATTGGCCGGGGTTGTCTCAAATGGCGAGGATGTAACGCGGACCACGCAGTTGTTCATCTGGGATGCGTCCACGGCAGAGCGGCTGAATCAGCGTCCGTTCAAATGCGACGGCCGCGTCGGCGCTCATTTCGCCCTCCCGACCGTGCCTGTTCAGACGCCGATGACCTTCGCTCCGGACGGCGAAGCCGTACTTCGCATGTGGAACGAGAAGACGCTACAGCCCGGAGAGGAAGACTATTGGCGCGGTCTTCGGTTAGGCTTGGAGGATGTTGCTACAGGACTGTTGGTGGCGGAATTGCCGAAAGGCGTAGGGCTGCCGGTAGTCTTCTCGCCGAACGGCCGCTTGCTTGCGGCGCCGGTTTTTGCTGGCATTTCCACACCTGGGCATTCCGATTCCCTCAAGGGGTTATCGTTGATTGAGGCGGCCTCCGGCGAGGAGCTTTTTCCCATCGAGCCGGGAGAATTCGATTACTTCGCTTTCACGCCGGAGGGGGACGGATTGCTCGCGGTCAACAAGAATGGCGTTCGCGTTTGGGACACGGAGACAGCCCGGCTCCTGCACGAGATGAAATGGCCGGATAGCGTCGGAATTGTGCATGGCGAGGCGAAAATCCATGCACTGGCCGTCTTGCCGGGCGGACGGCTCGCGACAGCCATGAAGGATGGCGACATTCTCGTCTGGGATTTGTCCGCCGAGAAGTGGCCGAGGCCGAAATTGGACATCGAGCGCAAGCCCTTGGAGGCACTTTGGGCCGATCTGCTGCGCGACCCGCGCACCGCCCAAAAAGCCGTCCGCGCCTTGGCAGCAGAGCCGGAGCCGGCCGTTGCTTTCCTCATCAAGCGCCTGCCGCCATTGGTCATCGATCGCGCCGAGATCGACAAGTTGTTGGCCGATCTCGATAGCGATTCGTTCTCGGCGCGCGAGACGGCAAATCGCAATTTAGCTCGGCTACGCGATCGGGTCATGCCGAGGTTACGGCAAGTGCTGCAAGAAAAGCCCTCGCTGGAATTGCGTCTGCGGATCGAAGCCCTTCTCGCCGAGCCGAAGCGTTTGCCGACAGACTCGGTGCGAGTCCTCCGAGCGATCGACGTTCTAGAGCACATTGGCACACCGGAGGCACGGCGAATCCTGGTCAAACTCACCACTAGCGCGGCGACAGTGGAAGCGCGCATGGCGCAAACGGCGCTGCTCCGGATGCACCAGCGCGACGCCTCGGCGAAGAAGGGTTTCGCGCCTTGAGTTGGGTCGGAAACGAATGAGCCGCAGACACGCGCTGCGAAAGCGGCGCCCGAACGTCTAAAATAGCGAGGATGCCGGATTGCTCATCGCTCGGGCTTCCGGCTCGATGGGAGTGCCACGAAGGAACCGATTGCTGTGATTTTCAAGATTCTCCTCCTCGTCGTCGTTTTCGCGATTACACTGGCGCTGTGCCTGTGGCTGATCCTGGGTAACGGGCCGAGGCGGCATCGGGCTTTTCGGCAGGCGCGGCGACTGCTCGATGAGAGCAAATGGAAGGAAGCCCTCGATATCCTTACGGCTCTCAGCGAGGAAAAGAGCCTGTCGCCAGTGTGGCAGGATCGAATTCGCGCCCTTTCCGGCGAGTGTCATCAGTTAGCCGCCGATCAGCTGCTCAAAGAGAAAGAATTCGAGGAAGCCCTGAGCCACTCACTCGAAGCCGGCGCTCGGCTTGGCCTGGATTTAGCCGAGCAGCGCGGCCGAGTCGTCGAGGCGATGCTGGCCGAGGCACGGCGATTGTATTCGCGCGGCACGGAAGAGAAGGAAATGCAGGCGGTTCTCGGCTTGCTTGATCGCATCTTCGCTGTGCAAACGCCGTGTGCGGAGGCATCGTTCTGGCAAGGACTGTGCCGGATTCGCCAGGGAAAGATTGAGGAAGCGATGGCGGCACTGACCGCGGCTCATGAGCAGGTCGGGCGTCCCCAAGCAGACCGGCGGGACGCCGGTCCCACTGCGGTCATGGATCCCGCGTTCTATCTCGGTCTGCTTCTGCACCGCCAGGGCAGAACGCAGGAGAGCCTGCGCTATCTCGCCGAGGCCAACCGCGTTGATTCCAGCTGCCCGTTTGTAACGTGTCAGATGGGAATTTCCCTAGTGGCGGCGGGCGGCGACAGCGGATTGGCCCTGCGTGCCTTGCAGCGGGCGCTGGGGCCGCGCGGCCTTGGATTATGGGCGGAGCGCCCGGATCGTGCCTGGTTTGAGGCATTTCCAGAAGGAAAATCCTACGTCCGCCGGTTCGCGGCCAAACATACCTATGTCTGCCCCATTCTAGGCCCCGACCTGACTCTCCTCACACGGCAAGGTCAGTTCGCCCAGGCCCAGGCGCACTATCGGCACGGCGATTTTTCGGAATCGGCCGAGTTGTTCGCCAAGCTGTTGCAAGACAGTCCGCCGACCGTGCCGCTCCTGCGCGGGCTGGGTTTGGCCCTGGCGCGGTGCGAGCGCTACGACCAGGCATACAAACACCTGCGCATCGCCCTTGAGCAAGAGGAGCCGAAAGATCCCTTCACGGCCGGCTATCTCGCCTTGTGCGGTGCATTGGGCAAACCTACCAATGCCGACGATAAGCCCCGCAACGTTGCCTGGGCGATTCGCTTGATGGCTCGCTATCCGGTCATGGGCAATGCCGAATGGGCCGGCCTTCTCAGCGCCGTCCATGCGGAGGCGCGGCAGCTAAATATGGCTGTCGGCATGGATGAGCAACTGCAATTGTGCGATGTGTTGGCCTCCGTGAATGCCACCGATCCGCGGGCGGCTGAGGCTTATGCGCATCTCGCCGCCACTTACCCGGACGGATTAAAACCGAAGCATGCCTTCCTTTATGCAAGGGCGGCGACAATGGCGCATTCCGTTGCGGGCGCTTCAGGCTGGCAGGTGGATCCGAAAATCGATCTCGATCTGTTCGCTCGTGCCTTTGTTGAGTCGGCGGCGGCGCGAGCGTTCTTTGCGGAGCACGAGTGGAACTTTGACGATGTCGAGTACACATACCTCGAACGCAGCGCCGCCGACAACCCCGGACAGTTCCCTCGTGTTCTCGGCGCTGAGTACGCCGCTCGCGGCGAATCGTTTCTGATGGAAAGGTCGCGCCGCGAAGAGGAGTCCGGCCGCGATGATCCGGCGAGGATCTGCGTCGAAGTCTTGTTGCGCCTGGCTCCGGCGAATATCCAAGGACACGATCGATTGGCTTATCTGCACTACCGTCGGGGCGATAGGGACCGCGCCGTCTCTCTGCTGTCGGGCTGGCATCGCTTGGCGCCGAACGATCACTGGCCGCTCGTGCGGCAAGCGATCATCGAGCAGGAACGCGGAAACGCTCAACGCCGCGCCGAAGCGATCGATCGCGCACTGGGTCTGACACGAGGACCCGTGCGTGCTGCCATCGCCTTTCTCGGAGCACGGCTGGCGTTGCGCGAGTTTTTTGGAAGCAAGCGAGCCGCCGGCCTTAGTGAACAGTTGAGCGAACCCCACCCGAACGGTCGCGGCGCGGATAAGTCGTCGCTGGCGCAATCGTTGACTCTGCTGGAGACATGCCTGCGTGAAGACCCCAAGCACACCGACGCGCTATGGTGCCTGGCGGCGGTGCGTTCGGTGTTGGGAGATCATGAGGGTTTGGCTCGGCAAGCGCCGGAGATGAATCGACCATCCGTGCAGGACGCGCGTTTCCATTACCTTGGGGCCGTCTGTCATTTGGCCGCGAAACAATTCTATACGGTTGTGGAACTGAGCCAGCGGGCGGCGTCGGATGAATCGCTGGCAGTCGAGAGCCGATTCTTGATGGCCTGGGCGTATCTGCACCAGGACAATCTCTCGGCCGCCCAGCAGGCGCTGCAAAAAGTGGCGGCCGTAGACAAGAGTCCCTCCGCCGTGTACGCGCGCGCGCTGCTTGGTCGATTGCAGCTCGGCCGCGATGCCTACGATGATGCGATCACGTGGTGGAGCAGCGTTGATGCACAGCGGCGCAGGGAATGGCAGATCGATGAACCGTTGCGACAAACGGTTCTACTATCGGGATTGCTGGCCTATGAGGACGGACGATTCGAGCAAGCGGCGGATCGTTTCCGAGAGGCGGGTAAGCTCGGCCTGCGCGATCGCCGACTCGGGCCGCTATTGACGCTTGCTCTGGTGCGAGCGGGGCAACGATTATTGTACGAAGAAGCGAACCACGAAATACACGAAAAAAAGAAAGAATAAAAAGAGTCTAAAAATCCGCCAAGCGCTAAGTTGCGGATTGTTCGTGTCATTTGTGTCATTTGTGTCCTTTGTGTCCTTTGTGCCGGCTATGGAGGTAGAGTCCATGCCCAACGCGATTCCTATCGCCAAAACGGATTCGTCGCGTCACGGAGAAGCGGCGCAGCTGCTCGAACGTGCCGTTCAGGCCGGCTGTCAGGATGCCAACGTTTTGTACATGCTGGCGATGGCCCACAAGCGCCAGGGCAAACTCAACGAAGCCCGCAACGCTCTCCGCAAGATACAGCGCCCCGACGCCAATATTATCCTGCAAATGGGGCTGCTTTCGCTGCAAGAGAATCAGCTTGCCCAAGCCGAAGACGAACTCGCGCGCGCCTGGCAGCTGGACCCGCGGTCTTACGAGATCTGCTACAACCTCCTGCTTACGCGACTGACGCTGGGCAAGGTGGAAGATTGCCTGGCGCTCATCCCGAATGCCCTCGAGCTGGTGTTGAACCGTGAGCCAGCGAATCGCGACGAAGAACGACGATTTCTGCTGATTTTGGCGGATTTGTTGCAGGCCTGCCGCAAGAGCGACAATGGTGCATTGCCGATCGCTCCTCTCTTAAACGAACTGACCTCGAGCGACGAGCAACGTCTACTTCAAATTCTTCGCAGCCTTGGACAGCTCGATACCGTTCACACGCTGCTAAAAGTGCTCAGCGAGGCCCGGACACGCAGCACGGCGGTGCGCGAGGCATATCTGGAAGCGGTGCTCGTTAAGGCCAAGGAGCTGATTGACCGCTGCGCCTGGACCGAGGCGGAATTGTTGCTTCGCCCCTTGGCGCGAGAAAAGAGCGGCAGCCGAACCACGCAACTCGCCTTGCTGAATCTGCTTGGCTGCTGCGCCTGCATGACTCAGGATTTCGATAGCGCCATCAAGCACTTTATGGCCGCCATCAAGCTTGCGCCCAACGATGCCCGTTTACATCAGAACTTGGCTATTACCTACGAACTGAAAGGCGAACTGCCTCAATCTGATCCGTACTGGAACCGCTTTTTCGATCTGCTCGATGACCGTGTGCCGGTCCCGACGGACATTCCGCGCTATCTCGACCATCTGGCGTACGAGAGCTTGGGCCGGCTGGCCGCGCGTTACAGCGAGAAGGAGAAATGGAACAGCGCCCTTAGCTACGTCCAGCGCGCCGCCCATTTGCGTCCTAATGATCCCGATACGCTGGAACGTCTATTTCAGCTGTATAATCAGGCAAAGCGACCGCAGGACGCACGCCGTACGCTGGACAAACTTCGACAGCTGCGGCCGGGTGAGCCGCAGTACGAACTGTATGAGCTGGATCTTATCGAGGTCAAGGGACTTAACGAAATTGAAAAATTGCTCTTGGAGATCGATCGCATCTTGAAGCGTTATCCCAACGACGCTCGCGTCGAGGAACGGGCCGTCAACATGGTGGGCAACGTCATCCCGCTGATGGGCAACCTGTGCGATCAGCTGACCGACCAGATGAGCAAGGTTATCGACCAGGTGCGGAATCTTCCGAATTACCAGATCAACTGGTCGGCCGTGCGCGAGGTCATGCGCGACTTGCTCCGCGAATTTCAGAAGTTGCGCCGCATCACCGGGAAATGTCTGCCGCTGGTCAGCAGCGATGAACATCGCCGCATCATCCGTGACCTGGCGGACCATATCGATAAAAAGATGGAGGCATGCCGCTCGATGGGGGCGTAAAATGGAAGAGGCGAGCGGGGCGTTTCAACACCCCGGTTAACGAATCACCGGGCATTGACGCGCCCCGCTCGCCAGAGAATCTTTGCGAGAATAATATGGGGCGAGGCTCTGAACCGGTTGTTCTGGAATTGGCCACCCTACCGCGCGAGCAGGTGGGGCCGTTTCTTTTGCTGGGTCTGGACAAGACGGCGGACAAGGAGACAGTAGACGCCCACTGGGCGGAGCGCCTCAAATGGGCACGCAAGGGGTTAGCGAAAGTCCCGTTGGAGGACATCAACTGGGCCCGCGAGATCATGAGCGATGTCGAGCGGCGCATTCGCGCCGACGCAGCGAGCCTCAACGCGGATACCACCGATGAAGTGCTCGCTCAACTCGCCCAGCGGTACGGGGTGCAAGAAGGTCGAACCAACCGCATGTGGCAGGCGCTCGACAGCGAGAAGGAGCTGGCCGAGTATCAACCGGCCGCCGACGTGCCCGACTCGAAGGAGATTCTCAACGCCCTAAAAGTGCCGGAGGTTCCCGAAGATGTGCCGGCCGTGCCGATGTTGCTCGAACGTCTCGCGCAGCAACCCTTGGATCCTTGGGCCATTGACATCCCGTAGGTCAGGCTTCCAGCCTGACGGTCAGGCGCATAAGCCGGACCGACGAGGTTATCTGCTATGAACGACGATTTCATGCCGAGCGGTACCGAGACGGGAACAGCCCGCGAACGAGACACGCTCGGTTCGTCCACTCTCTACAAGCTGTGCGAGGAAGTCATCGCCCTGCGCGAATACGACAAACGCCAGCTTCGCTCCCTGGAACAGACGCTCAACAAGGTTCGCGATGAGCTGAAGACCGGCTTCAATAGCTTCGCCGGCGATACGCAGCGCGCCTATCAGCAGCTCCGTCAGGAGATGCATGGCGAGAAGCGCGTCAGCCTCGCGCTTTTGAACGAGCTGATCGAGATTGCGCACGATTTGCAGACCATCGTAGCCGCTCGGCCAAAGCTGGACGACGCCGGGACCGGCGTTTCGCCGAGCCTTGAAGCAGTCCAACGGTGGATCGAGGCAGTCGAGGTTGAATCGCGCAAGGTAGACGCGGCCCTGCTCAAGCACGGGATCCAGCCTTACGACGCCGTTATCAGTTCACCCTATAACCCGGCCATCCACGAGCGTGTAGGCAGCAAGCGTGTCGAGGGAATGGGGCCGCTGCTCGTCGCCGAGCAGGTGGAGCGCGGCTATGCCAGCCAACAGCCCGAATTCGTCCTCCGCCGCCCAAAGGTGATTGTCTCCGAATAAATTGCAAATATTCACCACAAAACACACGAAATACACGAAAGAAAAGCATAAGAAGGAGAAAGACAAAGAGGAAAGAGGTTGATTACCGGATGGCTGTCTTTTTCTCTCTCTTTTTTTCGTGTTTTTCGTGTATTTCGTGGTTCCTTTTGAGGTAGTGTCCATGCCCTACATCGGGATTGATTTCGGGACCAGTAATTCGGTCGTGGCCAATTTTCAGTATGGGCAGGCGGAGGTGGTGCCCAACCACGAAGGCCAGAAATGGACCCCCTCCATCGTCACTCTCCGCCGCGACGGAACGCTGGCTTTCGGCCAGGAAGCGAAGGAGAATTTCGACGAACAGCGCTCCATTCGCTCCATCAAGCGAATTTTGGGCACGCCCGAGCGTGTGCCGCTCGTCGGCCAGAATCTGCGGACGGAACAGATCGCCGTGATGCTTTTTAGCTTGCTCAGGAAGGACGCCGAGCAAGTGCTGAACGAAAGTTTCACCAAGGCGGTTGTGACCATTCCCGCCAACTCGAAAGGACTTGCCCGCCATGCCACGAAGCTGTGCGCCGGCGCCGCGGGATTGCAAGTGCTGACGCTTATCAACGAGCCAACGGCGGCAGCCATTTGCTACGGACTGAATGCCCAGGACGATCAGACGGTATTGGTCTACGACTTCGGCGGCGGTACGCTCGACGTGACGATTCTGAAAATCCATCACGGCATTTTCGAAGAGGTAGCCAGCAAGGGCATCGGCAAGCTCGGCGGCGATGATATCGACGCGGCCGTGGCCAAGGTATTGGCCGAGCGCTTCCACGAAAAAACCGGCTTTGATATCCTCAATTCACCGTACAAGCAACAATTCATGCTCGCCATCGAGCGGGCCAAGATCGATTTATCGACCGACCAAACGGCGGTGGCGCGCAAGGCTGAGCTAGTCCCGGAAAGACATTTGAGCCTCGAAGAAGAGATCAGTCGCGGTGAGTTCGAGCGCATTATCATGTCGCTCATCGTCAAGTCGGGCACGGCCATTGACGAGGCAATGAAATTGGCGAAGCTGCGGCCGCGCGACATCGATCGCATTTTGCTGGTCGGCGGCACCAGTAAAATCCCGCTCGTTCGCCGTTATGTCGCGGAGAAACTCGCCGGTAAGGATCCGGAGTCGTTCGATCGCGTCGATCCCATGACCTGCGTGGCCCAGGGAGCTGCTATCGTATCGGCCATTTTGCAGGGCGCGCCGGGGCTTGATAATTACGCTTACAGCGTCAAGCTGGAGCACTCGCTGTGTGCCAACCCGGTCGATCAGCGAACGAATCGCGTTTTTCTCGATCCGATCATCAAACGCGGCTCCGACATCCCTTGCTCGTTTAGCAAGATGTATTATCCCGTCGCCGACCCGGCCGATCGCGTGCTCATCAGCGTTTACGAAGGCGATAACTACGACACGCCGGACAGCCCCGAGAACGTCAAGTTGGCTGAGATTCCTTGGGAGTTCAAGCCGCCGCGGCCGCAGCGCGACGGCGGACTCGATGTCATGTTCGAGTATGGCGACGACGGCATTTTGACCGTGCAAATTCACGATCAATACGCCGGCCAGAAGAAGCGATTTGCCATCCAGCAGGCCGGCGAGGACCAGATGGACGCCTCGCAGCTCATCAAGCTGAAGCGCATCAACGAGGAACTAATCAACCGAACGCTGGAACTGGAGAGCACGCAGGAATACAAGGATGCGGTCGAGGTGTTGAAGAAGACCGAGCAGGATGTGATCCCACGGATTGACAATCCGGAGGACCGCCGCGAGCTGGAAGAGCTGTGCCGGTCGGTCCGCGAGGCGATGGGCTCCGGCGATAAGAGGAGAATGGAAGACGCCAGTGCGACCCTCAACGATCGCCTACTCAACTACGCGTACTTGCTGTAAGTGTGACTTCTTGCTAGCCCGTGGCGCAAGCAAGGGCGAGCGGGGTCGCGACAGCGCCCCGAGGGATGCACTCGGGGCGCTGTCGCGACCCCGCTCGCCGGACGCTGAGAGCTGGCTTCTATCGGATCGCCAATCGTGCAGCTTGTCTGGTCGCAAACCATCCCGAATCCCCTGCGTGGGCTGTGTTTGGCGCGAGAGCGTGAGACGGTACTCGTCTGGGATGGTCAGGAGGGCTTGTTCCTTTTTAACCACGCAGGGATGATCCAGGCGCGACGACCTTTCCCGTCGCCGATCGCCGCGGCAGGCTGTGCCGAGGACGGAAGCGCGTATGCGATCGGCGGCTCACAAACGCCGATGGTTTGCTGGCTAGCTCCAGATTTGGCCCTGCGGTGGCAGCATCCGTTGCCGCAGCGAGCAACGGCCGTGGCCGTGGAACCACTTGGTCAATTCGTCGCCGTGGCTGACGCTGGATGCACGCTCCGTCTGATGGATGCGCGGGGACGGACGCTCTGGCAAGCAACGACGCCGCGGGCGCTGCATCATCTCGCTTTCGTGCCGGAAAAGCCAATCCTCGTCGGAGCCGCGGACTTCGGCCTTGTGGTTTGTTTCGGTGCCAAAGGTGAATGCCTGTGGCGCGATGGCCTGGTCGCCCATGTCGGCTCCCTCGCTGTCAGCGGCGAGGGTAGTTCCGTGCTGTTGGCCTGTTTCAGCGACGGCCTGTATCGCTACAGCACCGGTGGACCCAAACCGCAGCGAATCCCTCTGGAACCTGCCTGCCGCCTCGCCTCCCTCTCTTATTCCGGCGATACTTTGCTCACCGTCGACCGTCAAGACTGCGCTTCCATGCGTGACAGCAAGGGCGATCTTCGCGATCGGTTAAGTCTCGATAGTCCGGCGGTCTCGCTCCGGCTGGGTGCGCTGGCCGATTATGCCATCGTCGGACTTGCCAGCGGAGTCATTCGTCGCTTCGATCTTCGGCCAAGTTCCGCCGACTAAACGGCCGAGTCGGAACCCATCCAGCTGTTCGGAAGAGCGATCGCCGGCAAAGAGATCTTTCCAGGCCAGGAATGGCGCCTCGATGCACCGATAGGATAGCGTCGCGGCCACGAAGATGAAGAAGAGGTTTTGCGGGAACGAGCAGAGCCAGGCTGGTTCTTCGCGCTCGCAGAGCAGAACATGCCAGAGATAGATGCTGTACGAGAGCACACCGAGATGGACCGGCGCCGGATGATTCAAGAGGCGGTGCCAAAAACTACCCGAGTTTTTCACCACGGCCCACATGAAGACGGCAATTGTCAGCGTGTTTATATCGTTGGCGAGCGCGATTCCGAAGGGCAGAAGGGACGACGGCAACAGAATGGACCCGACAGCACGGGACAGGCAAACCTGCGATGCAACGAACAGCCCGAAAAGGAGGGTCAATTGACGGAAAGTCACGAAACGATCGAGACATCGGCGCGCGAATTCAGAACGAGCGAGATACGCCAGGCCGCAACCTACGGCGATGTCGTCAATGCGGGTGAAGGTCAGAAGGTCGATCGAACCATAGGAAAGCGTCAAGAGTAACCAACGGGCTAAAAACGACATCGCGAGACACGCTGGTATTGCCCGAACGCACCATTGCGGGGACAGCAGCGCCATCAACAAGGGCCACATCAGATAGAAATGCTCCTCAACACAGAGGGACCACAGGTGGCTCATCGCCGATGGCAGAGGCGACGGCAGAAAATTGACCGTATACGTCGCCGCCGCCAGCCACTGACGCCCGTCGAATCGCGCCGCACCGCAGGCGTCGAGGATCGCGAGCAACAACAGGTACGTCGCGTAGACCGGGATGATCCGAAGAGCGCGACGCAGGTAAAAATGGCCGAGGTGAACCCGTCCGGTACGCTCGACCTCGCGCAACATCAACGTGGTTATCAGGAAGCCGCTGAGGACGAAAAAGATCTGCACGCCAAGAAAACCACAGCGCCCCTTGAGCATATGAACTAGCGGAAATCGATCTCCCGGATAATGTCCGTGCGAATAGACAACGAGCAGAATCGCCAACGCCCGCAAACCATCCAGGCAAGGAATGCGTCCGCGATCAATCCATGTTGGCGGAATAGTCAGGGCTGATGTGAAGGGCGTAGTGGTCTGCGATGGTAGCAACATCCTGTCACCTCCCGGAAGCGGAGCGATCCATAAACCCGATTATTAAATCCCTTTTGTCATCGGCGGCGAGAAGAAAGAGAGGATTCTAACCCGTGAGGAAGGTTCTGTGCAAGTCGTTCATGCGCCCTGACGCCAACGGATAATCAGCTAGGGACGCTCAAATTGTGTTGGGAGAAGAGGTTAAGAAGACTACACCTGGAGGGCCTCGAACCTGCAACCGTCGGTTCCGTAGCCGCGCCGAAAAGCCCTCTCCGAATGGCCGAAAAACCCTTGATTTCCAGCATTTTAAGCACATCCTAGACAATTTGTAAGACATTGCGGATAATTGCGGAAGTGTGTGAAAAACAGCGGAAATTCCGCAGTTGGGAGATGATTGCGCGGAAGATTCCGCGTTATGAAATCGCCGAGGATCTCCTTGGGGCTTTTGGGAATAGCCGAACGGCTTTCATTGGAGGGAAGCGGGGCAGGCTTCGGGCTACAAGGAGCCTTGCCTGCAGTGGGTTCTCTCTGGCGCTATTTGAGGAGGCGTTCGCGGTTTACCCTCGATTAAGATACGCTACAACGAGCGGCAACACCAAGAACGCTAGGGCGAGGCAGTAGCACCATGTTCCCCACTCCAATAAACGCACTTTATCTCGGTTTGCCAATCGAAAGTCTTCACAGGCAACATGCCACTTCCCTAGAAAATCAGCCTGCCCTTTCTCTTTCTCTGCATAACTAGTAGCCGTTTCAACCGGAGGTAAGGTGGGAACAGGGTTTGGTCCTCGTGCTTTAGTGGCAAAGTACAGGGACAGAAGAGCACAGATCACGGCGGGCAATGCCCAAATGATGAGATAGGCGTTTGCTGGATCTACCTTGGCTAGAACCCCCAAGGAGAACAGTCCTAGACCTCCTCCCAGATACTTGATTATGCTGTCGGCTTTCTCATCGAGCATCTTGTATTGGGCATTCCTTTCGTCCCAGAGCAGTTTGGCGTAATCAATGATCCAGCTGTAATCAACGCCTTCTTTGGCATGGAAATTCTCCATGAAGGCGACCGCTTGCTTGTGGCTTTCGTTTGCCCTGATCTGGTTCGGTATCGTTGCTGTGTTGCTGTTGTAGGTCATCTAACTCTCCTATCTCCTCTGTCCCCATAAATTACTTCTCTTTAGCCGGCGGATTGTTCTTTTTCTCCCACTCCCATTCTTTGCGGTGCGGCGGGACGGATGGCGGTGATGCTGGCTGCTGCGGTGGTGGAACTGGCGGAGGAGACGGAGGTGGTGATGGGGGCGGTGACGAAGCATTGTCGATACTCATACCCTTACTCCCTACCGGGAGGCGCCCGCCTTTCGCCCACCGGGAGTAAATCAGCGGCGCGAAAGGCGAGCCGGGCCAGTTAGCTAGACCGGCCGTCCCGATGTCTCCATTCTATCGCCTTGTCTCTGGCGATGTGAGGTCGACATCGACCACACATCGGCAATTGGTAGCGCAAAAAACGGATCGTCCGTAAGTTTTGCCTTGCCCTGTATCTGCCCATCCTCGATACTCTTCATGTCGAGCAGGCCGTCCAGCCCGAAAGTGTCCGCAACGTCGCGTGTCGCTCCGAGCAAGACGGTCGGCTACCCCCCAAGGCGCGAGCTCAATCTCCAATAGAGCTCGACCGACGCATCAACCTCCGCTTTTCGAATGGAGACGCTCTCGACGTTAATGCCAATTGGCAAGTGCTTTTCGCGCGCATAGTCCTGTACGTCGGTGAGTACGTTCTCGCACAGGTCGATCGAGCGCTTCAGCGTGTCGGCAGAATGACGAAGCTCGTTCTCTAACCATCGCGGGAACGAGATGCCGAGCCACTTCATGAACTCGAGCGTGCGTACCGAGCCGCATGGCGAGAACGTCAGCACCACAGGCACGGGCGAGCGGCCGCATGCCTGCAATGACAACGCGTAATCGGAAAGCAACGACCTTGTGGAAGCGGCATCGTACACCGATTGCGTTATGAAGAAACGACAGCCGGCATCCTGCTTGGCGAGCATGCGCCGGTGTTCATCTTCTTTTGCGGCGTGGCGCTCGGCTATGGCGATTCCACCAACGAGTAGGTTGGGAGCGGTGCGCGCGAGCTTATAGGCCTCTGCCAGCGGCAAACCCGCGACGCTCGACCGACCACGCGGTGCGCCAACGAAGACGCTGAGGCGTCGGTCGGCCGCGGCACGTACGGTGTCGACCCAGTTCGAGAACACTTCACGCGAATGCGCGCCTACGCATCGGTATACAATTTTTGGAATCGCGAGCTCCGCAAGTGCGTCGTAAGCGTAAACCTCTGGTTCGACGGTGGGTAGAAACGGAAAGGGTCGTGCCTGACCACTTCGTCCGGGCTCGTCCTGGATGTCGTAGACGACCAAGCCGTCAGGCGCGAGCATGCGAAGTCGGGACACCTGCTGAGCCGCGATCTCACGCAAACGCTCGGCTTCAGTCGCGAGCTTCGGCGGCGCGATTCCATAGAGTCGAATCCCGCCGAATCCGCGGTCCAGCTTTTCGAAGAAAGCATTCAACGGGACGCTCGCAGCATTGAGGTTGCTCTGTCCGCCCAACGACCCAGATCAGGGGCCCGCCGGCAGGCGGGTCTGCTGCATCGCCTCGTTAGACAGCGCGATTCAGTCGATCGCCATGACCACCCAGAATACCACTCCCGCCGATCGGCGGATAGCCGCGAACTCGCGGAACTCCCAGAGCACCCACCCGAAGTCGTGCACGGCCCCGGGCAACTCGCGGAGCCGGAAGCATGAGGCGCCGGTCACGGGCGACAGCACCACAGCCTCGATCCGCTAGCGGACGTCGGGCCGGGGCGGGCCAGCATGGAGGCGTAGGTATCGCTGTTCTCTCACTTACGCTGGTCCCGCCCGCTAAATAGACGAAGAGAACCCTTCTAACCAACCTCAGCCATTGCCTTGTGTCCCTCACCTGGGACAAATCGTCCTCGCCTCAGACCCGTCTGCCCCGAATGAATCGAAATGGCGTTGCAGAACGCTTAGGATAACAAGGACGGATCCCTCACAAACAGCGGCCGGCTGTGCGTTGTACTCCCGCAGCCGGCCGCCCGTCTTTTGCCTACAATTGCCTTCGATAGACGCTCCATGTTTCGGCGGCCGTCTCTCTCATAGCGGAAGAGACGGCCGCATTTGTTTGTGCAAGGAAGGGCGGCCCAATTCGTCCCATCTCAGCTACGAATCATCCTGGTTTCGGTCCTGCCGGTCACAAACAAATCGAAATGTGTTGCCATGCCTCTACAATGCGACCATGACCTTTTCCTCAGCGAGAGCGGCCGGCTGCATCTGCACGCATGTAGCCGGCCGCGTTGTTTAGTTCAAGGAAGGGGAGACCAGCCTTCGAAGCGCCGCCCCCTCTCTCATCATCTCTTCCTTTTTTCTCGGATAAGCTAAAGCCATCCACCTGCCCTCCTTCACCGCCTACCCTGTATGCATTGCTCGCCTCGCCTTACGCTTGCAAGGAGATGAGAGAGGAGAACGAACATGAAGGCAAGGGCGTCGAGCGGCAAAATCTGCCCTGACTGTGGGAGCCAGGATACGCGACGATCTCGGCGTAACCCGCTCGAATTCTTCCTGATGGTCTTACTGATCTGGCCCTACCGCTGCCGTGTATGCGGAATACGGTTCTGGCGGTTCCCGTAAGGATGCCCGATGTCAGCATGTAGACAAAGGACGGGCCAGCGCCGAGATATAGACAGCGACACGAAAGATACCTCGACCGCCAACCCGCCCGGAGAAAGTGTTGTGTATGAGCGAATGGAGGGCAAGGAAAAAACTTACTCTCAGGTTTTCTCACTTCATCCACAACGTCACCACGTCCCGCCGCTCCCCATCCTTGAACCCCTTCGGGAATCCCTTCTCTGCCTCGTTGAAGCATAGAACCAGTTGGCCCCGCTTGTACTTCCAGATCCCGACAATCGGCCATCCGGCCCTGCCAAGAGTCCCGCGGAACCAGCCGCGGCCCTCCTCATCGATCGTTAGCCGCATCTTCGCGGGCGGGGTCATGGGCAGAGTCAGCATTCCTTTTCCAGGAATACCCCGCCGTCGCGTTGTACTTCCCTCGACCAATTGCCGAACCATGAGCCGCGCACCAACTCGACGAGCGTTAACTCTCGCATGTCCGCAGAGAGCGGCGTCTTCCCGTCATCGGCGGGGAGGATGGAAGCGAGAAGAAGCAAGGTTGTGGACATAGAGAAGCCCTGTGCGAGTTACCGTGGTCGTTCGCCAGGGCCATTGTCCTGTCCGAGTTGACCAGCGGCAAGGAAAAGGCGGTTGAGGGCAGGGTTGCGCCTGTGGGAGTGGGGGTGAAAGTTATCTTCCACTTGGAAAGACAATCCCGTCTCGCCGATCGACCAGCAGGCGCGATGGAGGCGGGCGAGTCTTCGAGTTTGTGCATGCTCAGCGTCGATAGCTGTAGCGATACCCTGCTCTTCCGGTGTAGGGGTTATAGGCGCGCTGAACGCTGGCCGAGGCGCCGGTATAGGGGTTGTACGCGGTTCGACTCTGCCCGACGCGGCCCGTGTATGGGTTATAAGCAGTCCGCCCGCCAGCAACGTTGCCCGTGTACGGGTTGTAGCCCACTCCCGCACGGCCGCCATACCCCGTGTATGGGTTGTAACCGGCTGCCCCCGCACGGAACTGAGCCTGCGCTGACCCGGTATGCAGGAAACCCAACAGGATCGTCAAGCCGCTCAGCAATTTCAGAAGAGTGCTCATCGAAGTGCCTTTCGGTTGAACGGACTCCCGGCGATAGCGCCCACTCACGCGAGGGGGCATCTGGGTGGCGGCTGCCTCCCTTTCTTCATTCATGCGGATTAGATTCGGCATCAATGTGGTATTTGGTATATTCAAATCGACCATGATGGCCGCAGTGCGGGCAAGGCATTCGAGGCAGGGGCTAGGCGGTTTGAGGCTCGATCGTGCAGGCGTGGCGGGCTAATGCGTGGGAATTACCGTCAACTTGCTGGCGGTGTTGCTCTCCGAGACGGCGGCAATCCTCTCTCTGGCTTTCGCGGCTGTCTCCTGACACAACTCGACGCCGAGGAATCGCCTTCCGAGCATCTTGGACGCCACGCATGCCGTGCCGGTCCCGGCCATTGGGTCCAGCACCACGTCGCCGGGAATGCTGCAAGCCCGGATGACCTTCTCGGCAATCTCCAATGGCGTGTGGCAACCGTGGCCCTTGATCCGCTCGCCGAACGTGCCACAAACGCGGGAGACCTTCCAAACGTCATCAGGAACGCGGCCATTGGGATTAGCTCGTTTGTCCTTGTACTTGGTCTGCCGGGCCGAAGGCTCTCGCACGGCATCGGCATTGAACGTGAATAGCTTACGGTCCACGGTGAAGTAGTGCAGGGCTTGCCAGCTGGGGACAAACTTCTTTTTCTGGTGCGGGCCGAAGGTGTAATGTTAGACCGGGCTATTCCGCCAGTGCAAGCCGAGTCGCTTGAGCATGACGCAAATTTCGGCCTGGATAGTCTGGCCGCACTGAACCCAGAGCGAACCGGACGGAGAAAGCACGCGGCGGACTGAGAGGAACACATCTTCCAGCCACGCAAAGTATTCGTCCTCGGGCCGGCGATCATCATAGCCGGGGTAGGCGAGGCCGATATTGAAGGGAGGATCTATGTAGGCCAGCTGTGCAACGCCGGCGGGGAGGGTTGGCAGGATGGCGAGGCAATCGCCCGTCAGAATGGTATCGATGGTGTTCATGCGGGAGAGTATAGCGCATGGAGAGGGAGGGCGCAAGAGCGGTTAAGCTGTAGCCATCCTCACGCCTTCCGCATTCACGACATTGCCCCCGGCCCGCCGCTGGGAACATCCCAGCGGACGCGGGCGGGGTGCCGGTTTTTTCGGTGTTGCCGTGTATTTTTTGCCGTCCCGACCTACCACTTTGCCGTCATCGGTTTCAGGTGGGCGGGGGGGTGCCCACCTGAAGACTCCTCCAGGTCTTCCCGTGCCTGAATGCGGCTGATTCCTTCGTCTTCGGCTATCTGACGCTGGCTTTTTCCTTGCTTGCGTGCCTCGGCTACGCGCTTGACGAGCTCTTGCCGGCGGCGCTTGATGACCTCGGCTTCCTCGTGCCGTCGGTCGTCGTTCATGTTCTCAACGAACTGCGTAATGGTCCGGTTGTAATGCTTTATTTGAAAAGTACGCTTATGTGTTTAGAGGCAGCCGAGTTGATGTCGGGCGTTGACTGGCAGACCGTGCCGGATGCACCATTGCGGGTTATGGTTTAGAGTCAGTGTCACATGGGGCCCCCGTTCGCGAAAAGGTTGCCGCGAACGGGGGATTTTTTATCTCATTCCAAGGATTCCACATCCACCGCTCGCGGCGCCGGCTGCGGGCTGGCGGCCAATGCTACGGCTGTCCGCTCGTTACCGTCACTCTTTTTTCCGCAAATGCGGAAGGAGTTGGCTAGGTCAGGCAATCTCATTCAGGATGCCCTTTCGTTGCCACCGGCGGGAGAGGGAGCATGGAGTTACTCGCCCCACGGCGGAAGCACCGCAGGCTTGAGCCAGCGACTAGGTGATTGCCGGTCAGCATCGCCGCCGTCATCGTGTTGGGTGAGGGTGAGGAACGCCTTCTGCAATGCTTCAAGGGCAGATGGCTCACGCAGCCATCGGGAACGGCATTGACGCTGGTTCCAGTGCCGCTTTACGATGCCGGCCGGACGATGGTCTGTTTTCCAAAGGAGTCGCCATGAAGCGATGGATTGCAGTGGGTTGCATAGTGATGGTTCTAGCGTTGCTGGCCTTGCGCGGGGTCGCTCAGCAACAGGCTCCGGCGAAGAATCCCGAGCCGCAGCAGACGCCCTTGACGGACGCACCCCCGTCTCCCGCAAAGTCGCGTACACCCTCGATGGATCCGCCGCGACTACCCATTTCCGGGCCTGTCCCCACGCCGCAGCATGTTGCTCCGCCCACTCTTGAACCCGCACCCCGGCCTTCCGCAGCGCGAGATCAAAACTCGCTACCAGGCGTATCTTACTCACCGCCCCAGTATGCGCATCAATCCACACAAATCCCACCTTCTTCTTCTTTCATGCCCTACCAGGCACCTTCACAGCCCCTAGCATATACTGCTCCTCAATCATACCCGGTAACCCCAGGTTCTCAGGCAAGCCCACAGCCCGCTAGTAACCCTTACGCGATTGCGCCAAACCAATCGCCTGGATACGGGGCGACAGTTCCCACACCGCCCCCGACGCATATCCTGGAGGTCGGGAAATACTATAGTTTTGTTCTCACCAACCGCCAAGGCGATGATCTGTCCAGATGCAAGGTGATAGAGGTTCCTCGCGATGGATGGGTAAAGGTGAAGACCAAGGACGGTGATAAAAGCGTCACAGTCTGGATCAACCTGAGCCAAGTTTCGTGTATCTTTCAGGGAGGATCGGCGGGGAAGGCACATGCTGCTCGGGCTACAATCCCCTCACATTCCAATTGAATTCAGGGATTCGGGGGTAGGCTGGTCATCGGAATCAGCCTACCTACTCTCCCTTTTTTTTCCTGGCCATCGCCGTCAGCTTCCGCCGCAGCATTTGGCGCACGCCCCGGTGCGGTGCTCCACCGGGATACCTAACATGCAGCTTGGACGCGAACAGACCTTGTACTTACCGGAGGGGCAGTGCCATTCCGGTGCGGACATTGGTTCCTTGCAGATGGGGCAGCGCGTGGTGCTGCTGGTGGGTGGTGCGGGCATTGCTTCTCCTTCCGCCAGCACAGACTATCGCCGCCTCGGGATTCACTTCCGTTCCGCAGGCGCCGCCGGCCGCTGGGTCTACGCACTGCTGTGGTTGCCGTTAATCGTCCCACCGCACCTCCACATTATCTGACAGCAACCCGAACAACCAGCTGCCGCAGCGGACCCAGCCATGCCGCTGGTTGCCTTGTTCGTCCTCGACGGTGACATAGTAGACGGTCTGACCTCGGGAGGAAGTCCAAAAGAACGGCCCCTTAAGGAGATGGCGATACTCTCCGCTGACAATGCGGTAGCCGCTCTTGTCGGCCCACTGATCGAGGATGGAAGCGGACCTGCTGAAATGCCACCAGAGCATCAAGCCGATGAAGGTGGATGCCGCCATCAGGCCGAGAATCGGGCCGAGAGTGTCCATTTGCCGCTCCATCAGCCAGGGAGCAATCGCTAAGTGCTCACGATTATCTCATCTCGGCGGCCGCCTCCACGACGCTACCCTGGCATTCCGCGATTCGCTCGCTCCAGTACCACACATCTGGATTGTCGTCGATCAACTCCCAACAGCTTTCCACGAAAGCGATGGCCGCGGCGCGGGAGAAGGGTATGCGGCGTTGTTGCAAAATGGATTCGAGCATGTGGAAGAAATCAGTTGGCGTCATGGCTGGGCCTCGTTGGTGTGGTGTCAAGGTGGTGCCTCTATGGAAGTATAGGCTCATGCCGGCTTCTTTTTTCTCTGCTGCCTTATGGTTGGTTCCGCATACCCGCGTTCGCACTTGGCAAGAGCGATGCCTTCTTGAAACGATTTGAGTACGGACGGCGAAAGGGTGATGGCGTCGAAAGGGTCCAATATGCCGGCGTGTCGCAAATCCGAGCGATACCCAAACCACAGGTCATGGTCCTCATCGTCGCCTTCGATAGGCGTTCTCTGGCCGCGAGAGATGACCCAAAACAGAGCAGAGCGGAAAGAGTCGCGCCAAACCTCGAGGTGATGGACAAGAAGCTCAGGCATGCTTTTGATGATCTTGTCCCCGAGACCGTCAATGCAGTGGATCGCTTGCGATGCCCATCAAAACGCTGTCACTTCCCATTGCGGAATCTCTTCGCGGCCGCCAAAGCCGTTCACCAAGCGATCGTTCACATCGCGGAGAAAGAGTTGGACACCCCGGAGCACGGCGACAGGAACTTGAGCCTTGCCGGGAATGGGCCATAAAGCCGGCTTGCCGAGTGGCCGCAAGACGTTCAGGATGTCCCAAGCATCTTCCGCGGTGATGCCGTCCGGGTTCAAAAGTTCCCCTTCATCCTTGAACGGCGCGGCAATTTCCGGCCCATAGTCGGCCTGCAAGCCCATCAGAAGCCCGATGCACTCTTCGTCAAGCAATCCGGCGTCCCGGTAGTGGGCCAGGGCGGGCGGAACATCGTCCAGATGCGACACGCGTTGCCGTTTTGGTTCATCTTCGGCGGCTTCATCGGGCGTCGACGGTTCGGCGAGCACTTGTAATGCTTCCCGGTAGCTCAAATGCGACACGCGTGTCGCATTTGCCAATTCATTCCATCGGGAAGCAATCGACATGTAACGCTGCACGGTGCGAGGCGTGAAATGGACGTGGGCTTTGAGCCAGTCCATCCATTCCCCATGTTTGCACTGCTCTTTCGCTTCCAAGAGCAGCTCGCCAGCTCTCTTGGCATGTTCCAGGCTGGCCCGCAACGCCGTCTCGACTTGATGATGTTCCGCGTTGATGCGCCCGGCTAGCTCGGCGAGGGCCTCCGCCGGCCGGACGATGCCGGGCGGGTCGAATAGCTCTCTGTTCATCACTTCTCCTTCCGTTTTGTTGTTTTCTTCGCTGGCGGAGTCTGGGCCTCGCCCTGGAAAGCGTCCGGGTATCGCTGTTTGAGAATCCACACCAGCTGTCCCGTAGCTGATCTTTCGTTCGCCGAGGCATCCGCGCATAGCGCTTGCCAGAGCGGTTCCGGGATCTGAGCGAACATATCGTGATAGCCTTCTTTCGGCCGCGCCATAGTTTCCCTTTCAAGAATCGTCCTATCCGTTCCCTTGCATTGTACAAGGGAACACCTAGGCAAGTCAAATCTCATCGACGCGCAGCAATTTGCCTAGAAAAACCTAGCATATCCCTTGACGCTAGGATTGTCCTAGGTAAAACCTAGTAATTAGTCATGACTGCTCTTTGACAACTTGGCCCCTCCGAACAAGTCTCCGGGATGTTCAGCTACCCCGGAACCCTGCAAGGGTGGAAACGGATGAGAGTAGGAGTGGCAGTGAAGACAAGCAACAACACAGAACAGAAGAGGAAGTGACCAACTCAACAAAACGGGCCGGCAGGAATCGTGACTTCCCGCCGGCTCTGGACTCCCAAACAAGGAGACTGACCATGACTGTAACCGCAACCCGCAAGACCCGCAAGCCCGCACTCGAAGCACACGGCACGTGCTACTTGAAAGCGACCGGCAACCTGGCTCTGGAGCAAGCCCTTGATTCCGGCAATGCTCTCCTGACCGTACACACCGAACGATGCACGAACTATCTCGTGCAACGCCTGACCGACCCCGACGGCGAGACGGTTGGTTTTCGGCTCATGAAGCTGACCGACTACATCGTGGACCGCAAGGTTTACGACATCGACGTTAACCCCGGCTATGGCTGGCAATGCGATTGCCCGGACGCCCTTTATCAGAACCGGGAATGCAAGCATGTCCGGGCGCTGCGTGCGGCACTGGCCAGCAACGGCAACATGGTTGCCGCCCCGAAGAAGCCCGAAGCCAAGCAGCAAACGGCACCGAAGCCTGCAGCCAAGCAACCCTTCTGCGAAATGTGCAACGACTCCGGCAAGTTCTGCGTGCATTGTTACCCATAACCACCACGTCACCGGGAGAGCGGAACCGCCCGCCGCTCTCCCCGCGGAGGAACCAACCATGCTTACCCAGCAGCTGGCAATCGAACCGGAACGGGAAGACGACGGCCAGTATCATGCGACCATCATCGACATCAGCGAGGATGCCGTGCTTTACGTCACGGACAGTTTTATGGACATCGAAAGCGCCATCAATGCGGCGCAACGGTGGATCAACCAGAACCAATAACTCCATAGGAGACTGACCCAGTGGAAACGAAAGCCAAATTGGAAGAGTGTTTCGAGATCTTGACGGCCATCCTGCGGATTCGGCCGCGGAACTACCCCGCCATGTTCTGCCGCGCTCACCAGCTGCTCGAAAGCGCCCTCGGTGACTTTTTCGACTATCCGGAAGACGTGGCCGTCTTGCCCGACGATGAGACCGTGTACATCGGTGAGAAGCCACCCTCCCCAGCTGCGTAACCCACAACCCACGGCGAGCGATTCGCCCCGCTCGCCTCATCTTGGAGATAGAACCATGCGAAACGTCCAGTCAATCATTGATACGTCCGGCGGATTAGAAGCGCTCAAGCGTTAACCGATCCGCCTGCAAGTACCCGGTTTCATGCGGCTTGTAATCGAGCACGCCGGCACCGGACCTCGGCGGCGAGCTTGTCTCCGTGGTTCACCATGGCGAGCAAAACGGCGACATGATGCGCGATCCGGAGATTGTTTTCGAGGTCGCGGCCGGTCAGTGGCAGCCTGTCAGCATCCAGCAGGACTACGTCGGCAGCTACCGCAAAGCGGTGTTCGTCGACGAGAATGGCAAGTTGTTCGTCCGACCGGCCAAAGTGCGGGACATCACCCGTTTCGCCCGGATATGCGACCGCAACATCAAGCATCAGGGGTTCGTGGATGCGGCGAAGAACCGCACAAACGCCGTTTGATAGTCCAACACAACTTGGCGAGCGGGGATCGTCCTCCCGCTCGCCTCATTCGGAGGAAACTTATCATGCCGGCGTCGATCGGGTTGGACGACATCGCCCCTGAACAGAGGAAGCAACTCGGCATCTGCAAGCCACCTCGGGTATCAAGGGTGCGACTGGTGGGCCCGGATGACCTCGGTCGCGAACGCAGCGCTGTGGCGCACATCGCGGTCGCCGTCCGACTAGGCGGCTTGCTCCAGCGCGTTAAGGGCGGCGGGATCGGCAATCAACCCCAGGCCCCGTGCGGCCGACTCGCGCACCGCGGGGTCGCCGTCCTCCTGCAACAGGCGAGTGAGCGGCCCGACCGCGGCCTGGGTCCTCAGTCGGCCCAAGGCCAGACAGCCTGCGGCCCGAGCTCCCGGCTCCGCGCTCGCCAGTTGACGCATGCTGGCCTGCATTTCCGGTAGAGAATTGACCGAGCTGGTGGGGATGACCTCCGAGGCAAGGGGTGGTTCCGCTGTGGTGGCCCGGGCCGTGTAAGCGGGCTGGTAGGCGGGCCGGTATACCGGCTGGGAGGCCGGAGCCGGCTGAACAACCACGGGGGCCGGGGCCTGCTGAATGACTACAGGAGCCGGGGCCACGTAGACCGGATAGGGCGGGGCGTAGTAGGGGCGATACAGTGGGGCACTGAGGCCGATGCCGAGGGGCACGCCGAGCCCGAGACCTAATCCCATACCCCAGCCCCAGCCGCAGCCCCAGTGGGCCGGGGCAGCCGCCGGGGCACACGCCATCACCAAGAGAGCCACAAGGACTTTGCGCCGTAGCCGCATGCCCGCCTCCTCTGCCCGTGATCGTACCCTGGCCCATCCTCCTGGCCCGAAGCAGGATGCCTATAGCCGCCGGCCGGCTGCCTGTCAATGTCCGTGCAAGGGGACCCACAGGCCGAATCCTGGCGTGCGTGGCAAGCCGGAAGTAGGTGCAGTAATGCGTCCCTTTCAGACGTGGAAGGTGTCTCTCGAGGGGCAGCCCCCTTTCCTGGACAATCGGCAAGTGCGGAGATGCCCTATGCTTCCGAAAAATCCTTATATGAGCCCAAGCGGGAAACCTCACCCCCTTTCTGATGGTCAGCCAACGTCTATTCTAGTGGGGAGCCAGACCGGAGAGCCGATCGGCGGGTTGGGTATCATCGGGCTCCGATCTCTTGCTGGAACCAGTCGGCAAAAAAAGGTTGTCGATCGTTATCCGAATCGGGCCGACGTTCACTTGCTCTGCGTGCCGTACAGCGACGAGAGGACTCGGTTTCCTAAGATCCTG
>Ga0209062_1001599_pt1 | contig 37968 bp, 29 predicted proteins | sample Coa_R2_2_FD_187158 | JGI IMG/M metagenome (GOLD analysis project Ga0209062, IMG submission 187158) | Surface soil microbial communities from Centralia Pennsylvania, which are recovering from an underground coalmine fire - Coalmine... | ecosystem: Environmental > Terrestrial > Soil > Unclassified...
AGCACAAGACCATCTACGCCAAGCGCCGCACCGCGCTTGGACGCTATGGCTTGCCGGAAGAGGTTGCGCACATGACCCTGAGCCTGTGCCTGCCGGCGGCCTCGTTCCTCACCGGCGCGGTGATCCCGGTCGACGGCGGGCTGATGGCGCGCAATGCGTGACTCAGATCGTCGTTGTCGGGCCTGACCCTGCATCCATCATTCTCGACGACTCGCTCGAAGCCGGATGGATGCCCGCATCAAGGTTCGGGCATGACAGGTGTGTGCGCAGATCGGAACGCCAAGCGTTGACATGAGGCGGCCGCCGGGTAGCCTTTCGGTCAAAAGGGTGCAGGACACGCTGTGCCGCAAAATCTCGGGAGCAAATGCCAATGCCGATCGCGATCCGCCAGCTCCAGAAACATTTTGTCGGCGAGGTCAGTGGCCTCGACCTGCGCCAGCCGCTGACACCCGACGAGGCCCGCGAGATCGAAGCGGCCATGGACAAATATGCCGTGCTGGTGTTCCACGGCCAGGACATCACCGACGAGCAGCAGCTCGCCTTTGCGCTGAATTTCGGCGAGCGCGAGCAGGCCCGCGGCGGCACCGTCACCAGGAAGGAGGACTACCGGCTCAGCACGGGGCTGAACGACGTCTCCAACCTCGGCAAGGACGGCAAGCCGTTGCCGCGCGATCACCGCACCCATCTGTTCAACCTCGGCAACTGCCTGTGGCACTCCGACTCGTCGTTCCGCGTTATCCCTGCGAAATTCTCGTTGCTATCGGCGCGGGTGGTGAATCCGAAGGGCGGCAACACCGAATTCGCCGACATGCGCGCCGCCTATGACGCGCTCGACGACGAGACCAGGTGCGAGATCGAGGATCTGATCTGCGAGCACTCGCTGATGTATTCGCGCGGCTCGCTCGGCTTCACCGAATACAGCGACGAGGAGAAGGAGATGTTCAAGCCGGTGCTGCAGCGCCTGGTGCGCACGCATCCCGTGCATCGCCGCAAATCGCTTTATCTGTCCTCGCATGCCGGCCGGATCGTCGGCATGAGCGTGCCCGAGGGGCGGCTTTTGCTGCGCGATCTCACCGAGCACGCCACGCAGCCGGAATTCGTCTACGTCCACAAATGGACGCTGCACGACCTCGTCATGTGGGACAACCGCCAGACCATGCACCGCGTCCGCCGCTACGACCAGTCGCAACCGCGCGACATGCGCCGCGCCACCGTCGCGGGGACCGAGCCCACGGTCGCACAGCAGCAGGCGGCGGAGTAGCTATCGGGTTTGCAAATGGCGCCGCAGCCACCTCGCCCCGCTTGCGGGGAGAGGTCGGATCGCATCGGAGATGCGATCCGGGTGAGGGGGCACAGGTCTCATAGCTTGCATCGATCTTGCGGAAGCAGCCCCTCACCCCGACGCTCTCAGCGCGAGCTCTGCTCGTCGCGACCCCGTAAAGGACGGGGAGAGGGAGACGGCGCCTCAGATGTTCAATTCCACCGGAACGTCCTCCGGCTTCACGCCGGATAGCGAAAGCCCCTTGATGAACCATTCGCGCATCTGGCCGATGCCGCGGTTGTAGTCGATCCAGGTGGCGAGGAAGTCGCGCCAGGTCTTGTCCGCCTCGCGGCGCACGCCCATGCTGGAGGGGATCGCCACCGACGGCGACTGCAGGATCTTGTAGGTGCCGAGATTGGGGTTTTTCGCGATCGCCGTCAGCCCCAGCACCAGCGCATTGACCACGCAATCGACGCGGCCGGACGACATCTCCAGCATCACCTCGTCGCGCGAGCGCAGCGACTTGATGGTCGCGTTCGGCGCGAAGCGGCGGGCGACCGCCTCGTTGGCCGAGCCGGCATCGACCGCGATCTTCACCTCGGGCTTGTTGATATCGGCCCAGGTCTTCGCCTCCAATCCCTTCTTGAGCATGGCGCCGAACGGATGGTTGAACACCGCGCCGCAGAAATCGACCACCAGCGCCCGCTGCGGCGTCGGGTTGAGCGCGAAGCCGACGTCGATCTTGTTCGACTGCAGATCGAGGATCGAATTGCCATAGGTCGATTCGGTATATTCCAGCTTGACGTCGAGCAGCTTGGCGATGTCGTTCGCCATCTCGATGCACATGCCGGACCAGGTGCCGCTGGCGAGATCCTTGTTGAAATAAGGCAGCTCGCCCGGCAGCACGGCGATCCGCATCACCTTGGCGGCACGGATGCGCTCCAGCGTGTTGTCGCCAGCTGCCTCCGCCGATGCCGGCGCGGCCAGCGCAGACGCAAGCGCCGCGCCACTGCCGATGGCCAGCGCATAGCGCAAGGCCTCGCGGCGATCTTCGGAAATCCTGGTCGCGTCGGATTGGGTCACCTCTGCCTCCTGCATCAATTCCGCGAGGAGCCTAGCGTCCGTCCTGCGATGCAGCAATAGCGATCCCGAGACTGGATCAGCCTCCCGCGATGCCGTCGATCGTAATGTCGCGGCCGTCCTCGGCCTTGCCGCTCAGGGTGACCTTGTCGGCGTCGAACCGCAGCGACCAATGGCGCTGCTCGCCCTGTCCGACATATTGGACGTCGATCGCAAAGGTGTGCTCGTCCAGCCATGATCCCTTGACGGCCCGCACGCCGAAATTGGTTCTTATGCTCTTGCGATACAGCCCGTCGAGGCCGATCGGGCCGTTGAGGCGGATCGAGGAGTCGGTCGGACCGTGGGTATAGATTTCCACCTGATAATGCGGCTCGACGTCCGCAAGATGCAGCGTCAGCGACTTGATGCCGAGCGGGCTGTCGGGGAAGCCGTAGGTCTTGCCGGAGATTGCTGCGGCCAGCGGAGGCGTCGCGCCGACCTCCGTTCGCTTCTCCGTCGCGACATCGGCGACCGCTCGCGCGAGCTGGTCGGCCCCATCGGGATTTGCCGGCAGCGGCGCCTCCGACTTCACGGCGCCGGCGATCATGTCGGCGACCTTGCTGAAGCCGCAGAAGTTCCTGGCCGTCATCGCCGCCACGATGTCGGTGCGGGGAAACACCATGACGACCTGGCAATGGTATCCGACCGACATGTAGACGTGCTTGTCGGGGATCGCCCAGAACAGGTTGGAATAACGCAGGCTCGGATCGGCCTTGAGATGCATGTCGATGGTGGCGCGGCTGACGGCCTCGATCCACTCCGGCGGCAGCAGCTGCTGTCCGTCCCATTCGCCATGACGCAAGTAGAGATAGCCGATCTTCGCCATGTCGTGCGCCGACAGGAACAGGCAGCAGGCGCCGATCGAGAGCCCTTGCGGATCGCGGCGCCAGAACGGCGGATCGATGCCCAGCGGTGCGAACAGTTTTTCCTGCGCATAATCCGCCGCCCGCTTGCCGGTCAGCTTGGTGATGATCGCGGAGAGCAGATCGGGGTTGCCGCTGTTGTAGTAGAACACCTCGCCCGGCTGATGCGCCATCGGACGGTCGAGGATGAACTGCGTCCAGTCCCTGGCGCGTCCGAGATCGATCAGCGACTGCTCGCGGCCACCCTCGGCGCCTTCCTCCCATTCGAAGCCCGACGTCATGTCGAGCAGGTGCTGGACGGTGATGGCGCGCTTGCGCTCGTCGACATTGGCGATGTCGCGACCGGAGAAGAAATCCAGCATCGGATGATCGAGGCGATCGAGCAGTCCGTCCTTGTGCAGCATCGCAATCAGCGTGCCGATCACGGCCTTGGTGGAGGAATTGATCGCGTGCGGAATGTCGGCGGTGTAGGGCGCGTAATATGCGTCGAGGACGATCTTGCCGTGACGCGCGATCAACAGGCTGTCGAAGCTGCGCGTCGTGCCGAAGGCGACGAGCCTCGCGAGATCGGCTGACTCCATGCCCTGATCTTCGGGCGACGATGTCTGCCACTCGCGTGTCGGCCAAACCTTTTCTGTTGCACCTTGCGCGCGGGCGTTGCTGCTGCAGCACAGGCCCGCGATCAGCACGGCTCCGCATGCGATCAGCGCGGGGATTGCGCGCAGGTTCCGTAGTCGTCCGGGTGCAACGAATCGCCGGTTCCGTCTACCCCGATACCTTGGTTCTCTATTGGCATGAACCCTGCATGAGTTTTGACCAGGTCTTCCAATATCCGAAAAGGACACCATGCTCGTCACTCTCGTCGCCGTTCTCTGCAACGGACAGCTCTGCCTGGAAAAGGTCGTCACCAACTCCGAACAGTCAGGGATCACCATGGCCGCTTGCTCGACAACGGCGCAAATCGGCATTGCCGACTGGCTCGCGAAGGGCCCGTATCATGAGTGGAAGCTGCAAGGTTACAAATGCGTGCTCGGCCAATATACGCCGAAGCGCGACGCGTGACATCTGATCAGAATTGAACGGGATGACGGTCCGCTGAACCATCATCCCGCGTTGGATCAGAGCCTCTGCATCTCCGTGAACTGCCGGCCGCTATAGGGACCGACATAGGTGCCGGTCTGCAGGCATTGCAGCCTCGCGGCCTGGCACATCGGATAGCGATCCGATCGCGAGGCGGAGAAGCGCACGCAGCTCGATGCATAGGCGGTGCAGGTGTGCGGAATCTGCGCCCGCAACACCGCCATCCGGTAGCGATACGAGCGGCCGCCGTCGGACGATTGGCAGCATCTGCCGTCCATCTTGGTGGCGAAGGCGGGCGCGACGTCCGCCGACAGAACGGCGCCCGACAGCGCGACCGAGAGGATGAGGGCGAAAGTCTTCATCGTAAACTTCCCTTGTTGTGACTCGACTTTGCGAAACCGCCGGCGACGGAGGCCTGTCCCGAACGGTTACGATCTGTAGCGCTACAAATTGTAACATTCCGGGCGGGACCTCGCAAGGGTCGATCGGCGACGCAGGTCAGCTTTGGCTGCGACGACCACACCGCCGCAGCGGACGAAGCCCGATCTAGGAGGCCGGCCCGAGCGCGATGCGTCCGATGCTGCCGTCCCTTGCAAGGGAGATCCGCCAATCCGCCGAGCCGTTGGCGAAATGGACCGTGTAGATGTCGCTGCCGAGCTGCGACACGCCGCGGAACGAGAGCGCACGCAGCGCGCCCAGCCTCGCCACGATCGCCTGCTCCACGGCCAGCGACTGCCGGGTCTGCGCCGCCACTTCCGCGGTCATGTGATCGTAGTCCGGCTCGCCGCGGCCGACCGCCTCGATGTACCGGCGCAGCATGTCCTCGCTGCCGGCCTGCGGCGTGTTGCGCAGCGCCGGCGCAGGTGTCGTGCCGTCGGATGCGGGCGCCTCGATCGCAAGATAGCGCGTGCGCTGTCCCGGCAGCACGATCTCCAGGCAACGTCCGGCACGATCGGCAACGATCCAGGGCGTGCCGACTGTGGTCAGCACCTGCGATGTCATGTTGTCGCCGACCGTGCCCTGCGCCGTGCGCTGGCCCGCGGCGTCCACATTGGCGAGCTGGATGTCGCCGCCGCTGCCGTTGTAGAGCGTGAGCCTGATCGGCGTGTTGTCGGCGTGTGCCTTCAGGCTCGCTTCGGTCGCGCAGGCGGCGACACCGCCCTGCTCGTCATTGCCGTCGGGGCGGAACAGAACGTCCTCGGCCTTTCCGTCGGCGCCGAGCAGCAGGCGAAACTCGGCAGAGCCGTTGGTGAATTTCACGCCATAGATGTCGTAGCCGCCCGGACCGACGCCCCGAAAGAAGATCTGCTCGGCCGGGCCGAGCGCAACGAACATCGCATGCAGCTGGTCGAGCTGCCCGCGGATTCTGCCGGCCAGCCCCGCGCTCATCCGGTCGTAGTTCGGCGTACCTTGCAGCATGTCGGCAATGCCGCGCAAAATCGCCTCCCTGGCTCCCGGCGTCGGCACCTGGTCACGGAAGCGGTCGGGGATCTCCGCCACGCGACGGGCAAATCCCTCTTCCAGGATCTTCGCCCTGGCTTCGCTGATGCGCATGCCGAGCCGCGCGCCGCCGCCCGGCTCGAAAGCGAGCACGCGATCGGCCCGGCCGTCCTTGTCGCCGAGGAAGACGACGAGATCGCCGCCTGCGCTCGAAACGACACCGCTGCCGTCAGGCGCGGCCGCGAATGCCGGTCGTCCCGTCTGCTTGAGCGTCAGTATTGCGCCATAGGCTGTGACCGCCAGCACGCGGTTGTCGGCGATGCGGTACCAGCCGACGAAATGCGCGAGCGGCTTGACGTCGGATTCGGCATCGCGCGGCAGCACGAGGATGCGCTCGGCTTCGATGTGGCGGTCGTTCAACTGCAAGGCCAGCCGCGACGATTGCCGCTCGGCATCGCGCGCGAAGCTCAGCGGGCCGCCTGCGGCCGCATAGGTGGCGATGCCGTCCGCCGTCACGGTCAGGCGAAGCTTGCGCTGCCCCGTCAATTGCCCGAACAGCTCGTCTCCCTCGTGGAAGACGGCAAAGACGCTCCGTCCGCCCATGGCATAGAAATTGACGACGGGCTGTCCCGCAGACGGCGCGGCCGCGACCGCGCGGTCGGGCATGAGATCGGCCTGCGGCTCGGCGCGGTAGGCGATGGTCGCGCTCGAGGCGACCGCGAACGGCATGATCGCGGCCGCGATCCAGGCCCGCTGCCGCCAGTCCATCTTGCGGGGCGTCGCGACCGCCGCGACGATGCATTCGATGCGGGCCCCGATCGTGGAGATGCGCGCCATTTGCGGACCCGCGGGCTTGACGCGTCCGATATTCTGCACGAGCTCGAGCAGGATCTCGGCATAGGACAGCCTGTCATCGAGCACCTCGATCGCCTCGGCGTCGCTGATGATCTCGGCGAGCTCCGCAAGGCGGACCAGCTGCCACCAGGCAAAGGGGCTGAACCAGAACATCGCGCGATTGAGCGAGGCCAGCAGCAGCAGGTAGAAATCGCGGTTGGCGACATGGGCGCTTTCGTGGGCGACCACCGCCTCGCGCTTGCGAAAATCCCAATCCTCGAACGCGGCGGGAACGAGAATGATCGATCCGAACGTGACCGGGCCGTCGATCGCAGGCGTCATGCGCACATCGCAGCCCGCGAGCCAGGATTCCTCGACCGGCCGCGCGTGGCGGGCGATCCGCCAGGTCAGGCCCAGCCCGACCACGAGGCGCAGCAACAGGAAGCCGGCGACCACGGCGTAGATCGCGGTTGCGATCAATCCCCAGTCCAGCGCCGCGTGGCCCCTGATCGCGGCCGCTGCCGGTGCCGTGATCTCGGCGAGCTGCTCCCCGAGGTCCTGCAGCGGCTCCAACGGCTCGCGCGGCAGGATGGGCGCGATGGTCTGCACCGGCAAGGCGTGGCGGGTGATGGCGAGCGTCGCCCAATCCATCGTCAGCGGCATCGCCAGCGATGCCAGCAGCACCATCGTCCATGAGAACATCTGCATGTGCGGATTGCGCACGCGGAAGACCGTCAATGCGGCCCACACAATGCCTCCCAGCAGGAAGGAGCGCAGCGCCGCCTCTGCCAGCACGATCAGCATCGTTCCCTGCTCCCCTGCGTCCGTGTTGCGCTGTTGCCTGGTTGCCTTACTTTCTTGACGCTTTGGCTTTCGCCTTCGCCACCTGGTCGGCCAGCAGCTTCACCTGCTTCTGGTCGAGCATCGCATTGTCGACCATGCCGACCAGCACCTCCTCGATGGAGCCGTTGCAGAACCAGTCGACGATGCGCTTGACCGCCTTGGCCGCGACCTGCCCGCGCGGCTCGGCCGCCTGATAGACATAGGTGCGCCCGTCCACGGTGTGGGTGGTGTAGCCCTTGTCCTCCAGCCGCCGCAGCACGGTGCGAACGGTGGATTCCTTCAGCCGGCGCGACAGTCTTTCGCGCACCTCCTCGGCCGTGATCGGTCCGTGCGCCCAAACCAGTTGCATCACTTCGTGTTCGAGCTCGCCGAGTTCGGGCAGGCCGTCATCCATGGGCTCTCTCGCAATTCGCAGATCCTGTAACGCTACGGATCGTAGCACATACCGGCCCGTTTGCAACGCCGCTCGGTCCGCGCGCCCGGCCCAATCGATTGGTCGGGCCATTCTCGCCGAAACTGGCCCTTTTTCCGGGGCCACTTACCGGGCATGGTCGCCTCAGCCTGAGGAGAGACCCGATGTATATGCCGCCCGCTTTCCGCGAGGATGATCCCGCCGCGCTTCATGCGACGATGGAGCAGGCCCGCCTGTCGCATCTGGTGACTGCGACCGCCGATGGGCTGGTCGCGACGCCGCTGCCGATGTTCCTGGTCCGGGACGAGGGGCCGCACGGCACGCTGTACGGCCATGTCGCCCGCGCCAATCCGCAATGGACGCTCGCGCCCATTGGCGACGCGATGGCGCTGTTCCTGGGGCCCTATGCCTATATCACCCCGAACTGGTATGCGGCCAAGCAGGAGACGCACAAGGTGGTGCCGACCTGGAACTATGTCGCGGTCCATGCCTATGGCCCGGTGGAGTTCTTCGACGATGCGAGCCGCCTGCACGACGTCGTCACGCGGCTCACCGACCTGCATGAGCGGGACAGCGCCGTGCCGTGGGCGGTGTCGGACGCGCCGGACCAGTTCATTGCCGCGCAGCTCCGCGCCATCATCGGCGTCAGGCTGCCGATCACGCGCATCGAGGGCAAGCGCAAGATGAGCCAGAATCGCAGCGCTGCCGACCGCGCCGGTGTCGCCGCCGGCCTCGCGGCCAGCGAGCGCGCCTCCGATCGCGAGGTGGCGAAATTGATTCCGGAGTGAGAGGTCCGGATTGAGCTCCGCCCGGCTGTCGAAAAAATCACGACACACTTGTAACTCTCGACCGTCCGATCCCCGGGACTAGCTTGTGCTCCGAGCAAGGCAGGGCGCGCCGAACGCGCGCGCCGTGCACGCCGCAGCAACAGGAGAGACCCATGGACGAGCTCAAGATCACCACACCTCCGATCGTGTCGGGAGAGGCCTGGGAGGCCGCGCGTCAAGCCATGCTGGCGAAGGAGAAGTCCTTCACCCGCGCCCGCGATGCGCTTGCCGCCGAGCGCCGGCGGATGCCGTGGATGGCGGTCGAGAAAAGCTATCTCTTCGAGGGGCCGCAGGGACAGCTCAGCCTGCTCGATCTGTTCCAGGGTCGCAGGCAGCTGATCGTCTATCGCGCCTTTTTCGAGCCCGGCGTGTTCGGCTGGCCCGATCATGCCTGCCGCGGCTGCTCGCTCGGCGCCGATCAGGTCTCCCATCTCTCCCATCTGAACGCCCGCGACACCACGCTGGTCTACGCCTCGCGCGCGCCGCAGGCGGACATCGTCCGGTTGAAGGCGCGGATGGGCTGGGAAATGCCGTGGGTGACCATCACCGATTCGTTCGACAAGGACTTCGGCGTCGACCAATGGCACGGCCACAACGTGTTCGTCCGCGACGGCAAGCGGGTGTTTCGCAGCTACTTCATCAACAACCGTGCCGACGAGGCGATGGGGACGCTCTGGAGCTATCTCGATATCACGCCGCTCGGCCGCCAGGAGACCTGGGAGGATTCACCCGCAGGCTACCCGCAGACCCCGCCCTACAAATGGTGGAACTGGCACGACAATTATGCCGCCGAGGCCGCGCCTCATCCGAAATGGGTCGAAGTGTCGGACGCCGGTGAAGCCGCCTTCCGCAAGGGCGATGCGGCCGGGCAAGCCTGAGCCGGCAGCCGCAGGTTTGCCTCTCTCCGCGGTGAGAGGGGTAAACCGGCTGATGTGCTCGCTTTACGACGTCAGCGCGATCCGCAGCATCCGCGCAAGCTCCGAAGAGACGTAAGGCTTGGGCAGGAGCAGCACGCCGGCGTCGAGCCGGCCGTGATGCACCAGGGCGTTCTCGGCATAGCCGGAGGTGTAAAGCACCTTGAGCCCGGGGCGGCGCTTGCGCGCCTCGCTCGCGAGCTCGGGGCCGTTCATGCCTCCGGGCAGGATCACGTCGGTGAACAACAGGTCGATGCGCTCGCCGCGGTCGATGATGGCCAGCGCCTCGGCGCCGTTGCTGGCGGCCAGCGTGTGGTAGCCGAAACGGCTGATCTGCGTCACCACATAGTCGCGGACCAGGGCGTCGTCTTCGACCAGCAGAATGTATTCGTCGCCGCCCTCGCTGCCGGAAATGCAGGCGTCGGTTGCCATCTCCTCCGGAGCGCTCGTGGCCTGCGGCAGATAAAGCCTCACGGTCGTGCCGTGGCCCTCTTCGCTGTAGATATTGATGTGTCCGTCCGACTGCTTGACGAAGCCGTAGACCATGCTCAGGCCGAGCCCGGAGCCGCGGCCGGCGTCCTTGGTGGTGAAGAACGGCTCGAACACCTTCTCGATCAGGTTGCTCGGGATTCCCTCCCCGGTGTCGCTCACGGCGATCATGACATAGTTGCCCGGCTTCACCTCGCTGTTGGCGCGCGCGTAGGTCTCGTCGAGCACGGCATTCCTGGTTTCCAGGGTCAGCTTGCCGCCGCCCGGCATGGCGTCGCGCGCATTGAGGGCGAGGTTGAGGATCGCGGTCGAGAGCTGGCTGGGATCGATCAGCGCCGCGGCCAGGTCATGCGCCAGCATCGATTGGATTTCGATGTCTTCGCCGAGTGTCGGCCGCAGCAGGCGCGCGGCATCGACGACCAGCGCGTTGATGTCGGTCGAGCGCGGCTGCAGCGGCTGCCTGCGGCCGAAGGCCAGCAGATGCTTGGTGAGGTCGGCGCCCCTTGCCGCGGCAGCGGAGATCAGGTCGGCGATCTGGGCGAGCTGCGGGCGATCCTTGACGGCATCGCCGAGGATCTCGATCGTTCCGGTGATCACCGTCAGGATGTTGTTGAAGTCGTGCGCGACACCGCCGGTGAGCTGGCCGATGGCTTCCATCTTCTGCGCCTGCCGGACCTGGGCCTCGTGGGCCTCGATCTCCTGGAAGCGCTTCACCATGGCCTCGGCCTTGCGGCGCTGGCTGATCTCCTTCTCGAGGGCGGCGTAGGCTTCGGCGAGCTGAATGCGGGTGGGCAGCACCAGGAGCCGCGGCAGAAGGAAGAACAAGCCGGCCGTGAGCGCGAGCGCGACCGGCGCCAGCAGGCCCTTGACGATGGCTTCGATGTCGTAGGCCGGCACCCATATCGTGAGGATCGAGAGCAGGCGGGTGACTGCGCAGAAAGCCGCGAAGAGCGCGAAGACCCAGAACACGCCTCTGAACATGACCTGCTGGCGGCGCCGCCATACGAAGACTGCGAACACAACGGCGATGGTGAAGAAGGCGCCGGCGACGAACGCGTCGGAAACGACGTTGAGCCAGATCAATTCCGGCTGCCACGATAGGCACGCGCCTCGGGGAGCAAGCGTCGACATGTGCGGAAAAACTCCAGCAATGGGCTAAAAAAACGCGGCATCGCGATCCGTTCCGTACCCCTGGGGCCGGCGGAACAAATCATTCAGCTTTTTGCCGACCCGTGCAAGCGCGCCACGGGGCTGACGAGCGCCGTCGCGAGGCCAGGCTGCTGGCCTGCTCGTTCGAGCCGATCGGAAAGCCTTGCGAAACCGGGGCGCCGCGATGGATGCGTGCGGCGACCGTTCATCAGGGGATCCGTCATGTCCGTCGACACGCGAGCCGCCACGAACCGCCTCATGTGCTTTCTCGCTGTCGAGAGCGTGACCGGAAGGGAGGCCGCGATCGGGCGCGAGCTCACCGCGGCGTGCCGGCGGAGGCGATCCGCCTCGACGATGCCAACACCCGCATTCCCGTGCCGAGGGAGACCGGCAACCCGATCATCGACCTGCCCGGCCGTGGCGCGATGCATAACCAGCCGCGGATCATGTTCATGACCCACATGGACACCGTGCCGCTATGCGCCGGCGCGACGCCGAAGCTCGCCGGCCGCAGAATCGTCAACGCGGCGAAGACCGCGCCCGGCGGCGACAGCCGCTGTGGCTGCGGCATGAGCACGACCGCGCCTGTGCCCTCGCAGTCCGCTCGCGACGATGCGGTGAGCTGCCTCGCTGGTTACCGGGGTTTATCGCGATCGTCACGAGACGTGGCGCTGACTGCGGTGGACGCGAGCCGCGCCCCGGCATGAGCGCCGGGTGACGATGGCAAAGTCTGGGCAGGGCGACCGCGACTGGCCCCACCAGTGCCACAGCTGCGCCCCATTTATCTTCCCTTCTCCCCGTTAGCTTGGGTGCCTGATGGGCATCTGTAGTCGGGATTGACGGGGAAACCGCGGCTGCGCGGCTGGCGACATTGAAGATCTGGCTAGTCATTTGGCAAGCAGGCTGTATTGCTGGCGCGCTGACCGCAGTGTCGCTTGCCGCGATTCATGGCCGCGCGGATCCGCGTCAGGACGTTGCAACACCGAATGCGCGAGTGGCCGATGCATTCAGCGCCGTCCCGGTGAAGGTGGCGACGATGTTGCCAAATCTTCGCGCGGAGGTGCCGGCCTCGTCGGTCCGCGAGACGAACGTCCAGACAGTGTCGGCCAACGATCGCGTTGCGGATGCCTTCATCGCCGCCGCGCCGCAGTCGGTGCCGCCGTCCGAGGTGACGAGTCCGCCGCAGCAGGAGCAAGGGTTGCGGGTCCTCGCCAGCCTCGACACGTCGTCGCTCGAGAACGAGCCGACGTCGCGGCAGGACGAACCGCCGGCCGCCGCCGCGGCCAATCCGCAGAAAACCGACCCGCGGTATCTGAAGTACTACGTCTACTCCGAACTCCCGCCGCCGGAGAAACCTGCGAAGATTGCGCTCGCGGCCTTGAGCGGCGTTCCGCTCGGAACGCCCGTCCAGGAGATCGAACGCGCGGCGGACGCTTTCGACATCGATGCCAATTTCATGAAAACGGTGGCCAAGATCGAATCCGATTTCAATCCCAGGAACCGCACCGGCTCCTATATCGGCCTGTTCCAGCTGAGCAAGTTCGAGTTCAACGAATACGGGACGGGCGACATCCTCAGCCCCCGCGACAATGCCATGGCCGCCGCCTACAAGTTCGTCACGGAGGCCGTTTTGTTCGAGGAGACGACGCACAAGGAGCCGACGTTTTCCGATCTCTATCTGATCCACCAGCAGGGCTGGGAAGGCGCCGCCGAACATGTCGGCCATCCCGACCAGATTGCCTGGAAGTCGATGTGCGCGACCCAGGAGGGCATGGCGAAGGGCGAGCGCTGGTGCAAGCGCGCGATCTGGGGCAACACGCTGCCGGCGGTCAAGCGCGAATGGAAGTCGGTCGATCGCCTCACCTCCGGCGCGTTCGTGGCGATGTGGCGCGACCGCGTCGAGACGTTCTATGCCCGTTATCCGGCGCCGACGCCGCGGCGGCCGGACGCGTGAGATGGACCGGTTGGCGACGATGAAAACGCACCCGCCGCACGCAACTCACGTCGGCTGACTGGTCCGTCGAGACTGAGCAAGAATCCGGATACTCCATCTCCACGTCGTCCCGGTGGAGGCCGGGACCCAGACCGCGGAATCCATCGGTGGCATTCGGTAGGAGACATTCTTCGCAAAACGAAATTTTGTGGTTATGGGTCCCGGCCTTCGCCGGGACGACGGCGGTGCCCTGACGTCGGCCTGCGAGTCATTTGCCCGTCAGCGAAATGGCGACCGCTTTCATTGCGGTCGGCTTGGTGGAGCATTCTGGACCTGGACTTGCTCACACTGAGTTCTTCGCATTCTGACCCGCAGGCGACATAATCGCCTGGTTCAACTACCCCTTGTGAAGGTCGTCTGCTTGCGGGAGCCAAGAATGCGTCGCGCGATCTTGTTGTCTGCTTTCTATTTATTCCTTGAACTGACAGTGGCGAACGCGGCGGGGGTCAGAAATTTTGACATTCCTGCTGACGCGGCGGGACCGGGGATCAGGCTGCTGGTTTGGACACCTTGTGCGGAGACCCCGCGAGAAATGGATGCCCGCGGTGCCATTTTCTTTGCAGTCCCCGGATGCGCAGTGACAGGGGAAAAGCTTCCCCTCATTGTGATATCGCACGGCAGACGAGGATGGTTCGGTGGCCACCATGACACTGCGGCGGCGTTGGCCGACGCAGGCTTTGTCGTCGCTGCACTCAATCATCCCGGTGACACCTGGCGCGATACGAGCCGTACCGATAGCCTTTCGGTGCTGGTGGAGCGCCCTGCGGATATCAAGCGGCTGATCGACTACATGCTCGATGGCTGGCCCGATGCGGCGCGCATCGACGCTCGGCGTATTGGTCTCTACGGATTCTCGTTTGGCGGCTATACGGGTCTTGCCGTCATCGGCGGTAATCCCGATTTGCGAAAAGGCCTGCCCAACTGCGCGACGTCCAGCCTGGTGGCCTGTAAGCAACTTGAAAGCGGTGAGGCACCCGGTCAGCCCGTCACGTCCGATCCGCGCGTGAGGGCCGCTGTCATCGTTGATCCATATCCGGCATTCGTGTTCCCCGAGACGAACCTGAAGGAAGTAACGGTTCCAGTGCAGTTGTGGAGTTCCGATCCTGCACAAAACGCTGACGGCCTGTCTGGATGCTGCGCGTCAGCGATCAAACAAGGGCTTGCAGCGCCGGATTATCACTTCGTGACGCACGCCAAACACTTCTCTTTCCTTGCCACCTGCACCCCGAAAGAAGCCCAAGGTAACCCGGCGGCCTGCACCGATGCGCCGGGTTTCGACCGTAAAGATTTTCATCAACACCTTCATGCCGAGATGATTGCGTTTTTCCGCAAGCATCTCGCTGAGAGCGAGTAGCACGCGCAGCACTGGGCCGCCCGGCTCTGCCAATGTCTCTTATCGGCTCCATCGCGGCCATCTCAGCCCGTCCGCTTTGCTTCCGCTTCTTGGAGCCAAACGGGCATGATCGAATCGTGACAACGCGTGGCCATCGCGAAAGGCCTCTCGCCAAAGAGGAGTCCGTAGGGTGTGCTGAAGCCGAAGGCGTAACCCGCCGCCTTGCTGCGATCCCTAAGGGCGGATCAATGATCCGCCCTACGAGCTTTCGGAAGGTGGGCCGCTGGTCCAGGCGCGCGGAAATAGCTGGGGTCAACTGATCTTCAAGGACCTGGTCAAGTCCGACTGATGAACACACGACGTCCCCGCCGGCAGGGACACGGCGCATGCGATCGGATCGAGCGCGATCCGATCGGAGCGAAATGGAGCAATTCCCATGAGCAATCGGATTGAGGGCGAGACCGACCGCTTCGTCTATCGGTTCGTGAAAACCTAGCGACCATATCAGCCTAAGCGAGGTGGGCCGGACGACGAATTGCGGGACACGGGTCCATGCCAATGTAGGATTGCTCTACTGTTGCATCGAACGAGGCAGTTCTGCGATTGGTCCGTTGCCGCCGTCTGCTACTTGGCACCGTGCTCCTTGAGAATGCGCAAAATCTCTCGCTGCTGCTCCTTCGCTGCTGATGATCCGGATCCGCTCTTGCCGGTGTTTGAGGTCGCCAAAAGCATCGGTGTCGAGCCGTTCCTGCTTGGGGCCCGTGGATCAGCGCCAGCTTCGATGAGAGCCCTCACCGCCGCGGCACAGCGATTGCGCACGGCGCGGTGCAACGGTGCGACTCCGCTCTTATCAAGAGCGTTCGGGTCGGCGCCGGCCCGAACAAGCTCGGCGATGATCATGGTCTGCTCGTCAGGGTTCCAAACCGGCGATCCCGGCCCCCCATCGACGGCGTAATGAAGCGGCTCTCCACCACGCCTGTTCTTCGCACGAACGTCCGCGCCCCTGGCGATAAGCTCCTTTACAATGCGCGTCTGTTTCGCCGCCGCGCCCACATGCAGTGCGGTGTCGCCCTCGAAAATGTAGTGCTGGATCCGATCGAGAAAATTCTCCTTTGCAGCTTGTCGCGTTGCACCATGCGCAGCGCGCTCCTTTGCGAGGTGTGGCGAAGCATCAAGCAGCCTGATGGCTGTCGCAATGTCACCCGAAGCGATGACTTCCGCGAACGCTCTGAAGGGATCGGTTTGTTTTTGAACGGCGTTCATTTCTCGCTCCTGAGCAGCAGCAAGACCTGGCATGAGCGGCGCTGATCACGTGAGGCTATCACAAGCGATCCGGATGTCTCTTATCGGCTCCATCGCGGCCATCTCAGCCCGTCCGCTTTGCTTCCGCTTCTTGGAGCCAAACGGACACGATCGAATCGTGACGACACGTGGCGATCGCGAATGGCTCGCGCCACAGCGGAGAGCCGAACGCAAGCGCGGCGGATCGACGCTCACCGCGACCTCGTGCGTTCCGCGATTCGCCCAACGGGCAAAACCGGCTCGGCCTGCACGCGGCGCGACCATGCGCGAGGCGCGTTCGGGTCGCAAAAACCACGTGCGCGAAAAATCGAATTTCGCTTGTCCGGTCAAGCTGATTTGGGTGGTCCAGTCCCTCGCGCAAAAATATTTCTGTTTCGTATTTTCGTAAATCGTGATCTGCTGGCCTCGTTCCGCGCCGGCACAAGGGGCGTATCGCGATCGTCACGAGACGCGGCGCGGAATGCGGTGGACGCGGGCCGTGCCTGTTGACGAGCGGCACGGACGCGGACGGTGAAGTGGTGTGGTCCTGGCGCGCCCATGCAGGCGCCAAGTTCTGCGGATGTCGATCCGCACAGCGACGGTGGCAACGCGAGGCTCACCGGGGAGAGCGCCTATAAGCCGGTAAACCATCGCGCGGGGAAGGCCGGTTGTCACCGCCTGTACCCTAGGTTTTCGCGCTCTTTGCGCAAGTCTTTTGCGCGGGAGCCCCGGGTGCATGCGGCCACCCGGCCTTCCCTGCGCCCTCTGCTGTTTCTAGAGGGCGGATGATGGAGCAAAGCTCGGGCGAAAGGCGTCGCGAGGATGTCGACGCGCGCCGCGAGTCGGCTCGCCTCGCCCCGCTCGCGGGGAGAGGCCGACGCGCGGAACGCGCGGCGGGTGAGGGGGAGTCTCCGCGCACGGAGCTCGTGGAGAGTCCCCCTCACCCGGATTGCATCTCTCGATGCAATCCGACCTCTCCCCGCAAGCGGGGCGAGGTAAGGGAAACGGCCACCGCGCGCCACGGATTGATTCCGCGGTATGGGTCCCGGCCTTCGCCGGCACGACGGTGGAGGCAGGATTGCGCGCCTTTGCTTACCTCACGAAGTCAGCTCGCCGCTTCCAGCCGCACTTCCGTGAGCAGCCGCATCGCGGCGTCGGCGTCCATCGGCTCGCCGAAGGCGAAGCCTTGGGCGTATTCGCAGCCGAGTTGATAGAGCTCGACGGCATCGGAATCCGTCTCGGCGCCCTCGGCGACGACGTCCATGCCGAGGTCGTGGGCAAGCGCGATGATCGATTTCAGGATCACGGGGCGCGTGCCGCGGCTGGTGGTGCGCACGAACGACTGGTCGATCTTGATGGTGTCGAAGGGGAAACGCTGCAGGTAGGACAGCGAGGAATGGCCGGTGCCGAAATCGTCGAGCGACAGCCCGGTGCCGAGCTCGCGGATGCGGGTCAGCATCTGCGCGGCATGCTCGGGGTTTTCCATCACCAGCGATTCCGTCAGTTCCAGCTTCAGCGTGCCGCGGGCGACGGACGAGCGCGACAGCACGGTGCGGATGTCGTGGATCAGATCGTGGCGCAGCAGCTGCCGCGAGGAGACGTTGACGGAGGCGAAGATCGGGTCGCGCGAGCGCATCGCGCGCTGCCAGATCGACAATTGCCGCGCGGTCTGGTCGAGCACGAAGGTGCCGAGATCGATGATCAGCCCGGTCTCTTCCGCGATGGTGATGAACTCGATCGGCGACATCCGCCCGAGCTTGGGATGATCCCAGCGCGACAGGGCCTCGAAGCCGGCGATGGAACGGTCCTCCAGCCGCACAATCGGCTGGTAGAGGATGGTGATCTCCTCGCGCTCGATGGCGCGGCGCAGCTCGCTCTCGACCGTCAGGCGGTCGGTCTTCCGCGCCCGCATCGCGGGCTTGTAGACGTCGATGCGGTCGCCGCCGATGCGCTTGGAGTGATACATCGCAAGCTCGGCGTCCTTGATGATCTCGTCGGAGAGCTGCGTCTGCGGATCGGACAGCGCAAGTCCGATGGAGGCGGTGAGGAAGATCTCGCGGTCGTTGAAGGCGATCGGCGCGCGGATGGTCTTGCGGATGGTCTCGGCAAAGGCGGTGATGCGCGCGGAGTCCTGCTCGGACAACAGGATCAGGCCGAACTGGTCGCCGGCGAGCCGCGCCAGCGTGTCCTGGGGTTTCAGGATCCGGGTCAGCCGCCGCGCCAGGGTGAGCAGGATGGAATCGCCGACCGCAATGCCGACGGAATCATTGACCTGCTTGAAGCGGTCGAGATCGATCACCATCAAGGTCGGCCGCAGCGTCGGCATGGTCTTCGCAAACGTCGCCACCGCGTTGAGGCGGTCGAGGAACAGCTTGCGGTTCGGCAGGCCGGTCAGGTTGTCATGCACGGAATCGTGCAGCATGCGCTCTTCGGCGTTGCGGATCTCGGTGACGTCGGTCAGCGTGCCGACCACGCGCGAGACTTCGCCGTCGGAGCCGACCACGGGTCGCGCCTTCAGCGCGAACCACATGAAATGGCCGTCCGGGGTGCGCAGGCGGAAATCCTGCACCAGCCGGCCGCGGCGCTGGTCGAGCACGCTGTCGAGCGCGGCGCGGAAGCGGTCCTGGTCGAGCGGATGCAGCACCTCCAGCCATTTCGCGGCCGGCCCTTCCAGCGTGCCGCGCTTGAGGCCGAGCAGATGCTCGGTCTCGGGGCTGGTGAAGACCTTGTCGGCGGACACGTCCCAGTCCCAGATCAGGTCGCCCGAGCCGGTCAGCGCCAGCGCGCGGCGCTCGACGTCGGAGACGATGCCCGTGGTGGCGCCGCCGCCGGCGAAAGCGTGCTGCATGACCGTGAAGCCGATCAGCATCACGATCAGCACCAGGCCGCCGAGCAGCGCAGGGCCGACGATGTCGTTGGTGACGGAGCCCGCAATCGTCATGCCGGCCGCGATCACCCAGACCACCAGCAGGAACCAGGTCGGGATCAACAGCACCGCGCGGTCGAAGCCGTGGGTCGAGAGGTAGACGATCAGCGCAAAGCCGGCGAAGGCGATCATCACCAGCGACATGCGGGCGATGCCGGAGGCGACCGCGGGATCGAACAGCGCGAGCGCGACCAGAGAGCCGAGGAAGAACAGCCAGCCGAGCGTGATGTGCGAATAGCGGACATGCCAGCGGCTCAAATTCAGATAGGCGAACAGGAACACCAGCAATGTCGCGGCGAGGATCGCTTCGCCCGCCGCGCGCCAGACGCGCTCGGCGTTGTTCGACATGTCGAGCACCTTGCCCCAGAAGCCGAAATCGACGCCGATATAGACCAGCACCGCCCAGGCGAGCGCGGCGGCCGCCGGGAACATGATGCTGCCCTTGACCACGAACAGGATGGTCAGCACCAGCGCCAGCAGGCCGGAGATGCCGATCACGATGCCCTGGTAGAGCGTGAAGGAGTTGACCTTGTCCTTGTAGGCGTCGGGCTCCCACAGATAGAGCTGCGGCAGCTTGTCGGTGCGCAGCTCGGCCACGAAGGTGATGACCGAGCCGGGGTCGAGGGTGATGCGGAAGACGTCGGCGGTCGGGCTTTCCAGGCGGTCGGGACGGTCACCGGTCGAGGGCGTGATGGTGGCGATGCGCGACAGGCCGAGATCGGGCCACAACAGGCCGGAGCCGACCACGCGGTAATGCGGTGCGACGATCAGGCGGTCGAGCTGGTCGTCGGTGTTGTTGGCGAGCGCGAACACCACCCAGTACTGGCCGCCCTCGCGGGCACGCACCTCGATGCGGCGGACGATGCCGTCGGTGCCGGGGGCGGTGGAGACCTGGACGCGGTCGGTATCGCTATGCAGGTGGTCGAGCACGCCGGTGAGGTCGATGGCAGGCGCGTCACCGCGCACGCTGACGGCGTCAAGCGCTCGCGCCGGCGAAGCCGCGGCAACAATCATGAGACCCAGCGCCAACAGCGCAAGGCACCTGATCAGACGCAATGTCAGTTCTCCGCGTTCGACGCTTATGCCGGTGTGACAAGAGTTAAAGCTGGAGACGCAACCCCGACCCCGGAGCAAATACGTTCGTGTGGTGAACGATCATTGCCACGAACGCGAAAGAAATCAAAGACATTCCGGACGGCCTGGCTGTGGCTCGCATCAGGCCAGCAACACAATTTTGCCAATATGTTCGGAGGTCTCCATGCGCCGGTGGGCGTCGGCCGCCTTTTCCAGCGGAAAGCTCGAATCCATCAGCGGCTTGATGCGTCCTTCGCGCAGGAAGGGCATCGCTTTCGCCTCAATTGCGGCGACCATGGCCGCCTTGTCCGCATTGCTACGGGGGCGCAGCGTCGAGCCGGTATGGGTCAGGCGCTTCACCATCAGCCTGGTGAAATTGACGGTCGCCTTGGGCGCGCCGAGGAAGGCGATCTGGACGATGCGGCCGTCGACGGCGGCGGCGTCATAATTGCGCTCGATGTAGTCGCCGCCGACCATGTCGAGGATGACATTGGCGCCGTGACCTTCGGTTGCGGTCTTCACTTCGGCAACGAAGTCTTCGCTCCTGTAATTGATGGCGCGGTCGGCGCCGAGCTTGAGGCAGGCGTCGGCCTTCTCCTTGGAGCCGACGGTGACGATGACCTTGGCGCCGAAGGCCTTGGCAAGCTGGATCGCCATGGTGCCGATGCCGGAGGAGCCGCCATGGATCAGCAGGGTCTCGCCGGCCTTCAGCGCGCCGCGCTCGAACACATTGTGCCAGACCGTCATCAGGGTTTCCGGCGTGGCGCCGGCTTCCGCAATCGAGAAGGACGGCGGCACCGCCATCGCCTGGGCGTCCTGGGCAATGCAATATTGGGCATAGCCGCCGCCGGCGACCAGCGACATCACCTTGTCGCCGGGCTTGTGCTTCCTGGCGTTGGAGCCGACCGCGACCACGGTGCCCGCGACCTCCAGGCCCGGCAGGTCGGACGCGCCGGGCGGCGGCGGATAGGAACCGGAGCGTTGCGCGACGTCGGGGCGGTTGACGCCGGCGGCCTCGACCTTGATCAGGATCTCGTCGGGGCCGGGCTGCGGCACGGGCCGCGTTTCCGGAATGAGCACCTCCGGACCGCCGGGCTTGGAGATGGCGACGACGGTCATTTGCGCGGGCGGCTTTTCCATGGTTTTTCCTTCGGAAACGCTCTTGAATGGGTCGCTCTGATTAGCCAGCCGCAGGGCGGCTGGCAACCGGTTCTGGGCCGCTTCGAGAGCGGCGAGCGGAGGGAGGTTTTGCGATGGCGAGCGAGGACGACGACCGGCCGCGGAAGAAGATCAGCCACGAGATCGGGCAGGACCTGTCATTGCTGTCGGTGGAGGAATTGGGCGAGCGCATCGCGCTGCTCACCGGCGAGATCGAGCGGCTCAAGGAGGCGCAGGCCAAGAAGCGCGCCTCGCGCCAGGCGGCCGACAGCTTCTTCAAGTCGTGAGTGCGCCAACCGTCGTGCTGCGGAAAGCCGCTCGGCCAATGACCGAGATGGCTAACAGCGTTTAAAAAAATCGCGGCATTTACGGTCGATTAAGCTTTCACCTTTATGACTTGCATCGTCCTCGTTTGGACACCGAGTGGCTCCTGTCCACTCTGTTTGACGCCTCCCTGTTATCAACTTTCAAAGCCGCCGCTTTCGGCGGCTTTTTTTTGCCCGTCGTGCAGCTGTGCCAATTCCGCACGCCCTCGCACCGACGTCGCGGCCGACCGCCCCATCGCTCGTAAACCTTAAATTCCCTTCGCGCTGGACTCTTGGTGAACGGCGAGCAATGATTTGTTCATCATAAGCCGGCGGGCAAAGCCGGACGAGCGTTATACAGTGGCGTAAGAGGCGTTAGTCATGTCCGAGCGTTCGCATAGCGACAGCCATCTGGTTCAATTCAGCGAGCGTCTCACCAATTCGGCGGCGTTCAGCAACCTGTTTCGGGAAGGCATGGACCTCGTCGAGGAGACCGCCGCCTATCTCGATGGCGACGGCCGCACCGAGGCCAAGGCGCTCGACCGGGCGGTCAGCCTGACCTACGCGACCGAGAGCATGCGGCTGACCACGCGGCTGATGCAGCTCGCCTCCTGGCTCCTGTTGCATCGCGCCGTAAAGGAAGGCGAGATGACGCTGGTCCAGGCCAACCGCGAAAAGACCAAGGTCAAGCTCTCCGCCGCCGATCCCGGCCCGACCGACATGCTCGAGAAGCTGCCGCAGCAATTGCAGGACCTGATCGCCCGCTCGATGAGCCTGCAGGAGCGGGTGCGCCGGCTCGACAATACCATCCATGCCGCGCCCGCCGAACGCACCGCGATCGGCAACCCCCTGGTACCGCAGCTCAACGCGCTGAAGGCGGCGTTCGAGCAGTAGACTTTCCTGATCCGAGCCGCAAAAATCAAACGCCCCCGCGCAGAGCGCAGGGGCGTTTTTGGCTTGCGCGTGTCGCGCAGGCGAAACGAACCGATCAATCCTTCTTGAGGAAGCCCGAAAACTTCTTCTGGAACCGGGAGACGCGCCCGCCGCGGTCGAGGATCTGCTGCGAGCCGCCGACCCAGGCCGGGTGCGACTTGGGGTCGATATCGAGGTGGAGCTTGTCGCCTTCCTTGCCCCAGGTGGAGCGGGTCTGGTACTCGGTGCCGTCGGTCATCACGACCGTAATGGTATGATAATTCGGGTGAATTTCGGCTTTCATGGCATATCCTGGTGGGCGCCTAAGCGCCTGTCTCGGGCTTAAAATTTCACGGAATTGGCGGCTCTATACCGCAGGAAATCCGCCAAAACAAGCCGACGACCTATGTATCTTCCCGGATTTGCCAGCCCCGCGGGAGCGGCCTATCTGGGTCGTAAAGCACAACGGATCAGGTCGCATGAGCGCAGTGGAACGGTTCGACGAGGGACAGAGTGGGCTGCAGCCCGACGGGGCGGTGGCGGAGGTGCTTGGCCTCGACGCGGAGACCACGAAGGAGCGTCGCTCGAAACTTCGCCCGCTGCTCGCGCTCGCGCCCTATGTCGCCCGCTACCGGGGCCGCGCCGTTCTCGCGCTGATCGCGCTGACGGTGGCCGCCATCACCACCCTGCTGGTGCCGATCGCGGTGCGCAGGATGATCGATTTCGGCTTCACGCCCAAGGGCATTGCCCTGATCAACAGCTATTTCAGCGTGATGATCGCGGTGGTCGCCGTGCTCGCGCTCGCCAGCGCCTCCCGCTATTACCTGGTGATGACCATCGGCGAGCGCATCGTCGCCGATCTCAGGCGTGACGTGTTCGCGCATCTGATCTCGCTGTCGCCGTCCTTCTTCGATTCCGCGCGCTCCGGCGAACTGATCTCGCGGCTGACCGCCGACACCACCCAGATCAAGTCCGCGGCCGGTGCCTCCGTCTCGATCGCGCTGCGCAACTTGCTGCTGTTCTTCGGTGCCGCCACCATGATGGTGGTGACGAGCCCGCGGCTCTCCGGCTTCGTGCTGTTGGCGATCCCGCTGATCGTGCTGCCGCTGGTCGCGTTTGGCCGCTGGGTGCGCCGATTGTCGCGCAATGCGCAGGACACGCTGGCGGACGCCTCCGCCTACGCCTCCGAACTGGTCGGCGCGATCCGCACGGTGCAGGCCTATACCGGCGAGAAGGTCGCGAACGCGCGCTTCGGCCAGGCCGTCGAAGGCGCCTATCAGGCTGCGCGGGTATCCACGAAGGCGCGCGCGGTGCTGACCGCCATCATCATCTTCATCGTCTTCACCAGCGTGGTCGCGATCCTCTGGGTCGGCTCGCATGACGTGCTGACCGGGGCCATCTCGCCCGGCCGGCTCGGCCAGTTCGTGCTCTATGCGGCCTTCGCCGCCGCCGGCCTCGGCCAGCTCAGCGAGGTCTGGGGCGAGGTCTCGGCGGCCTCGGGCGCCGCGGAGCGGCTGTTCGAAATCCTGCAGGTCAGGCCCGAGATCACGGCGCCCGCCACGCCGCTTGCACTGCCGACGCCGGCGCGCGGCGACGTCAGCTTCGACAAGGTCTCCTTCGCCTATCCGGCGCGGCGCGATGTGCCCGCCGTCGAGCAGGTGTCGTTTGCGGTGCGCGCCGGTGAGAAGGTCGCGATCGTCGGGCCATCCGGCGCCGGCAAGAGCACGCTGTTCCACCTGCTGCTGCGCTTCTATGATCCGGTCTCGGGCACGATCTCCTTCGACGGCGTGCCGATCAAGTCGGCCGATCCGGAAAGCTTCCGCAGCCGCATCGCGCTGGTGCCGCAGGACCCGGTGGTGTTCGCCGCGAGCGCGCGCGAAAACATCCGCTTCGGCCGGCCTGATGCCAGCGCGGCCGAGGTCGAGCGCGCCGCCGAGCTTGCGCATGCGACCGAGTTCATTCGCCGCCTGCCCGGCGGTTTCGAAGCCCAACTCGGCGAGCGCGGCGTGACGCTGTCGGGCGGCCAGCGCCAGCGCATCGCGATTGCGCGCGCCATTCTCCGTGATGCGCCGCTGTTGCTGCTGGACGAAGCGACCTCCGCGCTCGATGCCGAAAGCGAGACGCTGGTGCAGACCGCGCTGGAAGAGCTGATGCGCCACCGCACCACGCTCGTGATCGCGCACCGTCTCGCCACCGTTCTGTCCTGCGACCGCATCCTGGTGATGGACCAGGGTCGCATCGTCGAGCAGGGCACGCACGCCTCGCTGGTTGCGGATAATGGGCTCTATGCGAGGCTGGCGCGGCTGCAGTTCGAGGCGGCGTAATGCACCGTCATTCCGGGGCGCCTCGAAGAGGCGAGCCCGGAATCTCGAGATTCCGGGCTCGGTGCTGGCGCACCGCCCCGGAATGACGTTGAGAGCCGCTACCTTTCCGTCAGCTTCAGCTCGATGCGGCGGTTGCGGCGGTAGGCGTCCTCGGTATTGCCGGGATCGATCGGCTGGAATTCGGCGAAGCCTGCGGCCACCAGGCGCTGCGCCGGCACGCCGAGCGAGATCAGATATTGCACCACCGAGATGGCGCGCGCCGACGACAGCTCCCAGTTCGACTTGAACAGCGGGTTGTTGGCGATCGGCCGCACGTCGGTGTGGCCGTCGACCCGCAGCACCCAGGCGATCTCGCTTGGGATCTGCTTGTCCAGATCGACCAGCGCGCTGCCGACCTTGTCGAGCTCCGCCTTGCCTTCCGGCAGCAGCATCGCCTGTCCGGTGTCGAAGAACACCTCCGACTGGAACACGAAGCGGTCGCCGACGATGCGGATATCAGGCCGGTTGCCGAGAATGGCGCGCAGCCGCCCGAAGAATTCGGAGCGGTAGCGCGACAATTCCTGCACCCGCTGCGCCAGCGCCACGTTGAGCCGCTGGCCGAGGTCGGCGATGCGCGTCTGCGATTCCTTGTCGCGCCTCTCGGAGGCATCGAGCGCCTCTTCGAGCGCGGCGAGCTGGCGCCGCAGCGCGCTGATCTGCTGGTTCAAAACTTCGATCTGCGCCAGCGCCCGCGCCGAAACCTGCTTCTCCGATTCCAGCGCCTTGTTGAGCTCGGTGGCGCGGCCTTCGGCGCTGTTGCCGGCATTGGCGAGCCCTTCATAGAGCCCCTTGACGCGGTCGCGCTCGGCCACCGCCGAGGCAAGGCCTGCCTTGAGCTCCGCGACCTGGTCGTCGAGCGAGAGCTTGCCGAGCTTCTCCAAAGAGAGCGACTCGCTCAGCTGGGCGATCTTGGCGTTGAGCTCGGCCAGCGCCTTGTCCTTGCCGGTGACCTCCTGGGACAGGAAGAATTGCACCACCAGGAACACCGACAGCAGGAACACGATCGAGAGCACCAGCGTCGACAGCGCGTCGACAAAGCCGGGCCAGTAGTTGAACGCGGATTCGCGCCGGGCACGTGCAAGCGCCATTGAAATCTCCGCCTAGCTCTTCTCGGGTTGTCGCGCGATCCGTTCGAGCAGCCGCTTGATCTCGCTGCTCTGCTCGCCCTGGTTGTCGGCCCATTCCCGGATCATCTGTTGCTCGGTACGCATGTGCTGAACCAGGCCCTGGATGGCCTCGGCCAGATTGGCCATCGCAGCGGTGGTGTGGCGGCCGCCGCCTTCCTCCATCGCCGTGCGCAGCCGTTCCAGGGCGCCTGCGATATCGCCGCTGCCGGCACCGTCGCTGCCATATTGGCGGACGGTGGTTGCGAGCCAGTCCTCGAGGTCGGTGTAGAAGCGGTTCTGCGCCTGGCTCGATTGCAGATCGAGAAAGCCGAGGATCAGGGATCCGGCAAGGCCGAACAGCGAGGACGAGAACGAGATGCCCATGCCTCCGAGCGGGGCGGCCAGGCCCTCCTTCAGCGTATCGAACAGCGCGCCCGCATCGCCTCCCACCTTCAGGCCGTCGATCACCTTGCCGACGGAGCCAACGGTCTCGATCAGGCCCCAGAAAGTGCCGAGCAGGCCGAGAAACACCAGCAACCCCGTCATGTAGCGGGAGATGTCACGCGCCTCGTCGAGCCGGGTGGCAATGGAATCGAGCAGATGCCGCATGGTCTGCTGCGAGATGGTGATCCGTCCGGTGCGCTCGCCGCCGCCGCCGAGGATCGCGGCCATCGGCGCCAGCAAAGTCGGGTGGCGATCCATCGCAAGCCCGGGATCGGCGATGCGGAAATTGTTGACCCAGGCGACCTCGGGATAGAGCCGGATGACCTGGCGGAACGCCAGGATGATGCCGATCAGGAGCACGATGCCGATCAGCGCGTTGAGGCCGGGATTGGCGAAAAAGGCGAGCACGATCTGCTTGTACAGGACCACGGCGACCAGCGCGCACAGCACCAGGAACACCAGCATGCGCACCAGGAAAATCCTCGGCGAGGACAGCTTGTTGAGATCGATCTCCATGGCGGAGCGGGCGGAGGAGCCGGAGGGCATGCTGATATCCATGACAAGGAACCGGTTTCACGCCGCACTATGGCACAGCGGCGGCTGGAAAAAAGCGGCCATGGCCCACTTTCATGGCGCGAGAATGGTCGTGGCGACAAAAACCCGGCATGCGGGTTCTTGCTCGTGGCTCAGAGGCACTCGGGCGGGGCCGAGCGAGAACGGCAGCCATTGTGGACGCGCGGCGGATCGACGCGTCTCACGATCGGGTGAGAGCAGGAAAAACTCCGCTCGCTCAGCATGTTCCATATGATGTGACATCCGTCCGTGTGGCAATGGGCCGCCGCCCTCTGCATTGCGTTGCAACGAGCGAAGTTTCTATTTCAGCACCGCGCCGGCGCGTCTGCCGTCGCATGCGCCAAAGTCCACTCGCTGTCATCCGCAATCAAAGGGGCCAACATCTTCATGTCGCCATCCCGCGTGCCCTCGGCCGGCATCCTCGTTCTGCTCGCCGCTCTCACGCCGATTCTCTCCGGCTGCAATCAATCCAATTCCGCCACCGCCGCAGCCGAGCCGCCCGAGCCAGAGGTGAGCGTCGTCACCGTGACCCCGCAGGCGCGCGCCATTGTCAGCGAGCTGCCGGGGCGGATCGCGCCGACGCGGGTCGCCGAAGTGCGGCCGCGCGTCTCCGGCATCGTGGTCGAGCGCGCGTTCCACCAGGGCAGCGAGGTGAAGGCCGGCGATCCGCTCTATCGCATCGATGCCAAGCCGTTCGAGATCGAGGTGCAGTCGAGCGCGGCGGCGCTGGCGAAGGCGGAGGCGACGCTGCGTCAGGCCGAGCAGCAGGCGCGCCGCATCGCCTATCTCGCCAGGGAACGCGCGGCATCCGAAGCCGACAACGACCGGGCGGTCGCGGCCCAGGAGCAGGCCAGGGCCGATGTCGAGGGCGCCAAGGCGGCGCTCGCGCGCGCCAGGCTCAATCTCGACTACACGACCGTGCGCGCGCCGATCGACGGCGTGGTCGGTGCGGCGCTGGTCAGCGAAGGCGCGCTGGTGATCCAGGACCAGACCAACCTCGCAACGGTCCAGCAGCTCGATCCCATCTATGCCGATTTCACCCAGTCGGTCACACAGCTCGGCCAGCTGCGCCGCGCCTTCGATGCCGGTGACCTCGAACGCATCGCGCCGGGCGCGGCAAAGGTGCGGTTGGCGCTGGACGACGACAGGCACTATCCGGCCGACGGAAAGCTCCTGTTCTCCGATGCCCGCGTCGACATCAACACCGGCCAGGTGACGCTGCGCGGCGAGTTTCCCAATCCCGGCCGCGAATTGCTGCCGGGCATGTATGTGCGCGTCCGCATCGAGCAGGGCATCGACAGCGACGCCATCGCCGTCCCCCAGCAGGCGATCCAGCACAATGGCGGCGGCGGCAGCGAGGTCTTCGTCGTGAAGGACGACAATCGTGTCGTGGTGCAGCCGGTCCGCGCCGGCTCGGTGCAGGACGGCCAGTGGTTCGTCACCGACGGATTGAAGGCCGGCGACCGCGTCGTGGTCGAGGGCTTCCAGAAGTTCGCCGCCGGCGACAGGGTGAAGCCGCAGGCCTGGACTGAGGCTGCCGAGGCCGACGCGCTTCACCAGCACGCCACGCGCATCGTCAGGTAACGGCAATGCCCAGCTTCTTCATCGACAGGCCGGTGTTCGCCTGGGTGGTCGCGCTGTTCATCTGTCTGATCGGCGCGATCGCGATTCCCTTGCTGCCGGTCGCGCAATATCCGATCATCGCGCCGCCCTCGATCGCGATCTCGACCTCTTATCCCGGCGCCTCGCCGGAGAACATCTACAACGGCGTGACGCGCCTGATCGAGGAGGAGCTCAACGGCGCCCCCGGCCTGCTCAACTTCGAATCGACCAGCGATTCGCTCGGCCAGGTCGACATCACCGCCTTCTTCGTGCCGGGCACCGACACCAGCGCAGCCTCGGTCGAGGTGCAGAACCGCATCAAGCGCGTCGAGGCGCGATTGCCGCGCGCGGTGCTGCAGCAGGGCATCCGTGTCGCGGAAGCCTCCAGCGCCGTGCTGCAGATCATCACCCTGAGCTCGACCGACGGCAGCATGGACGAGATCGCGCTCGGCGACTTCATGACCCGCAACGTGCTCGGCGAAATCCGCAGGATTCCCGGCGTCGGCCGCGCCACGCTGTATTCGACCGAGCGGTCCTTGCGCATCTGGCTCGATCCCGACAAGCTGGTCGGCTACGGCCTGACCGCGGACGACGTGACGCGGGCGGTGAACGCCCAGAACGCGCAGGTCGCCTCCGGCTCGATCGGCGCCGAGCCTGCGACGCGCGAGCAGCGCATCTCCGCGCTGGTGCTTGTGAAAGGCCAGCTGTCGACGCCCGACGAGTTCGGCGCGATCACGCTGCGCGTCAATCCCGACGGCTCCTCGGTGCGGCTGCGCGATGTCGCGCGGGTCGAGGTCGGCGGCTACAGCTACCAGTTCACCACGCGCCTGAACGGCAGGCCCACCGCGGGCCTGTCGGTGACGCTGGCGCCCGGCGGCAATGCGCTGGCGACGGCAGGCGCGATCGAGGCGAAGATGAAGGAGCTGTCGCGCTTCTTCCCGGGCAATATCAGCTACGAGATCCCCTACAACATCACGCCCGTCGTGAAGGCCTCCATCAACAAGGTGCTATCCACCCTGGTCGAGGCGGTGGTGCTGGTCTTCATCGTGATGTTCCTGTTCCTGCAAAATATCCGCTATACGCTGATTCCGACCATCGTGGTCCCGGTGGCGCTGCTTGGCACCTGCGCGACGCTGATGCTCGCCGGCTTCTCCATCAACATGCTCACCATGTTCGGCATGGTTCTCGCGGTCGGCATTCTCGTCGACGACGCCATCGTCGTGGTGGAAAATGTCGAGCGCATCATGGCGGAAGAAGGCCTGCCGCCGAAGGAGGCGACCAGGAAGGCGATGTCGCAGATCACGCCCGCCATCATCGGCATCACGCTGGTGCTGATGGCAGTGTTCGTGCCGATGGCGTTCTTCGGCGGCTCGGTCGGCATCATCTACCGGCAGTTCTCCATCACCATGGTCGCGGCCATCGGCTTCTCGGCGCTGCTTGCGCTGTCGCTGACGCCGGCGTTGTGTGCGACCCTGCTCAAGCCGGTCGAGGCGGGGCACGGTCATGCGCAGAGCCGCGTGTTCGGCTGGTTCAATCGCCTGCTCGAGCGCGGCAGGCTCGGCTATACAGGCATGGTGCAAGGAACGGTGAAGCGCACGGGGCGGCTGATGCTGGTCTATGTCGCGCTGCTCATCGGGCTTGCCTTCGCCTTCGTGCGCCTGCCCGGCGGCTTCCTCCCCGTCGATGACCAGGGCTTCATCACCACCGACGTGCAGACCCCGTCCGACTCCTCCTACCCGCGGACGCTGGCTGCGATCGAGAAGGTGGAAAAATATCTCGCGGAGCGGCCGGGCGTGAAGAACGTGACCTTCCTGAGCGGCTACAGCTTCTCGGGCCAGGGCCTCAACACTGCGCAGGCCTTCATCACCCTGAAGGACTGGTCGGAACGCCCCGGGACGGATTCGGCGTCCGCCATCGTGAGCGACCTCAACCGCGACCTCGGCTCGATCCGCGACGCCGAGATCTCGGCGCTGCAGCCGCCGCCGATCGAAAACCTCGGCAGCTCCGCAGGCTTCAGCTTCCGTCTGCAGGACCGCGGGCAGAAAGGCTATCCGGCGCTGGCGGCCGCGGCCGAGCGGCTGGTCGCGGAGGCCAATGCCAGCCCGGTGCTGCAGAAGGTCTATATCGAAGGCCTGCCGCAGGCGCCCCAGGTCAATGTCGTCGTCGATCGTGAGAAGGCGGCCGCGTTCGGCATCAGCTTCGAGGACATCAACAACACCATCTCGACCAATCTCGGTTCGACCTATGTCAACGACTTCCCCAACCATGGGCGCATGCAGCGCGTGATCGTGCAGGCTGATCGCGATGCCCGCATGAATGCCGAGGACATCCTTGCCTACAACGTCCGCAACAATCGCGGCCAGCTGGTGCCGTTCTCGGCCTTTGCGGGAATCGAATGGTCGAAGGGGCCGACGCAGATCGCGGGCTTCAACTACTACCCGGCGATCCGCATCAGCGGCGAGGCGAGGGCTGGCTACACGTCGGGCGATGCGATCGCGGAGATGGAGCGGCTCGCCGGCCGGCTGCCGGCCGGCTTCGGCTATGAATGGGCGGGTCAATCGCTGCAGGAGAAGCTTTCGGGCTCGCAGGCGCCGTTCCTGCTCGGGCTTTCGGTGCTGGTCGTGTTCCTCTGTCTGGCCGCGCTCTATGAAAGCTGGACCATCCCGCTTGCCGTGCTGCTCACGGTGCCGCTCGGCGTTACCGGTGCGGTTCTGGCCGCGTCGCTGCGCGACCTGCCCAACGACGTCTATTTCACCGTCGGCCTGATCACCATCATTGGCCTCGCCGCCAAGGACGCCATCCTGATCATCGAATTCGCCAAGGATCTGCGCGCGAAGGGCAAGCCGCTGGTGGACGCGACCGTCGAAGCCTGCAGCCTGCGCTTCCGCCCGATCGTGATGACCGGCCTTGCCTTCGTCTGCGGCGTGCTGCCGATGGCAATCGCCCACGGCGCCGGCGGCGCTAGCCAGCAGGCGCTCGGCACCGTCGTGATGGGCGGCATGATCGCGGTGGTCGTGCTCGCGCTTTTGATGGTGCCGGTGTTCTTCGTCTCGGTGCAGCGCGTGCTGGCGCGGGATCGGGAGGAGGTGGCGCAAGCGACGGAAGGCTTCGGGCTTGCGGAGCCGCAGAAGCCGTAGGTCGGGCGATCGTGCTCGAAGCGCGACCCCGCTCTACCCCCGTCACTCTGAGGCGCCCGCGTCGGCGGGCCTCGAAGGGCGACGGCCCGGCTGTCGCGGCGGGCCGTTCATCCTTCGAGGCCCGCTGCGCTCGCGCCTCAGGATGACGGTTCGACTGTGGTGGCTACTTCCCTGCCGCCTTCAGGATCTTCAGCAATTCGCCATGGACATATTCATTGCCGCAGACGACATGGCCCGTCGACACCGCATCGTCCTTGCCCTCGACGCCCGAGATGGTGCCGCCGGCTTCGCGGACCAGGATCTGGCCTGCGGCGACGTCCCAGGGCGACAGGTCGCGCTCCCAGAAGCCGTCGAGGCGGCCGGCGGCGACGTAGGCGATGTCGAGCGCGGCGGCGCCGAAACGGCGCAGGCCCGCGACCTTGTTCATCAGCGCGCCCATCTCGGCGAGGAACTGGGCGTGGTCGCCGCGGCCGATATGCGGCAGCCCGCAGCCGATCACGCATTCATTGAGCTGGCGCCGTCCGGCGACGCGCAGGCGCTGGTCGTTGAGGAACGCGCCCTTGCCGCGCTCGGCGATGTAGAGCTCGTCATCGGCAGGGTTATAGACCACGCCCGCAATGATGGTGTCCTCGCGCAGCAAGCCGATCGAGATCGCGAATTGCGGGATGCCGTGCAGGAAATTGGTGGTGCCGTCGAGCGGGTCGACGATCCAGGTGTGACTCTTGTCGGTCCCCTCGCGAGAGCCGCCTTCCTCGCCGAGGAAGCCGTAGCCGGGGCGCGCCTTGGCGAGGTCGGTGTAGAGCATCTCCTCGGCGCGCTTGTCGGCGAGCGAGACGAAATTCGCCGGCCCCTTCAGCGACACCTGCAGATGCTCGATCTCGCCGAGATCGCGCTTCAAGCTGCGGCCGGCGCGGAGCGCGGCCTTGACCATGACGTTGATGAGGGCTGAATGCTGCATGAGCTCGGCTTTATGAATTCGGCTTGATGAATTCGGCTTGGATTTTTGGCTGGACGAGGATGTGCGTGCCCTGTGGACGCGCTCCCGTCAAGCTCGGTTATTTGGTCGCCGTGGTGGCTGCGGTGGTCGACATGGCGGCGGTGCCGAGCCAGAGCTTGGCGGCGGCGTCGACCTTGGCGCGATCCTCGGGGCTGAGCTGGGCATAGGCCTCGTCCAGGAACAGGTCGCCCTTGCCGGCGGTTTTCGCGATCAGGTGCCATTTCAGGCCGTCGACCTTGTCGACCGGTACGCCCATGCCGGAGACCTCGACGCGGGCGAGGCGGTTCTGGGCGATTGCGTTGCCCTGCTTGGCGGCCTTGCGCAGCAGCGCCACCGCCGCGGGGATGTTCTTCGGCGTGCCGGTGCCGTTGAACAGCGCAATGGCATATTCGACCTCGGCATCGGCATTGTCGGCAAGCGAGGCCGCCTGCAGCAGCCGCACCGCCTTGTCCATGTCCTTCTCGACCCCCGTGCCCTCCTTGTAGAAGGTCGCGAGCGCGTATTGCGCTTCCGGGTTGCCCTCATCGGCGGCCATCCTGAGCAGTTCCGCGCAGCGCTTGACGTCCTGCGGCAGGGTCTGTCCGTCGAGATAGAGCAGCGCCAGATTATAGGCCGCCTTGGCCTCGCCGAGCTTGGCGGAGGAGGCGAGCAGCTTCACGGCCGCCTGCTTGTCGGTCGGGCCGCCGCGGCCGACGAGCCGCATCATCGCAAGCTCCAGCATGGCCTCGCGGTCGCCGCCGTCGCTGGCGCGCTGGTACCAGTCGATGGCCTTGGCGTAGTCGCGCTTGATGCCGAGGCCGTTCTCGTAGAGCACGCCGAGCATGGTCATGGCATGGATGTCGCCGGCCTGGGCGCGCGGGGTGGCAAGATCGAGGGCGGTCTTGTACTGCCCGCGCTGATAGGCGGCATAGACCAGGTCGACATTGGGGTCATCGGGCGCCGGCGCGGGTGTCGCGGACGCGGCCGGGGTCGCAGGCTTGGCCTGGGCCGCGGGCGCCGCCGGCGCGGCCGGCTTCTTGACCATATGCGGCTTGGTCTTGCTCGCCTCCTTCGCGGGCTCGGCCGGCTTGGCGGCCGGTGGCTGCGCTATCGGCGGGGTGAGCGACATCTGCGCCGCGGCGCTCGTCGTGAGCAGCAGCGCGGCGGCCAGGATCGATATTGCGTGACGCGTCTTCATCGTTGTTTCGAAATCATCCGTGTCTCGAATTAGCTCTGCGCCGCTTTGGCAGCTTTGGCAGCGCTCGCATAGGCCTGCCGCAGCGCCTGGTCGATCGCGCCGAGCGCAGCCGCCGGGCCACGCTGGTCCGCCCAGACGAGATCGTCCACCAGCACGAAATCCGCGCCCGCCATCACGAACTCCGCGACCTCGTCGCGCGTGGCGGCATAGCCGACGCAGGGCGGCTCGAACAGCTCCGCCCACCACGACAGGCGCTCGGCAATCGCGTCCGTCGACGGTCGTTTGCCCAGCGAATCCGGTTCGCCGAACAGCACGTAATCGGCGCCGCGTTCGCCGGCGATCATGGAATCGTGGCGCGTGATGAGACCGCCAACGCCCGCGATGCGGTCGGGCTTGAGGGTCGGCAGAGCCTCCTCGAGCGCCTCGATGCCATTGAGATGGGCACCGTCGGCGCCGCCGCGGGCGACCAGCTCCACATGGCCATCCAGCAGGAGCGCGCGCCCGGCCGCCTGCACGACGGGCGCGATCACCTTGACCGCGGAGATCATGTTGCGGTGGTCCGTCTCCTTCAGCCGCAGCAGCACGGCCGCAATGTCGGCCGTCGCGAACAAGGCGGGCAGGTGTGCGATGAGCTTGTCGGGATCGTCGACGACCGGCGTCGCGAGGTAGAGCCGCGGCGCCGGCCGCGCGGGAGCGGATTTGCTGGACAAGACTAGGCCGCCTTTTCCAGCTCGGCTGCCCATTCGCCCTTGCTCGCGAGCCCGTTCATGCGGGCGCGATGGGTGAAGGCGCGCTGGCCTGCGGCGACGTTCTCCGCCTTGCCGGACCAGGCCTTCTGCGGCGCCGCCTGCAGCGCGCGGCCATAGGAGAAGGTCAGCGGCCAGGGCAGCGGGCCGAGCTTGTGCATGGCATTGAGATGTGCGGTCGCCTCTTCGTCCGACTGGCCGCCGGACAGGAAGGCGATGCCGGGCACGGCCGCCGGCACGCACGTTTTCAGCAGACGCACCGTCTTCTCCGCGACTTCCTCGACGGAGGCCTGCTTCGGGCACTTCTTGCCGGAGATGGCCATGTTCGGCTTCAGCACCATGCCTTCCAGCTCGACACGCTGCATGCGCAGCTCCTGGAAGGTCTTGTTGAGCACGGTTTTCGTCACGTCATAGCAGCGGTCGATGTCATGGTCGCCGTCCATCAGCACTTCCGGCTCGACGATGGGCACGATCTGCGCCGCCTGGCACAGCGCGGCATAGCGCGCCAGCGCATGCGCATTGACGTGAATCGCGGTCCTGGTGGGAATGCCGGCGCCGATGTCGATCACCGCGCGCCATTTGGCGAAGCGCGCGCCGCGCTCGTAATATTTCGGCAGCCGCTCGGCGAGCTTGTCGAGGCCCTTCGTCACGAGCTCGCCGGGGCAGGCGGGCAGCGCCATCGTGCCCTCGTCGACCTTGATGCCGGGGATCGAGCCGGCCTCTTCGATCAGCTTGACCAGCGGCGTGCCGTCCTTGGCGTTCTGCCAGATGGTCTCGTCATAGAGGATGACGCCCGACACATACTTGCTCATCGCTTCCGTGGAGCGGAACAGCATTTCGCGGTAGTCGCGGCGGTTCTCCTCGGTGGATTCGACACCGATGGCGTCGAAGCGCTTCTTGATCGTGCCGGAGGACTCGTCGGCTGCGAGTATGCCCTTTCCTGCGGCCACCATGGCGCGGGCGATCCGGTTGAGTTCGCTGAGGTTCATTGCATCTCTCCGAGGCCAGGGTCTTGCGGACAAAGCCCCCGTCTTTTGACGCGTTTTCGGAGCGCAGGTCAAAAGCCGGCCTGCACTTGCCCGGGAAAATAGACGGTTCTCGGGCAAGCGAAAGAGGATGTTCGTCGCAGGGGAGGGGTTCCGCCGCCGCCTCGGGAGCACCTCTCCCGAAGGGAGAGGTCGATTTGCGGCAGCAAATCGGGTGAGGGGTTACGGTCTATCGAGATGGCTGCAGCCCTCACCCGGATCGCTGCGCTATCCGACCTCTCCCCACTGGGGAGAGGTATAGGAAAGAGCCATCACCTTGTTACGCCACCTTCGGATCGAGCTCGCCCTTGGCATAGCGCTGCGCCATCTGGGCGGTGGTCAGGACCCTCTTGATCTTGCTGGCTTGGCCGGCGGTATTGAACTCCTGCAGGCGCTGCTTGCAGAGCTTGGTCATCGCCTCCATCGCCGGCTTCAGGTATTTGCGCGGATCGAACTCTTCCGGGTGCTCGTTCAGCACTTTCCGGATCTGGCCGGTCATGGCCATGCGGTTGTCGGTGTCGATGTTGATCTTGCGCACCCCGTTCTTGATGCCGCGTTGAATCTCGGAGACCGGCACGCCCCAGGTCGGCTTCATCTTGCCGCCATTGGCGTTGATGATCTCCTGCAGGTCCTGCGGCACCGAGGAGGAGCCGTGCATGACGAGATGCGTGTTCGGCAGCTTGCGGTGGATCTCCTCGATCACATGCATGGCGAGAATGTCGCCGTCGGGCTTGCGGGTGAATTTGTAGGCGCCGTGCGAGGTGCCCATGGCGATGGCGAGCGCGTCGACCTTGGTCTCCTGCACGAATTTGACCGCCTCGTCCGGATTGGTCAGCAGCTGGTCGTGGGAGAGCTTGCCCTCCGCGCCGTGGCCGTCCTCCTTGTCGCCCATGCCGGTCTCGAGCGAGCCGAGCACCCCCAGCTCGCCCTCGACCGAGATGCCGCCGAGATGGGCCATGTCGGTCACCGTTTTGGTGACGCCGACATTATAGCTCCAGTCGCCCGGGGTCTTGCCGTCGGCCTTCAGCGAGCCGTCCATCATGACCGAGGTGAAGCCGGCCTGGATCGCCGTCATGCAGGTCGCGGGCTCGTTGCCATGGTCGAGATGCACGCAGACCGGAATCTGCGGATAGATCTCGGTCACGGCGTCCATCATGTGACGCAGCATCACGTCATTGGCGTAGGAGCGGGCACCGCGCGAAGCCTGGATGATGACGGGTGCATCGACCTCGGAAGCCGCCGACATGATCGCCAGCGCCTGTTCCATGTTGTTGATGTTGAAAGCCGGCACGCCGTAGTCGTGTTCCGCCGCATGATCCAGCAATTGACGCAACGTGATGCGTGCCATGGGTCATTTTCTCCGCTTATTGAGGGCTGATACGCCCGCTAATCTCTCTTGGTTGAACTCAGCGCACTTTCAAAACTTCGACGCCCGGCAGCGGTTTCCCTTCCATCCATTCAAGAAACGCGCCGCCGGCCGTGGAGACATAGCTGAAATCCGAGGCAACGCCGGCCTGGTTCAGCGCCGCCACGGTGTCGCCGCCGCCGGCGACCGAAAGCAATTTCTTCGCCTTGGTCCGTTCCGCCGCGTGCCTGGCCGCGGCCATGGTGCCGCGGTCGAACGGCGTCAGCTCGAAGGCACCGACCGGGCCGTTCCAGACCAGCGTTGCGGCATCGTCGATCGCGGCATGGATGCGGACGCTGGACTGCGGGCCGACGTCGAGGATCATGCCGTCGGGCGGAATCGCATCCAGCCCATAGGCATGGCAGGGGGCATTGGCCGCGAAATGATAGGCGACCACGGCATCGACGGGCAGGATGATGGCGCAGTTGGCGGCTTCCGCCTTCTCCATGATCCGCAGCGCGGTCGCCGCCAGATCCTTCTCGGCCAGCGACTTGCCGATGTTGACGCCTTGCGCATGCAGGAAGGTGTTGGCCATGCCGCCGCCGATCACCAGCGCATCGACCTTGGTGACGAGGTTTTCGAGCAGGTCGATCTTGGTCGAGACCTTGGCGCCGCCGATGATGGCGATCACCGGTTTTGCCGGGGCTTCCAGCGCCTTCGAGAGGGCTTCGAGCTCGGCCTGCATGGTGCGGCCGGCATAGGCCGGCAGCTTGTGGCCGAGGCCCTCGGTCGAGGCGTGGGCGCGGTGGGCGGCGGAGAAGGCGTCGTTGACCCAGATGTCGCCGAGCTTGGCCAGCTCCGCGACAAAGGCCGGATCGTTCTTCTCCTCCTCCTTGTGGAAGCGGGTGTTCTCCAGGCACAGAATGTCGCCGTCTTTCATGGCGGCGACCGCCTTGGCCGCGGACTCGCCGATGCAGTCCTCGGCAAAGCCGACCGGCTTTCCGATCACGCGCGACAGCTCGGCCGCGACGGGCTTGAGCGAATCCTTCTCGTCGCGGCCCTTGGGCCGGCCGAAATGGGCGAGCAGGATCACCTTGCCGCCCTTGTCGGAAATTTCGGTGATGGTCGGCGCGACGCGCTCGAGCCGCGTGGTGTCGGTGACGCGCCCGTTTTCCATGGGCACGTTGAGATCGACGCGCAGCAGCACGCGCTTGCCCTTCACGTCGACGTCGTCGAGGGT
>Ga0209062_1001603_pt1 | contig 37839 bp, 35 predicted proteins | sample Coa_R2_2_FD_187158 | JGI IMG/M metagenome (GOLD analysis project Ga0209062, IMG submission 187158) | Surface soil microbial communities from Centralia Pennsylvania, which are recovering from an underground coalmine fire - Coalmine... | ecosystem: Environmental > Terrestrial > Soil > Unclassified...
CATTGGAAATTGGTCGGACCATCGATGCTGGCCTCCAGCCCAGCCAGCATCTTGAATCATATTCGCCCGAAATCGGGAATCCCTCCCGATTCAATTAAGTTGTGAACCGCTCTAGTGTCGGTTTTCCCGGATCATCCGGTCGAGGATACCAAGGGAGGCTCCATATGACTCTTCGGATTTCGGGCAAAAGCATCAGCGTCGGCGAGGCGCTGCGCGGGCGGATCGGCGAGCGCACCGAAGAGGTCTTGCGGAAATATTTCGACGGTAATTTTTCCGGTCACATCACGCTGAGCAAGGACGGTTTCGGCTTCCGCACCGACTGCGCGCTGCATCTGGATTCCGGCATCACGCTGGAGGCCGATTCCAACGCGCCTGACGCCTATGCCAGCGCCGACCAAGCGCTGCTGATGATCGAGAAACGCCTGCGCCGTTACAAGAGCCGCCTGAAAGACCGTTCCGCCCGTAAGGCTGCGGCAGCAGCTTCAGCCTTCGCGGAACTCGATGCACCCAGTTACGTGATCGAGGCGCCGGGCGAGGGCGAGGAGGAGGTTACGGGCTACAGCCCGGTCATCATCGCGGAGGCCACCACGGCCTTGAAACGTCTTTCGGTCAGCGAGGCGGTGATGGAATTGGACCTCACGGGCGCGCCATGCCTGGTCTTTCAGCACGGCTCCAGCGGCCGGGTAAACATCATTTACCGCCGCGCGGACGGCAATGTCGGCTGGGTCGACCCGCCGGCCGTGAAGGCCTAGAAAACGGCGGCAAGCAGCGCGGTTTGGCGGCTCTCCCCGTCGTCCACCGTTTTAAGGTTAGATTGCAGGAAACCTGTCTGGGGAGTTGGCATGGCCATTGCGTTGGGGTAGAAGCGCCCCACATCAGGGACCCGGGGCCGGGACAAACCCGCCTCCCACCTCACCTTCTTGACGCGGGCCGCTGAAGGCCTATTTCGCAACCTGACGGCTCAAATTCACCCTCGGAACGCTCCATGACGATTACCGATCTGGTCGCACCCGAGGCGATTCTCCCGGCTTTGAAGGTCAACAGCAAGAAGCAGGCTCTGCAGGAGCTCGCCGCCAAGGCTGCCGACCTCACCGGGCAGAACGAGCGGGCGGTCTTCGAAGTTCTGCTGCAGCGCGAAAAGCTCGGCACCACCGCCGTCGGCTATGGCGTCGCCATCCCGCACGGCAAGCTGCCCAAGCTGGAAAAGATTTTCGGCCTGTTCGCCCGGCTCGAGCGGCCGATCGATTTCGAGGCCATGGACGGCCAGCCGGTCGATCTGGTTTTCCTGCTGCTGGCGCCGGAAGGTGCCGGTGCCGATCACCTGAAGGCGCTGGCGCGCATTGCCCGCCTGCTGCGCGACCAGGACATCGCCAAGAAGCTCCGCGCCTCCCGCGACGCCCAGGCGATCTATTCCGTGCTGGCGCTGCCGCCGGCGAGCGCGGCGTAGGGTCGACTTCCCTCCAAGCCAAACAAGCCATCCGTCACCCTGAGGTGCCGTCGCAAAGCGGCGGCCTCGAAGGGCGACGGCCCGACTGCAGCAGCGGGGCCGTTCATCCTTCGAGGCTCGCTGGCGCTCGCGCCTCAGGATGACGGGTCGAGTGCGGATCAAAAAAATAAAAACGGCGAGTCCTTCCCATCGGAAGCGACCCGCCGTTTGTTGAATTCTTTTATACGTCGCGCGTCAGTGCACGCTGACGGCCTGCAACTCGTTGCTCCAGGCGTTGGCAATCGCGGCTTCACGGCTGTCCGTGAGCATGATCGGCGTACCGTCTGCGGCGTGGAGGGCGAACAGTTTCAGGCCTGGCGCGATCTTGGGCGCCTGCGGAAACAGGTCCGGCACGTCTTCGGAGCGGATCTGCTTCACATAGGCGATATGGCCTTCGCCGAGATGCTCCAGCGTCTCCAGGGACACTCTATCTGACGCAACATTTACTTCAGTCATCGTCTCGACTCCTTCTGAGCCTCAAGCGGTCGAGTCCGCTACTCGTTCCATTATTCGTGTTCATTGATCGCTATTGTCTTAACGACCCGCTCCGGCTCGGGCCGGCAGAGGTCGATCGACAACAGCCCGTTCTTCAGATCCGCACCCAGCACCTGCATGCCCTCCGCCAGCACGAAAGTGCGCTGGAAGTGGCGCGCGGCAATGCCGCGATGGATATATTGCCGGGTCTTGTCGTCCTGCTGGCGCCCGCGGATCACGAGCTGGTTTTCCTCAATGGTCACATCGAGTTGGTCGCGGGTAAAGCCCGCCACCGCCAGCGTGATGCGCAGCCGTTCGGGTGAGCCGTTGGTACGCTCGCACCGTTCGATGTTGTACGGAGGGTACCCGTCGGCCCCTTTGACGACACGGTCGAGCACGCGCTCGATTTCGTCAAAGCCCAGCAGAAACGGACTGGATAGCGTGGGAACACGAGACATAGTTTACAAAGTCCTCGCGGAAGCGACTTTGATGTTTCAGGGCCCTGCACGGCACCCCTTGAGCAGCAATATGGGCATGAACGGACAAGCGTTCAAGCGCGTCCGGAACCTTACCCAAAGGGCGGTAAATCCTAGATTTCGATCCGCTTTCGCCCGTCGGCCGAAAACAGATGCAGCTTGTCGCGCACCGCGGCCGCGCGGATTTTTTCCCCGACCGCGGGTCCCCGCTGGCCCGGGATGCGCACGAGGATTTCACCGGGCGGCAACTCGCCCGGCCTGGCGCTGACGGCTGCGCTGCCCTGCTGTTGCGGGCGCTGGCCGTAGACGTAGGTCTCCGCGCCGACCCGCTCGATCGCCTCCACCGTGAGGTCGAGCGCCACGCCGCCATCGGGCACGGCGCCATTGACCATCTGCAGATCTTCGGGGCGGATGCCGAGAATGCCGGCCTCGGCGTTGCTGCCGGGCAGGTGGATGTCGGAATCGCGCAAGCGAATCAGGTTCATCGGCGGCGCGCCGATGAAGGCCGCAACAAAGGTGGTCGCCGGCTTCTGGTAGATGTCGAGCGGATTGCCGATCTGCTCGACCTGGCCGCCATTCATCACCACGAGAATGTCGGCGAGCGTCATCGCCTCAAGCTGGTCGTGGGTGACATAGATCGAGGTCGTCGACAGCCTGCGCTGCAATTTGCGGATCTCGACACGCATGGCGATGCGGAGCTTTGCGTCGAGGTTGGACAGCGGCTCGTCGAACAGGAACACCTTCGGCTGGCGCACGATGGCGCGGCCCATGGCGACGCGCTGGCGCTGGCCGCCGGACAGCTGTCCCGGCTTGCGGTCGAGCAGGGCGGCGAGCTCGAGAATGCGCGCGGCTTCCTGGACGCGGGTATCGATCTGGTCCTTCGGCATGCCGCGGTTGCGCAGGCCATAGGCCATGTTGTTGTAGACGCTCATATGGGGGTAGAGCGCGTAGTTCTGGAACACCATGGCGATGTCGCGGTCAGCCGGCTCGACCTGGTTGACCACGCGGCCGCCGATGTCGATCTCGCCCGAGGTGATGGTCTCAAGGCCTGCGACCATCCGGAGCAGGGTTGATTTGCCGCAGCCGGAGGGTCCGACGAGCACGCAGAACTGGCCGTCGCCGACCTCGAAATTGACGCCTTTGATGGCCTCGAAGCCGTTGGGATAGGCCTTGCGGACGTTGCGCAGGGTGACACTGGCCATGTGGTTACCTTTGCAGAGGGCGAATGGCGAATGGCGAATAGCGAATAGGGGGACGGAAGCCGCCGAGATTGCCCGGTCTACTATTCGCCATTCGCCATTCGCTACTCGCCATACTTACTTCTCCGTCTCGATCAGGCCCTTGACGAACAGGCGCTGCAGCAACACCACGACCGCGACCGGCGGCAGCATTGCGAGCACCGCGGTCGCCATCGCGACGCTCCATTCGGTGAGCGCATCATGCACGTCGATGATCTTCTTGATGCCGATGACGATGGTCTGCATGTCGTCACGCGTCGTGATCAACAGCGGCCAGAGATATTGATTCCAGCCATAGATGAAGAGAATCACGAACAGCGCCGCGATGTTGGTCACGGACAGCGGCAGCAGCGTATCGAAGAAGAAGCGGATCGGGCCCGCGCCGTCCATCTTGGACGCCTCCACCAGCTCCTTCGGGATGGTCATGAAGAACTGGCGGAACAGGAGCGTCGCCGTGGCGGAGGCAATCAAGGGCAGGATCAAGCCGGAATAGGAATCCAGCATATGCAGGTCGGAGGTGATCTTGTAGGTCGGGAAGATGCGCACCTCGACCGGAAGCATCAGGGTGATGAAGATGATCCAGAACGTCGTCATCCGGAGCGGGAAGGAGAAGAACACGATTGCGTAGGCCGAAATGATCGAGATCGCGATCTTGCCGACGGCGATGCCGACCGCCATCACGAGGCTTGCGATCATCATGCCGCCAACCGGCTGGCGCGTGGTCTTGCCGGTGCCCGAGACGATGGTGTGCCAATAGGTCTCGAGCCCGTGCGTGCCCGGGTAGAGCGGCATCTGGCCATTGGCGATCACCGCATTGTCGTGGGTCGAGGCGATCAGCGCGAGATAGACCGGGAAGGCGACGACGATGACGCCTGCGAGCAGCACCAAATGTGGGAGCAGGTTTCCAAAGCGGCGATGCTCGACCATGGCTAGTAGTGCACCTTCTTCTCGACATAGCGGAATTGGATGGCCGTGAGGATCACCACGATGATCATCAGGATCACCGATTGCGCCGCCGAGCCGCCGAGGTCGGAGCCGCCCTTGCCGTCCAGGAACACCTTGTAGACCAGCGTCTGCGTCGCCCCGTTCGGCCCGCCACCTGTCGCGGTGTCGATGATGCCGAGCGTGTTGAAGAAAGCGTAGGTGATATTGACCACGATCAGGAAGAAGGTGGTCGGCGATAGCAGCGGAAACGTGATGGTCCAGAACCGGCGCATCGGCCGCGCACCGTCGATTGCGGCGGCCTCGATCACGCTCTTCGGGATCGACTGCAGGCCGGCAAGGAAGAACAGGAAATTGTAGCTGATCTGGTTCCAGACCGCGACGATGATGACCAGGATCATCGCATGCGTGCCGTTGAGCACCGGATTCCAGTCGATGCCCCAGCCCTGCAAAGCTCGCGCGATCATGCCGAGCCCGGGCTGGAACATGAAGATGAAGAGCACGCTCGCAACCGCCGGCGCCACGGCATAGGGGATGATCAGGAAGGTGCGGTAGATCTGCACGCCCTTGATGTTGCGGTTGGCCATCACCGCGAGCAGAAGCCCGATCGCGAGCGAGAACACCACGACGAGGCCGGAGAAGACAAAGGTGACGCCGATGGCATGGTAATATTCAGGCGTCTTCAGCAGCTCGACATAGTTCTCGAACCAGACGAACTCGGTCGACAGCCCGAACGCATCCTGCACGAGGAACGATTGCCACAGGGCCTGCGCCGCCGGCCAATAGAAGAAGATCAGCGACACCGCGAGCTGCGGCGCCACCAGAACAAACGCCAGCAGCTTGCCTGAAAAGATCGCGCGGTTTTCCATCACGCCCCCCGGTCGTGCCGCGAACCAGACTAGACCAGAATGGTGGCGCTGAGCGTGGCCCGACAGCCACGCTCAGCCGGAGAGCGTCACTTCGACGCGGTGCGCTCGAACTGCCGCAGCATCTGGTTGCCGCGGGAGACCGCGGCGTCCAGCGCCTCCTTGGCCGACTTCTTGCCGGCCAGCGCGGCCTCGATCTCCTCGCTCCAGACGTCGCGCATCTGCACCATGCCGCCGAAGCGCAAGCCGCGCGAGTTCTCCGTCGGGGGCTTGTTGGTCAATTCCTTCAGCGGCACCTCCAGGATCGGGTTCTTGTCATAGAAGCCGCTTTCCTTGGTCTTCTCATAGGCCGCCTTGGTGATCGGCAGATAGCCCGAGACCTCGTGCAAATAGACCTGGCGATCGGTGTCGGACAGGAAGGTGAAGAACTTGGCGATGCCCTTGTATTCGTCCGCGGACTTGCCGCCCATCACCCACAGCGAGGCGCCGCCGATGATGGAGTTTTGCGGCGCGCCGTTGACATCGGGGAAATAGGGCATCGGCACCGCGGTGTAGCTGAACTTCGCATTGGCCTTGACGCTCGGATAGAAAGCCGAGGATGTCATGTAGAGCGGGCATTCGCCCGAGGTGAAGCGGCCCTCGCCGGTGTTGGTGCGCCCGGAATAATCGTAGCTCTTGTCCTTCTGCAGCTCGACCAGGTTTTCCAGCAGTTTGGTCTCGGTCGGGTTGTTGAAGGACAGCACGGTGTCAAAGCCGTCGAGACCGTTGGCCTTGCTGGCGATCGGAATGTTGTGCCAGGCCGAGAACTGCTCGATCAGGCCCCAGGTGATCCAGGACGAGGAGAAGCCGCAGGTCGGGTGCGTGGCATGCAGCTTCCTGGCGTCGGCAAACACCTCCGGCCAGGTCTTGGGCGGCTCGGCAATGCCGGCTTCCTTCAGCGCGTCGAGATTGACCCACATCACCATGCTGGAGGAATTGAAGGGAAACGACAGCATCTCGCCCTTGGAGGTCGAGTAGTAGCCGGTGATCGCCGGCAGATAAGCCTGCGGATCGAACTTCTCGCCCTGCTCCTTCATCAATTCGAACACCGGCTTGATGGCGCCCTTGGCGGCCATCATGGTCGCGGTGCCGACCTCGAACACCTGCATGATGCCGGGCGCATTGCCGGCACGGTAGGCTGCGATGCCGGCGTTCAGCGTATCGGCGTAGGAGCCCTTGAAGGAGGGGACGATCTTGTACTCGCTCTGCGAGGCATTGAAGTCGTTGGCGAGCTTGACCACCACATCATTGTTCGGGCCAGTCATGGCGTGCCACCACTGGATCTCGGTCGCCGCGAATGCGGGCGATGCAGCAAATAGCAGCGAGATCGCGGTCGCGGCCGCACTTATTCCTCGAACAGACATCAAAACCCCTCCCGTTGGAACATCCCTGTCGCGCGGTAGCAGTGCTCAATGACGCGCAAATGACTTTATGACAAGCGATGGTACGGGGGAAAAGCAGCCTGTGGGAAGCAGGAAAATGGGCGCAGGGCGGGGGCCGCAGAGGCTAGGCAGTAGTTACGACGTGACCCGCTCTCCTCCGTCATGCCCGGGCTTGACCCGGGCATCCACGCCTTTCCGCGTGCGTGGCTCGACGTGGATGGCCGGGACAAGCCCAGCCATGACGACCGGTGGCGGTCGCCTGCTTGAACCAGGCCCTGTGATTTCCGGTCCTACTGTCGGGCGCAATGCGCAACTGGGCTCGAACGCTTAGCGGCTACCGCTTCCGCTCCTCGCAGACCACGCCGTTGGCGACCAGCGCGTCGATGTCGCCGTCCGAATAGCCGAACTCGGCGAGCACCTCGCGGGCATGCTGGCTGAATTTCGGTGGGGTGCTGCGCAGGCTGGGTTTGGTGCGGTCGAGCCGGATCGGCGAGGCCACGCCCTTGTACCACTCCTTCTCGATCACATCGCCGCGGTAGATCGTGTGCGGATTGGTCAGCGCCTGGTCGATCTTCTGCACCGGACCGGCGGGCAGCCCCGCAGCGAGCAGACGGTTGCAAAGCGGCTCGGCTTCATGTTGCGAAAACACCGCGGCGAGCTCGGCGCGCAGCGCCTCGCGATTGGCGATGCGGTCCTTGTTGCGCGCAAAGCGCGGATCGGTGCCGAGCTCGGGCTTGCCGATCTCCTTGCACAGCTTGCGGAAGGTGCCGTCATTGCCGACGCCGATGAAGATATTGTCGGTCCTGGTCGGGAAGATCGCATAAGGCACGAGATTCGGGTGCTCGTTGCCGGTGAGCGAGGGCGGCTTGCCATGCATGAAATAATTCGCGGTGTGCGGGTGCATGATGGCAAGCCCGGTCTCGTACAGCGTGACCTCCAGGAATTGCCCCTGGCCTGACCGCTGCCGCTCCGACAGCGCCATCAGGATGCCGATCGCCGCATAGAGCCCGGTGGTGATGTCGACCAGCGGCACGCCGATCCGCATCGGTCCGCTTTCGGGCGAGCCGGTGGCGGCAATCATGCCGGTCATGGCCTGGATGATCGCGTCATAGCCGGGATTGCCGCCGCGCGGGCCATCGGCGCCGAAGCCGCAGATGCGGCAATGCACGAGCTTCGGGAATGTCTCGCGCAACATCTCGCCGCCTATTCCCCATTTCTCCAGCGTGCCCGGCTTGAAATTCTCGATCAGGACGTCGGCACCCTCGAGCATCTTCATCAGGATGGCGCGGCCGCCCTCGGAGGCGAGGTCCATGCCGATCGAGCGCTTGTTGCGGTTGATGCCGACGAAATAGGCCGCATCCTCGTCATGGAACGGAGGACCCCAGTCGCGCACCTCGTCGCCGGCGGGCGGTTCGACCTTGATCACGTCGGCGCCGTGGTCGGCGAGGATCTGCGTGCAATAGGGGCCGCCGAGCACGCGCGTGAGATCGATCACGCGCAATCCGGCCATTGCGCCGGGAGCAAATTGAGGGGTCATCAATGGGGTCGCGGTTTGGTGTTGAGGTCGCGACCATTAAGCATCACGGCTGCAGCTAGGCAAATGCGTCACCGCCATGCGGTTCCCTCACGGGATGCATGAGCAATTCCGGCATGCGGAAGGCCCGACGAACTTGTCCGCGGGCCTTCCGTTATGGGTCTATGCAATCACACCAGCTTCAGGCGGACGTCCACATTGCCGCGGGTGGCATTGGAGTAGGGGCATACCTGATGCGCCTTCTCGACCAGGGCTTCGGCTTCGTTGCGGGCGAGGCCCGGGAGCGAGACCGCGAGTTCGATGTCGAGCCCGAAGCCGCCCGCCGAGCGGGGGCCGATGCCGACGGTCGATGTGACCGAGGCGTCTGCCGGAACCTTGGGGCCGCCCTGCGAGGCCACGAACTTCATGGCGCCGATGAAGCAGGCGGCATAGCCTGCCGCAAACAGCTGCTCCGGGTTGTTGCCGGTGCCGCCCGCGCCGCCGAGCTCCTTCGGGGTGGTGAGCTTGACGTCGAGCGCGCCGTCCAGCGTTGCGGCATGGCCGTCGCGGCCGCCGGTGGCCTTGGCGGAGGTCTTGTAGAGCACGTTCACGGACATCCTGGTTCTCCTCGTTGCGTTGCGATTTCGGTGAAAGGCATATTGCACGCTATTGAATTGTGCGCAATATAATTGGCCAATCGAATTTTCGTGATTACATCGTTCGCGAGTGGTTCGACCGCGCCGGCCGGCGCAGGATACCCGGATTGCGGGTCCCCGAAGAGGCAGGAATGGCAAAGAAGTCCACGGCGGAAGCCCAGTTGATGCTCGGCAATCAGCTCTGTTTCGCGGTCTACTCGACCGCGCATGCCTTCAATCGCGTCTACAAGCCGCTGCTCGACCGGCTCGGCCTGACCTATCCGCAGTATCTTGTCATGCTGGTGCTATGGGAGCGTGACGGCCTCGCGGTGAAGGAGATCGGCGAGCGGCTGTTCCTGGATTCGGGCACGCTGACGCCGCTGCTCAAGCGGCTCGAGGTGGCACACCTGATCCGGCGCACCCGCTCGAGCGAGGACGAGCGCCAGGTGCTGATCGCGCTGACTGCGCAGGGCCAGGCGCTGAAGGAAAAGGCCCGGACCCTCCCGGCGGCAATCCTGTCGGCCTCGGGCTGCTCGATCGCGGAACTGTCGAGCCTGCGCAAGGACCTGGTCGAGCTGAGGGACCAATTGAATGCGGCAGCGGGGGAGTGAGGGGGGACGTCAGAAGTGCTTCTTCGCGAACGCCCGACCCGAGCCTGACTTCAGGTATCTTTCGAATGCAAAGGCGAGTTTTTCGTCAGTGAATGCGAGGTAGGTTCGGACCCGCCAGGGACGGTACTTGGAGGTGTGAGGTACCTCGCCGGCATTATGCTTGAGTAATCGGGCAGGCACATCGTCGGCAATGCCGACGTAGAAGTGCTCTCCGTCGAGGCTTTCGAGGATGTAAACGTATTTCATTGATCCGCTCGCCGGCCGACGCTCCCGTGCGAAGCGAACGGGAATCAGAGGCTTACGGATAGAGCCCGCCTTCGCCCTATGGGCTACGGCGTGGCAGCCTTCGCTCACTTCGCTACGTTGGAGCGGAGGGTGGCTTGCCCAGCCGTAGCTCGCGAAGCGAGCGAAGGCTGGTGGAGCCAGGCGGGATCGAACCGCCGACCTCTTGCATGCCATGCAAGCGCTCTCCCAGCTGAGCTATGGCCCCATTCAGGCTTACCGGGCCCGATCATCTTCCGGATGGTGCATCCGGATCAGGCCCTCCGGCGCGTCTGGGCGACGCACCGGGAAATCAGGAACGACCGTTGATCACACTTCGGCGCGAAGCTCAAGTCTCCTCGTCGCCGCCGACGTCGCCAATGATGTCGGTGACATCCTCATCGCCCTCTTCCTCGTCGGCGATGAAGGTCGAATCGTCGTCGTCATCGTCCTCGAGCGTCTCGTCGATCTCGATATCGTCCTCCGATTCGGGAACGACGGCCTTGACCTTGCCGCTGTTCTCCTCGGCGTCGGCCTCCTCGAGCGAGACCAGCTCTTCGGACTCCGCAACCTCCGGTGCCGCCTCGGCGGGGACGTGGGCGCGAGCAGCCTCGCCACGGGGGGCGCGGACGGGGGCAACAGGGGCAATCGGCACGACCTCGCCGGTATAGGGCGAAATCACCGGATTCTTGTTCAGATCATAGAATTTCTTGCCCGTGGTCGGGCAAATGCGTTTGGTTCCAAGATCGGGTTTGGCCACGTGCAAAATCCTGGCAATGTCGGAAAAGCGGAGCTTCACTTGGCTAGTTGAGGGCCCGCTGTCAATAGCGCTTTGCACAGGAAGCGGCTGCGCCGGCCGCCCGCGGCACGAGGGGCCGTGACGCCGCGCCGTCCCTGTGTTACCTGCCCCCGTCGCGCCAGGGAACGCCGAATTGACCCAGTCCAGCCAGCCTACCCCCCTTGAATCACGAGCCTGCGGGCCTCTGTCAGGCAAGGCGCGTGTCCCCGGCGACAAGTCGATCTCGCATCGGGCGCTCATTCTGGGCGCTCTTTCGGTCGGGGAGACCGCGATTTCGGGCCTGCTGGAGGGCGAGGACGTCCTCAATACCGCCAAATCCATGCAGGCGCTTGGAGCCCGGGTCGAACGATCAGGCGATTTTGCCTGGAAAGTGTGGGGTACGGGCGTCTCCGGCTTTGCCCAGCCCCGAGCGCCGCTCGATTTTGGCAATTCCGGCACCGGCTGCCGGCTGGTGATGGGCGCGGTCGCAGGCTGCCCGATCGCTGCCGTGTTCGACGGCGACGCCTCGCTGCGCAGCCGCCCGATGCGCCGGGTGCTCGATCCCTTGGCCCTGATGGGCGCCCGGGTGACCGCGGGCGGCGAGGGCGGCCGGCTGCCGCTGACCTTGCAGGGCGCGCGCGATCCGGTTCCCGTTACCTACCGCACCCCGGTCGCCTCGGCCCAGATCAAGTCGGCCGTGCTGCTGGCGGGGCTCGCAGCCCCCGGCGTCACCACCGTGATCGAGCAGGAGGCGAGCCGCGACCATACCGAGCTGATGCTGAGGCACTTCGGCGCCGATATCGTCTCGAGTCCGGAGGGCAGCCACGGCCGCCGCATTGCGCTCACCGGCCAGCCGGAGTTGCACGGCGCCAAGGTCGTGGTGCCGGCGGATCCGTCGTCCGCGGCGTTCCCGCTGGTCGCGGCGCTGATCGTCGAAGGCTCCGACATCGTCCTCTCCGACGTCATGACCAACCCGTTGCGCACCGGCCTGTTCACCACCCTTCGCGAAATGGGCGCCTCCATCGAGGAGGCGGACGTGCGCGGCGATGCCGGCGAGCCGATGGCTCAGTTGCGCGTGCGCGCCTCGAAACTGCGCGGCATGGAGGTCCCGCCCGAGCGTGCGCCCTCGATGATCGATGAGTATCTGGTGTTGGCGGTCGCGGCCGCTTTCGCCGAAGGCACCACCATCATGCGCGGCCTGCAGGAGCTCAGGGTCAAGGAATCCGACCGGCTGGAGGCGACCGCCGCCATGCTGCGGGTCAACGGGGTCAAGGTCGAAATCGCCGGCGACGATCTGATCGTCGAGGGCAGGGGCCATGTGCCGGGCGGCGGCCTGGTTGCCACCCACATGGACCATCGCATCGCGATGTCGGCGCTGGTGATGGGGCTCGCCTCGGACAAGCCGGTGACCGTCGACGACACGGCCTTCATCGCCACCAGCTTTCCCGACTTCATTCCCATGATGCGCGCCCTGGGCGCGGAGTTTTCATGATCATCGCCATCGACGGACCGGCTGCCTCGGGCAAGGGCACGCTCGCCAAACGCCTCGCCCAGCATTACGGCTATCGCCACCTCGACACCGGCGTGATCTACCGCGCCGTCGCCCACGCCATGCTCGAGAAGGGCGCCGACCTGCACGACGAGGCGCTGGCGGTCAAGGCTGCCATGGAACTCGACCCCGGCACCTTCGGAAATCCGGCGCTGAAGAGCCATGATGTCGGCTCGGCCGCCTCGGTGGTCTCGGCCATTCCCGCCGTCCGCGAGGTCCTGCTCGACTTCCAGCGCCAGTTTGCAGCCGTCCCGCCCGGGGCGGTCCTGGACGGCCGCGATATCGGCACGGTGATCTGCCCGGATGCCGACGTGAAGATCTTCGTCGTCGCCGACCCCAAGGTGCGGGCGCATCGCCGTACCCTGGAGGCGACGTCGCGGGGCGAGGCGGCCGACGAGGCCCGGATCCTCGAGGATATCCTCCAGCGCGACGAGCGCGACCGGAACCGCGGCTCCGCACCTTTAAAACAAGCCGACGATGCTTACTTGCTAGATAATACCAATCTCGATATAGAGGCGGGCGTCCGGGCCGCCATTGACATTGTCGAGGCCGTCCGAGCGGGCCGGCAGCGGGGTTGACCTCCTGCCGTCACTGGAGGAACGCCCGCTCCCGAGTTTCGTCAGGTCGATCTCCCGAGATCATCCGGTCTCGCGAGTCCCGCCGTCTCCGGACACAATCAACGTATCGAACGTGCAGGCTCTGCCGGCCCGCTGTCGCGCTTTTTTCAGCGCGATCCGCGGTCGTCCGAGGGCTTTGCGGACCTTGGACCACTTCACGTGCGATGCGCCCTTTAACCGCAATGGCCGGCAAGATCCCGCATTGGAGAACATATGGCTTCGACTTCTGCGAATACTTACACCCCGACCCGCGACGATTTCGCCGCGATGCTCGACGAATCCTTTGCCGGCGGCAGCCTGCAGGAATCGTCCGTCGTCAAGGGCAAGGTGGTTGCGATTGAAAAGGACATGGCCGTCATCGACGTCGGCCTGAAGACCGAGGGTCGCGTCGCCCTGCGCGAATTCTCCGGCCCCGGCCGCGACAGCGAAATCAAGGTCGGCGACGAAGTCGAGGTGTTCCTCGACCGCATCGAGAACGCGCTCGGCGAAGCCGTGCTGTCGCGCGACAAGGCGCGCCGCGAGGAGAGCTGGGGCAAGCTGGAGAAGGCGTTCCAGAACAACGAGAAGGTCAACGGCGTCATCTTCAACCAGGTCAAGGGCGGCTTCACCGTCGACCTCGACGGCGCCGTGGCCTTCCTGCCGCGCTCGCAGGTCGACATCCGTCCGATCCGCGACGTTGCGCCCCTGATGAACAACTCGCAGCCGTTCCAGATCCTCAAGATGGACCGCCGCCGCGGCAACATCGTCGTTTCCCGCCGTACCGTGCTGGAAGAGACCCGCGCCGAGCAGCGCCAGGAGCTGGTGCAGAACCTCGAAGAGGGTCAGGTGATCGACGGCGTGGTCAAGAACATCACCGATTACGGTGCGTTCGTTGATCTCGGCGGCATCGACGGCCTCCTGCACGTCACCGATATCGCCTGGCGCCGCGTCAACCATCCGACCGAGGTGCTCACCATCGGCCAGACGGTCAAGGTCAAGATCATCAAGATCAACCACGAGACGCACCGCATCTCGCTCGGAATGAAGCAGCTGCTCGACGATCCGTGGCAGGGCATCGAGGCGAAGTACCCGCTGGGTGCACGCTTCCACGGCCGCGTCACCAACATCACCGACTACGGCGCCTTCGTGGAGCTGGAGCCGGGCATCGAGGGCCTGATCCACGTCTCCGAGATGTCGTGGACCAAGAAGAACATGCACCCCGGCAAGATCGTTTCGACCTCGCAGGAGGTCGAAGTGCAGGTGCTGGAGGTCGATTCCGTCAAGCGCCGTATCTCGCTTGGTCTCAAGCAGACCATGCGCAATCCCTGGGAGGTCTTCGTCGAGGCCCACCCGGTCGGTTCGGTGGTCGATGGCGAGGTCAAGAACAAGACCGAGTTCGGCCTGTTCCTCGGTCTCGAGGGCGACGTCGACGGCATGGTGCATCTGTCCGATCTCGACTGGAAGCTTCCGGGCGAGCAGGTGATCGACAACTTCAAGAAGGGCGACCACGTCAAGGCGGTGGTGCTCGACGTGGATGTCGAGAAGGAGCGCATCTCGCTCGGCATCAAGCAGCTCGAAGGCGATCCCTTCGCCGAGCCCGGCGACGTCAAGAAGGGCGCGGTCGTGACCTGCGAGGTGATCGAGGTGAAGGAGGCCGGCATCGAGGTGAAGATCGTCGGCACCGATTTCACCACCTTCATCAAGCGCAGCGAGCTTGCGCGCGACCGCAACGACCAGCGCTCCGACCGTTTCGCGGTCGGCGAGAAGGTCGATGCGCGCGTGATCCAGTTCGACAAGAAGGCCCGCAAGGTGCAGGTCTCCATCAAGGCGCTGGAAGTCGCTGAAGAGAAGGAGGCCATCGCGCAGTACGGTTCCTCCGACTCGGGCGCCACGCTCGGCGACATCCTGGGCACCGCGCTCAAGAACCGCGACAAGGACAAGTAAGCGGGAAATTTCTTCCGCTTGCGAGAAAGGCCCCGACGAGAGTCGGGGCCTTTTTTTACCTCTCCCCAGCGGAGAGAGGTCGATTTGCGCAGCAAATCGGGTGAGGGGCCGCAACTCCCTCGATGGACCGTAACCCCTCACCCGGCGCTACGCGCCGACCTCTCCCGATGGGAGAGGTGAAGGGACGCCGTGGCGACGGCTACCACCATGTGCCGAGCCACGTTTTCTTCATATTGCGTGGCAATTGATGTATTGAGGTAACGCCTCGTTGACGCTGCCGATGCAAAACCGGCCGCATGCTTTTTGGGAGCCTTTCGATGTCGCTTGATTCGGATGTGATCGTCGATCGTCGCAGGATGCGGCGCAAGCTCACCTTCTGGCGCGTCTCGGCGGCGGTGGTTGCAATCGCCGCGATTGCGGCAGTCAGTATCGTGGTCTCGCCGCGCGGGCGCTCGACGTTCACGACCGCAGGCTCGATCGCGCGCGTCAACATCGAAGGCCTGATCCGCAGCGACCGCGAGCGCGTGGAGGCGCTGGAGCGGCTGGAGAACTCGAACGCCGCGGCCGTCATCGTGCATATCAATTCGCCGGGCGGCACCACTGCGGGCTCCGAGGAGCTCTATGATTCGCTGACGCGGCTGAAGGCGAAGAAGCCGATGGTGGTGGTGGTGGAGGGCCTGGCAGCGTCCGGCGGCTACATCACGGCGATCGCCGCCGATCATATCGTCGCACAGCAGACCTCGCTGGTCGGCTCGATCGGCGTGCTGTTTCAATATCCCAATGTCGCGGACCTCCTGAAAACGCTCGGAGTCAAGGTCGAGGAAGTGAAATCCTCGCCGTTGAAGGCGGCGCCGAACGGCTTCGAGCCGACCAGCCCCGAGGCACGTGCCGCGCTCGACGCTCTGGTGAAGGATTCCTACGCGTGGTTCCGCGATCTCGTGAAGAGCCGTCGCGGCATGACCGATGATCAGCTCGATAAAGTCGCCGATGGACGTGTCTTCACCGGCCGTCAGGGCGTCGAGCTCAAGCTTGTCGACGAGCTCGGCGACGAGAGAGCCGCAGTGAAGTGGCTGGTCGAGCAGAAGAACGTGAAGAAGGATCTTCCCGTGCGCGACTACAAGCTCGCGCCGCGCTTCGGCGACCTCACTTTCCTGCGCACGGCTGCGTCCATCACGCTCGACGCGCTGGGCCTGGGCGGCATTGCGCACAAGCTCGAGCAGGTCGGCATGGCGCAGGCGGTCGATCGCATCAGCCTCGACGGAATGCTCGCCCTTTGGCAGCCCTCCGAGCGCAATTGAGGGACGCTGTCCGGCTCCTGAAGGGGGTTTTCGCGTCCTGCTTGCAGCGTGACAAACCCGGTTTTTGCCGTTTGTCACGCCTTTTCGCGCCGCGCAAAATTGATTTAGCGTCTTGACAGTTCAAGGCATTTTCACGGAAATGAGAGCCGACGTCCCCGGGCCCCGCTCCTGCATGATCAAATCCGAACTCGTCCAGCGCATCGCAGAACACAACCCGCACCTCTATCAGCGGGACGTCGAGAACATCGTCAATGCGATCCTCGACGAGATCGTGGCTGCCCTGGCGCGCGGCGATCGGGTGGAGCTGCGCGGTTTCGGTGCCTTCTCGGTCAAGCATCGCCCGGCGCGCGCGGGGCGCAATCCGCGCACCGGCGCCCATGTGCCGGTTGACCAGAAGAACGTCCCGTTCTTCAAGACCGGCAAGGAAATGCGCGAGCGGCTGAACCGGGACAATCCCGAGGCTGCCGAGGCCGAGGACGATTGATTTTCGCGCCTGCCGCGCCAATGAAGACACCGCCTTAGAGGCTGTCTTTTTGAGGCTGTCTTCGGCCTTCGCGCATGATACCCATGACCGGTGGCGAACGACTGCGAGCGCGTCCGATGCGAAAATTCCTCACCTATCTCATCGTCATTCTGGTGTTCGTCGTCCTCGTCGCCTTCGCGGTGCCGAACCGGCATTTCGTCACGGTTTCCTTCGATCCGTTCAATTCCGCCGATCCCGCGCTGTCGTATGACGTGCGGCTTTTCGTTCTGCTGATCATCGCGGCGGCGCTCGGCGTGATCGCCGGCGGGATCGCCACCTGGTGGGGCCAGCGGCATTGGCGGCGGTCCGCACGCCGGCATGAGGCCGAGGCGCGGGCGGCAAGGACCGAGCTTGCGGACCTTCGCGCCTCAGCCATGCGAACCGACGCCGCAAGGCTTCCGGCCCCTGAAAACGGCCGATTTTACGGGGGTTCCGGGCGAGACAAGCAGGGCGCGACGTTGTAGAAGCGCCCCAGCGGAGGCCCATGCTTCCGTCCCGTTTCATGAGATCCCGAACCCAACCATGCCCCTGCTGGTCAAGATTTGCGGCCTGTCCACGCGCGAGACGCTCGATGCGGCGCTCGACGCGGGTGCCGACATGGTGGGCTTTGTGTTCTTTCCGCCCTCGCCGCGGCACGTCTCGTTCGATGCCGCCCGCGAGCTGGCCGCCGAGGTCCGCGACCGTGCCAAAAAAGTCGCCCTGACCGTCGACGCCGACGACGCCACCCTCGCCGCCATCGTCGCCGCCCTCAAGCCTGACATTCTGCAGCTGCACGGCCATGAGAGCGTCGCACGCATACTGGATCTGAAGCGGAAATTCGGTATCGAGATCATGAAGGTCATTCCCGTCGAGACCGGCGCCGATCTCGCAGGCCTTGGCGACTATGCCGCGGTCTCTGACCGCATCCTTTTCGACGCACGCCCCCCCAAGGACGCGACGCGGCCGGGGGGGCTCGGCGCGACATTCGACTGGCATGTGCTGAAAAATCTCGATCTGGAGCGGCCTTATATGGTCTCCGGCGGGCTCTCCGTCGTTAATGTTGCGGAGGCGTTGCGGGTCACTCGCGCCGGTGGCGTCGATGTCTCCTCCGGGGTCGAGCGGGCACCCGGCGTGAAGGACCCGCACCTAATCGAGCGTTTCATCCGCGCTGCGCGCGCCACACAAGAGCTTGCCATCCGATGACACTGGCGAAACCAAATTCCTTCCGCAGCGGTCCCGACGATCGCGGCCATTTCGGCATTTTCGGCGGCCGTTTTGTCGCGGAAACCCTGATGCCGCTGATCCTCGACCTGGAGAAGGCCTATGCCGAGGCCAAGGCCGATCCCGCCTTTCAGGGGGAGATGAACGGCTATCTCAGCAACTATGTCGGCCGGCCCTCGCCACTCTACTTCGCCGAGCGGCTCACCGAGCATCTCGGCGGCGCCAAGATCTATCTCAAGCGCGAGGAGCTCAATCACACCGGCTCCCACAAGGTGAACAATGTGCTCGGCCAGATCATGCTGGCGCGGCGCATGGGCAAGAAGCGCATCATCGCCGAGACCGGCGCCGGCCAGCATGGCGTCGCCACTGCAACGCTGTGCGCGCGCTTTGGCCTGGAATGCATCGTCTATATGGGCGCGGTCGACGTGGCGCGGCAGCAGCCCAATGTGATCCGCATGGAGATGCTGGGCGCCACGGTGGTCCCGGTGCAGTCGGGCACCAGGACGCTCAAGGACGCGATGAACGAGGCGCTGCGCGACTGGGTCACCAATGTGCACGACACGTTCTACTGCATCGGGACGGTCGCAGGTCCGCATCCCTATCCGATGATGGTCCGCGACTTCCAATCGGTGATCGGGCTCGAGACCAAAAAGCAGATGCAGGAGACGGAAGGGCGGCTGCCGGACTCGCTCGTCGCCTGCATCGGCGGCGGCTCCAATGCGATGGGCCTGTTTCATCCCTTCCTCGACGATCCCTCGGTCGAGATCTTTGGCGTCGAAGCCGCGGGCCACGGCCTGACGCAATTGCATGCGGCCTCGATCGCCGGCGGCCGGCCCGGCGTGCTCCACGGCAACCGCACCTATCTGCTCATGAACGACGACGGCCAGATCCAGGACGCGCATTCGATCTCGGCGGGCCTCGACTATCCCGGCATCGGCCCGGAGCATTCCTGGCTGCATGAGGTCGGCCGGGTGAACTATCTGTCCGCGACCGACGATGAGGCGCTCGCAGGGTTCCAGCTGCTGTCGCGGCTGGAAGGCATCATCCCGGCGCTGGAGCCGGCGCATGCCATCGCAAAAGTGGTGGAGCTCGCGCCCAAGCGGCCCAGGGATCATCTGATGGTGGTCAACCTCTCCGGCCGCGGCGACAAGGACGTCCCGCAAGTCGGCGACATCCTGCGGGGAAAGAAGTGACGATCGAGCGGCGATGGTTCCTGCACCTCTCCCCTGTGGGGAGAGGTCGGCTGCGAAGCAGCCGGGTGAGGGGCCGCATCTCTCAATCGAACCGAAGTGTGCCCGCGATCATTTCGAGGACTCCCTCGAGATTGTCGTACACTTCAGTATTCGTCACACGCACGACAAGGAAGCCGAAGGCCTCGAGTGCCTTCGTTCGCTCCTCATCACGTGCAATTTCTGCTGCCTCGGCATGCGTCGCGCCGTCGACCTCCACGATCAGCTTTCCTGCTAAGCTCACGAAATCCACGACATATCGGTCAATGGAATGTTGGCGCCGGAACTTCCAATGCGCCAGCCGCCGATTGCGCAGCGCCTGCCATAGCTTCGATTCGGCGCTGGTTTGCGAAGCGCGAAGGTTTCGTGCCCTGGTTTTGAGCCTGTCCATTCCCCTCACCCGGATCGCATCTTGCGATGCTATCCGACCTCTCCCCTCTGGGGAGAGGTATACCACAGCGTGTGCCGCACTATGACGACTCGCATCGATGCATTGTTTGCAAAGCTCACGCGCGAGGGCCGTTCGGCTTTCGTGACCTTCGTGATGGCCGGCGATCCTGATCCCGAGACGTCGCTTGCGATCGTCAAGGCGCTGCCGAAGGCCGGTGCGGACATCATCGAGATCGGCATGCCCTTCACCGATCCGATGGCCGACGGCCCGTCGATCCAGGCCGCGGGCCTGCGTGCGCTCCATGCCGGCATGACCTTGAAGAAGACGCTGGAGCTCGTGCGAAGCTTCCGCAGGGATGACGATGCGACGCCCTTGGTGCTGATGGGCTACTACAATCCGATCTACATCTACGGCGTCGACCGGTTCCTGGTCGATGCCAAGAGCGCCGGCGTGGACGGGCTGATCATTGTCGACCTGCCGCCGGAGGAAGATGCCGAGCTCTGCGTGCCGGCGCTCAAGGCGGGACTGAATTTCATCCGCCTGGCGACGCCGACCACCGACGACAAGCGCTTGCCCGCGGTGCTCGCCAACACCTCGGGCTTTGTCTACTACGTCTCGATCACCGGCATCACGGGGGCTGCGGCCGCCGATTCGACTGCGGTCGGCGAGGCGGTGGCGCGGATCAAGCGGCATACAAATCTACCCGTCTGTGTCGGCTTCGGCATCCGCACGCCTCAGGCCGCGCTGGCGATCGCCGAGCATGCCGACGGCGCGGTGGTCGGCACTGCGCTGGTCGATGCACTGCGCGGCAGCCTGGATGCCGAGGGCCGTGCCACGGCCAGGACCGTTACCGCCGTAGCTGAGCTGGCGGCGTCGCTGGCGCAGGGCGTCAAAGGCGCCCCGCAGGCCGCAGAATAGGCTACATCCGAGGTTAAGGGCGGCTTGCCGGGTCCAGGCCCGGCCGCCATATATCGAGGGGCGAAGCGCCCGCGAATCGCGAACCGGAGCAAGACATGAACTGGCTCACCAATGTGGTCCGGCCGAAAATCCGCAACATGCTGCGGCGGGAAACGCCGGAGAATTTGTGGATCAAGTGCCCCGATTCCGGGCAGCTCGTGTTCTACAAGGACGTCGAGGCCAACCAGTTCGTCATTCCCGGCTCGAACTATCACATGCGCATGGGCGCGGTGGCGCGGCTGAAGTCGATCTTCGACAACGAGACCTGGTTCGATGTCGCGCTGCCCGAGGTGACGCCCGATCCGCTCAAGTTCCGTGACGAGAAGCGTTATGCCGACCGCATCAAGGATGCGCGCGCCCGCACCAATCTGAATGACGCGGTCAAAGTCGGTTACGGCAAGCTGGAAGGCGCGGCCGTCGTCATCGCCGTGCAGGACTTCGATTTCATGGGCGGCTCGCTCGGCATGGCTGCAGGCGAAGCGATCGTCCGCGGCATGGAGCTCGCGGTCGAGAAGAAATCGCCCTTCATCGTCTTTGCCGCATCCGGCGGCGCGCGGATGCAGGAAGGCATCCTGTCGTTGATGCAGATGCCGCGCACGACGGTCGCCGTGCAGATGCTGCGCGAGGCGCGGCTGCCCTATATCGTCGTGCTTACCAACCCCACCACCGGCGGCGTCACCGCCTCCTACGCCATGCTGGGCGACGTCCACATCGCCGAGCCCGGCGCGCTGATCGGCTTTGCCGGCGCGCGCGTGATCGAGCAGACCATCCGCGAGAAGCTGCCGGAAGGTTTCCAGCGCGCCGAATATTTGAAAGACCACGGCATGGTCGACATGGTCGTGCATCGCCATGACCTGCGGCCGACGCTGGCGCGGCTGCTCCGTTTGCTGACCAAGTCGCCGGCGGCGCCGAGCACGCTCAAAGCCGCGCCGCTGGTCCCGGAACCGGCGACGATCGTGGCGGCACCTGACGTGGCGCCGGCCGACGACGACGCGTGAATCAAGCCGCCGACACACCGCACCCGCCGCTTGCCGAATTGATCGCGCGGCTGTCTGCGCTGCATCCCAAGAAGATCGATCTCACCCTCGACCGCATCGGGGGGTTGCTTGCACGGCTCGGCCATCCCGAAGCGCAGCTGGCGCCGGTGATCCATGTCGCCGGCACCAACGGCAAGGGCTCGACGGTCGCCTATTTGCGCGCGATCCTGGAGGCCGCGGGGCTTTCCGTCCACACCTACACCTCGCCCTATCTGGTGCGGATCAATGAGAGCTTTCGGATCGGCCAGGTCGGCGGCGGCCGGCTGGCAACCGACGAAGAGCTGCGCGCAGCGTTTGCGCATTGCGAGGCCGTCAATGAAGGCAGGCCCATCACCTTTTTCGAAGCCAAGACCGCAGCAGCCTTTCATCTGTTTGCGCAGCATCCGGCCGATGTGGTGCTGCTCGAGGTCGGGCTCGGCGGCCGGCTCGATGCGACCAATGTCATCGCTCAGCCGCTTGCGTCCGTGCTGACGCCGATCAGCATGGACCACATGGATTTCCTCGGGCCCACCTTGACCTCCATCGCAGGTGAGAAGGCCGCGATCATCAAGCGCGACATACCCGTGGTTTGCGCCGAGCAGGCGCTCGAAGCGATGGATGTGATCGAAAAGCAGGCGCGGCGGATGCGGGCGCCGATGCATGCCGCCAATCAGCAATGGCATGTCGGCGTCGAGCGTGGCCGGCTGGTCTATCAGGACGATCGCGGCTTGATGGATCTCGCCGCGCCGAAACTGTTCGGCCGGCATCAGTTCGACAATGCCGGGCTTGCGATCGCGACGTTGCGCGCGATCGATTGCCTGAAAATTCCGCATCGCGCCTTCGAGGCCGGCATTGTCAATGCCGAATGGCCGGCGCGGATGCAGCGGCTTTCGTCGGGTTCGCTGATTGCCCTGGGGCCGCAAGGCTCGGAGATCTGGCTCGACGGCGGTCACAATGCGGAAGGCGGCCGCGTGGCGGCGGCCGCACTCGGCGATCTCGAAGAGCGCGTCTCGCGTCCGCTGGTCGTGATCGCGGGCATGATGGCCAACAAGGATGCCGGCGCCTTTCTCAACAATTTCGCGGGGCTGACGCGCCACATCATCGCGGTGCCGATTCCGGATCAGGACAACGCAATGCCGCCAGAGACGCTCGCCGATGCGGCGCGCACCCTCGGCATGCGCGTGGAGATCGCCGATGGCATCGAGACGGCGCTGCGCGGTGTGGCGCGGCTCGCCTATGAGGTGCCGCCGCGCATCCTGATTGCAGGCTCGCTCTATCTTGCCGGCCATGTGCTCGCTATCAATGGCACGCCGCCGGGATAGATGAAGGAAGCCAGGATGCGTTTTGCTGCAATTGCCGACGTGCACGGCAATTATCTCGCGCTGGAAGCCGTGCTTGCCGATATCCGCGCACAGGGAATCATGGACATCGTCAATCTCGGCGACATGGCAAGCGGCGCGCTCGATGCCCGCCGCACCATGGATATGCTGATGGCGCTCGATGCCCTGCATGTGCTCGGCAATCACGACCGCTATCTGATCGACCGCGAGCCGGAGAAGATGGGCTCGTGGGACAGGCCCGCGCATGCGCAGCTCGATGCAGAGCATCTCGACTGGCTGCGCGCGGTGCCGATGACGCATGTGTTTCGCGACGCGGTGTTTCTCTGCCACGCGACGCCCGATGACGACGAGGTCTATTGGCTGGAACAGGTGCTGCCCGACGGCGCGGTGCAGATGGCTCCGCTCGAGACTATCGAAGCCATGGCGAAGGGGATCGGCCAAAGCCTCATCCTGTGCGCCCACAGCCATACCGCACGTGCAGTGCGGCTTTCGGACGGTCGTCTGATCGTCAATCCCGGCAGCGTCGGCTGTCCCGGCTATCGCGACAACCACCCGCCCGTTCCTCACGTGGTCGAAGCCGGCACGCCCGATGCGCGCTACGCGATCCTGGAACGCGTTGGCGAACGCTGGCAGGTGACTTTCCGCCACGTGCCCTACGACCACGATGCGATGGCAGAGCTGGCGCGCCGGAACGGGATGCCCGCGCTGGCGTCAGCACTGGCGACGGGCTGGATTCGATAATCCGCAAGCTTCCGTTTGATCCGTCACCCTGAGGCGCTCGCGAAAGCGAGCCTCGAAGGGCGACGGCCCGGCTCTCGCTAGCCGGGCCGCACATCCCTCGAGCTCGTTCCGCTCGCACCTCGGGCTGCCCCGTTTTCGATGCCCTGATTGCCGATCTGAAGCGCCTGGCCAAGCTGTTCATGGACGAGACCCGTGCTCCGGTTCTCGATCCCGGTTCACGCAAGACCAAACCCGGATACTTCTGGGCACTGGCTCGAGATGATCGTCCATGGGGCGGCGGTGCTCCGCCGCGCGTGGCCTTCACCTATGCTCCCGGTCGAGGAGGCATCCATGCAGAACGGATACTGCAGGGCTTCACGGGCATCCGGCAGGTGGATGGCTATGCCGGATACAACAGGCTGATCGCATCAGACCGCATCGGCCAAGACATCAGGCTTGCCTATTGCTGGGCACACGCTCGCCGCAAGCTGGTTGAGATCGCCCGCAACGGCATAGCACCGATTGCCGAGGACGGCGCCAAGCGGATCGGCGAACTGTACCGGATCGAGGCCGAACTGCGCGGTCTTGATCCGGATACTCGACTTGCTGGACGACAGGAACGGTCAGCGCCGCTCGTCACCGACATGCATACCTGGCTTGTCCATCGCCGCGCCGGTGTCTCAAGCAAGTCCCCACTCGGCGAGGCCTTGGCCTACATTGCCAAATACTGGGATGGTCTCATGCTGTTCCTAATCGATGGCCGCATCGAGATCGACAACAACAGCGTCGAGCGCATCATTCGGCCGAAAGCCCTCAATCGCAAGAACGCGCTCTTTGCGGGCCACGATACAGGTGCCGAGAACTGGGCAATCATCGCCTCGCTCATCGAGGCTTGCAAGCTCAACGCCATCGATCCGTTGGCCTATTTGACCGCGACGCTCACCGCCATCGTCAACGGTCACAGGCAGAGTCGCATCGATGAGCTTCTGCCGCGGAATTATTCGGGACGAACAAACGGCTGAAGTCTGCTGTCGGCCCGAAGTGGACTTCGCTCTATGGGCGCAGCTTTGCGACTGCGCCCATAAAAAATGCGTTCCGCGATCACCATGGAATGGTTTCGTTTTCCCACTTGGTGAAGGTTCCGGATGAATCGTTCGGCCCGAATTTGGCGACGCGAACCACCTCCCGTGCTCCGTCCGCCAGCGAGGTCGTGCCATGAAAATTGTTGAGCGCGGTACTTGTGAACTCAGGGGACACGAGGTTGACCTTGATACCATCGTCCTCGTGTTCGATCATCATCGACAAGGCGATGATGTGGAACGCGGTCTTCGATCCGGCATAAGCTGGACCGAACATCTTGCGGTAAGGGAAAGACGGGCTCGCATTTAGCGTCAGCGATCCCGCGCCGCTTCCGACGTTGACGATGCGCGCGTCGGACGACAGCCGCAGAAGCGGCAGCATCGCCTGGTAGACCGCAAGCTGGCCGAAGACGTTCGTCTGCCAGATCGCCCGGACCTTGTCCAGGGATACGGTGCTGGTGCCGTAGACCGATCCATAGTTTTGAAGATCGACGTCGTTGCGCTCGACCATGGAGATGGCAGCGTTGTTGACCAGCAGATCAAGGCGTCCAAACTCTTGTCCGATGTGCTCGGCGGCGGCGGCGATCAAGGTCTCATCCGTTATGTCGAGGTGAATTGCCACCGCGCCACGACCGATCTCAGCGGCCGCGGCCTGTCCCTTCTCGAAATTGCGCGCGCCGACCAGTACAGTGACGCCATCCGCCGCCAGTTCCGTAGCAACCTGAAATCCGACACCCTGGTTCGCGCCAGTGATCAGGGCAATGCGCTTGTGTTCAGACATGGCTATTCCTCTTCGTTGACCGAGACTTGGAAATAGCGTCTGCACCTTGGATGATCTACAACAGGAAATCCTGTTAGCACATTCGATAGTCCAAAAATGATCGATCCTCTTGCACAAATCGTCACGCTATTGGAGCCGCGCGCACCCCGTTCGAAGATTTCGAGCGGAGCCGGTCGCTGGAAGGTTCGCCGCGCCGAAGCAGCCCGGCCCTTCTATTGCGCGGTGCTGGAGGGCGCGTGCCGCATCGCGCCCGCAGGCGGAGAGACGATTCTCTTGGAAGCCGGCGACTTCATCCTCATTCCTTCCGCCGACGACTTCGAAATGCAGAGCTTGGCCGAAACGGGGACTGAGCATGTCGTCGCTATGCCGACCTTGTTGCCGAACGGCGACTACAGGGTGGGCGAGACGTCGGGGCCGCCCGAGGTTCGGATGCTGATCGGCTACTGCGAGTTCAGTTCCCCCGATGCCAAGCTGCTGATCTCTCTGCTTCCGTGCTATGTCTGGGTGAAGGGCAGGCCTCGATTCACGACGCTGCTCCAACTCCTGTTGGAGGAGGTCTCTGCCCGACGACCCGCCCACGAAATCGTCACTATGAGACTGCTGGATATTCTGTTCATCGAGGCACTGCGCGCCCAGTCTGAAACGCAGGATGCTCGCGGCCTGCTCCAGGGTCTCGCCGACGAACGGGTGTCGATTGCCCTTCGGCGCATCCATGGCGACCTGGCAGAACACTGGACGGTCCCACGTCTCGCCAATGAAGCTGGCGTTTCGCGCTCGGCGTTTTTCGAGCGGTTCAAGCGAATCCTTGGAATGTCACCGATGGAATATGTTCTCGCGTGGAGAATGGCGGTGGCAAAAGACCTTCTGCGACGCAGGAAACAAACCATTGGCGACGTGGCGCTGCGCATCGGATACAGTTCGGCCAGCACGTTCAGCATCGCCTTCACGCGCCATGTTGGCATTCCACCGTCTGTCTATGCCAGACAATAATCTGGTTCGCCCGCATGACCGCTATTGGCGAATTGTTGCCGTCAATGGTGCAGCGGTAGTTCTCAGAGCGGCCTGCCAAGCTTGGTCAACGTGGGAGGAAAACACCGCTTACGTGGAATCGTGTCGATTCAAAGCAAAACGGCCGGCGATTGGCCGGCCGTCCGCAAACAGATCGCGCCGCGCGTCACACCGCGCCGGAAATCCACTGCTGCAGCTTTGCCTTCGGCGCCGCGCCGACCTGGCGGGAGGCCATTTCGCCGCCCTTGAAGATCATCAGGGTCGGGATCGACATCACGCCATATTTTGATGCGGTCTTCGGGCTCTCGTCGACATTGAGCTTCACGATCTTGACCTTGTCGCCCATGGCGCCGGCGATCTCGTCGAGCGCGGGCGCGATCATGCGACAGGGGCCGCACCATTCGGCCCAGAAATCGACCACCACCGGGCCGGACGCCTTCAGCACTTCGGATTCGAAATCGGCGTCAGAAACTTTACCAACGGCCATGGCTATACCTCGTTCGGTTGGAGAGAGGGCGCGCTTTCGCGGGATCGTCAAGAATCGCGCTCCGGATCATGGGCTAAAACCTATGAACGGGGTGTTGCCGGGTCAAGCGGGCTGGCGCCCGCTCTGTAGAGATGCCAGTGCCGCGTCCAGCGCGGGAGACGAAATTTCCATGAAATCAGGGGTTTCCGTCCAAACCAGCGCGGCGCGAACGGTCCGCTGGGGATAAAGCTTGCCCAGGACGGCGCGGTAAAGCGCCAATTGCCTGATGTAGGCGGGCGGCGCGTCGGCCGGGTCGGTGGGCGGAGCGTGATTGGTCTTGAAATCGATGATCAGAACCTCGTTCTCCGTCACCACCAGCCGGTCGATCTGGCCCGAGACCAGTGGGCGGCCCGGCAGCTCCAGCCGGCCGACGATCGAGACCTCGGCGCTGCTGCCTTCGGCGAACACGGCGGCGAACCGCGGATCGTCGATCAGCGCCAGCACGCTTTGCCCGAGCGTCTCGCACTCGGTCTCGCTCCAGCCGGTGGCATTGCGGGCGAGGTAGGCGCGGGCCGCGTCGCGGCGCCTGATCGGCGCGACGTCGGGCAGGGCCTGCAGCAGCCGGTGCACCAGCGTGCCCCGCTGCATGGCCCGTGACCGCTCCAGCACCGATTCGCCCGACGTCAGGCCGCGGCCCGCACCGCCCGCATCCGAGGGCCGCAGCAGATTGTCGCCGGCCGCGGCGGCCGGCAGCGCCGTCACTAGCCAATCCGGCAGCGCGCTCACCGCAGTCTGCGCCGTGGCCGCAGGCGCAGCCGTCGCGGGCAGCTGCTCGGTGGCGCGCGAAAAGCGCCTGATCGGGCCATCCGGCGTCTCGATGGTTTGTTCGTCGAGGCCGGACTGGACCAGCCCCTTCTCGATCAGGTCGTACCAGCAGTGGCGGCGCACATTGTTCATGTTTCCGGGCATGCAGCCGCCGACGATCAGGCGGTCGGCGGCACGGGTCATGGCGACGTAGAGCAGGCGGCGGTATTCGTCCTCGGTGTCCGCGAGCATCGCGGCGCGGGCCTGGGCGACCGCGGCCGGATCGTCCGCCTTGCGGCCGGCCCAGACCACGACCTTGCCACCTCTGCCGTCGGGCAGGTGGACAAGCCGCAGCCGCTGCGTGTCCGACGGCGAGGAGGTGGTGTCGACCAGAAACACCACGCCGGCCTCCAGCCCCTTGGCGCCGTGCACGGTCATCACCCGCACCTCGTCGCGCGAGATTTCCATGTCGCGCTTCACCTCGGTGTCGGCCGCGCGCAGCCACGCCACGAAGCCCTGCAGCGAGGCCGGCGCCTTGCGCTCATGGTTCAGTGCGAGCTCGAGGAATTCGTCGAGCGCGTCATTGGCCTCATGACCGAGCCGCCGCAGAACCCGCTTGCGGCCGCCATCGCCGCCAAGCAGCCAGGCGTAGAATCCGAACGGCGTGTCCTGCGCGACGCGGCGCTCGCACTGCTCGAGGCGCCGCAACGCCTCCTCGAATTTCGCGCTGTCCGCCGCGTGCTGCGAGAGCGCCTGCCGCAGCGATCCCTTGCGCTCATAGGCGAGCTTAAACAGGTCGTCATCGTCCAGCCCGAATAGCGGACTCTTCAGCGCCACCGCGAGCGCCAGATCGTCCTGCGGCAACAGCAGCGCGTCGGCAAGGTTCATCAGGTCGATGATCGCGATGTGCTCGGTCAGCTTCAGCCGGTCGGCGCCGGCGACGGGGATGTTGGCATGCTTGAGCGCCTGGATCACCGCGTCAAAGGCGTTGCCGCGCCGGCGCACCAGGATCAGCACATCGCCGTAGCGCAGCGGCCGCCTTGCGCCCTCATGGCCCGTGAGCGTACCGCTTTCGATCAGCCGCTTGATCTCAGCCTGAATGCGCCGCGAGAGCTTGACCTCGGGGCTGGTTGCCGAGACGCCGTCGAAGGGCGCGCGCCAGCCTTCGATATCGCTCTTTCTGTCGGGCTCGGCGAGATCCCAGAACTCGATCAGGCTGGGACCGGCATCGCCGAGCGATTCATGAACCGGATAGGCGTTTTCCGCGTGGATGCTGCCGTAGATCTGCGGGTCGCGGAAGACGTGATCGACCGACTGCAGGATCGCACGTCCCGACCGGAACGAATACGTGAAGGACACGGGGTCGAACTTCAGCCCGGCATCCTCGAACTTGGCTTTGAACTCGCGCCGGCGCTCGGCAAATTCGCGCGGCGCCGCGCCCTGGAAGGAGAAGATCGACTGCTTCTCGTCGCCGACCGCGAAGATCGTGCGCTTCAGTCCCTCGCGCGCACCTGCGCCCGAGGTGAACTCGTCGATCAGGCGTGCGACGATGTTCCATTGCTTCGGGCTGGTATCCTGCGCCTCATCGATCAGCACATGGTCGACGCCGCGGTCCAGCTTGTAGTGTACCCAGCCTGCGGAGACGCGGTCGAGCATGACGAGCGTCTTGTCGATCAGATCCTCATAGTCCAGAAGACCGCGCTCGTCCTTCTCGCGCCGGTAATGCGCGGCTGCCGCGGTCGCGATGTGCAGCAATGCAGCGGTCCGGTCGCGCACCGCGAGCGCGCGGCGCCGCTCGATCAGCTGTTTCAGGCGCTCGACCTCCGCATCGAACAGGCGCGCGACGCTCGGATTGTCCCTGGCGAAGCCCTTGGTGATCACCGCGGCGCGTGGCGAGCGTTCGTCGGTGAGGAACACGCAGAGATATTCGTCGACCTGTGCAGCACCGGAGAATTTCAGCGCCTCGCGCAGCTGGTCGGCCTGCTTCTGGTCGGTCTTGGCACCGGAGTCGAGCGCGTCGGCAATCTCCTGCCAGCGGCGGCGGGGCAGGAACGGCCCATCCAGGATCTCGCGCTCGACCTCTTCCAGGCGATCGTCGACGCTGACGCCGAGCGCTGCGGCCGCCTGTGCCGCCGCTGCTTCCGCACTGCCGGCGGCATCGGTCCAGCGCATGAAATGGTCGCGGGACAGGCAGGCCTCGCGGACCACGTCCTTGAAGGTGACGTCGGCGGCGCTCGCCATCGCGGTCAGCAGCGCCCGGCCGGTGGCGCTCGACGGGTCGCGCGAGGCGTCCAGGAACACGGACAGATTGGCGCGCTCCATCATCTCGGCCTGGTCGCGGTCGTCGAGCACGGCAAACCGCGCCGGCACGTTGGCCTCGAACGGAAACTGCTGCAGCAGGCGGGTGCAGAGCGCGTGAATGGTCTGCACCTTCAATCCGCCCGGCGTCTCGAGCGCGCTGGCGAACAATTTGCGGGCGGCGTTGCGCAGCCGCGCATCGGGATGCGGGATGCCGGCCTCGCGGATCGCGGCATCGAGCGCGGCATCGTCCAGCGTCACCCAGTGGCCGAGGGTCGAGAACACGCGCTCCGCCATGTTGGCGGCGGCGGCCTTGGTGAAGGTGATACAGAGAATCTTTTCCGGCGGCACGCCCGCGAGCAGCAGCCGGATCACCCGCTGCACCAGCACATGGGTCTTGCCCGAGCCGGCATTGGCGGAGACGAAGGACGAGGCTTCCGGGTCCGAGGCGCGCTTCTGTGCGGCACGCACCGCGTCGGGAATCTGGCGCTGCGCTTTCACCATTCCTCGATCCCCAATCCACCGGCCGCCGACCATTCCTTGATGCGGGCGAGATCGTCGTAAGCGCCGTAGCGGTTGCTCCACATCGGCAGATTCAGCGAGCGATAAGGTTCATCCTCGTTCTCGAACCTGCGGATCAGCACCTCGAGCTGCTCGCGCGCGTAATTCGCGGCCTGGTCGGGCGGCTGCGGCGTGTCGCCCGGCCTGATCTTGAGCTCGAGGGTCCGCTCTTCGCCGGGTGGGTTGTTGCCGGACAGGCGGACATAGACCAGCGCCGCCACCGAGCCCCCGCCCGGGATATTGGGGAAGCCGCCTTCGCGCAGGATGGCAGCCTCGAGCGTCAGCTGCGGCGACAGGCCCATCCGCACCTGCTTGGCCGTCGGCGGCTGGCCGGTCTTGTAGTCGAGGATGGCGTAGCTGCCGTCACGGCGGCGCTCGATGCGGTCGGCGCGGGCGAGCAGGCGGAAACTGCGATCATGTTCGAGCGGGATGGTGATCTCGCCCATGATCTCGGCTTCGATGCCATCGATGTGCTCGCGCCGCGCGCTCTCCCACTCCGCAAACCAGCCCGCGATGCGCTGAAAGCGCGGCCACCACAGCGCGCGCGCCTCGGGACGCTCCATCAGCGGCGCGAAATGGCGCGTGCCGATCTGGCGCAGCATCTCGGCCGGTTGGTCCGGAAGCTTGGCGGCGAACGCCTTGGTGAACTCGCCGATGGCGTCATGGATCGCCGAGCCGCGGTCGGCGGCCGAGAGCGGCATGTCGACGGGATCGAGCGCCTCAAGCCTGAGGATGTATCTGGCGTAGATGGTGTAGGGATCGCGCAGCCAATCCTCGATGGCGGTGACGGAAAGCCGCTGCGGCCGGGTCGTGCGCGGCGGTCTCGGCTCGGGCTGGCCGATCGGCGTGACCGTGTCGGGGCGGTCGAGCGCTTTGGCAAAGCGGACATATTGCGCGCCCCTGGCCTTTGCCGCGGTCCAGGCCGCATCGCCCGCGACGGCCTCCAGCCGATGCAGGAAGCGCGAGGCCACCGCCGGTGCACCGCCGGCCTTGGCCGAATGGCTGAGGATCACCTCTTTGGCCCCGAGCAGCTGCGCGAAGTCGTGGGCGGAGAGGCCGATGCGCCGTTCCGGCAGGTCCAGGCCAAGCTGATGTCGCATCGGCCGGCTCAGCCACGGATCCATCCGAGGCGCCGGCGGCCAGACGCCCTCGATCAGCCCGCCGATGATGACGCGGTCGGCCAGCATCAGCCGCGATTCCAGCGGGCCATAGATATGCAGGGCGGCGCCGATCTTCTCAGGCCGCCGCACCGCGCGGTCGGCGAAGGCGGTCTGGAACACCTCGGGATAATCGGGCAATTGCAGCATGAGGCCGCTGCGCCGTTGCTCCGCGAGCAGATCGTCGAAGGCCGCCGCGAGCGCGAGCCCATCCTGCCCCTCGAAGGCGAGGGCTGTGCCATCCTGATCGCGTGACAGCTCGATCAGGACCTCGCGATGGCGCTGCGCCAGCTCGGCGAAGTCGTAGGGCCGCTGGGGTCGTTGCGCGCCAAGGCCTTCCAAAGGCGCGAGCGCGGCCCTGAGCTGCGCGATCAGCGTGCCGACGCGATCGAGCTGGGCATTTTTCAGCCGTGCCCGCTGCTCGGCCCTGTGCAGCGCGGAGGGCTCGTCGCGGTTCAATTTGCCGAGCTCGTCGCGAAAGCGTTCGAACTCCGCCGCAAGCCCGCTCGTGCCGGGTTGCGGCCGCGTCCCGCGCAGGAGCGCCAGCTCCAGCGCCTCGACCGCAGGCCTGAAGGCGAAAGCCGCACCGCCGAGCCTGCACAGCGGATGCTTCAGCAGCGCCAGCAAAGTCGGCGGCTCCAGGCCGCGCGTGGCGGCTTCGGCCGCAAGACGCGCAAAGATGCCCGCGGGGGTCTCGATCAGCGCCTCGCCGCCGGAATCATCGAAGTCGAGATTCCAGCGCGACAGCGCCGCCATCACCCGCCGCGCCAGGGCGCGGTCGGGCGTGACCAGCGCGGCCGATTTCCGCAAATGCAGCGCCTCGCGCATGGCGATCGCAATCGCGAGCGCCTCGGTTTCCGGATTGGGTGCCTCGATCACGGCGAGGTTCTGCATGCCGGCCGCGATATGCGCCGCGACGTCATGTTGCTGCAGCCGCTCATGCCAATGGCCGGTGGCGTGCGAGGGACGCATCGCCTCCGACAGCAGCATTTCGCGTCCATCGGCTGCCGGCGGCGACAGAATCTCAACATCGCGCCGCGCAATGCCGAAGCGGCGCAGCAGCGCGTGCATCGCGAATTGCGGGTGGTTCGAAGCGGGGTGGATATCAAAGGCGCCGGCGGCAGTCTTCACGCCGCCGATGGTCGTCCAGGCCTCCTCGTCGAGATCGGTGTCGAGCCCCGGCAGCACCACTGCGCCGTTGGCGAGCTTCGCCACTGCATGCAGGAATTTCGCAGTCGCCGGCATCGAGCCGGTGGATCCCGCCGCGATCACCGGTCCCGCGTGATGCGCACTCAGCCGCCTGGCCTCTGCGCCGATGAGAAAGTCGCGGCGCGCCGCGGGTTCGATCTTGCCGATCTCGGCGAGATAATCCGGCCACGTCCTGCGCGCGATCTGCAGGAATTGCAACGAGTGCTGCCAATATTGGTCGAGATTGTCAGGCACCAGCTCATCGAGCGCGTCCCAGGGCACATCGCGCGTCACCATGTCGTCCATCAGCCGTGCGAGGTCTGCGGCAAGCGACAGCGTCGAGGCGGGCCCGCCGACCACCAGCGGCGCCAGCACCTCGCCTTTGGACCAGGCCGCCACCAGCCGCGCCAGTGTCAGCCGTCGCTCCAGCTCGCCGAGCCGCGGCGGGATCTCGAGTGGCGCGGCGCCGCCGAGCGCGTCCGCCTCGTCGGCAAAGGCCAGCTCATCCTCGTCGATGTCACCGAGCGGCACGATGCGCGGCAGCACGGCCGCATCGCTCTGCAGTTCATCGAGGAACACCTCGCGCGCCACCCGCACCGCGCGGCGGGTCGGCAAGTACAGCGTCGCTTGCGAAAGCCGCGCCGGATCGTTTCCCGCCTCAAAGCCTGCCACCAGCCGGCCGTCGATCAGCGCAGCAATGACGCTGCGCAGGAACGGCACGGAAAGCGGAACGCTGAAGACGCGCATGAAAGTCCTGATTCGATGTCAGGGCGAATATAGGGATGGATCGAGGGTTGGTCATGGCCAAGCGGGCTTGGCAAGGTGGAAAACGGGGATGGCTGGCACAACGTGTCGGATGGGTCGCGCAGCGAAACCCATCATTCCCGCGACGAAGGCGATGGGTTTTGCGGCGCTCGACCCGGCCTGCGAAATGCGCTCAACTCGGCGCGAAGCCGCTCGATCACGCTTGCATAGTCGCGGCTTTCGTTCTGGCGGAACAGGCGCACGCTCGGATACCAGGGGCTTTCACGGCGATCGAGCAGCCAGCGGTAATCCGGCGTATAGGGCAGCAGGATCCAGGTCGGGCACCCAAGCGCGCCCGCGAGATGGGCGACGCTGGTGTCCACGGAGATCACCAGGTCGAGGCAGGAGATCAGCGCGGCGGTCTCGGCGAAATCAGTGAGATGGTCGGCAAGGTCGATGACGCCGCTTTGCGCAAGACCCGCTTTATCCTCGGCGCGTACGTCCTTTTGCAGGCTGATGAACGTCGCGTCGATGTCGAGGATGCGCGCCAGCAGCTGGAACGGGATGGAGCGGTTATGGTCGTTGCCGTGGTTGGGATTGCCTGACCACACGAGGCCCACGCGCAACCTGTCATGCGCGCCCAGGCGCTCGTCCCAGGCGCGCACGCGATCACCTGCCGGGACAGGCAAATAGGGCGCGGATGGAATGGTGTCGAGCGTTGTTCCAAACGCGAGCGGCAGGCTCGAGATCGGGCAATGCAGGTCGAAGGCCGGCAACTGAGCGGCCGATCGCGGCAGGCATTGGGCGACGCCGCTCATGCCCGACAGCAGCGGATGGAGTGCGTCCTGCACCATCAGCAGCACGCGTGCGCCGCGCGCGGCCAGGACAGGCACATAGCGCACGAATTGCAGGGTGTCGCCGAAGCCTTCCTCGGCACAGACCAGGATGGTCTTGCCCGCAACGTCGCCTTCGCCCAGCCATATCGGTTGCGACAAGGACGGATAGATGTGGGAAAAGCCGGGAATCTTCCAGCGCGCCTCGCGTCCGCGAAAGCCCGCTGCGAAATCTCCGAGCAGGAGCTGCAGCAGCGCCAGATTCCATTCTGCCGCCACATGATTCGGGTCGACGGCGATGGCCTGCCGGAAGGCCGCAACAGCTTCGCTGAAGCGATGAAGTGCCGTCAGCACGATCGCCTTTTCGGCAAGCGTTGCTGCGGCCTCGGGGCGCAGCACCAGCGACCGGTCGAGCCAGACCAGCGCCTCCGCATCGCGGCCGAGCATGCGCAGGATGTTGCCGATGTTGTGACAGACGTCGGCATTGTCGGGATCGAGCGCGTAAACGCGCTCGTTGTCGGCCAGTGCCTCGGCAAATCGTTTCAGATTGTGCAGCGTGCGCGCGCGCATATAGAGCGTCGGGACATGGTTCGGCTGCAAGCCGTCGCAGAGCGTGAAAAGCCCGAGCGCGTCCTCGAACTGACCGGCCTCGAACAGCAGAACGCCTGCCTTGTTGGCGACATCCCAGTCGGTGGCGTCGCGCCTTGCGGCCTCTTGAAAGCAGTGAAGCGCGTCCGTGCGCCGGTCGAGGGCGAGCAGCGCATTGCCGAGGTCCCGCCACGGTTCGGCGCTGTCGGGATCAAGCTGCACCGACCTGTCGAACACCTGGAGCGCGTCGGCCTGGCGGCCCTGCTTGAGGAGCGTGGTGCCAAGGCTGCGCAAATAGTCATGGCGCGGCTCGCGCCGGATCGCGCGCGAGATCAGGTCCACGGCCTGATCATATTGCCCGGCATGAAGGGCGATAACGCCCAGCAGATGGAGCGCGCCGGCGTGCTCGCTGTCCCGCGCCAGCGCCCGCCGGCAACAAAACTCGGCGTCGTGATGGCGGCCCGCACGCAGATGCGCGAGGGCGGCCTGGTAAAGCGCGGCGGTTGGGTTCGTCTCGGAGGTGGTCGTCTCGGTCTCGGCGCTCATCGAATCCATCTGGCGCGGGGAGACGGCCTACGCCACGCTCTCCAGAAACGCCTCTTCCGCGGCGCCGATCGCATCGGGCGTGCCGACATGCATCCAGACGCCGTCGAGACGCAGGCCGAACAGCCGCTCCTGCTCGTTGGCGCGGTCGAACATCCTGGTCAGCGCGAACTCCCCCTTGGGCGCATCGGCAAAGATTGCGGGCGAGATGATGGCCGCGCCCGCATAGACGAACGGCACCACCTGGTTTTCGCGCCGCTTGCGCAAGGCGCCATCCGGCAGCATGGCGTAGTCGCCGCGTCCGCTATAGCCGATGCTGCTGGCGGTCGGCGCCATCAGCAAGAGGATGTCCATGCGCGCGGGATCAAACGTCTCCGCCATGCGCGCCAGATTGGAGCGCACGCCGTCGATCCACAGCGTGTCGGAATTGACATGGAAGAACGGTGCCTCGCCAAGCTCGGGCAGCGCCTTGACCACGCCGCCGCCGGTGCCGAGCACCTGGTCGCGCTCGTCGGAGATGATCACCCGCGGGTGCGCTCGCGATCGCACATGATCGATGATCTGGTCGGGCAGATAGTGCACGTTGACCACGGCCTCGGTGACGCCGGCATCAGCGAGCCGGTCCAGCACGTGGTCGAGCAGCGGCCGGCCCGCGACCTCGACCAGTGGCTTCGGCATCCGCTCGGTGAGCGGGCGCATCCGCAGGCCGAGACCTGCGGCGAGGACCATGGCTTTGGTAGGCTTGACCGGCATGTTCAGGATGCTTTCGCGGGTGATACTTGCGGGATGTCTCGAACGGGGAAGGCGATTCGCTGGCGAGACCGATCATATCACGCTGATTTGCGGACGGCCCGATTCGTGCTGCCATAGCGGGCCGAGATGACGGCTTTAAGACCTCCGGTTACGCGTCGGCGGCCGTCTGCCGCGGGGCCATTTTCTTCTTGCCCTGCTTGATGAAGCTCACCCCGATCTGGTCGCCATTGACCCAGCAGAGCTCGCAGCGCCGGTAAGCGAGCCCGGTCGAGGACAGCAGCAGAAAGAATTCCTTGAGATGCAGCCCCTCGACGGAACCTTCCACTGTCAGCTTGGCGCCGGCCTCGGAGACATCCTCCATGAAGCAGTTGCGCCGCCACGTGCCGTCGATCGCCATCATGAACGCCGGTATTCCGCGCTCGAATCTGACGCGGCCGTCATTGCGCCTTTCAGTGCTCGCCATCGTCCGCTCCGGAACCTTCGAATGGGGCGGCCGCGATGCCCGGTTGGCCGCCGGGCCAAGGTTATCGGGGGGACGGCTAACAGGGCGTAAATCGGCTCCATTGCGGCCACGGGCGCCGGTCGCCTCTTCCGAAAAAGAGTGACGGGGGCGCCTGCGCTGGGGCCGCGTCAGGAGCCCGGCGGCGGCACGTGGGCGGCGTACCAGGCCTTGACCGGGGCCAATGCCGGGTGCTCCAGCGATCGGGTCAGATAGGTCCAGATCCGCGGCTGGTGACGGAGATATTGTGGCTTGCCGTCGCGCCGGTTCAGCCGGGCAAAGGTGCCGAGCAGCCGCGTGTTGCGCTGCGCCGACAGGATGGCATAGGTAGCGGCAAAGCCGCCGGCATCGAAATGCTCGTCCGCTGCGCGCCGTGTCTTGATGTAGCGCGACAGCAGTGTGAGCTCGAGCATCTCGGGCACGTCGAGCCGCGCGTCCTGCAATAGCGACACCAGGTCGTAGGCCGGTGAGCCCAGCACCGCGTCCTGAAAGTCGATCAGGCCGACCCGCCTGACGCCTTCGCGTGCCTCCAGCCAGATCAGATTGGGCGAGTGAAAGTCGCGGAGCACCCAGGTTCGCACGGGCTCTACCGACCTGTCCAAAAGCTCGCGCCACATCGCGACGAACTGGTCGCGCGACGACGCGCTCAATGCCACGCCGCGATCGGGCAAATACCATTCCGGCATCAGGCCGATCTCGACCAGCATCGCATTGGTGTCGAACACGGGAATGGCGTAGGTCGCCTGTGCGGTCAGCGGCAGCGTCTCCGGCAGCGTCTTGCGATGCAGCGCCGCCAGCATGTCGGTCGCCACCTCGTAGCGGTCCTGCATCGGCCGCGGCGGATCGCCTTCGAAAAAGACCGCCGGCCCGAGATCCTCGGTGATCAAAAAGCCATGCTCGAGATCGGTGTGATAAATCTCGGGCGCCGAAAGGCCCTGTGCGCGCAGGCCCTGGTCCATGGCGACAAAGGGCCTCACGTCCTCGGCCAGATGCACGGCCGCGCTGTAAGGCTTGCCGTCATAGATCGGCGGACCGTCGGGCCGCCGCGGCGAGTTCATCAGAATGAAGCTGGT
>Ga0209062_1001604_pt1 | contig 37837 bp, 30 predicted proteins | sample Coa_R2_2_FD_187158 | JGI IMG/M metagenome (GOLD analysis project Ga0209062, IMG submission 187158) | Surface soil microbial communities from Centralia Pennsylvania, which are recovering from an underground coalmine fire - Coalmine... | ecosystem: Environmental > Terrestrial > Soil > Unclassified...
GCTGCTGCGCCGGCGTATTCGGCCGCGCGCCGCGCCCGCGCGCATTCCGGTCGAGAGTGTCGAATGACGGCGCTGCTCGAGACGCGGGCCTTGCAGAAATCCTTCGGCGCCGTGGTGGCCGCGCGCGACATCTCCGTCACCGCGAGGCGCGGCGAGCGGCTGGGCCTCATCGGCAATAACGGTGCGGGGAAAACGACTTTCGTCAATATGGTCACCGGCTACATCAAGCCGGATCACGGCCGCATCACGCTCGACGGGCAGGACATCACCGATCTCGGCCCGCGCGCGGTCAGTCGCCAAGGCGTCAGCCGTTCCTTCCAGATGCCGCAGCTTTTTCCGAGCTTGACGCCCGAGGAGAATCTGCTGATGGCGCTCGGCATCGCGCGGCCTGAAGCTCTCTCCTCCTGGCGGCCGGCGCGGGATCGCGCGATCACGGCGGCGCTCGAGGATCTGCTCGGGCGCTTCCGCCTCCACGACTATCGCGATCGGGCGATCGCAGCCCTGCCCGGCGGCACACGCAAGCTCGTCGATATCGCCATGGCGGTGACCCGGCGACCAAAATTGCTGTTGCTCGACGAGCCCACCAGCGGCGTCGCTGCCGAGGAAAAGTTCCCGCTCATGGATGTCGTCATGAGGGCGCTCGAGGGCGGCGAGGTGACCGTGCTGTTCGTCGAGCACGACATGGAGATCGTCGGCCGCTATGCCGAACGCGTGCTCGCTTTCTATGACGGGCGCATCATCGCCGACGACGTCCCGGCCAAGGTGCTCGGCAATCCCGAGGTGCAGCGTTACGTGACCGGGGTCGCGCCATGAGCGCGCTGGAGATCGACGCCTTGCGTGTTTCGATCCAGTCGGTCGAGGTGCTGCGCGGTGTGAGCTTCAGCGTCGCCGCTGGTGAAATGGTGGGACTCGTCGGCCGCAACGGCGCCGGCAAGACCACCACGCTCCGCGCCGTGATGGGTCTCGTCGCTGTCAATGCCGGGCAAATCCGTTTCGCCGGCGCGGATCTGACCTCGTTGCCGACCCATGGCCGCGCCGCGCTCGGCATCGGCTACATGCCTGAGGATCGCCGCCTTGTGCCGCTACTCACGGTCGAAGAGAACATCCTCCTGCCGAGTTGGGTGACGCGCGGCCTCGACGGGGCGAAGCGGCTCGCCTTCGTCTACGATTTGATGCCGGAAGTCGCGACGATGCAGGGGCGCAAGGCGCTCCTGCTCAGCGGCGGTCAACAGAAGCTGGTGGCGCTTGCCCGCGCGCTGACCGTCGGCACGCGGCTCCTGCTGCTCGACGAGCCCTTCGAAGGCGTGGCCCCCGCGCTCTCGCAACGCCTCGCCGAGGTGATCGCCGCGCTCAAGGGCAAGGACCTCGCTGTCCTCATCGCGCAATCGGATCTGAACCATTCGGTGAAGCTGCTCGATCGCGAATATGCGATCGAACGCGGCGCGAACCGAGTGCGGGCGGCGGTTTAGCGAGGCTGCATCGGCATCGCGCGTCTCGAAGGACGCCCCGATACAGCCCGATTCAATTCTTATATGACTGATCGACCCGGTCCAGTCGCCGCAGCATCGCCTGCCAGGCGATCTCCGCCCCGCCGAAGCCTTTGCTGATGATCGCCGAGGTGATCTGCGCGCTCGCTTCGGAGGCTTTGTGAAGCTTGCTGTTGCAGGTCATGGCGCGGAGCTGGGCGCGTGCTGATTTCTCCAGGAGATACATCATCACGAAAGCCTGGCCGACGGTGTTGCCGGCGACGAGCGTGCCGTGATTGCGCAGGATCATGATCGATTTGTCGCCGAGATCGCGTACCAGCCGCTCGCGCTCCTCGAGATTGAGCGCCAAGCCCTCATAGTCGTGATAGGCGATGCGGCCGTGAAAGAACATCGCGGTCTGCGACAGCGGCTGCAATCCGTCTTCCAGCATCGAGATCGCCATGCCGGCCTCGGTGTGGAGATGGATGACGCAGCCGATTTCGGGGCGCGCGGCGTGCACCGCGCTGTGAATGGTAAAGCCGGCGGCGTTGATGGGGTAGGTCGATTGACCGACGATCGTGCCGTCGAGATCGACCTTGACGAGATTCGATGCGGTCACTTCCTCGAAGGCGAGGCCGAAGGGATTGATCAGGAAATGATGATCGGGCCCCGGCACGCGCGCCGAGATGTGATTGTAGATGAGCTCGTCCCAGCCCTCGCGCTGCGCCAGGCGATAGCAGGCGGCAAGCTCGATCCGCGCCTTGCGCTCCTCCTCGCTCATCGGGGTATTGGCAAGCCGCTGCTTGGTCATGGTGATGTCGGTCTGCATCTTCCCCTCCCGGCTGAAGGTGACGGTAGCGAAGAGAAGGTGCCGTGACAAATGTGCACCTGTGAAGCGGCTGCGCATCCCTCAGGACATAGTCCCGTCACCCGCTATCGTGTTCGGCAATCGCCCGCCACACCCGCTCGGGCGTCGCCGGCATGTCGAAGTGCCGGATGCCGAGCGCTTTCAACGCATCATTTACCGCGTTCATCACGGCGGGAAGGGCGCCGACCGTGCCGGCTTCGCCGGCGCCCTTGATGCCGAGCGGGTTGTTCCGGGCCGGGACCTCGTTGCTGCCGACGGCGAAGAAGGGTAGATCCTCGGCGCGCGGCACGGCGTAATCCATGAACGATCCCGTCAAGAGCTGACCGCTCGCCTCGTCATAGACGACATTCTCGTGAAGCGCCTGGCCCGCGCCTTGCGCGATGCCGCCATGGATCTGGCCTTTGAGGAGCAGCGGATTGACAACGCGGCCGACATCGTCGACGACCGCGTAGCGCGTGATCTCGACGACGCCGGTGTCGCGGTCGATCTCGACCTCGCAGACATGAAAGCCATTGGGAAAGGTCGGGCCCGGTGGCGTCACCACCGCGTTGGCGTCGAGGCCCAACTCCATGCCGCGCGGCATGCGCTGCGCGATGAACGAGGTCTTGGCGATCTCAGCGAGATCGAGCGACCGATCAGTCCCCGCCACGGTGAAGCGGCCATCGGCGAATTCGATGTCGAGGGGCGAGGCTTCGAGGAGATGGCCGGCGATGAGCTTGCCCTTTTCGATGATCTTCTGCGCGGCGCCCAGGAAAGCGCCGCCGCCGCTGCTCGCCGAGCGCGAGCCGAAGGTGCCACGGCCGTGGAAGACGAGATCGGTGTCGCCATTGACAAGCCGCACATGGTCGGGCGGCAGGCCCAGAATATGCGCGGCGAATTGCCGGTACATGGTCTCATGGCCTTGCCCATGCGAATGCGTGCCGGCGAGGATCGTCGCATGGCCCGCGGGATCGAAACGGATCTCGATCGCTTCCTCGAGCGGGAAATCGGCCGGGCCGCCGGCGATCTCGATGACGCTGGCGACACCGGCGCCATGGAGCTTGCCGCGCTTGGCTGCTTCCGCGCGCCGCGAGCCCCGTCCGTGCCAATCCGCAAGCTCGAGCGCCATGTCCATGGTTTGCTCGAACGCGCCGCTGTCATAGGTGTAGGTGAGCCCGGTTTTGTAGGGCGCGGTGATCGGCGGGATCATGTTGCGCCGACGCAGCTCGATGCGGTCGATGCCGAGCTCCGCGGCGGCGATGTCGATAATGCGCTCGATGCAGTATGACGCTTCCGGCCGTCCGGCGCCGCGATAGGGGCAGGTCGGATTGGTATTGGAGAAGACGCCCGTCACGGTGACGTGGATGGCAGGCGTCGTGTAGGTACCGGCGAGGCCGCCGATATTGTTGGTGGCGACATGGATGCCCATCGAGGCGAGATGGGACCCGAGATTGACGATGCTCTCGACGCGCAGCGCGAGGAATTTGCCCGTCTCGTCGAGCGCCAGCGCCACGGTCGAGACATTGTCGCGCGCGTGATGATCGGCGAGGAAGGCCTCGCCGCGCTCGGAGATCCATTTGACCGGGCGCCCGAGCTTCTTCGCCGCCCAGAGCACGAGTGCGAGCTCGGGATAGGCGCTGCCCTTCATGCCGAAGCCGCCGCCGACATCGGGCGAGACGACGCGAAGCCGGCTTGCTGGTATCTTGAGAATGTTGCCGGCGAGCTCCATCCGCATCACATGCGGCGATTGCAGCCCGGCATAAAGAGTGTAACGGGTGTCGCGCTCGTCATAGACTCCCAGCGCGGTCCGCGCTTCCATCGAATTCGCGGCGACGCGCGTGATATGGAAACGCTCCTTCACCACATGCCGGGCGCGCGCGAAGGCCGCCTCGACCGCCGCCTTGTCGCCGACCTCGTGGACGAAGCAGATATTGTCCGGCACCTCGTTCCAGACGGGCGGGGCTCCCGGCGCCGATGCCGCCGCGGTATCGGTGACGGCCGGCAGGATCTCGTAGTCGATCTCGACGAGCTCGGCGGCGTCCTTGGCCTGCGCCATCGTCTCGGCGATGATCGCCGCGACGGGCTCACCGACGCGATGCACCCGGTCAAGCGCCAGAACCCGATGCGGCGGCACGAAATTGGGCGACCCGTCGGGACGTTTGCGCTGAACGCGCGAGGCGAAGGTGCCGAGGCCATCGGCTTCGGCATCGACGCCCGTGAGAACCGCGAGCACGCCCGGCGCCGCTCGTGCCATCGCGGTATCCATCCGGCGCAGGCGCGCTGCGGCATGCGGCGAGCGCAGAACGAAGAGATGGGATTGGCGCGGCAGCGCCATGTCATCCGTGTAGCGCCCGCGGCCGCGCAGCAGATGGAAATCCTCCGTCCGCGGGACTGCGCGGCCCAGATCGAATTCCCGCATGGTCGCTTCTCCTTCGCCGAGCGCGGTACGACCGCTAGCGACCGAGTATGGTTCCGACCGAGAGTCCTGCTTCCCCCGCGGCGATCTTCTTGCCGTCATCGAAGCGGCAACGCAGCACCTCAATGAAACCGCCCTGGGCATGCACGGTCACGCTCGCCGGCGTGACGGCGACGATCTGGCCGGGATGCAATCCCTTAACGGCGCCGAATGTTCCGGCGACTTGCTTGCGCGCATCGAATATGTAGAGCCGCCGATCGCCGATGCTGGTCCACGCGCCCGGTGCGGGATTGCAGCCGCGGACCAGATTGTAGACGGTCTCGACATGCGCCGCCCAATTGATGCGCGACTCCTCCTCTCGCACCCAGCCTTCGTAGGTGGCGAGGCTTTCGTCTTGCGTCCGCTCCACGGCCCTGCCGGAAGCGACGAGGTCGGCCGCCTCGAGCAATGCCGCGACGCCGAGCGGAAAGATCTTGTCGAAATAGATGCTGCCGACCGTATCGTCGGGCAGGATCTCCACCTCCTTCTGGAGGATCACCGGCCCTTCATCGAGCCCATCGACCGGACGGAAGATCGTCAATCCGGTCCGGCCTCTGCCCAGGATGATCGGCCAGTTGATCGAGGATGGGCCGCGATGCCGCGGCAACAGCGACGGATGGAACTGGATCATTCCAAGCCGCGGAAGGCGACAGAAGCTCTGCGGCACGAATTGCAGGACATAGGCCATCACGCCGAGATCGACATCGAGCCGCCGCAAGGCGTCGAGCGTCTCCGGCGCGCCATAATGTGCCGCGGCAATGACCGGCAATCTCCGTTCCTCGGCCGCCGCGCGCAATGGGTCGAGTCGCGATCCCTGGGGCTCCGGGGCGACGAAAACCCCCGCGACCGCATCGCCGCGGGCGAGGAAGGCGTCGAGCACCGCCTTGCCGAATGCCTGTTGTCCGATGATCGCGATCCGCATTACCCCTCCCTTGCGGCCATGGCTCTCCCGCCATGGGTAGCAGACCATCCAGGCCTCGCCAACCCGGCCGGCTGCGGCCGGTAACGAAATTGTGGCGCGGCGGCGCCACGGTCGGACGCATAAGATGGTAGCCGAGCCGAAAGAGGTCGAGCGGCGTTTGCTTTGTCGGTGCCATTCCTCGGGGAGATCTGCGATGCGCGGGGCGATTATCGCAATGCTGCTCGGTTCGGTGCTCTGCGTGACACATGCGAGCGCAAATGGGATGGTCGGCCACCAAAGCGGACGGCACGGCCATATCGCGCGTGGCGCACCCTTTCGAGTCGAGATAAATCCGCTATTTTTCGACCGGCATTTCCGCGAACGGCACCTGTCCCGGCGGTTCGGCGGGCGGGAAGGATTCGGCCCATTCCTGCCATTCTTCGGGGGCGAGCTGGTTGATGGATTTGATGATTTCGGCGTCGCCGCGCCGCCGGTCTTTGCCGGGAGCCTGATGCCGCCGCCGCTCGCCTTTCCGCCACCGCCGCCCCGCCGATTGGCGAGCGAGCGGGCGACGGTCGAGACCGAGCAGGGCGTCCAGATCGTTCGTGGTCCGGGGTCCCGTCACCTGCTGCGCTGACGGCGCTCAGACATTGGCCGAGCGCAGCGCGTCGCAGACGGCCTCGGTCACTTGCGCCGTGGTCGCGCGGCCGCCGAGATCCGGCGTGTGGAGAGCAGGGGTGGCGGTGACCCGCTCGATGGCGGCCATCAGCCGTGCCGCGGCGTCCCGCTCGCCCAGGTGATCCAGCATCATCGAGGCGGTCCAGAAGGTCGCGACCGGATTGGCGACGCCTTTTCCCGTGATATCGAAGGCAGAGCCGTGGATCGGCTCGAACATCGAAGGAAAGCGGCGCTCGGGATTGAGATTGGCCGTGGGGGCGACGCCCAGACTGCCGGCCAGCGCCGCGGCGAGGTCGCTCAGGATGTCGGCATGCAGATTGGTGGCCACGACGACATCGATGCTGCCGGGCTTCAGCACCATGCGCGTGGTCATCGCGTCCACCAGCTCGCGGCCCCAGCTCACCTCGGGAAAATCCTCGGCGGTCTCGGCGGCGATCTCGTCCCACATCACCATCCCGTGCCGCTGAGCGTTCGATTTGGTGACGACGGTGAGGAGCTTGCGCGGGCGCTTGCGCGCAAGCTCGAAGGCAAAGCGCATGATCCGACGGACACCCGTCCGGGTGAAGACTGAGGTCTCGGTGGCGACTTCTTCGGGAAGCCCACGATGGACGCGGCCGCCATTCCCGGCATATTCCCCCTCGCTGTTCTCGCGCACGATCACCCAGTCGAGATCGCCGGCCCCACAATTGCGCAGCGGCGGGGTGATGCCGGGAAGGACGCGGGTCGGGCGAACATTGGCGTATTGATCGAAGCCCTGGCAGATCGGCAGCCGCAAGCCCCACAGCGTGACGTGATCGGGGATGTCGGGGGCGCCGACCGCGCCGAAGAAGATGGCGTCGAATCGGCGCAGCCGGTCGAGCCCGTCTTCCGCCATCATTCGTCCGTGCTGGCGGAAGTAGTCCGATCCCCAGGGGAAATGCTCGACGTCGAGCCTGAAGCCGCCGTCGCGCGCTTGCAGCGCTTCGAGCACGGTAAGGCCGGCGGCGATCACTTCCTTGCCGATGCCGTCGGCGGGAATGGCGGCGATACGATAGTGGCGCATGATTGTCGCTACCTCCTGGGCGGTGCTCTCGTACCGCGGGCCGGCGCGGCCTTCAAGCTTTCCGGCCGGAGCTTGCTCCGGTGCCATGCGGCGGCTCATGATGTCGGCCGGAAAGGCCATCGCGAGGAATGCCATGACCCGGGATCCCGGTCGCGTCGAGCGTGCTGCGCAATACTTCTACGATATCCATCGCGGGAAAAAGCAGCTTCCGCCGACGCCCGCCGAGATCGCAAGCGTCGATCTCGGTGAAGCCTATGCGATGCAGGAAGCGCTGCACGCGCTGTTCACGCCCGCGCGCGGCCCGATCGCCGGCTACAAGATCGCGCTCACCACGCCGGTGATGCAGGAGCTCATGGGCGTCGATCAGCCCTGCGTCGGCGCGATCTTCGCCAAGACGGTCCATGCCTCGCCGGCGACGCTGCGGCAAGGCGATTACGGCCGAATCGCCGTCGAGTGCGAGATCGCCGTGCGGCTCGGCGCCGATCTGCCGCGGCGCGATCGGCCCTATACGAAAGATGACGTGGCCGAGGTGGTGGAGGCTTGTCTCCCAGCGATCGAACTCATTGAGGATCACGCCTGCGATCATTACAAAGAGATCGGCGCACGCGGTCTCATCGCCAACAATGCCTGGAATGTGGGATGCGTCCTCGGCGTGCCGCTGACGGATTGGCGCAAGCTCGACCTTGCGGCGATGAGCGGTGCCATGGCCATCAATGGCGTTGAAATCGGCCGGGGTCGGGGCGGCGACGTGATGAACGGGCATCCTTTCAACGCCCTGGCTTGGGTGGCGAATACCGTCGCCGAGCGCGGGCGGCCTTTGCGGCGGGGCATGGTCGTGCTCACGGGCAGCGTGGTCAGCACACAATGGCCGAAGCGGGGCGACATCGTTGCCGTGAACTTTGCCGGCCTGGGCGAGGCGAGCATGCGGCTCGCCTGACCGGACGTTCCCGCGGATGTCGCGGATTTGGCTGATATTGCCGGCGTTCCTTGCCGCCTGCGGCGCGATGGAGCCGCTGCACGCTTTATCGGCCACGCCTGAGGGCGTCACCTTCGAATATCGGAGTGACCGTCAGCCCGAAGCGGCGCGGCGGGCGACACTCTATTGCGCCAATCTCGGCCGCCAAGCCGTGCTGCGCGACGTCAGGCGGGAAATCGATGATCTTTCGGTTGCCGTCTTCGACTGCCGCTAGTCGCGTCGCGCGGAACGACGAACAAAATGAATGGCGACGGCGATTACGGCGATTGCCGCCGCCACGGCGATAAGCACCGGCTCGGCCACGTGGAACCTGTCGATGAAGGCGTGCACGTTCTTGCCGAGCCAGAAGGCGAGCAGCCCCCAAAAACCGACCCAAAGTACGGCGCCGATGGCGTTATAGAGAAGAAAGCGGGCCCAGTGCATCTCGAGCGTGCCCGCCACGATGCCGTTGAATTGACGCAGCAGCACGACGAAGCGGGCGAAGACGACGACGATACTGCCATAGCGCTCGAAGAATGCTTCGACCTTGGCAAGGCGCTCCTTGGTAATGCCGACATGGCGGCCATAGCGGACGACCATCCGCTGTCCGCCGAAATGGCCGATCGCGTAGCCGACATTATCGCCGACGACCGCGCCCAGAACGGCGAAGGGCAGCAGCAGCCAGATATCGATATGGCCGAGCGAGGCCGCCACCGCGGCGCTGATCAGCATGGTCTCGCCGGGCACCGGCAGGCCGAAATCCTCGAGCAGGATGCCGAGAAAGACGGCAAGCGTTCCGTAGTCGCGGATATAATGCTCCAGCCCGCCGAACATGCCGTGAATGCCGGAGCGGTCGGTTGGCGGCTAAGATGCGGCGTCGCCGCGCGCGCCGGCATGCGCCGCCGACCAGCCCTCGGGATCTTCGAGGAACGCCTTCACGGCGGAGAATTGGTCCGGCGTGAAATAGCCGAGACCTTGTGCGACGCCGAGCACATCCCACCATGTCGCAAGCCAGTGAAGCGTGACGCCTTCGGCGGCGAGGCTCGCGATGCTGTCGGGAAAGATGCCGTAGTTGAAGATGACGAAGCTGTGCGCGATCTCGCCGCCGGCCTGGCGGATGGCGCGCACGAAGTTGAGCTTCGAGGTGCCTTCGCTTGCGAGATCCTCGACAAGGATGACGCGCGCCCCCTCCTTCATCTCGCCCTCGATCTGCGCATTCCTGCCGAAGTCCTTCGCCTTCTTGCGGATATAGAGCATGGGAAGAGCCATGCGTTCGGCGATCCAGGCGGCAAACGGAATGCCCGCGGTCTCGCCGCCGGCCACGGCGTCGAGCGATTCATGCCCCACGGCACGCTCGATCAGATCGGCCGCAAGGTCCATCAGCCGGCGGCGTCCGCGCGGAAATGAGATCAAGCGGCGGCAATCGACATAGACCGGGCTTACGCGCCCGGAGGTGAAAGTGAAAGGCTTGTCCGGGCTGAACAGAACGGCCTTCGTCTCCAGCAGGATCCGCGAGGTGATCTCGGCAGCCGTGTTCGCCGGTGTCGTCGCTGACGCCATCCTGCCCCCCTTCGCCGCATAGCATGAGGCGCTTTGTTTAGGGCGAAATGCGCGACGGAGCAACCGCGGCCCGCCGATGTGCTAGGGTTCCGAAAACGGCATGACGAGGAGACCGTCGATGACGGATGTGGTGTTGGTGGAGCGCGGCGATGGCGGCATCGTCACCGTCACTCTCAATCGGCCGGAGCGGCTCAATGCGCTGACCTGGGCGATGTGGGAAGGCGTGGGGGAGGCGATGACGATGCTCGATCGCGAAGACGAGGTTCGCTGCGTCGTGCTGCGCGGCGCCGGCGACAAGGCCTTCGCGCCGGGCGCCGATATCGCGGAATTCTCGGCGCTTCGCTCGAATTTCGAGCAGGCGCGCGCCTATGGCCGTCTCATGCACGAGACCATGCGCCGGATCTCCCAATGCCGTCATCCCACGGTGGCGCTGATCCGAGGGATCTGCGTCGGCGGTGGGCTCGAGCTTGCCATGCTCTGCGACATCCGCATTTGCGGCGAGAGCAGCCGCTTCGGCGTGCCGATCAACCGGCTTGGCGTCACCATGGGCTATCCCGAGATCACCGCGCTCATCAAGCTCGTCGGCCGCCAGACCGCGCTCGAGATCCTGCTCGAAGGCCGCGTCTTCGGCGCGCTCGAAGCCAAGGAGAAGGGCTTGGTGAGCCGGGTCGTTCCCGATGATCAAGTGGTCGGCGAGGCCTATGCGACCGCGCGCCGCATCGCCGCCGGGGCGCCGCTGGTCAATCGCTGGCACAAGAAATTTGCCCGCCGCCTCGAAGACCCGCGCCCGCTCGATGCCGCCGAGTTCGACGAGCCCTATGAGACTTTCGATACGGAGGATTTCCGCACAGGATACAGCAGCTTCCTCAAGAAGGAGGCGCCGGTGTTCCGGGGCAAGTAAGGGAGGACTTAAGACATGCGTGCTGCGATTTTTCGCCGAGGCGATCTCGTCGTCGATGAGATCGCCGATCCCGTGCCGGGCGAGGGCCAGGTGCTCGTCCGAACGCTCGCCTGCGGCATTTGCGGCTCCGATCTTCATGCGCTTCGCCATGCTCCAGAGATGGTCGACGCCTCCCGCCGCGCCGGCGCGCGTCATGTGATGGATCTTGAGCGCGACATCGTGTTCGGCCATGAGTTCTGCGCCGAGGTGCTCGAGCACGGACCTGGAACCGCGAAGAAGCACAAGCCCGGCACGCGCACCTGCTCCATGCCCATCACCTTTACCAAGGAGGCGGTGCGGGCGGTCGGCTATTCCAATGAGATGCCGGGCGGCTTTGCCGAGCGCATGGTGCTGAACGAAGCGCTGCTGCTCGAGGTGCCGAACGGCCTCTCCACCGATCACGCGGCGCTGACCGAGCCGATGGCGGTCGGCTGGCACGCCGTCGAGAAGGCGCGGCTCGATGCGCGCGACGTGCCGCTCGTGATCGGCTGCGGGCCGGTCGGGCTCGCGGTGATCGCGGGACTCAAGCTCAAGGGCGCGGGACCCATCATCGCCGCCGATTTCTCGCCGACGCGCCGCAAGCTTGCCGAGATCATGGGCGCCGATATCGTCGTCGACCCCGCGCAATATTCGCCCTATCGGCGCTGGAGCGAGATCGCGACGCCCGAGGGCTATGACGCGATGAGCGTTGCCGCGATCCTGCGGCTCGGGCCGCAGCCGCGGCCCGGCGTGCTCTTCGAATGCGTGGGCGTTCCGGGCGTCATCCAGCAGATGCTCGAAGGCGCGCCCCGCGATGCGCGCATCATCGTCGCCGGCGTGTGCATGGAGCGCGACCAGTTCGAGCCTTTGTTCGCCATCCGCAAGCAGCTCAATCTGCAATTCGTGCTGGGCTACACGCCCGACGAATTCGCCGCGACCTTGCGCAACATCGCCGAAGGCAAGATCGATGTGGCCCCGCTGATCACCGGCCACGCTGCCCTTGCCGAGGTCAAGGGCGCCTTCGCTGCACTCGCTTCGCCCGAGCGGCATGCGAAGATTCTCGTTGAGCCCTGGCGGTGAGAGGTTACGTCTCCGGCCGCCTCTGCTGGCCGTGCCAGATGCGCAGTGTGGTAGTCTCGCTCAATATCCGAGTAGAGCAAGCTTCGTGAAGCTTAATCCATCGAAGGCGCGGTAGCTCTTCTCCTTGGTCCACAAAAGCAGCCGACTTCGCGCTTTCTCATAAACGGTCTGCCCGAGCGTCAGCTTCAGCCTGCGTTCCAGAGTGACATTCCTATCTAAGGTGGCTATTGTCCGGTCTCTCTCTATGGTCGGGCGACTAACATGCACATTTCGAAGATTTTCCCCGCACTTATTCTCGGATTTCTAGGGCTCTCCGATGCACACGCAGCCGATGGCTTTTATATCGGTGCGAGTGCGGGCGCGTATCTTCGGGAGGACTCGACGTTCACGGTACACGCCGTCGGTAATCCGAGCATCACTGGTTTGGGGTCCGAGAGCTACGATCCCGGCGCAATCGTCAAGTGGCCAGGGACTCAACAAGGACGAAGCTGTGCATATTGCCAAAGTGGGGCTGCGATACTCCTTCTAGATACCCCTGCGTTCCGCCGCTGGTGGGAAAGGGAGCCCAAGCAATTGCCCCAGGCGTGTTGGCGGTCTTTCTCCGACCTTTCCTTGACTCTTCGGCTGATTTAGAACAAAACAAGAACAAACAGGTTGAATCAGCCATGGTGGAGGTCGGCAAAAACGATCAGCTTGCGGCATTGCGACGTCGGCTCGCAGCGCTGGAAGGGGTGGGGCGGGCGACAAGCGGCGCGTTGCCTTTCGGCGTCCTGGCGATCGACGACGCCTTGACCTGCGGCGGCTTGAGGCTCGGCGCGCTCCATGAGGTCGCGGGTGCTGGACCCGACGAGGAGGACGGCGCCGTCGCCGCGGCTTTCCTCGCCGGCATTCTGGCCCGGCTTCGGCCGCCGCTGCCGGTGCTGTGGTGCCTTGCCGCCGGCGATCTCTACGGGCCTGGACTTGCCGCCCGCGGCTTGGGGCCGGAGCGGGTGATCCTGGCGCGGGCGAGCGGCGATCAGGAGATGCTGTGGGCGATGGAGGAAGGGCTCAAGAGCCCGGCGCTCGCCGCGGTCATCGGTGAGATCGAGGCGTTGCCGCTCACGGCGAGCCGGCGCCTGCAGCTTGCGGCGGAAAGCTCGGGCGTCACCGCCTTCGCGCTCCGCCGCTGGCACAGCGGCGAGCGGGCGGCGCGGCAGCGCGCGGCGCCCAATGCAGCGGTGACGCGCTGGCGCGTCGCGGCGCTGCCGGGAGATCTCAAGACCGACGAGCCCGGCATTGGCCGGCCGCGCTGGCAGGTCGAGCTGTGGCGCTGCCGCGGCGGCATTCCCGCATCTTGGACGGTGGAGGCGTGCGATGCGACGGGTCATGTCTCTCTGGCTGCCGAATTGGGCGATCGACCGCTGGCGCCGGCAAGGGTCGCGTAAGCAACGTCCCTTCGACGACACGCCTTTCGTCCTCGCCGCCACGATCGGCAATCGCCGGCTCGTCACTGCCGCCGATGCCGAGGCGCAAGCGATGGGCATCGCGCCGGGGATGGCGCTCACCGATGCCCGCGCGCTCCACCCCGCGCTTGCCGTCGCCGAGAGCGATCCCGCGCGCGATAGGGCGGCGCTGGCGCGTCTTGCTGCGTGGTGCGGTCGCTACAGCCCATGGACGGCACCTCATGGCGGCGACGGCGTCTGGCTCGATATTACCGGCTGCGCGCATCTCCGCGGCGGCGAATCAGCTCTCGCCGCCGAGCTGATCGAACGTCTCGCTCGGCAAGGCATCGCCGGCCGCGCTGCCATCGCCGACACGCCCGGCGCGGCTTGGGCGATGGCGTGCGGGAGCGGCGCCGCGACCGTCGTGGTGCCGGAAGGCGGTGCGCGACAGGCACTTGCAGCGCTGCCGGTCGATGCGCTGCGCCTTGATCCCGCGGCGATTGCCGAACTCGGACGGTTGGGCCTGCGCCGCATCGGTGATCTCTATGCCATGCCGCGCGCCGCGCTCGCCGCGCGCTTCGGTGAGAGGCTCGCGCATCGTCTCGATCAGGCGCTGGGCCTGGCGGCGGAACCGCTCTCACCGCTGCCGCCCGCACCCGCGCGCTGGGCGCGGCGCCGCTTCGCCGAGCCGATCGGCACCGCCGAGGACATCGCCGCGGCGACGCGCGAGCTGTTGGCAAGGCTATGCCGCAGCCTTGCCGACGAGATGCTGGGCGCGCGCCGCCTCGTGCTGACGCTCTATCGCGTCGACGGCACGAGCGAGACGGCGAGCATCGGCACGGCGCGGCCGAGCCGCGATCCGGGTCATCTCCTGCGACTTTTCGAGGAGCGCCTGACCACGCTCGATCCCGGCCTCGGCATCGAGGACATGCTCCTCGCCGCGCCGATGGTCGAGACGTTGGCGGCGCTGCAGCTCGGATTTGCACACCGGCTGCAAAGCGCACGACGAAGTCCTTCTCCGCCCTTTAGGGCGGAGAAGGGTTGGGATGAGGTGGGTGGCGCTTGCAGAGTGTGGCGGGTGAGAGCGGGGGCGCGGTGGCTTCCCCCACCTCACCTAACCTCTCCGCCCCCAGGGGCGGAGAGGGAAAAGAAAAAAGGGCGACGGAATCTCGACACCCTCGACGACACATCGCTTGCCATGCTCGTTGATCGGCTTGCCAACCGTCTGGGGTCCGCGGCGCTTGGCTGCTTCGTCCCTCGTGAGAGTCATCTGCCGGAGCGATCCTCGCATTTCGCGCCGGTCTTCGCGCCGGCCGCCGTCGCCGCGTGGGAAAAGCCGTGGCAACGCCCCATTCGTCTCTTGCCGCGACCCGAGCCGGTCGAGGCGGTGGCACCGGTGCCCGACGATCCGCCGGTGCGGTTCCGCTGGCGCCGCGTGATGCATCGCGTGCGTCGCGCCGACGGGCCAGAGCGCATTGTCGGCGAATGGTGGCGCGGCGCTGCCGATGCGGCCGAGCTGCGCGATTATTATTGCGTCGAAGACGAGACGGGCCGGCGCTTCTGGCTCTATCGCGCCGGGCTCTATCGGCCGGAGATGGCGCCGCGCTGGTTCCTGCATGGGCTCTTTGCGTGAGACCATGGTCGACTACGCCGAGCTGCAAGTCACCAGCAACTACTCCTTCCTGCGCGGCGCGTCCCATCCGCATGAGCTGGTCGAGCAGGCGGCGTCGCTCGGCCATAAGGCCATCGCCGTCACCGATCGCAACACGCTGGCGGGCGTCGTTCGCGCCCATGTCGCGGCCGAGGCACGAAATCTGCGTCTCGTCATCGGCTGCCGCCTCGATCTCAGGGATGCGCCGAGTCTTTTATGCTTTCCGACCGATCGTGCCTCTTATGGCCGTCTGTGCCGCCTGCTGACTCGCGGCAAGCTGCGCGCGGCGAAAGGCGAATGCCATCTCCAATGGAGCGATGTGATCGAGTTCGGCGCCGGCCAGATCATGGTCGCGCTGCCTCCCGATCAGCCCGATGGCGGCCTTCCCGGCTTTCTCGCGCAAGTGGCGGCGGCATTCCCTGGGCGCGCCTATCTCGCGGTCCAGCATCTCTATCGCGGCGACGATGCCAAGCGGCTCCATCGCCTGGCCGCGCTCGCCGAACGCGCGGGCCTGCCGCTGGTCGCAACCAATGACGTGCTCTATCACGTGCCGCGCCGCCGCCGTCTGCAGGATGTCGTCACCTGCATCCGCGAAGGCTGCACCCTCGTCGAGGCCGGGTTCCGCCTCGCCGCCAATGCCGAGCGTCACCTGAAGCCCGCGGTCGAGATGGTGCGGCTCTTCCGCGCTCATCCCGCCGCGGTCGAGCGCAGCTTGGAGATCGTCGAGCGCTGCTCCTTCAACCTCAGGGAGCTGCGATATGAATATCCCGATGAGACCGGCAGTGATGGCACTCCGCCGCAGCAGCGGCTGGAACGGCTCGCCTGGGCCGGTGCGGCGAAACGCTATTCCACGGGCATACCGCAGAAAATAAGCGAGCAGATCGAGCGCGAGCTGCGGCTCGTCAAAGAGCTGCGCTATGCGCCTTATTTTCTGACCGTTCACGACATCGTCGCATTCGCGCGCGGCAAGGGAATTCTCTGCCAGGGCCGCGGCTCGGCGGCCAATTCGGTGATCTGCTATTGCCTGGAGATCACCGATGTCGATCCCACCAAGGTCGATCTGCTCTTCGAGCGCTTCGTCAGCAACGAGCGCAACGAGCCGCCCGATATCGATGTCGATTTCGAGCATGAGCGGCGCGAGGAGGTGATCCAGCATATCTACAACACCTATACGCGCAAGCGCGCCGGCCTCACCGCCGTGGTGATCTGCTACCGCTCGCGCAGCGCCATCCGCGAGGTCGGCAAGGTGCTGGGCCTCTCGACCGATGTGACGACGGCGCTTGCCGGCACGGTATGGGGCTCGCATGGCGGTGGCATTCAGGAAAATCATGTGCGCGACGCCGGTCTTGATCCCGACGATCCCACCTTGCGGCTTGCTCTCGACCTCGCCTGGGAGCTCATCGATTTCCCCCGTCATCTCTCCCAGCATGTCGGCGGCTTCGTCATCACGCGCGGGCCGCTCGAGGAACTGGTCCCGATCGAGAATGCGGCGATGGAGGACCGTACTGTCATCGAATGGGACAAGGACGATCTCGATGCGCTCAATATCTTGAAGATCGATATTCTCGGGCTCGGCATGCTGAGCTGCATTCGCCGCGCCTTCGATCTGATCGATTGTCACTATGGCAGGCGCTATGTGATCGACTCCGTGCCGAAGGAGAAGCCGGAAGTCTACGAGATGTTGCAGCATGCCGATTCGATCGGCGTGTTCCAGGTCGAGAGCCGTGCACAGATGAGCATGCTGCCGCGATTGAAGCCCAGGGAGTTCTTCGATCTCGTGATCGAGGTGGCGATCGTCCGCCCGGGTCCCATCCAAGGCAATATGGTTCATCCCTATCTTCGCCGGCGCAACGGTGAGGAGGAGGAAGAGTATCCGTCTGAAGCGCTGCGTGCCGTGCTCAAGAAGACGAAGGGCGTGCCGCTCTTCCAGGAGCAGGCGATGAAGATCGCCATGGTCGCCGCCGGCTTCTCCGGCGCCGAGGCCGACCGCCTGCGCCGCGCCATGGCAAGCTTTCGTCGCATGGGTCAGATCAATGAGTTCCGGGACAAGTTCATCGCCGGCATGCGGCGCAATAACTATCAGCAAGACTTCGCCGAGCGTTGCTTCGAGCAGATCAAAGGATTCAGCGATTACGGTTTTCCGCTCTCCCATGCGGCGAGCTTTGCGCTCCTCGTCTATGTCTCCGCCTGGATCAAGCGATTCCACCCCGATGTCTTCGCCGCGGCGCTGCTCAACAGCCAGCCCATGGGCTTCTACGCGCCGGCTCAGATCGTGCGCGATGCGCGCGATCATGGTGTCGAGATCCGCTCCGTCGACGTCAACCACAGCGAGTGGGATTGCACTCTGGAAGCGACCGCACCAGGCCGTCATGCGCTTCGCCTCGGCTTCCGGCAGGCGAAGGGGATGGAAGAAAAGGCGGCAGAGAGGATCGTCAAGAATCGCGATGCCTTCTATCGCTCGCCAACCGAGCTGCGGCATCGTGCGCAGCTCGACGCCGACATCCTCGAAAAGCTCGCCGACGCCGATGCTTTCCGATCGATGGGACTGGACCGACGCCAGGCGCTCTGGGCGGTGAAGGGGTTGCATCGGGAAAAACTGCCGCTCCTCGCGCCGCTCGATGGCGTGCCGAGAAACGAGCCGCCCGTCATTCTCCCGTCCATGCGGTTGGGCGAGCATGTCGTCGAGGATTATCGCGCGCTCGGCCTGTCGCTCAAATGTCACCCGGTCGCCTTGTTGCGGGACGAGCTCGACCGCAGGCGCGCGATCCCCAATCGTCGGCTCCTGGCGGCTCCGGCGGGCAGGCGGGTGAGGGTGGGAGGGCTCGTTCTGGTGCGCCAGATGCCGGACAGCGCCAAGGGCGTGGTCTTCCTGACGCTCGAAGATGAGACTGGCATCGCCAATCTCGTCTTCTGGCGCGACGTGTTCGAGCGTTTCCGCCGCGTCGTCATGGGCGGCAAGCTGGTTCTCTGCCAAGGGCGCGTCCAGCGCGAGGGCGAAGTGATCCATGTCGTCGCCGAGCGCCTCGTCGATCTTTCGCCGCTGCTTGCGAAGCTCTGGAATCCAGACAGCGGCGACTCTCTCCGCGTGAGGAGTCGGGATTTTCATTGAGTCGCCGCTGCAAGATTATTGTGCGTCCTTCGAGACGCGGTGCTTCGTACTGCTCCTCAGGACGAGGCCGCACCCGGTCTGGCCTCATCCTGAGGAGCGCTCGAAGAGCGCGTCTCGAAGGACGCAACACGGCTTTGCAGCGATCCTTCTATTGAACACCCTCACATCAAGCCTCATCATGATCTGAGTGCCGGAGAGCACTGCATGGATTTCGTCTTCGCCACGCCGCCGCCTTTGCCCGATCCCTTGCGCGCTGCCGTGCGGGCTGCTTACCGCATGGACGAGACGCAGGCGGTCGCGCGTATCCTTGCCGCCGCGGCGTTGCCGCGCGATGCGGTCGAGCGCATCGGCAAGCGCGCTCATCTCCTCGTCGCCGAGGCGCGGCGCCGGCGCCTCGGCAAGGGCGGCATCGATGCGCTGCTGCATGAATATGCGCTCTCGACGCCCGAGGGCGTCGCGCTCATGTGCCTTGCCGAGGCGCTGCTGCGCATTCCCGATGCCGCGACCGTCGATCGCCTCATTCGCGACAAGCTCGCCCCCGCCGATTGGGCGCGCCATCTCGGACATTCCGATTCGCTGCTCGTCAACGCCTCCACCTGGGCCTTGATGTTGACGGGACGCCTGATGAACGAGACCACGCGCGAAGGCGATCTTTCCTCAGCACTTCGCCGTCTGTTCGCGCGCTCCGGCGAGCCGGTGGTGCGCCAGGCCGTGACCGCGGCGATCCGCGTCCTCGCGCGGCAATTCGTCATGGGCCGCACCATCGACGAGGCGCTGGAGCGCGCCAAGGCGCCCGAGCGCCAAGGCTACCGTCATTCCTATGACATGCTGGGCGAAGCGGCGCGCACCGCCGCCGATGCGCGACGCTATCTTGCGAGCTATCACTCGGCCATCGCCGCGATCGGCGGCGAGGTCGCGGGCCGCGATATCATCGAGGCGCCCGGCATCTCGGTGAAGCTTTCGGCGCTCCATCCGCGCTACGAAGAGAGCCAGCGCGAGCGCATCCTGCGCGAGCTTGCGCCGAGGCTGAAGGAATTGGCCCGACACGCCAAGGATGTCGGGATCGGCTTCACCATCGATGCCGAGGAATCCGAGCGGCTCGATTTGTCGCTCGATCTGCTCGAGATCCTTGCGCTCGATCCCGATCTCGCCGGGTGGAACGGTCTTGGTCTCGCCGTGCAAGCCTATCAGAAGCGCGCTGTGCCGCTCATCGATTGGCTCGCCGATCTGGCGCGCCGCGGCAGCCGCCGCCTCATGGTCCGGCTCGTCAAGGGCGCCTATTGGGACAGCGAGATCAAGCGCACGCAGGAACGCGGCCTCGCCGGATATCCCGTCTTCACGCGCAAGCTCGCGACCGATGTCTCCTACCTCGCCTGCGCCAAGAGGCTACTGGCCGCACCTGAGGCGTTCTTTGCGCAGTTCGCCACGCATAATGCGCATACGCTCGCCGCGGTGCTCGAGCTTGCCGGCGAGCGGCGCGACTACGAGTTCCAGCGGCTTCACGGCATGGGCGAGGCGCTCTATGAGCAAATCGTCGGGCCCGACCAACTCGACCGCCCTTGCCGGGTCTATGCACCGGTCGGCAGCCATGAGGACCTCCTCGCCTATCTCGTGCGGCGGCTTCTCGAAAACGGCGCCAACACCTCCTTCGTCAATCGTCTCGTCGATGAGCAGGCGCCGATCGCCGATCTCGTCGCCGATCCCATCGCCGGTCTCGCGGCATTGCCCGCGAAGCCGCACCCGCGCATCCCTCTGCCCCGCGACCTCTACGGCAAGGAGCGTCCGAATGCCCGCGGCATCGATCTCAGCGATCCCGCGTCCTTGACCGTCCTTGCCGAACGCCTCTCGGCCGCGACCGCACGGCCCTGGCATGCGGCGCCGATCATCGGCGGCGTCGAGGGAGCCGGCGCGGCACGCCCTGTCAACAACCCCGCCGATCGTCGGGAGAGCGTCGGCACCGTGCGCGAGGCGTCGCCGGCCGAAGTCGAGGACGCCGTCGCCCGCGCGGCGCGCGCGGCGCCGGAATGGGACGCCGTGCCAGCCGAGGAGCGGGCGCGGCGCCTTGATCGGGCCGCCGATCTCTTCGAGGCGCGCATGGCCGAATTCATCGCGCTCATCGTGAAGGAGGGCGGCCGCACCTTGCCCGACGCGCTGTCCGAGCTGCGCGAGACCGTCGATTACTGCCGCTACTACGCAGCACGCGCCCGCGCCGATTTTGCGGCACCCCTGATCCTTCCCGGCCCGACGGGCGAGCGCGACACGCTGGCGCTGCGGGGGCGCGGTGTCTTCGCCTCGATTGCGCCCTGGAACTTTCCGCTCGCCATCTTCACCGGGCAGATCACCGCGGCGCTCGCCGCCGGGAACGCGGTGATCGCGAAGCCGGCGGAGCAGACGCCGCTCGTCGGCGCGGCGGCGGTGAAGCTGCTTTACGAGGCGGGAATACCGGGCGATGCGCTGCATTTCCTGCCGGGGGATGGCGCGACGATCGGCGCGGCGCTGGTCACCGCGCCGGCGATCGCCGGGATCGCCTTCACGGGATCGACCGAGACCGCGCGTGCGATCAATCTTGCGCTTGCGCAGCGCCCGGGTCCGCTCATTCCGCTGATCGCCGAGACCGGCGGTCAGAACGCGCTCATCGCCGATTCCTCGGCGCTCCCCGAGCAGCTCGTCACCGACGTCGTGACCTCCGCCTTCAACAGCGCCGGGCAGCGCTGCTCGGCGCTGCGCGTGCTCTTCGTGCAGGATGCGATCGCCGACCGCGTGATCGCCATGCTGGAAGGCGCGATGCAGGAGCTCGTCATCGGCGATCCGGCGCTCCTTGCGACCGATGTGGGGCCGCTCATCGACGAGGACGCTCGCATCGCTCTCGACCATCACGCCGAACGCATGGCGCGCGAAGGCCGGCTTATTGCTCAGCTCTCGCTGCCACCGGGCACCGATCATGGCAGCTTCTTCGCGCCGCGGGCCTTTGAAATCGACACGATGGCGCATCTCGAGCGCGAGGTCTTCGGACCGATACTCCATGTCATCCGCTGGCGGGCCGAGGATTTGGAACGCGTTCTCGACCAGATCGCGACGGCGGGTTACGGCTTGACGATGGGCATCCATACCCGCATCGACGAGACTGTGGAACGCATTCGTCGCCGCGCGCGGGTCGGCAACATCTATGTCAACCGCAACATGATCGGTGCGGTCGTCGGCGTGCAACCCTTTGGCGGCGAGGGCCTTTCCGGCACGGGTCCGAAGGCCGGCGGACCGCATTATCTCCATCGCTTCGCAACCGAGCGCACCGTCGCGATCGATACGACCGCGTCCGGCGGCAATGCGAGCCTGATGTCGCTCGCGGACGACGCTTAGGAGGCGCGTTCGAGCCCTTCCGCGATCCCGTCCAGCACAAGCTGCGCGGCGAGCGCGGCCAAGATGATGCCCAGCACGCGGCTTACGACATTCGTACCGGTGACGCCAAGCGCCCGCACGAGCTGTGGCGCCGCGACGAGAAGCGCGAAGGCCAGCAGCATGACGGCGGCGAGCGCGGCGATGACGGCGGCCGCAGCCAGCGGCGCCGCCGCGCGGCCCATCAGGAGGACGATCGAGGTGAGCGCGCCCGGCCCCGCCAGCAGCGGGAACGCCAACGGGAATACCGAGATATCGGCGCTGTGCGTCGCTTCTTCCTGCTCCGGCTCGGTCGGGCTGCGAATGCCCCAGCGGCGCGCGAACACCATTTCCGCGGCCACCAGGAAAAGCAGAATGCCGCCGGCGATGCGGAACGCCGGCAGCGTGATGCCGAGCGCGCGGAGCAAAGGCTCTCCGCCGAAGGCGAAGGCCAGCAACAGGATGGTGGCGATGACGACGCCGCGCAGCGCGACGTCGCGGCGGTACTCCTCCGACGCTCCCCGCATGAGGCCAGCGAAAATGGCGGCATTGCCGACGGGATCGATGACGACGAAGAAGGCGACGAAGCTGTAGAAGAACTGGCCCGTCATCGCGTGGCGCGCTATCCGCGCCGACGCTCCAAGAGCATCTTCATCCCGTGACGCGCGCGCAGCGTGATGAGACCCTGCGGCTCGACCGGGTGGCCCGGCTTCAGATGCAGGCGGTAATGCTGAGCGATGGTGGCGAGAATGAGCATCGCCTCGGCCATGGCGAAGGCGGCGCCGATGCAGATGCGCGGCCCGGCGCCGAAGGGAATGTAGGAGAAGCGCGGCCGCGCCGCCACACGCTCCGGCGCGAAGCGCTCGGGCTCGAAACGGCCGGGATCATCCCAAAGCTTCGGGTTGCGATGGAGCAGCCAGGGTACGATCAAGACCGTCGAATGCGCGGGAATGCGATGGCCCAGCACATGATCTTCCGCCATCGCCTCGCGCGACAGCGTGTGCGCTGGCGGATAGAGCCGCATCGCCTCCTCGATCACCATGCGGGTATAGGGCAGCTTCGTTAGATCTTCGTGCCGCGGCGTGCGCCCGCCGAGGACCTGTTCGAGCTCCGCGTGAAGCTTGGCCTCGGCGGCCGGGTGTTGCGAGAGCAGATACCAGGTCCAGGTGAGGGCGACCGCGGTGGTCTCGTGCCCGGCCATGAAGATGGTCACGACCTGGTTGCGCACCTCCTGGGCCGTCATGCCGCCGCCGGTCTCCTCATCGCGCGCCGCCATGAGGCGCGCCAGCAGGTCTTTGGGCTGTGCGTCGCCGGCACGCTCGCGCTCGGCGAGCATCCGGTCGATCGCTTGATCGAATTCTGTCAGCACCGCCTCCGGCCGGTGCGCGCCCAGGAGCCGAGACAGCCATTGCGGCAGCTCCAGGAGGTCGGCGAGACCGGGCCGGATCTCGGCCTGATAGCGTTCGACGCCGCGTTCGACGATATCGACGATCCCATCGGAATCGGAGGAGAACATGGTGCGCGAGATGATGTGGAGGGTCGCGTGCATCATCGCCGCGGCGGCATCCACCTCGGCACCGCGGGGCAGGGCATCCCATTTCCGCACGAGACCTTCGGCGATCTCGGTCATGATCGGCGAGTAGCCGACGATGCTGCGATGATCGAAAGCGGGCGCCATGATCCGGCGATGCGCCCGCCACACCTCGCCTTCGCTCGTCAAGAGGCCGCGGCCCAGACCCGGTTCCAACAGGCGCCGCGTGATCTCGGTCTTGTGGTAGTTGGCGGCATTGTCCAACAGGACATGCTTGATGCCGGTGGGCTCATTGATGAAGAAGGTGCGACGCCAGAGGAGGCGGGTGGCGATGATATCGGCGGAATAGGCATCGGCCTGGTATGTCGCGAGCGAATTTTCGCGCAGCGTGCGGACGAACTGCCACAGCGACATCGGACCTTGCGGCGGCCGCGGCGCGGCGAGGATCGGCGGCCGGCTCACGCTCTCGTCGATGGTGCTCATTGCTCTATCTCTTTCCTCAGCCTCTGTTGCGCAGCTCGCGCCGCATCACCTTGCCGGTCGCGGTCATCGGCAGCTCGGCGACGAACTCGACGATGCGCGGATATTCATGGGCGGCGAGCCGCGTCTTGACGAAGTCCTGGATCTCGCGCGCCAGGGCAGGCGTGCCGTCGCGGCCGGGCTTCAAGACAAGAAAGGCTTTCACCGCTTCGGTACGGAGGGGATCGGGAACGCCGACCGCGGCGGCAAGCGCCACGGCCGGATGCTTCATCAGGCAATCCTCGATCTCGCCGGGTCCGATGCGGTAGCCGGCGCTGGTGATGACATCATCCGAGCGGCCGAGGAAGCGGAAATATCCATCCTCGTCCTGGCGCCCCAGATCGCCCGTCAGCAGGAAATCGCCGGCGAATTTCTCCATGGTGGCTTGTGGATTGCGCCAATACTCCAGGAACATGACGGGATCCCCGCGGCGGATGGCGATGTGGCCGTTCTCGCCCGTTGGCACGGGCGTCCCGCCTTCGTCGACGATGCGCACGTCATGACCGGGAACGGCGCGTCCCATCGAGCCCGCGCGCACTGGGAAGAGCGAGGCGTTGTTGGCGACGACCAGGTTGCATTCGGTCTGGCCGTAGAATTCGTTGATGGTGACGCCGAACGTGGCGCGCCCCCAGTCGAGCAGCTCTTCCCCCAAGGTCTCGCCGCCGCTGCCGATGCTGCGTGGCGCGAGACCCGCACGGCGTCCTGCCTCGCCCAATTGCCGCATGAGCTTCAAAGCCGTCGGCGGCATGAAGGCGTTGCGAACCCGGTATTTCGCCATCAGAGCGAACGCTTCCTCCGGATCGAATTTGCGCGCGCGATAGGCAAGCACCGGCACGCCGTGATGCCAGGCCGGCATCAGCACGTCGAAAAGACCGCCGATCCAGGCCCAATCGGCCGGGGTCCAGAAGAGATCGCCCGGCTGAGGAAAAAACTCATGCGGCATCTCGACGCCGGGGAGATGGCCCAACAGCACGCGATGGGCATGGAGCGCACCCTTGGGATTGCCGGTCGTACCGGAGGTGTAGATGATGAGCGCGGGGTCGTCGGCCGAAGTGTCGGCGGGCACGAAGCTTGTGCTTGCCCGCACCAACTCGGCGTGGAAATCGACGGCGGCGCCACCCGCCCCGGAGATGGTGTAGACCGTCTTCAGGTCGGGGAGACGGTCGCGAATTCGCGTGAGCTTGGCAAGGCCGGTCTCGTCGGTCACCAGCGCCTTGGCCCCCGAATTCGACAGCCGGAATTGGAGCGCGTCCTCGCCGAACAGCGTGAAGAGCGGAACCGAGATGAAACCGGCTTTGAAGGCGGCGATATGGGCGATGGCAGTTTCCGGCGATTGCGGTAACAGAATGCCGAGTCGGTCGCCCAGCGTCAGTCCATGCGCCCGCAATACATTGGCGAAGCGATTGGAAAGCTGGCCGATATCGCCGAAGGAGAAGCGCTGCTCGCGATGCTGCTCGTCAAGGAAGACGAGCGCCAAGTCGCCGGGCGCCTGCCGATCCACGACATCGACGCCGATATTGTATCGCGGCGGTACGTGCCATTTGAACCGGCGGGCAAGCTCTTCGTAGCTCGAGGCCTGCGTCAGCATCGCGGATTCCTCCCGGCTCCATCATAGCGTCGGGCTCGGGGTGCGGGAACGGGCCCCGCTTCCCCGATGGGGCCGAGCGCCATATATTGAGGAGAGGAGGGCCCGCCTGTGCCGCGCGACTTCGTCTCTTCCGTCTGTCCGCATGACTGCCCAAGCGTCTGCGCGCTCACGGTCGAACGGCTTGACGAGAAAAGGATCGGCCGCATCCACGGGCGCGAAGGACACCCTTATACGGTCGGCGTGGTCTGCGCCAAGGTGGGACGCTACGCCGAGCGCCAGCATCATCCGGAGCGCCTTGCCAGACCATTGCGCCGCGTCGGCGACAAGGGTGCGGGCCTCTCCGCTTTCGTGCCGATCTCCTGGGAAGAGGCGCTCGACCGCGTCGCCGAGGCCTTTCTTCGCGCGACACAGCGCCATGGCTCTGAGACGGTGTGGCCCCATCACTATGCGGGAACGATGGGGTTGGTTCAGCGCGACGGGATTTATCGGCTGCGCCATGCGCTGCGCTACTCGCGCCAGCATTCGACGATCTGCAACATGCTGTCCGATTCGGGATGGCATGCGGGCGCGGGCGTGAAGCGCGGCGTCGACGCCCGCGAGATACCGCTTGCCGATCTCGTCGTCATGTGGGGCGGCAATCCCGTCTCGACGCAAGTCAATGTGATGACCCACATCACGCGGGCGCGCAAGGAGCGGGGCGCGCCCTTCGTCGTCATCGATCCCTACCGCACGCCCACGGCCGAGGTCGCCGATATCCATCTTGCGCCGCGTCCCGGCACCGATGGCGCGCTCGCCTGCGCGGTCATGCATGTGCTGTTCAAAGAGGGCTATGCCGATCGCGCCTACATGGCGAAATACACCGACGCGCCCGATGCGCTCGAGGCGCATCTCGCCACGCGCGATCCCGCTTGGGCTGCGGCGATCACCGGTCTTGCCGAACGGGAGATCGTCGAGTTCGCGCGCCTCTACGGCCGCACGAAGCGGAGCTATCTGCGCCTCGGCTATGGCTTCTCGCGCTCGCGCAACGGCGCGGCGCAACTCTTCGCCGCAAGCTGCCTGCCGGCGGTGACGGGCGCCTGGCAATATCCCGGCGGTGGCGCGCTCTACGCCAATGCGGCGCTCTATACCCTCGACCGCACGCTGATCGAAGGGCGCGACGTCATGGATCCCAGGACGCGCCTCCTCGATCAATCGCGCATCGGTCCGATCCTCACGGGCGACCGCCGCGATCTCGGCAACGGGCCGCCGGTGACGGCGCTCTTCATCCAGAATACCAACCCCATGGTCGTGTCGCCGGAGTCGAACAAGGTCCGTCAGGGTTTCCTGCGCGACGATCTCTTCACCTGCGTGCATGAGCAGTTCATGACCGAGACGGCGGCGATGGCGGATATCGTCCTGCCCGCGACGACCTTCCTCGAACATGACGACATCTACACGGCGGGCGGTCACACTTTCTTGCAGATCGCGCGGAAAGTGATCGAGCCTTATGCGGAGGCGCGGTCCAATCACTTCGTCATCTGCGAGCTTGCCAAGCGTCTCGGCGGCGAACATCCCGGCTTCCACATGAGCGAATGGGAGATGATCGACCGCACGCTCGCCGCTTCCGGCTTGCCCGACGCGGCGACGATCTATGAGAAGGGCGGGCACGACATGGCCCTGCCGTTCGAGCGCGCGCATTTCCTCGACGGCTTCGGTCATCGGGACAAGCGCTTCCATTTCAAAGCGGACTGGGCGGCGATCGGTCCCAATCACGCGGCGCTGCCGCCATTCCCGGACCATGTCGCGGTGATCGATGCCGCAGATGACGAGCATCCTTTCCGCCTCGTGGCGGCGCCGTCGCGGTCGTTTCTCAACACCAGCTTCAACAACACGCCATCAAGCGTCGGCCGCGAGGGACGGCCGACCGCGCGGCTTCATCCCCAAGACCTTGCCGCGCTCGGGCTCGGCGATGGCGCGCGCGTGCGTCTCGGCAATCGCCGCGGCACCGTCATCGTTCACGCGCGGGCCTTCGACGGACTCCAGCGCGGCGTGGTCGTCGTCGAAGGCATCTGGCCAAATCACGCTTTCGAGGAAGGGATCGGCATCAACGCGCTGACGAGCGCCGATGCGGGTCTTCCCAATGGCGGCGCCGTCTTCCACGACACCGCCGTCTGGGTGCGCGCGGCATGAGCGAGCGAGCATCGCTCGCGGTCTCGCCGCTCTGGCCTGCCGATCTCGATCACTTTCGGCTGGATTCGCCGAAGCCCGAGGCGCTCGCCGATTTCTATGCGCGAGCCATGGGGATGGCCGTGACCCGGCTCTCCGCGGATCTTCTCCTCGCCGCCGGCCCTCAGCGCCGCTTGATCATCGGCCGTGGCGAGGCGCGCGGACACCCCTTCAACGCTTTCGCGCTCGCCGATGCGGCGCAACTCAGGCGTTACCGAGCCTTCCTGGAAGAGCGGGGCGCGCGGCTTCTGCCCACGCCCACGCCGCTCTTGAGAGGCGAGTCTTTTGCGGTGCGCGACCCCGATGGGCGCCTTGCCGCCTTCGGCCTGCCGAGCGACAGCGAGGCGGCGGCTCGACCCGCACGATTGCAGCATGTGGTGGTCGCGTCTTCCCGCTTTCCCGAGATGATGGGTTTCTATCGCGATGTGCTCGGATTCCTCGTCTCGGATACGGTGCATGTCGACAACGGCGGCGAGCTTGGCGAAGCCAATGTCTGCTTCTTCCGCGCCAATGTGGAGCATCACAGCTTTGCCGTCTTCCGCGCGCCGGTCTCATCAAGCGACCATCACGCCTATGAGGTGCCGGGCTGGGACGATCTGCGGCACTGGGCCGATCATTTTGCCTCGCTCGACGTGCTGATCTGGTGGGGGCCGGGCCGGCATGGCGCCGGCAACAATCTCTTTTTCATGGTCAAGGATCCCGACGGCAACAATCTCGAGATCTCGGCGGAGTTAGAGCGCCTCGGCTATGGCGAGCCGGGAAAACGTTGGCCGGCGGGCGGCAAGGCGCTTAATCTTTGGGGTCCTGCCTGGGTGCGCGACGCTACGATCGCATAAGGGGTGAGGGCGATCCGCGCGAAATCGCACCAAGTGGGTAGCGACTTGCGGGGGATATTTCCTTTATTGTTCATGAAATTGGCTCGTTCTCGGGGCTGACCGTCCGCTGCCCCGGCCGCGGCCACAGCATCGCTTCGTGAGAGGAAACACTTTCGGAAGTGTTGACCGAGCGGACCGCGGAGCGGCATGAGAGGAGCCAAGTGTCGGATCATTCCAGCAGCAATGAACTGCCCGCATTTGGCGATGCCGAGGCGTTTCTATCGCATCTCGCCTCGGACGTTGTATCTCATCAAACCGGCGGGAATGGCGAGTTTGCGTGGCAGGGGCCGTGGGCCCGCGAAGTGCTTGACGCATTGCCTGCCGCCATTTACCTGACCGACGCGGCGGGACGCATCATCTATTACAACCACGCGGCTGCCGAGCTCGCGGGACGCCGGCCCACGCTCGGTGTTGATGAGTGGTGCGTCACCTGGCGCCTCTATTGGCCCGACGGCAAGCCGCTGCCGCATGATCAATGTCCGATGGCGGTGGCGCTCCGCGAGAACCGCGCGGTAAGGGGTGTCGAGGCGTTGGCCGAACGGCCGAATGGGACGCGTGTCCCGTTCATGCCCTTTCCGACACCCTTGCGCGATAGTTCGGGACGCCTCATCGGCGCCATCAATATGCTGGTGGACATCACCGAGCGAAAAGCGGCGGAAGCCACGCTGCGTGCAAGCGAGGAACGCTATCGCCGGCTCAACGAGACGCTGGAAGCGCGCGTCGCCGAGCGCACGCGCGAGCTCTACGATGCGAATGAGCGTCTGCGTGCCGAGGCGAAGGAGCGCGAGCGCGCGGAGACGGCGCTGCGTCAGGCACAGAAGATGGAGGCGGTCGGCCAGTTGGCTGCCGGGCTGGCGCACGACTTCAACAATCTGCTGACGGCGGTTCTCGGCAATCTGGAACTCGTCCAGATGAGCCTCGAGGATGAGCGTCTGCGTCGGCTGGTGGACGCGGCCTCGCGGGCGGCGCGACGCGGGGCGAAGCTCAACGAGCAGATGCTTGCCTTCTCGCGCAAGCAGCATCTCTCGCCCAAGACCGTCGATCTCAACACGATCATCCGCGGCATGGTCGATATGCTCCACCGCACGCTCGGCGGCACGACCGAGGTGAAGACGGCGCTCTCGCGCGATCTCTGGACGGCACGCGTCGATCCCACGCAGATCGAACTGGTCGTGCTCAACCTGTCGATCAATGCGCGCGACGCGATGCCCCTCGGCGGGACGGTGGTGATCGAGACGCGGAACATCGCCGCAGGAGAGACAGGCAGGCCCGCCGAACTCGCGCCCGGCGATTATGTCGCAATTTCGGTCTCTGACACCGGCATGGGCATGACGGACGAGGTCGCGGCGCGGGCCTGTGAACCCTTCTACACGACGAAGGAGCCGGGCAAGGGAAGCGGCTTGGGTCTCTCCCAGGTTTATGGGCTGGCGCAGCAATCGGGCGGCGCGCTTTCGATCAAGAGCAAGGTCGGGAAGGGAACGCGCGTCGAGGTCTATCTGCCGCGCAGTCACGACGAGATCGAGGACTTCCCGAGCGGCGGGGTCGCTCGTTACAAGCCGGGCACCGGTGCGTCGGTGCTCGTCATCGACGACCAGGAAGATGTGCGCGACGTCGCGGTCGCGCATCTCTCGATGCTCGGCTATCAGGTCGCTCAGGCGACCAGCGGCCGGGCCGCCCTCGATATCCTCGGCAGCGGCAATACGTTCGACCTCTTGATGGCCGACTATGCGATGCCGGGCATTTCGGGAATCGAATTGGCGCGCGCCGCGCGGGCGCGCCGTCCGGATCTTCCCGTCGTCATCATCACAGGCTATGCCGATGCGGCGGATCTCGATGGTCAGATCGAAGGCGCGGTGCTGCTGAAGAAGCCTTATCGTCTGGCCGATGTCGCGGCGGCGGTCGAAACCGCTCTGCGCTTCAAAGGATCTCAAAGCAAGCGACAGAAGATCGTGACGCTGCGGCCGCGCGCGTCGTAGGCCACGCGCAGCGAACCGTTGCTGGAGCGACGGGAACCGCGATCCCATATCAATGCCATGGCTGAGGGGAGCGATCGTGACGAGCGGCTTCCTGCCGCGAGACGGAAGGCCGAGGTCGAGGCGTTTCTCCGTGATGTCGCCGCGCTGCCGTCCGTCACGCCGGCGCAAGGCCGTGGGAGGCTGATCTTTGCGCTCGATGCGACGGCGAGCCGCGAGGCGACGTGGGATCATGCCTGCCGGCTCCAGGGAGAGATGTTCGAGGCCGCCTCGGCGCTGGGCGGTCTCGATGTGAAGCTCGTCTTCTATCGCGGGTTCAACGAGTGCAAGGCGAGCCGCTGGTTCGGCACGGCCGGCGACCTGCATCGCGCCATGCGTCAGGTGAGCTGTGTCGGCGGCGACACGCAAATCGCCCGCATCCTCGACCACACTCTCGCCGAGGCGCGGGCGCGCAAAGTCAACGCGCTCGTCTTCGTCGGCGACGCGATGGAGGAGAATATCGACGGGCTATGCCGCCGCGCCGGCGAACTCGGTCTCCTCGGCGTGCCGATTTTTCTCTTTCATGAAGGCGGCGACCCCGTCGCCGAGCGGTCGTTCCGCCAGCTCGCGCGGTTGAGCGGCGGCACCTATTGCCCCTTCGACGCCGGCAGCGCCCGACAGCTTCGCGAGCTCCTGGGCGCGGTCGCTGCCTTTGCCGCGGGCGGGCGTCCGGCACTCGAAGCCTATGGAAGACGCGTCGGCGGCGAGGCGCTGCGCCTGATCGGGCGCATCGGCAGCGGCTCTTGATCTATCTCCTCGCCGGCGTTCTGTTGCTGGTTGTCGGATTGTGGCTCGTACGCGCGTTCATCGCAGCCGATCCCGCGAAGCTCGCGCGAAGCGCTCGGCGCTTTCTCGTCGCGTTGGGCGGCGGCATCGTTGTCCTCCTCCTGATCGTCTTGGCGCTCAGCGGCCGGCTCATTCCGGTCTTGGTCGGGATAAGCGGCGTCGCTCCTTTTCTGCTGCGTCTCTGGGGGCGGCATCGTGCTGCGCGGGGACCGCCGCCGGGGCAGGTGTCCGACGTCGAGACCGATTATCTCCGCATGCGCCTCGATCACGACAGCGTAACCATTTCGGGCACTGTAAAATGCGGCGCCTATCAGGGCCGGCGGCTTGACGAGCTGTCGCTGTCGGATCTTCTTGCCCTCTGGCGCGAGTGTCGGGCAGCGGACGAGGCTGCGGCGAGCTTGCTGGAGGCCTATCTCGACCGCCTCGAACCCGATTGGCGCGAAACAGCAGGGCGCGCCGCTTTCGGCGATCACGCGACCTCGACCAACGACGTCATGACCGAGGCCGAGGCTTATGCGATCCTTGGCTTATCGCCCGGTGCCGGTGCCGATGAGATCCGCGAGGCGCATCGCCGTCTGATGATGAAGCTCCATCCCGATCACGGCGGATCGACCTATCTCGCCAGCAAGCTCAATCTTGCGCGGGAGATCCTGCTCAAGGACTGAGCGGACTGGCGGTAGGGGGTCGTTAAGGTTATACAATCATTCTATAACAGTCGGCGGATAGCCGACCCGGCAATTCGCGCCTCAAGGGAACAACGACACGGCAGTCTCCGTTATCCCGCTGCCCCTTCCACAAAAACGAGATTTTCATGGTACAGCGCATTCGCAAGGCCGTGTTCCCGGTTGGCGGTCTAGGCACGCGATTCCTTCCGGCGACGAAAGCGATGCCCAAGGAGATGTTGCCGGTGGTCGACAAGCCGCTGATCCAATATGCCGTCGAGGAAGCGCAGGCCGCCGGTGTCGAGCAGTTCATCTTCGTCACCGGGCGGTCGAAGACGGCGATCGAGGATCATTTCGATCATTCTTACGAACTCGAGACGACGCTCAAGGAGCGCGGCAAGACCGCCCAGGTCGTGGCGATCAATTCGTGGATGCCGCGGCCAGGGCAGGTCGCCTATACGCGCCAGCAAGTCCCCCTGGGCCTTGGCCATGCGGTGTGGTGCGCGCGCAATCTCGTCGGCGACGAGCCTTTCGCGGTGCTGCTCGCCGATGATCTCATTCTCGCGGAGAAGCCGTGCCTCGCCCAGATGGTCGAGGCCCAGGCCGAGACCAACGGCAATATCGTGGCCGTGATGGAGGTGCCGCGCGAGCATACCAACCGCTATGGTGTGCTCGATATCGGCCAGGACGACGGCAGGCTCGTTACCGTCAAGGGCGTCGTCGAAAAGCCCGATCCCGCGGTGGCGCCGTCGAATCTCAGCATCATCGGCCGCTATGTCCTGCAACCCGAGGTGTTCGACCATCTGTCGCGTATCGGCCGCGGTGCCGGAAACGAGATACAGCTCACCGACGCGCTTGCCGAACTCATCCGCGGCAACAAGCCGTTCCATGGCTTGCGTTTCGCAGGGCGCCGCTTCGATTGCGGCGACAAGGTAGGCTTCCTGCAAGCCAATATCGCCTTTGCGCTTGCCCGGCCCGACATGGCTACCGAGGTGCGCGAGATCTTGAGCCAATATTGTTGATCTCCCGAAGGAGCGGAGCGATGCGCGACCAGGCTGCCGGGCAGGGCCATGCCTTCAATCCAACGATCTTGCGTGAATACGACATCCGCGGCGTCGTCGGCGAGACATTGGGCGAGGGGGACGCGCATGCGATCGGTCGCGCTTTCGCCGCGGTGATCGCCCAATCCGGTGGTGACCGGGTCGCGGTCGGCCGCGATGGCCGGCTGAGCTCGCCATCGCTCGAAGCGGCGCTCGTCGAGGGATTTGTGGCCGGCGGGATCGATGTCGTCCGGATCGGCCTTGGTCCGACACCGATGCTTTATTTCGCCGTTGTCACGGGCGATGTCGATGGCGGCATCATGGTCACGGGCTCGCATAACCCGGCCAATTACAATGGCTTCAAGATGATGGTCGGCAAGAAGCCGTTTTTCGGCCAAGACATCCAGCGCCTTGGCCGGATCGCCGCCGAAGTGGCCGGTCCGACCAAGAAGGCCGGCCACATCGAAGAGCGTGATGTCTCCGACGCCTATGTCGCGCGGCTGCTCGCGGATTACGACGGCACGCGCCCGCTCAATGTCGCCTGGGACGCCGGCAATGGCGCCACCGGCGAGGTGCTGCGACGCCTCGTCGCCGGGTTGCCGGGCCGCCACCTGCTGCTGAACGAGAGGGTCGACGGTAACTTTCCGGCGCACCATCCCGATCCGACCGAGGCGAAGAATCTGGTCCAGTTGCAAAAGGCGGTGCTGGAGCAGGGCTGCGATCTCGGGATCGCCTTCGATGGCGATGGCGACCGCATCGGCGTGGTCGACGGCAAGGGGCGCATCCTGTGGGGCGACCAATTCATGGTGGTGCTGGCCAGCGACGTCATTCGCGCGCGTCCGGGCGCCACGATCATCGCCGATGTCAAGGCGAGCCAGGTCCTGTTCGACGAGGTCGCGCGGATGGGGGGAACGCCGCTCATGTGGCGGACGGGCCATTCGCTGATCAAGACCAAGATGGCCGAGAGCGGCGCGCCGCTCGCCGGTGAAATGAGCGGGCATATCTTTTACGCCGATCGCTACTACGGCTTCGACGACGCCCTCTATGCGGCGATCAGGCTGCTCGGCGTCGTCTCTCGGTCGGGTGAGAGCCTCGTGGCGCTGCGCGACCGGTTGCCGCAAGTCGTCAATACGCCCGAGCTACGCTTTCCCTGCGCCGAGACGCGCAAATTCGCCGTGATCGACGAAGTCCGCGAGCGGCTGAAGCGAAGCGGCGCCGAGATGTCGGACATCGATGGCGTTCGCGTCAGGACGCCCGACGGCTGGTGGCTGCTGCGCGCTTCCAATACGCAGGATGTTCTTGTGGCGCGCGCCGAAGCCAAGAACGAAGCGGGCCTCGCTCGTCTCAAAGAACTGCTGGCCCGAGAATTGACGGAGAGCGGCGTCACCCCGCCGCCCTTCTAAGCCGGCGCTGGGCGCCGCATCCAGCGGCGCCGTTGCCGTCACGCGGAATTAATTTGCCGCGAGCTGTTGGGATGCGCTCGGCGCAACCACCGCGCATTGCAGGTGCCGCCGCTTGAGCGCCCGGCAGGCCTTCTCCGCTTCGCCCTCGGAGAAGCTGATAATGCGGGCGCGGAAATAGCGTTCCTTGTCCGTATGTCCCGGCGCCACGATATGCGCCGTCTTGCCCTTGACCGGCAGCTTGGCCAGAGCGGTGGCCGCCGCCTTTTCCGCGGCCGCTTCTTGCGCGAAGGCGCCGACCTGGATGCTCCAGCGCTCGCCGTGGTCGCGGCCATGGTGGGCGGGGGTTGCCACCGCGGTCGTCGCGGCTTCGGCCCGCCCGACCGGAGACAGCCGGGCGATGGTATGGACGGCGCGCCGCGCGAGCGTGTTGCTGTTCCCGGTCTCGTCGTCCGTCTCAGCCGTCGCCATCTCGGGGGCGGCATTGCGGCCGGCAAAGCCGTCATTGAGCAGATGCGCCATCTCCAAGTCGCGGGCATGCGCGGATTGGCCGCCCATCACCACGCCGATGAGCCGGCGGTTGTCGCGCACTGCCGATGCTGCCAAGTTGAACCCGGAGGCGCGGATATAGCCGGTTTTGATACCGTCCATACCTTCAAAGGCGCGCATCAAGTGGTTGTGATTCGTGTAGGTTGCGCCATTATAGGTAAATTCCTCGGTCGCGAAATACGCGTATTCCTTGGGGAAGTCGCGGTAGAGCGCCAGCGCCAGCTTGACCAGGTCGCGTGCCGTCGTGACCTGCGCCGGGTTCGGCAAACCCGACGCGTTGCGATAGGTGGTGCTCATCATGCCGAGCTCGTGCGCCTTTTGCGTCATGCGCTGGGCGAAGACCGACTCGCTGCCGGCCATACCCTCGGCGACCACCACCGCCGCGTCATTTGCCGATTTCGTGACAAGGCCGAGAATGAGGTCGCGCAATGCGATCGTTTGACCCTCTTTGAGGTCGAGCTTCGACGGGGCCTGCTGCGATGCCCAGCGGGAGACGGTAAAATGTTGATCGAGCTTGAGTTTTCCTTGCTCAAGCGCCTCGAATACGAGGTAGAGCGTCATCATCTTGGTGAGCGACGCCGGATAATTCTGCAAATCGGCATTGTGCTCGCTGATCACCTTGCCGGTTTCGGCATCGATGACGATCGAGGATTCCGGCTTGGCGGAAGCGGGCGAGAGGCCGGCCAGAAATAAACTGCCGATCAAGGCAATGAGCAGGGGAAAAAACGACAAAGGTCCGACATATGCCCGCGGGTTCAAGTTGCTCACCGTTTCTCCCCCAGTCCCCGAACTCAACTAGAAAGATTCAATCAGGAAGAGATTAAAAAACCGTCGACTCCTTGTCTAGATTTCTGTTGACGCTACACGATATTTTTCCGCCCGAACGCGAAAGGGTTAAGAGAGATCATCTCTCCTCGCTTTCGCTTCCCGGTAGTCGCAAAAACCGCGGGTTGCAAACGCTGCGGCCGCAGCCGGAGTTCATCGGCATCGACTGGCGGTGTGGCATTTCGCCGCCGACCGTCCTCGCGCTGCACAAATCGTGTTGGGGTTCGGCCGTAACCTACCATATTCTAAGCGTTATAGATGATACTGCGGTGCGGCATTCCGCCTCGGCGCGCGGCGTGCCTCTGGCAGCGAGACAGTGGATCAAGGCGGTGGACGACACGACAGGAGACGCGTCTCCTATTATTCCCTTTCCGCGTGACAGCCGGGACGATCCCGCCCGGGAGCAACTGGCTGCGGCGCTTCGCGCCAATCGGGCAATGGCGCTCGGGCTCGAAGCGGTCGGCAAGGAAATGGTGGACTATGCCGAGGCGTCGTTCGAGACGGCTGCCGCTGCGGCCAAGGCAATGCTGAGCGTCCGGACCTTTGCGGATCTCGTTCGGGTGAGCGCCGATTTCGCCAAGGCCAATGTCGAGCATCTGGCGGCGGGGTCGGCGCGCTTGTCGGAAGTCGGCGTGAAGGTAACGGAGGAGGCGTTCGCGCCCGCCAACCGTCCGGACGCCGCAGCTGCTCCAAAGAGCAGGGCGCCCGTCGCGCGACTGCGCGCATCGGACGGGCGTTAACAGTAGGTGTGACAAGCCTGCCATGCCGGAGCGACCGGTTGCCGCTCCGCAGGAAATTCGGCGTGAGAGACGATGGAAAGGTCTTTCCCCACGAGACATGAACCCAATATCATGGGGAGAGTGGGATCAAGCAGATCGGATCCTGTTTGGCCGAAGATGAGCGACGTCGAGAAACGAAACGGTGGCGAGGGACCGGCCACCGGCGTCATTGTCAAGGCAAAGCCGAAGACAAAGAAGCCGTCGATGTACAAGGTCCTGATGCTGAACGACGACTATACGCCGATGGAGTTTGTCGTTCACATCCTCGAACGGTTCTTCAGCAAGAACCGGGAGGAAGCGACGCGCATCATGCTGCACGTCCATCGTCGCGGCGTCGGTGTTTGCGGCGTATATACCTACGAGGTCGCCGAGACCAAGGTGACCCAGGTCATGGACTTCGCGCGGCAACATCAGCACCCGCTGCAATGCACCTTGGAAAAAGACTGAGACCCAGAAGCCCCGTGAGAAACCAAAAGGAATAGGCGTGCATGCTTTCGCGCAACCTTGAAAAGACTCTCCACCGCGCCTTGGCCTATGCCAATGAGCGACGGCACGAATATGCGACGTTGGAGCATTTGCTGCTGGCTCTGACCGAGGATCAGGATGCGGTGGCGGTGCTGCGCGCCTGCACGGTGGATATCGAGAAGCTGCGCCGCGACCTCCTCGGCTATGTCGATAACGAACTTGTCAACTTGGTCTCGACCCATGTCGAGGACGCGAAGCCGACGGCGAGCTTCCAGCGCGTGCTGCAACGCGCCGCGATCCATGTGCAATCCTCGGGGCGCGAGGAAGTGACCGGCGCCAATGTGCTCGTCGCCATGTTCGCCGAGCGCGAGAGCCACGCCGTCTATTTCCTGCAAGAGCAGGACATGACGCGCTTCGATGCGGTGAATTACATCTCGCATGGCATCGCCAAGGCGCCGGGGCGCTCCGAGACGCGCCGTGTGCAAGGCGCGGATGAGGAGGAGCGGTCCAACGACAAGCAGCAGAAGCGCGGCCATGACGCGCTCGACGCCTATTGCGTCAACCTCAACAAGAAGGCCAAGAGCGGCAAGATCGACCCGCTGATCGGCCGCGAGGCCGAGGTCGACCGCACGATCCAGATCCTGTGCCGGCGCTCCAAGAACAATCCGCTCTATGTCGGCGATCCCGGCGTCGGCAAGACCGCGATCGCGGAAGGCTTGGCGCGCCGCATCGTGCAGCGCGAAGTGCCCGAGGTGCTGCTCAACGCCATCATCTATGCACTCGATATGGGCGCCCTCCTGGCCGGCACGCGCTATCGCGGCGATTTCGAAGAGCGGCTGAAGGCAGTGCTCTCCGAGCTCGAAGCCATGCCCGGCGCGGTGCTCTTCATCGATGAGATCCACACCGTCATCGGTGCCGGCGCCACCAGCGGCGGCGCGATGGACGCCTCGAACCTGTTGAAGCCGGCGCTCGCCAGCGGCGCGATCCGCTGCATCGGCTCGACGACCTACAAGGAGTATCGCAACTATTTCGAGAAGGATCGCGCGCTCGTCCGCCGCTTCCAGAAGATCGATGTGAACGAGCCGACGGTCGAGGATAGCGTCAAGATCCTGCGGGGGCTCAAACCCTACTACGAGCGTCATCAC
>Ga0209062_1001605_pt1 | contig 37826 bp, 40 predicted proteins | sample Coa_R2_2_FD_187158 | JGI IMG/M metagenome (GOLD analysis project Ga0209062, IMG submission 187158) | Surface soil microbial communities from Centralia Pennsylvania, which are recovering from an underground coalmine fire - Coalmine... | ecosystem: Environmental > Terrestrial > Soil > Unclassified...
CTCCGAGGAGTCTGCGCCACCATTGAAGCACCGAGTCGAGACGCACACCGCCAACGCTCAGGATAGCTCGCCCCCGGTTCCTTCGTGATGGCGTTCTCGCGGAGCGAGTATAAGGGGTCACCTCGACGGTGCTCACGATTGTAACACCGCTGCGTGTCAGCGCCCCGATCATCTGGTAGAGCGGCTCGCAGAAGCCGGGGCGACTCCGTACTTTTCTCCATATTGTAACCGCGGCACTGGCCGTCGAGTCGGGCGAAATGCACGAACCGGAGGAATGGCGCGGACTCATGGTTGGAGGCGATGGCGACCGCTTCGGGCCGGGTCACCCCGCGACCAATCTCGAACTCGCCCGGGACGCGGCCCATGCGCCTGGGAACAACTCGGTCAAGGGTGTGCACGTCCTTCCATGTGCTGAGTGATGACGCTGTTCAAGCCGGAGAAGCCGCCTCGTTAGCGCGGCAGGCAGCGTTCCACGCAGACGATCTCATCGTCCAGAAATGTAAGGTCATCCGCGTTGCCGCGCGGGAGAGCGTTTCAATCGTTCGTGCTCGAAATGCTCTTAGCCGAGGCGGCCCAAAGTGTTGCGGCCTTTGTATCGTTGGCGAACGACTCTTTCCGAATTTCGCTGACGCTCACTTCGCACATGGCGTCCGTGTTCGGATATGCACGGCGTATCGCGCGTGCTTCACCCGCAAGCGATTCGCCATCGCCCGCAACTCATTCCGGTCCATTCGTTGTCCCCGCGCATTGTCCCTGCACGTTGACCCCGCGTATTCTGTCACTCCGTACACGGGCGCCCGTGTTGCTGCCTACTACAAATTGAGACGCAGCCGAGAAGCGGATAATCTGCCGCAACTTGGCAGACCGACCGCGACGGTGGGTTAACTTTCCTTCGAGCACACCGAGCAGCGAACCGGATATGTTTGGCAAATGGCCTTCAGCAGTTCGGTGAGCGGGACACGATCTCCCTCGAACGGGGCGACGAGCAGATCGTCCCGGTTGATGAGGAACGACGCGACCATGCACGCGCCTTGGTAGTCGTGCTGCCCGGGGTCGTACACTTCGTCGTGGCAGGGGCACTTCTTCAGCAAACCGGTTCTGAGCGCGATGGCCAAAGCGGCTTCTCGCCGTTTCTGGTCACGCTCGGTGCGGCCGTTGCTATCGCTCATGGTTCTCTTCGGTTGAAACGGCGTCGAGACGTACCCTGCTCGAATGACCGGCGCGGAATGTCGGTAATCGGCGTGGTTCGGGGCGCCAACTCGGTTATCATAAACCCGCAACGGGCACTTGCCCGGCGCACCTCACCGAGTCCTCCATGCACTTCCTCGTCGTCGATGTCCGGTTCTGTACACCGATCTACGTGCTTCTTGAGAAGAACCCCACCGGGACAGACGGCTACCCGGGATTCGTGGTCCGGGAGGTGACGCTCGAACCCGGTGCGGTGGGAGCGTGCCGGAGGTGTGCCCTCGGCCGCGACCCAGACCACCTTGACCGGTTCCGAGAGTTCGCGTCCGATAGCGCGGTCGCTCGTGCCGGATTCATCCTCGCCGAGCCGCGGTACATTGGGCCGTCGTGGGAGGGCTACAGCCGCCAATTCCGCCCGGAGGGGGAGAAGGCGGTCAAGCGGGCGGTCCACCCCCGGGCGTCGGCCCAGACGGAGTAAGCTCGTTAATACGACCGAGTGATCGCGGGGGTCGAAGCCAGCACTCGCCTGTCGTCGTTGGCCGTGAGGAAAAAGCTGTGCGATGCATGCCGACACCGCGTTTGAACCCGTCTGGACGTTCACTCGGTGGTGGTTATCCCAGAGCTTGATCACCGCGACCCGGCACAGGTCCGCTGGCTTGCCGAGTTCTCGGAGCATGGATTGGATGATCGCAAGCGCGATGCGCTCAGCCCGCAGCTTTTTCCCCGCCGCTCCTTCATCCCTCTCGGCACGCGACGGCGTTGACATCGTTGGTCCTTTTTGGTTGGGCCCGAACTGGTGCGTTCATTCGAGGTAATCGAGCAGGTCGTATCGGGGGAGGGTCAGTACAAGCTCATTACCCCGCCCCTCGTTCGGTCGTGCGACCAGACTGCCGCCGCTCTGTTCGACCAGCATGCGGACGACGGCCAGCCCCACGCCCAGCCCGTCCTCGTGAATCGGGGCGCGGTAGAACAGGTCAAGCCCTCGCCGCTCCTCGCCCGGTGAGGTCCAGGTGCCGTTGCCCGCCAGCCAGAGTTCGTACCCACTTAAGGAAGCCCGGAGGCCGACCGAGACCCACGGGTTGGGGACGGCAGGATCCCGATGTCTGAGCGCGTGCGCAAGCAAGTTGTCAAGGATGTGTCGAAATCGGGCGGGGAACCACTCGACGTGGTCTGTCTCCAGTTCCAGCCGTAAATCGACCCCGCGGGCGCCGGTCAGGCGTTGCTGCCAGCGGAACACCTGGAGCGCCAGGGGTCTGACAGCGATCGCTACCACTTGGTCGTGCGCCGGATGGTAACCGGGGAGATCGTGCAGGTCTTTCACTGTCTCTAAAAGGGTCTGCGAGGTGACTTGAACTTCCGCGAGGGTGGGCAGCGGTGCGCCGGGTTGTGGCCCGGTACACAACCGGAGGATGCGGAGCAGGGTCGCGGTCGCTTCCCGCTCGACGAACGCGCCGTGGCGGCGGAGACGATCCACCTCCAGTTCCAGATCGGCGGCGTACGCGAGCAGTCGAGCGGTATCGGACCTGGTCGCTTGTCCAGGAATGGTGTCCGGCATTTGAATCTTCTCCGTGATAAGGGTGCCGCGCTCGCGAGTCACGACTCACAGTGGTCCGTTTCCGCGGCTTCCTCCAGTATCGCCACCAATTCGACCTCCAAACGCACCGACTGACCGCAACGAGGGTGGTTCAGATCGACCACGACACTGTCCCCAAAGACCTCGACGATCCTGACCCGGCGGCTACGCCCCCGGCTCAGCCGCATGTGCGACAACCGGCCGGGGACGACGTCGCCGTCCGCGAAACGGGCTCGGCTCACGCGCCGGACGCGGTCCGGGTCGCGCAATCCAAAAGCTGCTTCGGCAGGGACGTCAAGCGTTACGACTTGCCCCTCGGTCAGTCCAAAAAGGCCCTGGCCGAGTCCGGGGAGCAGCCTGTGCTCGGTCCCGACGGTCACTTTCAACGCCACCCCAGCGGTGCGAGACGACCGCGTCGTTCCATCTTGGAATCGCAGGACGTAATGCACGCGAACCCGGTCTCCCGTTTGACACCTGCGCATCGGACTATTCCTTTCGAAGAGTTGTGAGAGTCGTCCCAGCCCGGACAAAACCAGTGCGGTTACCTCAACCGGTAGCTACGGCATCTTCGGTCGTCACGCAGACTGGTGCGATCGTCACACGGTCGCCGTCAATTCGAACTTCCCAGTCCCGACCGCAGTGCGGGCAGCGGAACCACGCCCGCTGCATCGCGGTGACTTCCTCTGATACCCCGCCCTGAAGGAGCGACGGAACAAGGTTTCCCTTCCACCCGCACTCCGCGTGCGGGCATGCAACCGGATAACTGCTCAGCACGTGTCGTCCTCCCGAGGTGAAAACCGGCCGGGCGATTCGATGGTTCGGTGTGGGCGCAGTCCGGTGGAGACACAGCACTTTGCGGCAGAGTTCGGTTCGAGGCCAAGCGGTGCCAATCTCGGGCCTCGCTCTAACGGGCGTGTCATCTGCCGGTCGTTCCCCTCGAAGAAGTCTCGCTGCCGCCACTGTTCGGGTCGCCACTTCCATCCGGAACGTCCTCGGGGCCGTCGGCCAAGGGTGAGCGGACGCCCGCTCGCGTCAGTATGGGCGTTCTTTCCGGGCCGGTTTGCCGAGGGCGGCCTTGCGGATCGCGTTCTGGCGGCGGGCCTCCTTGCGGCGGCGGGCCTCGCACGGCTTCTCGTAGTATTCGTGGGCGCGAAGTTCGCCCTTCATCCCGCTCCGCTCGATCAATTTCTTGAACCGCCTCAGTGCGGCCCCGATGTGCTCTCGGTCGTGGACGCGCATCCGCAGACCCATTCGAACTCCTTGTCAGTCAGTAGGGCGAGGTAGTGAGAGGTTGCTATGAGCCAGAGAATCGGTCAGGCTCTCACGACCGAACCCACGGGTTCGGCGGGTGGGTCGTATGGCTCTTTGACGAGTGCGAGGTAGTACGTGCCGGGTTGCGCTCCGCACTTCGGCAAGTTTGACCTCGGCCCCAGCCCGGTCCTTGTACTCGAACACCGCGACCCACTTGGCCCCGTTGTCGCACACCGCCCAGCGCGCAACCATCCTCGTAGGTTCCTTCACCGCCTTCTTCCGTGTGCGCGGCTTGGCGGGGGTCTTCGCCACCTTCGGCTTCGTTCGCTTCTTCGGCTTTGGGGCTTCTTCTGAACTGTCTTCACTCTCGTCCGCTTCTTCCTCCGGTTCGGCGCGTTCGGCCGCGTCGTTCTGGTCGCGCAGTGCATGACGGCTGAGGGCAGCGCCGTGCATAACTTGGTAGGCTGAAAAAGCGCCGGAAAACGAGCATTCCCGAGGTCTGCTGGTTCCACACCAAGAAACGGCACGCACATTATTCCCGGGATACGACGTCACAAGCAGCATCTACAAAGGACTTCCGTCGAGTTAAGTTGTGCACAGCACTGGGCTGAGGGTGCGTGGGGCACGCGATCTCCTGATGTGAATGGCGCGGAATGTCACCGGTTGAGACCCGGTGGGCAGACATCGGCGCTCGCGGGGTTTAGAACACCCGCTCCGCACGCGTGATGTCGGCCACTCCCAGAAGTTGATGTTGGTGGAGGTGGAAGGCATCAGGAATGTAGAGCACTGTAGTCATCATACGGCCGCGGGGACCGGAACCCAAGACGAATCCGCGATTCGGACGTACGCCGACGGACAGGAACCGAACTGAGTCGCAGCGATTCGTCTCGGAAACAGCCCGTCGGATAAACGCAGCCGTGCGAGTACACTTTCAAAGATACTTTGCAATTGGCTGGGCACGGGCTGCGGTGGTCATGTATCGTGTGTGGATTGGGCGAACTCGCTCAACCACAACGACGAACGCAGCGCAGCGTCCTCCTCGGCACCGCTCACTTGCCCACTCCACGAGCAGCCCCCTGATTGTCCAACCGATGTTACCACCCGGCACGGGGCCATCTGCCTCCGTCCCGAGATGCGGCACGACCGAACCTACCGGCCGTGGAGCAAACGTGTTCGCGCGCCCGCCCACCGGCGGTCGCCGGTCGGGTACCGGTTCTTCACGCGGCCGTGCCGGATCCGCGATTCGTCGGGGCTGTACTCGCGCACGCCTCAATGCAGGTCAGTCCGGTCTGCTCCCGCGCCGCCTCTTGTAGTGGGATTGCCGGACACGGTAACGGTTTCCCTGACGCGCAACACGAGGTAATCTTCAGTGGCACTTCGCGCACTCTCCCGATCAACTTCGATCGACCTTCCATCGATAATGAAAAGTGGCTCCCTTGGGGTGGCCGGTCCGATCCTGGAAACCGTCGCGAGCGACGGAGAAATGATTCATGCTGCTCCGAACAGACCTCGCGCACGCACACCCGCCGACACCGGTCATCGTAGCGGCTTCGGAGCAGCGTCCCAAGTTTCCGAAGGACGAGGCTGGATTTTTGTCTGAACTGCGGCGGCGGACGGACGACTACTTCGCGAAAACGGGCAAGAGCGAGCGCGACTGCTGGCAGATGTACCTCAAGACGGCCGTCATCCTCGCGTGGCTGGCGAGTTCCTACGCGCTCCTGGTGTTCGCTGCCCCGACGGTGTGGCTGGCCGCGCCGCTGTCGATTTCGCTGGCGCTAGCGATCTCCGCAGTCGGGTTCAGCGTCCAGCACGACGGCAGCCACCACGCGTACTCACGATATGACTGGGTGAACCGGCTGGCCGCGCTGTCCCTCGACCTGATCGGGGCCAGTTCGTACCTGTGGCGGTGGAAGCACGTCGTGTTCCACCACACCTACCCCAACGTGGCCGGTCAAGACGCCGACATCGACGTCGGGGTAGTCGCACGGCTGGCCCCGCAGCAGCGGCGCCGGTGGGCCCACCGGTGGCAGCACGTGTACCTGTGGTTCCTCTACGCCCTGACCGCATCCGTCTGGCACCTGTTCGGCGACTTCAAGGACGTGATTGCCGGGTCGATCCGCAACCACAAGATCCCGCGCCCGAAGGGGTGGGAACTCGTCACGTTCATCGTGGGCAAGTTCGTGTCGATCAGCCTGCTGCTGGGGATACCCATGCTCGTCCACTCCTGGTGGGTGGTGCTGATCTTCTACGTCGCCGTGACGGCGGTACTTGGTGTCGTGCTGACGGTGGTGTTCCAGTTGGCCCATTGTGTCGAGGAAGCCGAGTTCCCGCAACCGACTGCCGGCGGACGGATGGAAGATGCGTGGGCAATCCACCAGGTGCAGACGACTGTAGACTTCTCGCGCAAGAACCGGGTACTCTGTTGGCTCCTGGGCGGCTTGAACTTCCAGGTGGTTCATCACCTGTTCCCGAACGTCTGTCACGTCCACTACCCGGCGCTGTCGCGGGTCGTCGATGAGACTTGCCACGAGTTCGGAGTGCGGTACTCGGCGCACCGGTCGTTCCTGGCCGGGGTCGCTTCGCACTTCCGCTGGCTGCGCCGACTCGGCCGCCCCGAACCAGAGATCGCCTGACATCGCGGGCTCGTCTCGGGAGATCTTCCCCGCGCCCTTATTTCCCCGACACTCGATCCGTGGCAATTTCCGACGCGATCCGATCCGCTGTCGGGCGGTCCCGACGTTTGAGTGATACTGAGTCGTGCGGTCCCGACCCGCCGCGTTGAAACGAATCGACCAGGGAGAATGGACCGTGATGCTACAGATGTACGGAGTGGGGCTGGTGTTTCTCGTGATCGCCGTCGTCGCCGCCCTGTTCGGATTCGGGGTCCTCTCGGACGACAACCCGCTCGTGGCGAAGGTGGGTGCCGTCTTCTTCCTCTTCGCGGCCGTCGCGGCGTTCGGCTGGGCGTGGATGAACCGTTCGCGGACGGTCGTAAGACCTGCGCGGAGGTTTTCGGCCCGCCCGGACGACGAACAAATAACGGCTGAGAAACGAGCGGCCGAGTGAGTCCCGCGGGCCGGAGCGTACAATAGCTTGGTCGGACCGCCCCTCGACCGAGATTCGCGTCCAAAAATATTAAGGTGGAACCGACACGGCGAGGAGAAGGTGCTGATGGTCACGCCCGAGCAATTGGGGGGAGGTGTGGCGGAGTGGATTTCGGTCGCCTTGGCGGATATCGGTGTCGCAACCGTCGTGACCGATTGCCGTGGCAGCATCTTGTTCATGTCCCCTGTGGCCGAAGCCCTCACCGGTTGGCCCCAGAACGAGGCTATCGGTCAATCGCTCGCGACCGTGTACCGGCTCAAAGGCGAGACGATCTCTCCTGCAGAGGAAAACCCGGTAACGCGGGTACTCGCGACCGGTGTGGTGGTCGAGTTGACCGACCAAGTCGTGCTGATCGCTCGGGACGGGCGTGAGTTGCGGCTCGAGCAGGGTGCCGCTCCGATTCGGGACGCCGGAACTATCGTCGCCGCCGTACTGATCTTCTGCGAGGTCAGCCCGCGCCAGCGAGCTACACTTGAGGCGATGGCCTTGTCCGAAGTTCGATACCGTCGGCTCTTCGAAACGGCTCAGGACGGCATCCTGCTGGTTGATTCCAAGACCCGGCGCGTGTTCGACGCCAACCCGTTCCTCACCGACCTGCTCGGCTACACCCGGGACGAGTTGGTGGGGAAGGAGCTGTGGGAAATCGGGCTGTTCCGCGACATTGAGGCGAGTAAAGCGGCGTTCCGGACGCTTCAGGAGAATGGGTACATCCGGTACGAGGACCTGCCGCTGCGGACACGCGATGGCCGGGGCATCGAAGTCGAGTTCGTCAGCAACGTTTACGACGTGGGCGACGCCCACGTGATCCAGTGTAACGTCCGCGACGTCACCGACCGGAAGAAGGCTGAGGAAACTGTCCGGTCAGCGCACGCCCAGTTGGAGGAGCGGGTGAACGAGAGGACGGCTGAACTGGCGCGGTCGAATGCGGCGCTCACGGCCGAGATCGCTCGCCGCGAGCAGGCGGAAGCCGGGCGGCGTGACCTCCAGCGGCGGCTGACGACCGCGCAGGAGGACGAGCGCCGGCGCATTGCGCGAGAGCTCCACGACCAGTTGGGCCAGCACCTAAGCGGGCTCGGGCTCGGACTGAAGGTCGTCAAGGATGCCACCCCGAACCCGTCACCGGCCTGGGACCGACTCCACGAACTACAGACCCTGACGGATCAGATCGGCCGAGAACTTCACCAACTCGCCCTGGAACTCCGTCCGACCGCGCTGGACGATTTCGGCCTCGAGGCGGCCCTTGCGAACTATACCGAGGAGTGGGGGGCGCGGGCGGGGGTCGAGGTGGATTTCCACGCCGCCGGGTTGGATGACCGGCGCCTTCCTCCGGCGACGGAGACGGCCCTGTATCGGGTGATTCTGGAGGCCCTGACCAACGTCCGCAAGCACGCCCGTGCCACGCGGGTGAGTGTGGTTCTTCAGGCGGCACTGCGTCAGGTCGTCGCGATCGTCGAGGACAACGGATGCGGGTTCGACCCCGAACCGGCCTTGGCCGGTTCGCCCGCCGAACACCGGTTGGGTATCCTCGGGATGCGCGAGCGGGTGGCGCTGCTCGGCGGCGAACTGACAATTGACTCCGAACCCGGGCGCGGCGCAACCGTGATCGCGCACGTGCCGCTTGCCCCCACCACCGAGGAGGCCCGCGATGGCTGAGGTACGCGTCTTCCTGGCGGACGACCACGCGATCGTCCGCGGCGGGCTGAAGGCCCTGATTGACGCCCAGCCGGGAATGGTAGTGATCGGCGAGGCGGCCGACGGTCTTGAGACATGCGCCCAGGTCGCTAGGCTCCAGCCGGACGTGGTCGTCATGGACGTATCCATGCCTGGTCTGACCGGCTCACTTGCGACCGAGCGGCTCCGGAGAGAGTGCCCCACGGTCAAGGTGCTGGCTCTGACCGTCCACGAGGACAAGGGGTACATCCGCCAGCTCTTGACTGCGGGGGCATCTGGGTACGCACTCAAGCGCGCTGCGCCTGAGGAACTGATCCGCGCCATCCAGGTCGTCGCCGCGGGCGGGGTGTACCTGGACCCGACGGTGGCCGTGAAGGTGGTCGGCGGGTTCGTCAAACCGCCCCCCAAGGGCGCCGCGAAGACCGGGGAGCTGAGCGAGCGGGAGGCGGCGGTAGCCAGGCTGACTGCCGCTGGTCATGGCAACAAGGAGATCGCCTCCCAACTCGACCTGAGCGTCAAGACGGTGGAGACGTACCGGGCGCGGTCCCTGGAGAAACTGGGTCTCAAGAGCCGCTCCGAACTCGTCCGCTATGCCTTCCAACAGGGGTGGTTTCAGGACGGTTGACGGCACCGGTTGACTGCGACTGCTGATTGCTCCCTGGCCGCATCGTGTCGCCTGCCAACGCATCGTTCATCTACGAGGTTAGCCCATGCGCAAGAGTTTCATTACGCCGGGTGGTCAGGACGCCCCAACCCCCGCGGACAAGTGGCTGGACTTGGACAAGCTGGCCCGGGTGGAGGTCACCTCGGAGGATCCCCGGTACCCGATCGAGGGGGCTCTCGTGCCCGGCCAGCGTCCGGGCTGGCACGCGGGCACCCCCGGATTGCAAATCGTCCGGCTGCTATTCGACGAGCCGCAGCAGATCCGGCGCGTGTGGCTACACTTCGCCGAGCGGGCGGTGGCCCGCACCCAGGAGTTCGTGCTTCGCTGGGGGACGGCCGACGGCCAGCCAACCCGCGAGGTGGTGCGCCAACAGTGGGTCTTCCACCCGAAGGGCTCCACGCACGAAACCGAGGATTACCGTGTAGACCTGAGTGGAGTCACGATCCTGGAACTGGCGATCAGCCCGGACATTTCGGGCGGCGACGCCGAGGCGTACCGGGCTTCGCTTGCCGAACTACGCATCGCGTAGCCGCGTACCCCCCTACATCGCGTCCGGCAATTCCCGGGGCGCGAGGCATTTCCCGACAGCGCGTTTGCGACCATTGCCGACAGTTCTTGCCGGCATACACCGGCTGACCAAGTGCGATATCCTGCGACAATCCGGGTTCACGGCGACACGGAGCGGCTGAGGGCCGTGCTCGTGTCGGTGACCCGAGGCGCTGCCGTCGACCGGGTCGGGAGCCCGGGATCTGCCAGGGCCAAGTCAGCGGCGGTCCGCTCCGGCCGGTCTCGCGGTCGCGTGCCAGTACTCGCCACCGTTCCGGCCTGTTGATTGGTCCCGCGAGATTCCAGAGGGAATGAGATGGATCGCTGGGGGCTTTGCTCGGGTTGCGCGTTGGCGGTACTCGCAGTTGGGTCCGTCGTCGCCGCGATGCGATGGACGGACAGCCCTGCGGGCTGGATCGGGTGGGTCGCGTTTGCTGTGTTCGGCTGGGGCGCCGTCATGTCCTTCTACGCCTTCGACCGCCCGGCGCCCTCACAGGCACCGCGAGTTCGATGACCGCGCTCGAACGGGCCGAACACAATTCCGCACAAGAAGGGTGGGCAGAGGAATGACGGAGCAAGGAACGATGGCGCCTGACGGCCCGGCGGCCTCACACGCAACCGACGTGGTCGAACTGCGCCTGTTGTTGCCCTCAAATCAGGTCTCGGCACTGGAGGCAGCGGCCGTTCGGCTGGAACTGTCCGTCGCCGCACTGGTCCGCTTGGCCATCAACAGTTTCTTGCAGTCACCCGCGGCCGTCGAGTTTGTTGGGGAGGTACCCGGCAGCCCGACCGCTCCGCTCCCCCTTCCCGAGGGAATCCGATGATCCGACCCGACGACGGAACAGGTGAGGGATCGCGCGGAAGCAGTCGGCCATTCCGGCAGCGGGGCCTCCTCGTCATCGACGACAACGAGGCCGTCCGCGCCTTCCTGGGCGCTGGTCTGGGGGCGTCCGGGTTCACCGTCTGGCTGGCCGCTGGCGGACACGAGGGCGTGGCCACCTACCAGGAACACGCCTCCGCCATCGACCTCCTCCTGCTCGACGTCCGGATGCCGGGCTGGGACGGGCCCTTGACCACAATCCACAGCCTCGCGCCGCACGTCCCCTGCTGTTTCATGAGCGGAGATACCGGGCGTTATACCGAAGCGGAACTCCTCGGCCTCGGGGCCGTAGCCGTGCTTCCGAAGCCGTTCCAACTCGGCGAACTGATCGCGCAGCTCGGGCGTCTGATGCCAGACGAGCAGCGCGTGGAGTCACAAGAGTAAGGAGACCTGGCACGACGGTGACGGGTAGACCAGACCACAGGAGAGACATAACAGGTCTGGGCACGCCTCCCTTCACTGCACTCAGACGAACACAAGGAGAAGCCCATGAGCGACGCGACACAACTTATCCCACCCAAAGTAGAACGGGGCGGCAATCTTACCATCCTCACGTTCACCGCTCACGCGATCCGCGACGTAGAGAGTGTCATCGCTCGCGAATTGGAAGCTCTGGCTGTCGGTAGGAGGAACGAACACCTGTTGCTCGACTTCACACACGTCAAGTCACTCAACAGTATGGAACTGAGTACACTCATCAAACTGCATAAGCGGGTCGACGCAGCAGGCGGACGGCTTACCTTGTTCAACTTGAGCGATGATGTCTTTAGGTTGTTCACAATCACCCGTCTGGACACTTTCTTGGAGATCTGTCGGCAAGATGCGCCCGCACAACCCGACCTCACCCTCGGCGCGGGCGAAACGCGCGACGCTCCCTTGACGTGAAACCGCGTTCGCCTGCTTCGGTGCGGATGAAGGGAGCTTTCGCGGAGGTGCCAGGGTAATCACAATCGGCGTTGAGAGGAAATTGATTTATATTTTTGCAATTGTGATATTAAATCAGCGTCGATGTATATCATGTAGTGCCCGCCAAGTAGGAATCATCGTCACGGTAGAAGCGGACGGAACCCATTTCGGAGCGAACCCATGCGGCAGAACATACTGGCAACTGGTCTGGTTGCGTGTGTACTGGCGACGGTCTGGCCAGCTCCCGCGTTCGCGACCCAACTGACTCCGAAGCAGGCGACAACGCAGTCCACGGATCGGTCAGACGCGGATAGGTCGACGGAGGAGGAAACCTGGTTCTGGGGTGTGGTATCCGACACTTTTACGATCCCCCTCGGGCCGACCTTGCTCGACCCCTGGCCGCACGGCCCCTGTCGAGCCCCGGATGTCGATGACGGTAACTGAGCAGTTTGGTAAATGAGAACCTGGCAGGCCCCGTTCTCATTTGATCAAGCGGGTGGCAGCTATCTGGTTATCGCGCGGAGCTGGAGAGAAACAAGAACCGCGGCTCCCTGCGTTTCACTCCCGAGAGCGGATTATGGAACGTGCAGACGCGTTGGAACAGGTCACGGCGGAACTGACGCACATCCCGTGGTGGCCGGGTGAGTACCAGGGCATGTTACGAGCGATCTACCGCATGTTCCGCGCGAACGACCTCGGGAAAAAGGGCGTGCGAAGCGCGGGCGAAGTCCTGCACCGTTGCATCGCGACCATCTGGTGGGACGTACCTGGCGCGCGGGTCAACTACGACCGGGAGTTCTTCGATGGTTGATTGGCGGGAACTCGTGAAGCGTGCGACGCGGAAGTGGCCGTGGTTAGCTTCTCTTGTCGGGCCGTACACGTGTGGGTCGTGCGGCAAGCCGTTGCGGCGTCTCGTCACGGCGGACCTGACACCGGAGGCGGTTCGGACGCATCGACTCGCGGGGACACTGGGCGGCCTGCTGGCCTCGGCGTACGTGTGCCGCGATTGCATGAAACCCGGGGAATGGGTTCTGATCGAGTGATGCGGTGCCCTGGTTGGTAGATACCGCATCACTTTCCCACGACACGATTGCACGAATGTCGCCCAACACCAGAGACGAACATGACGAAGCTGCCAATAGATTCCCCGACTGACGAACCACAGCCGAGCGAGACGCAGGACCGTCCCCGCGTCCCCGCCACAATCCAGAGTCGTGTGCTCGCTGCTCTGGGCCGCCCGCCGGGGTTGTACCGGGTCGGCGTCGTCCCGCTGTGGCTGAACCACTACCGGGTGAACGTATTGGTCGGTGATGGCCCTACGGCCGTTCAGATCGCCCACAGTTACTTCGTGGTCACCGACGAAGCCGGGAGCATATTAACGGCCACTCCGCCACTTACTCGACTGTACCCGTAACCACGGAACTAGCTCCGCCCGAGCCGCTCCTCGCTCTCGTTCCAGCTCCCACGGAGACCCCGATTTGATTACGGTCACACGCCGGTCCGAGATCCGCAAGATCGCTTTCGTCGGCGATTACTTGCCCCGGAAATGCGGCATCGCCACCTTCACCCACGACATGCACGCTTCGGTGGCTGCTCGTTACCCCGACGCCGAGTGCTTCGTCATCCCGGTCAACGACCGCCCTGAGGGATACGACTACCCGCCGGAGGTCCGGTTTGAGATCGCAGAACAGAATCTGGAGAGCTACCTCCGAGCGGCCGACTTCCTGAACTTCGCGAACACCGATGTCGTCTGCCTCCAACACGAGTACGGGATCTACGGCGGCACGGCGGGCAGCCACGTCCTCGGACTGCTCCGCGACCTACGCATGCCCGTTGTCACGACTCTCCACACCGTCTTGCGCACGCCGAACGACGATCAGAAGCGGGTACTCATCGAACTCGCCGGTCTATCCGCGCGCGTGGTCGTGATGACCGAACGCGCGCGTGCGTTCCTGCGTGAGATCTACAACGTTCCAGAAGCCAAGATCGACCTGATCGCGCACGGCATCCCGGATACGCCGTTCGTCGATCCGAATCCGTACAAGGAGCAGTTCGGAGTCGAGGGACGACTGGTGGCACTCACGTTCGGGCTGCTCTCGCCGAACAAGGGCATCGAGTACGTGCTCCGGGCGGTGCCGGAGATCATCAAATCGTCCCCCAACTTTGTCTACATCGTGCTTGGGGCGACGCACCCGGCGCTGGTCCGCGAGCAGGGCGAGCGGTACCGGCTAAGTCTGGAGCGGCTGGCGCGGGATCTGGGGATCGGCAAGCACGTGATCTTCTACAACCGGTTCGTCGAGTTGAAGGAACTGACCGAGTTCATCCGGGCAGCGGACGTGTACGTCACCCCGTACCTGAATGCGGCGCAGATCACCTCGGGCACGCTGGCCTATGCATTCGGGTGCGGCAAGGCGGTCGTCTCGACGCCGTACTGGCACGCCGAAGAACTGCTGGCCGACGGTCGCGGGGTACTCGTGCCCTTCGCCGATCCGAAGGCACTCGCGCGCGAGATCCGCGGGTTGCTCGGCGACGAACCGCGGCGCGCCGCGATGTGCGAGGAAGCATACCGCCTCGGCCGCGAGATGATCTGGGCGCAATCGGCGCGGCGCTACGTGGAGTGCTTTCAGCAAACGCGTCTGGGTCGCCAGGATCAGCCGTGTAAGCCGCTCGCGGTGCGCACACTCGCCGAACAGCAGGCCGATCTGCCCGACTGGCGGCTCGACCACCTCTTGCGTATGTCCGACGCGACCGGGATGCTCCAGCACGCGACCCACACCATTCCCAACTACGACGAAGGATACTGCACCGACGACAACGCCCGCGCGTTGTTGCTCACGGTGCTGCTGGAGGAACTTGGGCAGAGCGGACCAGAAGTCGAACGGCTCGCGACACGATACGCCGCGTTCCTTCAGGCGGCTTTCAACCCCAAGACAAAACGGGTTCGCAACTTCCTGGGGTTCGACCGCCGCTGGCTGGAGGAGGTCGGGTCGGCCGACTCTCACGGGCGCGCGCTGTGGGCGCTGGGCACCTGTGTGGGGCGGTCACGGCGCCCCGACCTGCCGGAGTGGGCGGCCGCGCACTTCGAGCGTGCCCTCCCGTCCGTTCTGGAGACGACCTCGCCGCGCGCCTGGGCGTTCACTTTGCTCGGCATCCGGGAATATCTCCGCCGGCTCAGCGGGGATCGGCTCGCTGCACAGATCCGTGACACGCTGACCGCCCGACTGCTCGACATCTACGATCGAACGACGACACCCGGCTGGCCGTGGTTTGAAGAGATCCTCAGTTACGACGTCGCCCGTCTCCCACAGGCGCTGATCGCCAGCGGCCAGGAAAGCGGCAACGCTCGCGCTCTGGAGGTGGGCTTGCAGGCCCTGGGCTGGCTAGTGAAAGTTCAGACCGCCCCGCAGGAGCATTTCCGCGCGATCGGCTCCAACGGCTTTTACCGCAAGGGAGGTTCTCCGGCGCGGTTCGACCAGCAGCCGATCGAGGCTTGTGCGACGGTCTCGGCCTGCTTGGAGGCGTACCGCATCACCACGGCCGCGAACTGGCTGAACGAGGCCCGCTCCGCGTTCGAATGGTTTCTCGGGCGCAACGACCTGGGTCAGGAACTGTACGACCCACGAACCGGCGGGTGCAGCGACGGGCTTCAGGAGGATCGGATCAACCGGAACCAAGGTGCCGAATCGACTCTCGCATTTCTTCTGTCCCTCGCCGAGATGAATCTGCTGGAAAGCTCACTGGCGGCATTCCGGCAGGCGCGGTAGTGTCCACGACCCCACGGACGGGCTCCCTTCCACTCAACGAGGTCGGTAGATCCCACCACATGGACGTCAATCGCACCGGGATCACGCTCCGGCCGAACAACTCACGCGTCATCATCCGCCCGTTCGACGTGGCGAACGATCACCGCATCGAGAAGATCATCGCCCGCGTCTCGGCCCTCTCGGAAGGAGAAGTCGAGGGGTTGCTGGAAAAGGTGATGAGCGAGTTCCGCGGGCGCCACCAGCGGATCCGCGAGTTCTTCCTGCACCGGTTCGAGCAGGTCCGTCGGCACCTGATCACTGACCAGATGCTGAGCGAAAACCGCCGGCTCCTGATCGGCTCGTACTTCACCTCGGAGTACGCGCTGGAGTCAGCGGCCCTGTTCAACCCGTCGATGGTCTGGCATCCCGACCAGTCCGGACTTCCGGAGGGAACCCGTCGGTTCGTCCTCAGCTTGCGGGCGACCGGCGAGGGGCATGTCTCGTCAATTACGTTCCGATCTGGGGTGATCGACGCCGCGAATCGTATCCAGATCGACGAGCCGACCCGGTTTGTCGTGGCCCCAAACCTGGTGCCGAACGCCCTCTACGAAAAGCTGCTGTTCTACCGCAAGTTGACCGAACTGGAGATCAACGGCGTCTTCACTGAGCTGGTCATGGCCGCGCTGGGCGAGACGTTCACGCTCGACGATCTGAGCCGCGCGGTGCGGAACGTGTTGCGGCACAACCGGGGGCGTCAGCACGAGTTCGAGCCGCTGGCGCACACGATGCTCGTACTCGCGAAGGCTAACTACGAGATCCGTTTCGATCCCGCGCTCAACGTATCGGAGCGGGTGATCTTCCCGTCGTCACCGACCGAAACCAACGGTATCGAGGACGCCCGGTTCGTTCGGTTCACGCATCCCGACGGCCGCATTTGCTACTATGCCACCTACACCGCGTACGACGGCCGCGTCACGTTCCCTCAGATGCTCGAAACCGAAGACTTTCTCCACTTCCGGGTAAGCACGCTCAACGGCCCAGAGGTGAAGAACAAGGGCTTCGCCATGTTCCCGCGTCTGGTGAACGGGCAGTACGCGATGCTGTCGCGCCAGGACAACGAGAACATTTACCTGATGTACTCCGACATGCCACACTTCTGGTACACGAAAGAGTTGATCGCGAAGCCGACGTACTCGTGGGAGTTCGTGCAGTTGGGCAATTGCGGTTCGCCGATCGAGACGGAGGCTGGGTGGCTGGTGCTGACGCACGGGGTCGGGCCAATGCGCAAATACGCGATGGGTGCCTTCTTGCTTGACCGCACTGACCCGGCCCGCGTGATCGGGCGGCTGTCGGCACCGCTGTTGGAACCGAACGCGAGCGAGCGCGAGGGATACGTCCCGAACGTCGTGTACAGTTGCGGGGCCGCGCTCCACAATCGCGAGTTGATCATCCCCTACGCGATGTCGGACTACGCGAGCACGTTTGCCACCGTCCCACTCGACGACGTGCTCGACGCGATGGCGCGAGTGTGAAACTGTTAGGGCACGGCGTTCATCGCTTCCATCACGTCCCGCAGCGAGAACTCGGCGACCGCGGTGACGGCGTCGGCGGCGCCGTAGTAGATGAGCACGTTCTCGCCGTCGGGTACGATCCCGGTCGGGAAAACGACGTTCGGCACGAAACCCGTTCGCTCGAAATCCGCTTCAGGTTGCATGAACGGCTCTGTGGTCCACTTCAGTACGCGGGTCGGGTCGTTCGTGTCGAGCAACAGCGTACCCCCGTAGTAGGTGCCGACCTCGCCCAGCCGCGTCGAGTGGCGGTTGCCGTGGTAGATCGCCAACCACCCTTCGGGCGCGCGAACCGGCGGCGCGCCGGCACCCACTCGGCCGGACTGCCACTCACCACCCGAGAGCGTTAGCGGAGTGTGTGCGCCCCAATGGAGCAAGTCCGGCGACCGCGCCACCCACATCTCCGGTCGCGTGAACGGTGTTCCACACACGGGTCGGTGCAGCGCCGCGAAGGTACCGCCGACCTTTTCCGGGAACAGCGCCACGTCCTTGTTCTCGGGACAGAAGATGATCCCGTGCCGCGTGAATGTGCGAAAGTCAAGCGTGCTCGCAAGTGCGGTCGCCGGGCCATGTCGCGATACCGCGACGTAGGTAAAGTAGTACCGTCCATTTATCTCTGTGATTCGCGGATCCTCGACCCCGAACTCCTCAAGCTCACCCTCCGGGCGGAACGTAACGCCCGTGATTTCTCGCACGCCCCGCCCGTTACCGCAACAGATCACGCGCAGGTGCGAGATGAAGGTGAGCCGCACCAGTCCGTCGGCCTTCCGCCGGACCACGCGCGGGTCGATCGCGTCCAGCTCCGCGTTTGGGATCCACTCGATCGTCAGCACGCCGGTGATGTCAGATCGCGGCAGTCCCGTGAATCCGGGGCGTCGCTCGCGGGGCCGTTCGGCCACCCGGACGAGGAGAACAACCTCATCACCTACCCGCACCGCACCGGGATTGAAAACGCCAACAACTTCGAAGTCGGCGTGCGAAGGTGCCACGTCCCCGGGACTGAGTAGGAGTTGGGTAGAGAGCCGGGGGACCGTCATCGGTTGCCGATCATCGCTGAGAGGAACCGGGCGGGAATGTTCGGTCGAGAGGTGACGCAAACGCCCACCCCGGTAGGGTTCGCCGGGGTGGGATCGATTTGTGTGGACCGGAGTTAGTAACGGCGACCACCGCCCCCTCCGCCTCCACCATATCCGCCACCACCGCTGCGACCGCCCCCTCCGCCGTACCCGCCGCGCCCGCCCCCGCCCTCGCGAGGCTTGGCCTCGTTGACGGTCAGGGTGCGGCCATCGAGTTGGTGACCGTTGAGGGCCGCGATCGCTTGGTCTGCGCCGTCACTCATCTCGACGAACGCGAACCCGCGCGGTCGGCCGGTCTCCCGGTCCATGATGAGCTGCACCTTGGTCACGGTGCCGTACTGGGAGAACACCTCCCGGAGTTGGTCCTCGGTTGTCGAGAACGCCATGTTGCCCACATACAGATTCTTCGCCATCACGGGCCTCGGAGTGGGGTTGGGGAAGGCGGCCGACCGATTTCGGTCGCGTGCGCTCGCCCCGAACCTACCTCTAGGATAACAGGCGGCCGGCGCATCCACTCCGACATTCGGCGAAAACCGTCTCTGCCGGTTGTTCGGTTTCGTCGCGCGCCCTGCGCGTCGTCGCCGTACCAGCGCTGTCGCCTGCTCGGAGGTGAGAGCCTCAGCGGCCCGTTCGTTCAACTGGGGCATGGCGACCTTTCGCGTGGGTACTCGGGAACACTCGCGGACGTCATCGACCCCCGCGGAACCCACGGCTGCACGGCGAAGTGGGGACAAAATGAGGAACCGACGAGGGACATTGGTGGTCGGAAATGACCAGACCCGCGGACGAGAGTGGGCACTAGTAGCGGCGGATACTGCCGCGCCCGCCACCCTCCCGCGCCTTGGCTTCGTTCACCGTCAGGTTGCGCCCCTGAAACTGCTTCAGGTGAAGCTCTTGGATCGCCTCGTCGGCCCCGTTGGACATCTCGACGAATGCGAACCCGCGGCTGCGGCCGGTGTCCCGGTCCTTTACCACCTGCGCGCTCATCACCGTACCGTACTGTCCGAAGAGACCCGTCAGGTCGTCGGACGTGGTGTCCAAGGACAGGTTCCCGACGTAGAGTTTCTTGCTCACGAGTCACCCTTTGCGGCCGAGCTTCGGCCGCGTGCGAAGGACCGGCACCCCGCAGCGATGAGCGGTGGGGCGGACGTGCGAACACGACACGGGACGCGGCCCGCGTCGGGCGGCAACATCAGTCGGACGATCTCGGGGCGGCTCGGGGAACAGGACGCGGAAGAGCGGCGCCAAAGACGGGCCAGAGGGATGATGCGATTGCGTTCGTCGTCGCGGCCGGGATAATGACCCCGACCCATGCACACTATACGCCGCCGGGCACCCGCCTCCGAATGAATTGCGAAGTTTATTCGGAAGTCATACGTCCGCTGCGATTCGGCTTTCTCGCACTGAGTATGGATTCGTGTTGGGTTCGCTCGCCTTGCCCCATATGATGACCGGAGTGCTCTTCATTCTTGGTGCCTCCCACCTCCACCAACACACTCTTGGTCGTGGCCGACATCACGCGTGTGGAGCGGGCGTCTTGTACCCCGCGAACACCGACCGTTCGCCCACCGGAACGTCCTCGCCACATTCCCGACCGGGAGAAATCCGCTGGCCACTCGTACCCTCAACCGCCGCACCCTGCGAGCCCCGAATGACGTCACCGAGCCACTCAACACCGATACGGACGATGAGGTCTCGGACGACGGCGAAGATATTCCTGCCCCGAAGCCAAAGAAAACTCGCATACGGAAGGAACCTGCGGGAGACATGAAACCCGCAAAGGCGCGTGTGCGGAAGAAATCCGTGAAGGTTCCGCCAGTGATGTTTGCGCGATGGGCCGTGTTCGATAACGGCGCGAAGCGTGTCGCAGTGTTCGAGTACTGCGACCGCGCGGGCGCCGACGCCAAACTCGCCGAAGTCCGGGCAAAGAAACCTGGCACGTATTATCTGGCGCTGGTGAAAGACCCGCCCGCCACACCAGTGGCGTCGGTCTAAACCGGCGGTCTCGTCAACCACCACTACTACACATGGAGAGATCAGATGGGATTGCGGATGCGCGTCCACGACCGAGAGCACATCGGTGCTGCGCTGCGCCGGTTCAAGAAACTGGTTGAGCGGAGCGGGCTGAAGCGCGAGCTGCGTGCCCACGAGCACTACGAAAAGCCGTGCGCCGCGCGCCGCCGCAAGGCGGCCCAGCGGATACGGGCGATTCTCAAGGCTGCGGCCGCGCCGCGCCGTTGACCGCTTCCGGAGCGAGCCGTGCGTTCTGGGCCAAGTCCCCGGGCGCGCCTGCGACTCAGTCTGGGATGCTGCTGGGTGGTCCGCATCGTTGAGGTGCTCGAGAAAACCGTCGTGACCGACCTGAACCCTCCGGGGTGCGGTCAGGCGGTGCGACTGGAAGTCGAGTTGGTGACGATCTTGGAGCCGGACCTGAGTTGGCACCGCGGCACGAAACGAGGAGGGAGTCTGATGTTGGATACGAACTCGGGGCGGGGGCCCGGCTCGGCCGCCGATAGGCTGTTGGCGTACGCAGCCGACCTGGAACTGGAGGTAGACCGCCTTCGACGCCACGGCACGTTCATCGAGCGGGAAGCGACGGCAACGCTCCTCCGCATCCTCCGCCTTTGTTCCGCGCCGGGCACCGGGACGCCACTACCAACGCTCGGCGAAGTGGAGTCCACCGCGCGAGCACTCCTCGACGTGGTGAAGGATCTGCACGACCTACCGGGCTACCACCCGGCGCACGACCAGGTAGTCGCGATCGCGATCCGCCCGCTAGCCTTGCAGGTGTTCCGCTGGCAGCAGCGTCTGACTGGGACCCACGACGTCGTTCTGCGGCTGGAGTTGGAGACCGATCACGTCGAGTGGTTCCCGGCCCGGTTGCGGCACATCCTCGACAACCTGCTCGCACACGCCCTGCGGCACCGGGACACGACCGCTGGTAAGTGATCTTGTTTGCCATCCACCCTGGTGATTTCGGCGAAGAACTCATCGGTCGTCACGACGCCGACTCGCCGCGTTCAAACTCCAAGAATTGGTGGCCAAATGAGGTCAGTTGGGAGCGAATCGACAGCCGAAACACGATCCGATGATGTTCCACTTGCTCTCGGCTGATAAAATCTGACATTCAATAGATTTTTACTAGTGTTAGTGGCTGGCCCAGACCCCTCGCCATACCCTCAAATGTCGTCTGGTGTCGCTTGGTGTCGGGTTTCGAGCCGCATTCCCCAGTTGCCGCTGGTTTCCGGTTTTTGAGCGTTTTTCCTATGTCGTCCGGTGTCGTCTGGTTTCGTGTTGCCGAGCGTTTTTTTCCCGGAGCCTCCGGGTCTGGTCCGGTCAACTGGCCAGCGCCGAAGGTCCGCGTCATGACGGCACATGGTTGGCTACCTGCTGCCTGTCCACACAACACCACGCTCGCCGGTTAACACATTGGCCCGTCGCTGACGCTTACGTTTCTCATTAACTCGACTGCCTTGTTCGCAAAGCAAGCGCAAGGCTGGCAGTCTTGACTCCGTCGCGGATGCGCAACCCGAACGGTACCGTGGCCGAGGAGTTCGCTCAGTTAAGTATACACAATATCACACATTTGTCCAGAGCGTTGGGTGGCTGTGCTCGCACTTCGCTGCGACCACCGGTCCGAAGAGTCCCAAACACTCGCCACCGTCAGGGATCTGAGACATGGATGCACTTTCTGCGGCTTGGGCCATCGACGCCGAACTACAAGATCACTCCGGCTGCGGAACCAACTGCGACAATGACAAGCCAGTGAACAGCAGAGAACAAGTCACGCGGCCAGGTCCGTGTGCAGAGCCCGGTTCCGCCGAGCCGCCGTAACTGTGCCTGTCCCTTTTCCTGCTGTCAAAGCACGTCCTCCGCTGCGATGCGGTGTATCACGACCGTGGCCACACGGTCGGATGGCTGGGAGCGGGAACGCTCAAATAGTTTCGGGTGGCATCATGTCGCTCTCGCTGATGGTGTAAGTAATCCGAGGGTAGGTGAAGTCCGTTTCGTTGTTCTCTCGACGCCGCAGATGGTAAAACTCGCGCCTTTGTTCGTCGTTGGCCAACGTCAGGCACGCACCGTCGAGGGAGTATGCACATTCGTCGCGAAACCGCACAAAGGTCTTTGATGGGAACCCGGCCCAGGTCCACAAGCGTCCAGGTCTTGTCGTCTTCCTCGTTGTAGCCGTGCGAAAGTTCCCTGATAACGAATATCCGCTCGGCCGCATTGAGATTGTGGCCGCTGACCCTGGATATATCGCCGCACAGGTAAACGGTTTTCTGGGAGAAGCTGGACGAACCAGAAGATAGGTCGTTGAGGGTGATCACGGACCCGCAAAAGTCTCTGATCAAGCCTTCATCTTTTAACGTAGATGGCGCGACCAGGATGTTATTTGCATCGAGGATGCGAGCTTCCGTTCTTTCCGTAGCGTGCATTAAACTGTACCCTCCGTTACCTGTGGCCGAACGCCGCCGTTCACCTGCCGCGGCTGGCGAGCCGTTGAACCGCGAAAAACCGTGATGCCGCCGCGGTCAAGTGCAACGACGCGTCCGCCGTTGCCCCGCCATTTTCACGCGAGCTCCCGCGCTATCAAATAGAATTTGCGACCAAGGGAATCGGCGGCAGTGAGCACTTCTTCTACTTTCTGCAATACTGCGGCCTTCTTCGCAAGCACGTCTTCCCTGTACTGAAATGGATTGGTCCCTTTCGCAATCCAATCCGCGTAAAGCGATCGAAGAGCGCGGACCGTTGTCAGACCTTCGCTTGCATCGTACCACTCCGGTTGCTCGAAAGGCGCGAACGTGAACGTATGGAGCGGCGCAACGCCCAGACGCTCGGCATGTTGGTTCGAGTTGTGCCAGGCAAACTCAACAGCGTCGATGGCCTTCGTATGGTCCAGGCCTGGAACCGGCTCGTCCAACATCACAAACAGGCGTTCCATACGAAAGTTGGCCATGACCTCTCCATCGGCAAATGTAAAAGCTCACCGGTCCGGCCGCGAATCCAGTTAGCGACACGGACGCCGAGTGAGCACCAAGAGACAGTCAACGAGCCGGGTCCAGTGCAGCTGCGGGGCGAGTGATTTGCAGCGTGACCGGGCTACCAACGACGCATTCGACAGCGGTTCGGTGCTCCGCCCCACTACGCTCCCGATTCTAATTCCGTCATCGCCATTTCCGCAATGCTTCGCCCAATGGCAATCGACGCCGTTGCTGCGGGCGATGGGGCGTTCAGCACGTGAATCATCCGTTCCGCTTGCCGGATGAAGAAGTCATCCACCAGCTTGCCATCGGGCGCAACGGCTTGAGCACGCACACCGGCGCCCGCACGCACGAGGTCGTGGAACGACACCTCAGGAATCAGTTTCTGAAGCGCGTGCCAGAACGCCCGGCGGCTAAGCGAGCGATACATTTCGTGCAGCCCCACTCGCCAAAACCGGCGAGCCATCTTCCAGAAGCCGGGATACGTGGCGAGTTCCCACAAATCGCGAGTGCTCACGTCACTCAGGCGGTAGCCTTCACGCCGGAATGCCAGCACGGCGTTCGGGCCACACTCCACCCCGCCGCCAATCATTCGCGTGAAGTGAACGCCAAGAAACGGCAATCTCGCATCGGGCACCGGATAAATGAGATGCTTGCAGAGATGTTCAGCACGCGGTTTCAGTTCGTAATACTCGCCACGAAACGGCACGATGCGCACGCCCGGTTCCACGCCACACAAACGCGCAACGCGATCAGAGTAGAGCCCCGCGCAATTGACCAGGAGTTTTGCGCGAATCGGCCCTGCCGTGGTTTCCGCCGTGAGTGCATCAGGTTCGCGTTTGCAGCCCAAGAACTTCGCCTCGGTGCGGACGCTTCCGCCCGCTTCTTGGATCTTCCGCGAATAGACCGCCGCGACCGCCTTGTAGTTCACGATCCCTGTTTCAGGAACGCGAAGGCCCGCCACGCCTTTCACATGCGGTTCGATCGCACGCATCTCGTCGCCCGTGAGCCGTTGCAGTCCACGCAGGCCGTTGGCGTTTCCGCGGCGTTCGAGTTCTTCGAGTGCAGGCAGTTCGCTGGCGTCGGTCGCGACGACGATCTTCCCACACCGTTCGTGTGGAATGCCGTTCTCCGCGCAAAAACGATACATCAACTCGCGGCCTTCCGCGCAGTTGCGGGCTTTCGCCGAGCCGGGTTTGTAATAAAGGCCGGAATGGATGACGCCGCTGTTGTGGCCAGTTTGATGCTCCGCGAGGTGCTTCTCGGTTTCAACGACCGTCACCGAAGTGCGGCCCGCGAGGGCCAAACCGGTACCGAGGCCGACGATTCCGCCGCCAACGATCAGAACGTCCGTGGTGTGCATTGTGAGTATGAACGCGAAAAATTGATCTCACTTCCGTTGTGAATTTCCGCCCCAGCCGTTATGGTAAGATCGCACTGGAATGCGGCACCTTAAACACCACTTTTCTCGCCGCATTCCCAATCACCGGCATCGCGTCAGCCGTCAAGACGCACTACGAATGGGAGCACGAGTAACGATTCGCCGTGGCGAAGGCGCTCGTACTGCTTTGCGCCGACTCAAGAGATTAATGGAACGCGAACAAGTCTCGGTTCGATCCACACCGCGGAACACGTTCCACTGGATGTACGAAACGAAGGAACACTTCCAGAAACCGAGCCTGCTGAAACGCATCAGAAAGCGCCTTAAACAGAAACGTGCCCGAAAGGGCACGCCGCCGTGACCTTTGGCTACTTCGGCCCGCTGATGATTTCGATCATCTTCTCCGTTTGCATCGGTCGGTCGCCGAGGCAATCGGCGGCCATGCGCACCTTGAACCACGCCTGATCTGCTTTCTTGCCCTCGAAGGTGATCGTGTACACTGCTTCGCCATATCCGGGCACTGTCTCGGCACCGAACGCGACGGAGTTATTTTCCACACGCGTATTGGGCGTGAGTTGCACAACACTCACCGCGTCTGGTACGTCGATCTGGAGGCGAACATTGCGGGCGATTTCGCCGCCGTGGTTCTTCACGCGCACCGTGAACGTCCCCTGCTTGCCTACCCCGACCGTGTGGGCACTGAATTGCGTTTCCCACACCAGCGCCGCCGTGCCAGTGAACACCGTCGCCAGTTCCTGACCGGCCCGCTGCCCGCGCGCGTCGGTGACACTGGCCACCACGACACGTCGGCCGGTCGTGCTGGCCTTCATGCCAAACCGGAACGAATGGGCTTCGCCCGGTTCCAGACGCGGAAGTTGCCACACAATCGAGTCGCGGAACAATTGCCCGCCATCGGTCTTCAGTGTCGGTTTGCAGTCGGCTGGGATGGTGCCAGTGATCTTCAGGTTCGTGGACGCCAGCGTGCCTGTGTTTCGGACCACGATTTCATACTTTGCGCTCTCGCCGGCGTTCACAACGCCGGTTGGACCGGTGAGTTTCACTTCCAGCCCCGGCACGAGTACCTGCGTGCGGCCTTCCGTGGGCTTATCTGGTATCACTCGCTCGCCGCTAATGCTCGTGAGCGTGAATATATCCTTCGATTCACGCGGCGTTACGCGATACTCGATCACCTTGCGTTCTTTCGGCTGAAGCCGCACGATCTCCCACTGCCATTGTTGCCCTTCCGGTTGCTGAAGTCGCTTGCCGCCGGCCGTGATCGGTTCGACCTCGGCGGAGGCGGGGAGATTCTCCACCACGCGAACGTTCTCCGCCGGAGTGCGGCCGTTGTTCTGCACGGTCAATCGCACCGTGAAAGGTTCATCGCGAATGCTCTGCTTTGGCGCGGTCTTCGTCACCTTGATGGTTGGTTTCTCGATTTTCGTTGTCACCGCTTCGCCGTGTTCAAATTTCACATAGGCGAGGTTCTTTAGCTGCGAAACACCATCTTTATGGCGCAGAACCAGTTCAATTGTCTTGCTCTGGCCGGCTTTGAGTGTGCCGAATGACCAGACGAGTTGCTTTTCGTTGGATGCTTTGTCCGGTTCCGGTTCGGCCTTCACCACCTTCTCAACTTCCGGGGCAAGCGGATTGCGAACGGTAACCGCATGCGCATTGGCAGACGAGACATTCTGCACGGTGATAACGTACTTGATGTCGTCGCCGGGAACGACATCCGCGGGGACGCGCACGCGAATCGTGACCGCCGGATAGGGCGGATCCGGCACATCGGAGCCTGGACGAATCGTGGGTGAGGCGACCGGTCGACCGGGTGCGCCACCCGGCGCCTGCTTACCAGGTTGTTTGCCCTGCGCCTGGATGACGTTCTCATCCTCAATGGGCGGTACAGAAAGCGGCGCGAGTTTCTCGTTCTCGGGTTTGGAGGGGACGGGAGCGTTGTCCAGTTGTGGAAAGCCGAGTGTGGGCCGCGGATGCGGATTCTGCGCGGGCGCGGAGAGGGCGACAACGGCCCAAACCACCGCGACCACCGCGCCGCCAATCGCCGCAGTCCGCAGTTGCTTCCACCGGCTCATGACCACCCTCCGCAACCTACCGGGTTTTCCGGCTCGCGGTGGGGGTATAGCGTCTCTTGCGAAACTGCAAAAGATCAATCGTTCGGGGGTTGAAAGCGGCCCCGAGCAGACCCGGTCTTGGGGTGACAAACATTGCGGAAAATCGAAATACTTGCGACTCAGAAGCGAATGGCAAGTAACGCGCCAATCGCTTCCTGAGAGACTTCCCATGAGCGTGGCAGAAGAGCTCGCCAAACTGAAGAAGATGCTCGACGATGGGACCATTACCGAGGAGCAGTACGAGCGTGCGCGTGCCAAGTTACTCGACGAAGCCGAGAATCCCGCGAAAGAAGAAGATGCGCCCGACGAACGCAGGCGACGGCCGCGACGACGGAGACGTCGGGAAGATGACGATTACCGATACGAGGACGAATACGAGCCCTCGCCGCGCGAACGGCGGAAGAAGGCGCGCGATTGGTGCATGTTCCTGCATCTCTCGCTGTTCGCCGGTCACACGGTTCCGATGGGTGGAATTATCGTTCCCATCATTATCTGGCAGACGCAGAAGGACGAGATGCCGGAAATCGACGAGCACGGCAAGAACGCCGTGAACTGGATCATCTCGTCCATGCTCTACACGGTGATTTGCATTGCGCTCTGTTTTGTCTTCGTCGGCTTTGTGCTCTTGCCCATTCTGGTGGTGCTCAACATCGTCTTTCCGATCATTGCGGCGGTGAAAGCGAACGAAGGCCAGGTGTGGAAGTACCCGCTGGCGATTCCATTCTTCACTTGACGTTACCCGTGTTCGGGGAGGCGCTGGAGTTCCGGGAACGCGACAATCGTCTGATCGGGCGTGTGATTGAACACCACCCGCCCGGCCGTGTGCCAGGCGCCTTCGTGAAAGGTGAACACCGCGGTTGCAGGTCTTGGCTCGCGAGCAGCCGGCACATCCTCCATGTCGCCACCCTCAACAGGCACAAAGTCGACTTGTACCGGCACGAGTGCGACGATACCGCCGGTGGCGGTGTCGCGTACCAGGACGGCGTCGCCGGTAATGAAACACTTCACCCAGCGCAGCCCCCGCGGCAGGCCCGTGGCCGCGGCCGCTTTGAGCAACTGTTCTTCGAATCGCTCGTGTTGCAGACGGAATAGTTCGCGGCAGCGCTCAACGTGAACGGCGTGACCCAACAACCACAACCAGCGCATGAGCAGTGCGACGAGGACGACCAGTATCGCCCCACCGCTCACCCACCACCAGACGCTGATCTCGGACATCGCTCACTTCCCCGCGAAGATGCCGATCCGAGCTTTGCGCAACATCGGAATCGCCCGGATTGCCCGCTCGTCCTGCCCGGCCTGGAAACTGTTTGGGAAATCCTTCTTCACAATTTGCTCCGCGCTTAAGCCCACGGCCGCATCGACCTCAATGGTGGAATAATTCGACTTCACCGCTGCGCCGTTGAGCATTCCGGTCCCCGTGTTTGTGGGAAATGCCACGGCCGCGACAACACACAACGCAATCGGCACCCACTTACGCCCGAGCTTCACCCACACCAGATACACCATCGCCAACAGCGGCCAGACGAGCAAGGAATAACGAGCGAATCCAAGCACGCGGGTCACGCCCCAATCCGCCCGGCCCAACCCAATCGCAACTGCCACACCCACGACACCTGCGGCCACCGCGATCAGCCCCACCGTGGACAAGGCTTCGCTTCGGCCGCGGCGAACCAATAGTACAACCGTCCACACTCCGAGCAGCACTTCGCCGGCACACACGGCCCACCATACTCCGGACAGTCCAACTCCGGGAGCCAGCGCCAGAACCGCAGCGGTCACGGGCCCAACCGCCAGCGGGTTGAAGTTCAGTTCCGGGTGGCCCGGCGGCTTGTGGTAATCGACGAAATAGACGCCGAGGTACGCCACCGGTAGTAAAGCCAGAAGCACAAGGAGTGCCGCCCGGTCTTTCGTGCTTCTTCGCATTACCCCGACGGCAACGAAAAGCAGCCACAGAACCACGGGGAGGATAACCGCCAGCCCGGAACCACCCGTGAGCGCGATGAGCATCAGTAACACACTCGCGACCACGCCAGAACGAAAGGCGTTCTCACGCGTGATCCGGAGAGCAACTACCGCAAGCCCGGCCGCCAGCACGCAAAAGAGCACGAAGCAGAGCTGATAGCCCATCACGAAATTTTCCCAGTGCCCAATGTGTAAGAGCGAAATCGGGAAGAACGCATCGGCCCAGTGCGGCTTTCCGCGCAGCTGGGCCGCGAGTCGCATCAAGTAGAGTGCCAGCCCCGAAAGCATGAGCACCTGGAGCAGCATTCCCGCACGGAAGTCGTGCGTCAGTTGAAACAGAACAAAGAAAATGAGCCGTGGTAGCGGCAACCGGTGTTCGTTGTGCTGCTGCCACAACCACGGTAGTACGGGTTCTTCGCCCAGCAGTGCTGGCACGAACTCCCATTCGTCCGCGTAGGGGGCGTTTGTGCCGATGACCGCGACGAACCCAACCGCACCCAGGGTGAAAGCCGCCCACACCATAAGCAACCCCCGCCGAAGCGATAGCAACGTCCCGCTTGTCGCGGGGGTCGATGGTGTGTAAGTTTGTGTCATCGCATCTGTATTCGGAGAAGGTCAAAATCACGGAGTGCAGTATATGGTCGAACGGCGTATTGAACTGGATCGGCGCTATACGCGCAAGAAGAAGATGAAGAAACTCAAAGAGAAGCTGGAAACGGCGACCGGCGAAGCGCGCGACAAGATTCTCTACAAGATTCGCCGACTCAGCCCGTGGTGGACTGAGCCGAAGAAGGAAGGCAAGTGAGGTAGCTTTGTAGTTTCTTTGTAGGGTGGGACAAGGCTCTGCGCCGTCCCACCATGTTTCAAAAGGTATGGGTGGGACAGCGCAGAGCCTTGTCCCACCCTACAAATTGCCGCGCTGTTTCAAAAGGTATTGGTGGGACGGCGCAGAGCCTTGTCCCACCCTACAAATTGCCGCGCAGCTTCTCCAAATCCTGCCAGAACTCCGGATACGTCTTCGCGACGCAGCCGGGGTTGCGAATGATCACGTGCGGCACCTTCAGCCCCACCAGTGCCAAGCTCATCGCCATGCGGTGATCGTTGTACGTATCCACCGCGCATCCCTTGAGCGGACGCGGATGGATCGTCAGCCCATCGTCGCGTTCTTCTACTTCTGCGCCAAGTTTGCGAAGCTCCGTCGCCAGAGCCGCAATGCGGTCGGTTTCTTTGTGGCGAATGTGCGCGATGTTGCGAATGGTGGTGGGGCCTTCGGCGAAGCACGCCACCGCGCCAAGCGTCATTACGGTGTCGCTGATGTCGTTCATATCGACATCGACGCCGTGCAGTTTTCCGCCCTGGACGATTAACCCATCGGCTGAGTAGGGAATTTCGCAGCCCATTTGTTCGAGGACCCTAACAAAACGAACATCGCCTTGCAGCGAGCCAATCGCGTCCCCCGATTTGAAACCACGAACTGCGACCGTTCCGCCTGTTATTGCTGCAGCCGCCCAAAAGTAACTTGCTGCGGATGCGTCAGGATCGACAGGATACTCGCGCGGCCCCTGCACGCGAGGAGAAGCGGGAATCGTGTAGACTTCTGGTCCGATCGCGGAGAACCCGATGAGCCAATCTGCACCCATCATCGCTTCGGTCATTCGGATGTACGGTTCGGAAACACGGGAGCCTTCGACCCGGATGGTAACGTCATTATCCGCGTACGCCGACGCCATCATCAGACCGCTGAGAAACTGACTACTCACGTCGGCCCGTACCCGAACCTCACCACCTTTCAAGCCCGACGTGCGAATCCGAATCGGCGGGCAGCCGTTCTTCGTTTCACTCCGAGCGTCAACACCGAGTTGGCGCAACGCGTCCAACAAATCCTGGATGGGCCGTTCCCTCATCCGCGGCACCCCATCCAGCCGGTACTCACCGTCCCCGGCGCTGACCATCGCTGCGAGAAACCGCATCGTTGTCCCAGAGTTGGCAACAAACAGATCGGCTTTCTTCGCGGGGATAATCCGATCGGTTTCGTTCGGATGCACCGTTACACGAAACTGGTTCCAATCCGCCTCGACCCGAAACCCCAACTTCCGGAGGCAATCAATCATCACCTCCGTGTCTTCACTGCGGAGCGCGCCATTGAGCGTGCAAGCTTCATCCCGGCTCGCCAGCGCCGCCAGCACCAGCGCGCGGTTGGTGATACTCTTGCTGCCGGGAACGGTCACGGTCGCGGATGGTATCTTCGCGAGCGGGAGGATTTCGAGTTCGGCGGGGTATTCGTGAGACATGCTGTTATTATTGCGAATCGCTCTCAACCGTCTTCTGTCTTCTGTCTTCTGTCTTCTGTCTTCTGTCCTCTGTCCTCTGTCCTCTGGCTACTGATACGTCACGCGCATCAGAAACAAGCCTTCGGGCGGGGCGGTTGGACCAGCAAGCCGACGGTCCATCGCGTGCAAGACCTCGGCAATCTGCGTTTCCGGCCAGTGGCCGCGGCCGACCTGTACCAAGCTGCCCGTAATCGCTCGCACCATGTTGTAGAGGAAGCCGTTCGCCTCCACATCGATCCAGATGCACTCGCCGAAACGGTTCACACTCAGGTGTGTGATGGTCCGCACGCTGGTGAGGCGGTTCGGCCACTCGGTTTCAAAGCAGCGGAAGTCGTGCCGGCCCACCAGGCACCGCGATGCTCGCGTCATTGCTTCCGCATTCAGATGCTGCCGCACGAACCACGCATATTTCCGCAAGAACGGGTCCTGGAGCCGGCCATCCTGAATCACATAACGGTACATCTTCCGCACGGCGTCCTTGTTCGCGCAGAAGCTCTGCGGCACTTCGACGACTTCGCGCAGGCTCACATCGTCCGGGAGCTTGGCGTTGATCGCTTTGAGCAGCGTCTCACAGCTTAACTTCGTCGCGGTGTAAACATTGGCGACTTGACCCACCGCGTGGACGCCGGAATCCGTTCGACCGCTGCAATTCACGCGAATGCGCTGCTCGCGCGTGATTTCCGCAATGGCGTTCTCGATGGTCTCCTGCACCGTACGCTGGCCAGGTTGTGTCTGCCAGCCGAAGAAATCCGTCCCGTCGTAGCGGATGGTGAGTTTGAGGTTACGCATGGGATGAGGCAAACCCCGCCCGCAAGGGCGGCGGGTGTTGACGAGTCGGAAGCGTCAGCGACGGGCCACTACATCCGCCGCCCTTGCGGGCGGGGTTCGCCGGCTTACTTCACGATGCCCCGTTTCACCAACTCTTCCGCACATTGCACGGCGTTGCTGGCAGCGCCCTTGCGGAGGTTGTCGGCCACGACCCACAAGCACAACGCGTTCGGATTGCTTGGGTCTTGCCGTACGCGGCCGACGAACGTGTGGTCGCTGCCTTCCGCGTGGATCGGCTGCGGGAATTTGCCGTCGGCGGTTTCGTCCATGAACACGATGCCGGCGGCTTTCGCCAGTGCGGCTTTGGCATCAGCGACGGAAAGCGGGCGATGGAACTCGACCGTTACTGCCTCGCTGTGCGCCACTTTCACCGGCACGCGAACACACGTCGGGCAGATGCCGATACTGGCGTCGCCCATGATCTTCCTCGTCTCGTTGATCACCTTGTTCTCTTCTTCCGTGAAGCCGTTGGGGTCGAGCGTCCAGTCGAGTGTGATGACGTTCCCCGCCAGTTGTGCTTTGTGTGCGGTTGGCGCGGGAACTGGTTTCCCGGTCGCCCACGCAGCCAACTGGGAATTGAAATCCATCAACCCCTTTGCACCCTTTCCCGAAGACGATTGGTAGGTCGCAACGACCACACGCTTCACCTTCGCCAAGTCGTGCAGCGGCTTGAGCGCCACGCACAGCGGAATCGCGACGCAGTTGGGGTTCGCGACGATTCCTTTTTTGATGTGGTGCAATTGCTCGGCGTTCACTTCCGGCACCACAAGTGGGCAATCCGGGTCCATCCGCCACGCGGAGGAATTGTCCACCACAATGGCGCCAGCCCGTGCCGCGATGGGGGAATACTCCTTGCTCACGGAACTCGGCGTGCTGCTGAGAACGATCTGAACCCCTGAGAACGCTTCCGGTCGAATCGGTTCGACCGTGTACTGTTTACCCGCGAATTCGACGGTTTTACCGGCGCTTTTCTCCGAGGCCAGGAATTTGATCGATTTGACGGGGAAGTGGCGCTCCACCAGCACCTTCCGCATCAGATCGCCCACGGCACCCGTTGCACCCACAACCGCCACATTCACGGACACGGTACACCTCGGTTAGAGAGACACAAGAAGTTTGATGGATGGAGAAATCCATCCCCAGATGCTGAGTTGAAACATCGGTTGAGGTTGTCGCGACCTCGGAGTAAACCGCTCCTCAGTGAACCAAATCCAGCGGCAACCGACCCGAGGTTTCAACTCAGCAATCCTAAAGACAGGATACAGATTCTCGTTGACTTGGCTGAAGAGAGCGCGCTGAGTAATCAGTGATAAGAGACGGCGCACTCGCCATATTCCTTACTTCTCTCCTCACTCCTCACCAATCCCATGCGCATCGCTATCGGCGGATTCATGCACGAGTCGAACACCTTCGCAACATTTCCTGCGGACCTGCAGCGATTCCGCGAAGGAAGTCTTACCTACGGTGACGCCGTCGTGCCTGTGTGGCAGGAAGCACACCACGAGATGGGCGGGTTTATCGAAGGCGCGACGAAGTTCAACTATGAACTGGTTCCCATCGGAATGGCCTGGGCCACGCCGGCCGGGCCTGTCACCGATGAGTTTTTCGATCACTTTACGGATGCCCTTTCCACCGGCTGCCGACTCGCGCAACCCGATGGCGTGCTGCTGGCGTTGCATGGCGCAATGGTGACGCCCAAGCACCCAGACGCGGATGCCGAAACGCTGCGCCGGGTTCGTGCTGCTCTCGGGCCGAACGTGCCGCTCGCGGTCACGCTCGACTTTCACGGCAATGTCTCGCCGCAAATGGCCGAGACCGCGAACATCCTCGTGGGCTACCAGACCTATCCGCATATCGATCAGCAGCAACGCGGGCTGGTTGCTGCCGAACTGCTCGCTCGCGCCGTCAAGAAAGAACTTCGCCCGGTGTGTTATGTTGCGAAGCCGCCGATGCTCCTGAACTTGCTCGGCCAGGACACCGCCCGCGCACCGATGGCGGGGCTGATGCGCCAGGCGCGCGCAGCGGAGAGCTTACCCGGCGTGCTCTCGGTCAGTCTGATGGCTGGCTTTCCCTACGCGGATGTGCCGGACATGGGGGCGAGCGTCATTGTTGTGACCAATGACAACCGCGCTGAAGCCAAGAACGTGGCGGAGGAACTTGCGGGCGCGATGTGGAACGTTCGCGAGCAACTAAACGTGCCATGCCCGCAGGCGGAAGAAGCCGTGCGGCGAGCGCTGGCCTGCAAGAAACCGCCCGCGCTCTTGATCGATCTGGGCGACAACATCGGCGGCGGTTCGGCGGGCGATGGCACCGTGTTGCTCGCGGAACTACTGAAGCAGCACGCGCGCGGGTTCGTGGTGGTGATCCATGCCCCGGCTGCGGTGGAGCAAGCGAAAGCAGTTGGAGTGGGTGGGACGCTTGAAGTAACCGTTGGTGGATCAACTGGTCCGCTTCACGGACCGCCCGTGCGAGTGCGCGGACTCGTTCGGTCGCTCCACGATGGCAAGTGGGTAGAAGCCGAAGCCCGGCACGGCGGCCGGCGGCAGAATGACCAGGGCCACACCGCCGTCCTCGATCTCGCCGATGGCAATCTCGTGGTGGTGAACGCACTCCGTACGCCGCCCTTCAGCCTCGGTCAACTCACCAGTCTCGGCATCGATCCGAAAAGCACGAAGATGATCGTGGTGAAGGCCGCCGTAGCCTACAAGGCCGCATACATGCCCATTGGCGGCGAAATCATCGAAGTGGACACGCCAGGGCTGACGGCGATCAACGCCGCCCGCTTCACATACAAGCAAATCAAACGCCCGATGTACCCTCTGGACTGACTCCGCGGTTGCTCTACATTCTTCGGTCCGTTAGGATTCGTGTTCAAGATTTCACTTTCCCAGACGGAGTTCCGTGATGGTACGCCCTGTCGCTCGCTTCGGCCTACTGATTGGGATGTTCGCCTTCGCGCTGCCCGGTGTCATTGGCGCGGACAAGCCGACCAAAGCCGAAATCGCCAAGCATGGCAAAGCCGCCACGGCTTTCGTCGAGACTCCCAGCCGCAGCACCGGCACCGCGTTCTGCGTCCATCCCTCCGGACTGTTCATCACCAACGAACACGTCATCCGAGGCAGCGAAAAAGCGGAAATCACACTCGTTCTCAATCCCGCCCTGGAAACGCAACGCACACTCAAAGCGAAGGTTGTTCGCATCGACAAGGACACCGATCTCGCCCTCCTGCGTGTTGAGGGCGCGAAAGACCTGCCGAGTCTGTCGCTCGGTTCCATCGAGGGAGTTACCGAACTCGCCGATGTGATCGCCTTCGGATTCCCCCTCGGCAAAGCACTCTCACCGAACCAAAAAGACGCCCCAGCGATCAGCGTGAACACCGGAACCGTCACATCACTCCGCTACAAGGACAAACAACTTCAGTTCCTGCAGATTGATGTGGCCGTCACGTTTGGCAACTCCGGTGGTCCTGTGCTTGACATGAACGGCAAAGTGATCGGCGTGGTCGTTTCTGGTATCGGCGGAGGCGGCAAAGGTATCAATCAGGCGATCCCGGTCAGCAAACTGGAACGATTTCTCACGAAGCCGGACATTGCCTTCACTCCGCCAACAATCAACGCGGGCGAACTTGGCAAACCACACGAGTTCAAGGCTGGCGTGGCGTTCTTCATTCCCAATCCGCCCAAGCCCAGTTTGAAGCTGATCCTCCAGGCCGGCGATGAGACCCCACGCGAATTCCCCATGAAGGTGCAGGACGGAGTTTGGGTCGCCAATGCGACACCCGTGGACAAATCGGCCGCTTCACGGATTGAAATCGCAGCTCGCATCGGCACCGGAATGATTACCGGCACCACCGAGAACAGAATTGTCAAGGTTGCAGGCAAGCCCAGACGGCTCAACAGCATTCGACGGATCGATATCCAACCGAAGCCATCCGTTCTCTTGGTAGACGGCACCACTCTGGCAGGAGAGGTCACCGATCTGGGCAATGTCGTAGTGAATGTGGGTGGGCAAAAGATCAAAGTCGATCTGACGAAAGCCACGCAGATTTCGGTTCAGGTCCTGAAGGTGGAGAACTTCACTGCAACAGTCGTTGCCACCGTGGACGGCAAGGAAGTGGCCAGTGTGGAGAGTCGCTTGATCGTCCGCGACTCAAGCACATGGACCCCCGTCGATCCGTCCTCGGTGATCATCACTCCGCCGACTCTCTCAGAAGCAAAGGTCGTGAAGAAATTACCGGAGGTTTTCACCGATATGGCCATCGGCTGTGGTGGGCGCTACCTCATCTTCCGCATGCCGAAGCTGAAGAAACTCGCTGTGTTCGATGTGAACGAGGCACGGGTGACGAAATACATCCCACTCACCGAGACCGATATCACCTTCACTGCCGGACTGAATTGCATCGTGATCGGACTGAAGAAATCTGGCAAACTGGAACGGTGGAGTTTGACCACTTTCGAACTTGAGAAATCAGCGGACCCGCCATTCAAGGAAGACATCAAGAGCGTCGTCATGGGGTATGGATCGAATGGGCCACTTGTGGTCAATGGGATGTTCCTCGATCTGAACACATTCCAACAGCTGCCGATCCTCGACGGCAACGCACATGAACGTGTCTGGGACCCTGACGCCAGGCCAATCCCGTCCGCCGACGGGACTGTGTTTGGCATGTGGGGTACAAACTCAGTCACGTATGTCACAGAAGGCAACGTGGTGAGACGGTATGAGGAAGGTGGGCTGGGTCACGCGATTCCCGGACCTGACGGCCGCGATGTGTTCACCAGTCGTGGGATTGTCACCCGCAGCATCAAACGCCCCGACAGCGACGATGCGAATTATGGGTTCTGCTTACCTGCCCTGCGGGGTCAATACTTCCTGTCGATTAAGCCGGAAGTGGGTGGTAAGGGCGGCGGATTCACAATCTACCTGCGAGGTCTGAAGCAGCCGATCGCGAAGTTGGAGAACGTCGATCACGGACTGTTCTTCGACTCAGCCGGGGGTGACGCCTATCACATCTGGCGGCGAGTTTACTTTGTTCCTGACGCGAAGGTTATCATCGTGCTTCCAATGAGCAATGATCGGGTCGTGATGTACGAGTTCGATGCGGAGGCGGCACTTGAGAAGTCGGACTTGAAATACCTGTTGGTCACGTCGCGACCACCATCCGAGGTTCAAGCGGGAAAGACCCTGACCTACAAGCTCGCTGTGAAATCGAAGAGCGGCGGCGTGATGATCTCGCTCGACTCCGGACCGAAGGGGATGACGCTCTCACCCGAAGGCACGATTACCTGGGCCGTCCCGGCCGATGCCACCGGCGAGCAGGCAGTCGTTTTGACCGTGAAGGACAAGTCCGGCGAGGAAGTGTTCCACACCTTCACCCTGAAGGTGTGGAAGTGATTTTGATGTGTATGGCGAACGGCATGGCGTAAGTTCGCCGAGTCTGCTGAACGCTCGGCGGGCTTACACACGCCGTTGCTCTGTATGGACGGTGCCGTTAGGATTCGGGTTCGACAGTTCACTCCCAAACGGAGTTTTACAATGCTGCGTCTTGTCGCTCGCCTGGGTCTCGTGGTGGGAATGTTCGCCCTCGCTCTGCCCAGCATCAGCGGCGCGGACAAGCCGACCAAAGCCGAAATCGCCAAACACGGCAAAGCCGCTACCGCGTTCGTTGAAACTCCCACCCGCAGCACCGGCACCGCGTTCTGCATCCACCCCTCCGGACTCTTCATCACCAACGAACACGTCATCCGAGGCAGCGAAAAGGCCGAGATCACACTCGTACTCAACCCCGCCCTGGAAACGCAACGTACTCTCAAAGCCAAGGTCGTTCGCACCGACAAAGACACCGATCTTGCTCTCCTGCGTGTCGAGGGAGCCAAAGACCTGCCAAGCCTGTCGCTGGGTTCCATCGAGGGAGTTACCGAACTCGCCGATGTCATCGCCTTCGGATTCCCCCTCGGCAAAGCACTCTCACCGAACCAAAAAGACGCCCCAGCGATCAGCGTGAACACCGGAACCGTCACATCACTCCGCTACAAGGACAAACAAC
>Ga0209062_1001607_pt1 | contig 37813 bp, 24 predicted proteins | sample Coa_R2_2_FD_187158 | JGI IMG/M metagenome (GOLD analysis project Ga0209062, IMG submission 187158) | Surface soil microbial communities from Centralia Pennsylvania, which are recovering from an underground coalmine fire - Coalmine... | ecosystem: Environmental > Terrestrial > Soil > Unclassified...
GTGGGTGCGGGCGGCCCGAGCGGCCCGCCCACCGCTTCACGGTGTCGTTCACCCCCGCCGCGCGCGGCGAGGCGCTGACCGGCCGCATCTACCTCGCCCTCGCGCAGGACTCCGAGCCCGAGCCACGGTTCGCGGTCGGCTCGCTCGGCGCCTACTTCCGCAGCACGCCGTTCTTCGGCGTCGACGTGGACCATCTCGCGCCGGGCGCGGCCGCGGTTCTCGACGACCGCGCCGAGGGATATCCGATGCTGTCGCTGCGAGACCTGCCGGCGGGCGACTACTTCGTGCAGGCGCTCGCCAACGTCTATACCGAAGCGCGCCGGGCCGACGGACACACGATCTGGGTGCACTTCGACCAGTGGGAGGGCCAGCACGCCTCGAGCGCGCCCGGGAATCTGGTGAGCGGCGTTCGGCGCATTCACTTCGACCCCGCTCGAGACCTGAATGTCTCGCTCGAGCTGACCCGCGTGCTTCCGCCGCTCCCGGAGGAGCCCGACACGAAGTGGATCAGGCACGTGAAGTTCCAGAGCGCCCTGCTGACGGCGTTCTGGGGACACCCGATGTTCATCGGAGCCACGGTGCTGCTCCCGGCGGGCTACGATGACCACCCCGGCGTCCGCTATCCCGTGCTCTACGAGCAGACCCATTTCCTCCAGCACGCGCACAACGCGCCGCTCGGCTTCCGGACGGACAGCGCGCCGGCCGGCCCGGCGGGCTCCCAGGGGGTGGACGCCGCGCTGCTGGCCCAGATCAAGGGCTACAACTCCGAATCGGGCTACGATCTGTACAAGGAGTGGCGCGGGCCTCACTTCCCGCGCTTCATCGTGGTCAATCTGCTCGGCCCCACGCCCTACTACGACGACTCGTACGTCGTGAACTCCGCCAACACCGGTCCCTGGGGTGACGCCATCCTGCACGAGGCCATTCCCTACCTCGAGGCCCGGTTCCGCATGATCCCCAAGGGGTACGCCCGCGTCCTGAGCGGCGGATCGACCGGCGGATGGGAATCGCTGGCGTTGCAGTTCTACCATCCGGACGACTTCGGCGGCGCCTGGTCGAGTGCGCCCGACCCGGTGGATTTTCGCCGCTATGGACTGGTCGACATCTACGCCGACACGAACGCCTTCACGGTCGGGCAGGACATCCAGCTCCAGAGTCCGATCGGCGAGTTCCTCCACCCCGAGCGTCCCATGAGTCGCGGTGTCGAGGGGCAGCCGTTCCTGACCGTGCGGCAGGAGAGTCAGATCGAGAACGCGCTCGGCACCCACGGTCGGTCGGCCGAGGTGTTCGAGAACTGGGAAGCGGTCTACGGCCCGGTCGGGCCCGACGGCTACCCCAAGCCGCTCTGGGACAAGCACACGGGCCACATCGATCAGGACGTGGCCGCGTACATGCGCGACCACGGCTACGATCTTCGGGCCTACCTGGCCGCGCACTGGGCGACGGTCGGCCCCAAGCTCGTCGACAAGGTCCACGTCGACGTCGGCGACATGGACAACTACTACCTGAACCTCGCCGTCTACCACCTCCAGGCGTTCTTCGACTCCTCCACCAGCCCGCACGTGACCGCCGACGTTCGCTACGGGCGCCCGATGAAGGGACACGGCTGGTACCACACGACCGCCGGCGGCATGCTCCGTGAGATGGCCGCCGCCATCACCCGGCACGCCCCCCCAGGCGAGCATCCCTCCGCCTGGCAGTACTGATCACTCGCGCAGCAACGCCCACGCCGCCGATCCCACCCACGGTCAGGGCGGCCGCAGGGCGCGCTACTGTGGGAGGCGGACGAAGCGGTGTGCGGAGCCGTCGGGGTCGGTGACGGTCAGCGACCGCGCCTGGCCGTCGACGACGTCGAAGACGACCTGCACGTCGTGATCGTCGGCGGGGACGAATCGGTCGGCGCCCTGATACCGGAGCGGGTGCGGCCGACGCTCGACGAGCACGAGCCGCCCGTCCCGCTCCTCGACACGGGGACGCCCGGCGGGCGCGCTGTACGCGCCCACGTAGCGCGTCCGGTCGGCCGACGTCAGCGGAAGGTCGCGACTCCCCGCGTCCGGCATACCGATCACCGCCTCCGCGATCTGGCGCGCCAGGAGCGCCGCGTCCGCGCCGTCGGTGTCGAGCAGCACGACCACGGACACGCTGTCGGCCGGATAGTACGCGAGGTCGGTGCTGAAGCCGTTGATGCCGCCGGAGTGCTCGACGACGGGGTGCCCGTGCAGCGAGTAGACGCCGAGCGCGAAGCCGTAGGTCGTGCGGCGCCCGTTGGTCAGCACCGCCGGCGTCGTCATCTGGGCGTACGTCGCCGGCGCCACGACCCGGCCGTGCACGAGCGCATCCTGCCAGCGCAGGAGGTCGCCGGCCGTCGAGCAGAGCGCGCCGGCCGCGCCGGGCAGTCGCATGCTCAGGTAGTCGGCGTTGATCACCGCGCCGCCCGCGGGCGAGTACCCGGCCGCGCGGTGCGGGATGATCGGCGCCACGTCGCAATAGCGGGTGCCCGAGAGCCCCAGCGGCCGAGCGAGCGTCCGCTCGATGTAGTCGCCGTACGGAACGCCGGTGAGCCGCTGGAGCACGACGCCCAGGATGTAGTACCCGGAGTTGTCGTAGTGCCACTCGGACCCGGGCGGGAAGTCGAGCGGGCGCCGGTCGACGAGCGCCAGCAACTGGTCGTCCGTGAGGTCGGTGTGCCGAGTGGCGGCGAACGCCGGGACCTCGGTATAGCTCGGGATCCCCGAGGTGTGCGTGAGCAACTGCCGGATCGTGACGCGACGGCCCGGCGCCGGGAAGTCGGGGAGGTAGGTCGCGAGCGGCGCATCGAGCGCGATCTTCCCCTGCTCGACGAGTCGCAGGACGGCCGCCGCCGTGAACTGCTTCGTGATCGAGCCGATGCGGTACACCGTCGCGGCCGTCGCCGGCACACTGTCCTCGACATTGGCGAGGCCGAAACCCTTCAGGAGCAACGTGTCGCTCCCGCGCACGACGCCGATCGTCATCCCGGGCACGTGCTGCCGGACCCGGAACCCCTCGACCGTCGTGTCGATCCGCGCGATGAGGGCAGCGCGAGCCGCGGTCCGCCCCCCCGCCGCCGATGCCGCCGCCGCTGCCCCGACACCGGTCCCGCCACAGGCGGCGAGGGCGAGCGAGGCGCCACACGCGATGGGCGCCGCCCACCGCCTCGCGCGACCGGCGGAGCTCACTGGCGGACCGGCGGCACGGCCGCATCGTACGCGGCGGCAGCGATCTCGCCGAGCGCCTCCCCCACGCTCTCGGCGCCCTTCGGTCCCCGCGGGACGGAGACGTTGTTGAGGTACGCGGCGAAGACGAGATGCGCGCCGCTCGCGGTCGTGATGTACCCGGCCAGCCCCTTGCCGTTCACGAGGAGCGCCCGGTTCAAGGCATCATCGCTCACGAAGGTGCCCGTCTTGGCGAACACGTGGCCGGCCGCCGGCACGCCGACCTGGATCTTCGCCAGCGTGCCGTCGCGTCCGAGGATCGGGAGTGCCCGCAGGTAGACGGCGTAGTCGGGGCGCGATGCCATGTAGGTCAGGAACCGCACCATGAACTCCGGCGTGAAGGCCGCCGCGCCCCCGGCCCCGTCGCTCTGCACCGCACCGCTCAGGTCGAGCTTCGCCCGCTCGAGAAAGCCGCGCTCCATGTCGAAGCCCGCCTGCGGCGCGCTGTCGGCGTGGCCCCGCACCGCCGAGAGCAGGTACGGCATCATGCTCGCGTGCAGGTTCTGGCTGACCTTGAGGGTCACCTTCACCTCCTGGGCGAAGGGCAGCGACACGTGCTCGGCGACCAGGTCGGCCGCATCGCGTGCCGCACGTGCGCCTCCGGCGCGGGGTGGCGCGGGAGCCGCCGTCCGGGTGACGTGCGCCGTCACGCCTGCCTCGTCGAGCGCCTCGGTGAAGGCGACCTCGGCGAAGCGCCGAGGGTCGGGGACGGGATAGCTGTAGAGAACCGGCGAGCCGCCGGCCGGCGCCGCGCCGGTGATCGTCACGATGTGCGAGCCGTCGGGGAGCGCCGAGTCCGCGCCGAAGGCGATCGATGCCGCCGTGCCCGCCGCGCCGGTCGTGGCCTGGACCCGGAACCGGACGTACGGTGTCGCGGGGGCGACGGCGATCGTCGGCGCGGCGGCCGTCGTGCGGCCGGGTGTCACGGTGACGTCGACCACGTTGTCGTTGACGACGATCGGCGAGATGACGACGCCCGTGCCCAGCTCCCGGTCGCCCTGCGGGAAAAGACTGGCGTCGACACGCACGGCACCGCGGACGCGCCGGATGTGATGCGCGGCGACCTGGCGCGCGAGCTCGCGGAGCACGAGCAGCGGATCGCCCGGAACGGCGCGGGTGTCGACACTCCCGCCGTAGCTGTGATCCTCATCGGTGAAGGCGAGCGTGTCGGCCGCCGTGATCCGCGCCGACAGGTCCGGGTCACCGCTCGCGACGAGCACGAGGTCACCGTTCACCGTGCCGTCGGGCGCGATCGGGCCGGTGCGGTAGACCCGCGTGTGGAAGCGGTAGTCCGCCCCGAGCGCATCGAGCGCCGTCGCCATCGTCAGCAGCTTGGTCGTCGACCCCGGCACGAACAGCTTGTCGGCGTTGATCGCGAGCAGCGGCGTGTGCGTGTCGAGCGAGTAGATCGCCACGCCGGCGATCGCGTGACGGAGCTCGGGCCGGCCGATGATCTGCTGCACGCGCTCGGCGAGCGTCCCGGCCGCCGCGGGCGCCGTCGTCTGGGCGGAGGCGAGCTGCGACAGCGCGAGCGCCGCCGCGAGCCCCGCGACCAGCGGCGCGACGAGCGGCGCGACGAGCGGCGCGGTCCGGGCAGGCCGACGCGGCGATTGCGTCATCGCGACGGGGTGACGGGCGACTCGCCCGCCGCCTTCCGCCTGGCGTTGAAGCTGGCGAGCGCGGTCGTCTCGAGCGCCGTCCACTGCGAGAGGGCGGCCCGATACTGTGCCTCGGCGCGCGCGCAGGCAGCGACCTCGCGGGCAGTCGGCGTGTCGTCCGCCCCCTGCATCGCCATCGCGGCGGTCATCATCGCGCGGCTCGCGCCGTCGAGCGTCGGTGGGCCGGCCGGCGTGGGCTGCCCGCCAAAGGCGAATGCGCCCGGCCCGGTCGCCGCCGGCTTCGGCGCCGGCGCGACCGCTTCGATCCGGGCCGCGAGCGCCCGGGCGTCGTCGCTCTGCACCTTGTCGAGCTGCGCCACGAGGTCGCGGGCCCGCGCGTAGGCGGCGTGCGACGCGACCGCGCCGTCGTACATGCGGCGTGAGAGCGTCGCGAGCTCCAGGAGCCCCGCGGCCGGCGTTTTCACCCGCGGGTCGAGCCGCAGGGTGAGAGGCTGCGTGTAGTGCCTGCCCTCGACCGTCAGCCGCACCGTGTACGCTCCCGGCGGCGCCCACGGCGCCTCGACCGCCGGGTAGGTGCGGTGCGGGACGGCGCCCACGGCGTCCTCCCCACCCCCGCGCCGCCCGCTGTCACCCGGAATCGGCGCGTAGTGCAGGTCCCAACTGAAGCGGTGCATGCCCGGCTGGGTCGAGATCACCATGGGCGGGGCCGGCCAGTAGAGCGGCAGGGCGCAGTCCCGTGCGGTCGGGGTTTGCTGACAGAGTCGGTTGTACGCCACCGGATCGAGCGCCGGATCCGGGTGTCGTACGGGATCGTCGCTCGAGAAGCTTCGGATGACGCGACCGCCGGCATCGAGGATCTCGAGCGTGACCGGGCCCGATGGCGCGGCGGCGAGGTAGTAGTCGATGATCCCGCCCGGCGGCGGGTTCTCGCCGGCCAGCAGCTCCGGGGGCCAGGGGGTCGGGTCGTTGGTGCCGAAGCGCACCCGCACCGCGGTCTCCGGCTTGTACAGGTACGCCGACGTCGCCCGGGCCGCCTCCGCCGCCTGACGAAGGGGCGTCACATCGTCGAGGATCCAGAAGCCGCGGCCGTGCGTCCCGGCGACGAGGTCGGCGCAGAGGCAGGTGCTGTCGTCCTTGACCTGGAGATCGCGAACCGAGATCGCCGGCATATCGAGCCGCAGCGACTGCCAGTGGTCGCCGTCGTCGAAGGAGACCCACACCTGCGTGTTCGTGGCGGCGTAGAGCAGCCCCTTCGTGCGCGGATCCTCCCGGATCGAATTGGCGACCGCGCCGGGCGCGATGCCGTTGTCGATCTCGGTCCACGTCCTGCCGCCGTCGTGTGTCCGCCAGAAGTGCGGATCCAGGTCGTCGATCCGGTAGCTGTTGGCCGCGGCGTAGGCGGTGAGCGGATCGAAGTGCCCCGCATCGATGTTGAAGATGCGCGTCCAGGGTTTGATCGCCGGCGGCGTGACGTTGGTCCACGTTGCCCCGCCGTCCATCGTGACCTGGATGTATCCGTCGTCCGTCCCCGCCCACAGCACGCCGGCGCGGCGCGGTGAGGGCGAGAATGCGGTGATCGTCCCCTGCGGCCCGGGCGTCACGCTGGCGGCGTACTTCCCTGCACTGGCCGGCACCGCCCAGCTCCGACGAGCGAGGTCGGGACTGATGCGCGCCCAGTGTCGGCCATGATCGGCCGTTTTCCAGACGACGTTCGAGACATAGTAGAGGACCGTCGGGTCGAGCGGCGACCACGCGATCGGCATCGTGCGGACGTTCCGGCCGAAGGGGGCAGCTGCCGGCGGCGCCGGGCGCGGCGTGGGTGCGGCCGCCGCCGCGGCCGTGTCCGCGCGGGGCGCGGCCGGCTTTGCCGGCGTGGCGGGGTGCAGGGTCCGCAGTGGCTGGGTGCCCTCCGTGAAGTCGGGGCCGACGAGTGTGGTCTGGCCGGTCCGCCGGTCGTAGAGCGACACGTTCGTGCGCATGCTGCCGAAGACGAGGTCCGGATCGCGTGGGTCGGGCGCGGCGATGCCGTACTCCTGGATGTCGACCGGATGCCAGTCGTGGAAGGTGATCTCCCCGTCCATCGAGCGGCTCTCGACACACGCCGAGCCGGCGTCCTGCTGCCCGCTGCACACGCGGTAGGGGAAGGCGTTGTCGGTCGTGACGTGGTACATGGCCGCCGTGGGCTGCGTGTACCAGTTGCTCCACGACGCGCCACGATTCCCGGAGACGACCCCGCCCTGGTCGGAGACGACGAGCAGGATGTCGGGGTTGGTGGGGTTGATCCAGGTCCGCTGGTAGTCATCGCCGCCCGGCGCGCCGCGCACGGCCGACCAGGTGAGCCCACCGTCCTCCGTCCGCCACAACACGGTGGACGAGCTGTAGACGACGTTCTCGTTCCTGGGATCGACGGCGATCGTCGGCAGGTCGCCGCCGCCGATGCGCGCGAGCGGCCGCGGGTCCTGCCGCGCGCGCGTGCTGTCGCCGGCGACATCCCGGAGCACGATCTGCCAATGCTCTCCGCCGTCCGTCGACTTGTAGAAGCCGACGACGGTCGCGCCGGGCCGCGTGGTCGGGCCTGGTGGCGCCTCGCTCGCGATCATTGCGTAGAGCAGGCCGGGGTGGCTGGGCGCCAGCGCCAGATTCGCCTGGACGACACCGGCCGGCAGGCCACTGGTGAGCGGCCGCCAGGTGGTGCCGCCGTCGGTCGACTTGAAGATGCCGCCCGACGTTCCGCCGAACGCACCGCCCTCGACGAAGCTCTGCTGTTGCTGCCAGAGCGCGGCGTACACGGTGTTCGGGTCGCTCGGGTCGATCCGGACGTCGTTCCCGCTCGTGTACTCGTCCTTGTAGAGCACCTTGTCGAAGGTCCGGCCGCCGTCGGTCGAGCGGAAGATCCCCCGTTCGGGGTTCGGGCCGTACGGGTGGCCGAGCGCCGCGACGAAGAGCCGGTTGGGGTCGCGCGGGTCGACGTCGATCCACGCGATCATCTGCGAGTCGCCCAGCCCGAGGTGGGTCCAGTGCGTTCCGCCGTCGGTGGACTTGTACATCCCGTCGCCCGTCGCGAGGTCCGGGCGGATGATCCCGCCGCCCGTGCCGACGTAGATGATGTTCGGGTCGGACAGCGGCACGGCGATCGCGCCGATCGAGCCGGTGGGCTCCTGATCGAAGATCGGCGTCCAGGTGGCGCCGTAGTCGGTCGAGCGCCAGACGCCGCCGTCATCGAACCCGATGTAGAAGACATTGGGCGCGCTCGGCACGCCGGCGAGCGCGCGGGCGCGCCCGGCGCGCGGGGGGCCGATCTCGCGCCAGTGCATGCCGGAGTAGGTGGCGGGCGATTGCGCCGCCAGCGGCGTCGTGACGGCGAGCGTCGCAAGGCCGGCCGCAACGCTCGCGGCGGCAGCGACGGACGAGGAACGGAACAGGGACATACGCACCCGGACGACCCTCTGGATTTGGGACGACGATTGGCGCTGGAAATTCTAGCGTCCGGACCGTCCCCGCGCCCGCGCCCGGAGCGTCGCTCACCCCGCCCCGCCGGCGCTTGGCCCCAACGACCTCCCGCTCCCCCCGCCACAGGCGGATGTTGCGTCCGCACACACATCTGGAGAGGTCGCACGTGAAACGCACCGTCGTAGGATTGGCCCTCGCGCTCACAGCCGTCAGCGTGGCGCTGGCGGCGTGCGGCAGCTCGAAGTCACCGACGTCGCCGAGCTCCACGACCGGCAAGGGCACCGGCGGTGGGAGTGGGGGCGGTAGCGGGGGTGGGGGCGGTGGCGGCGGGGGCGGCGGGGGCGGTGGCGGCGGCGGGTACGCGGTCCACCAGCCCGCCGGCCGGTAACGAAGCACCAGGCTGGACGATGTGACGCAGGCCAACCGCTTCGGTGGTTGGCCTGCGTCGTTGATCGCAGCGACCGCAGCCGGTACGTGCCGGCGCCGGGGCGGGCCGGCGGCATTCGCTCTCCGCGCTCCAGCCCCCGGACTGGCACGCGGGCGCGGGCCTGGATCGGCAGTCGTCCGGCGGATCGGATGGGGCGCGACCCGCCGCGGAGCGCTACAGCGGGAGCGGGCCAGTCGCCTTGGTGATGAGCAGCGTCGTCGCGCCGCCGGTGGACGCGCTGATCGTGCCGGAGACGGTCGTCGGGCTCGCGAAGACGCCGTGAAAGCTCCAGCCGATGAGCGGGCCGGGGTTGGGGCCGGCGCCGCGCGCAGGGTACTTGAACCCGAGCGTCACGCCCTCGGTCGTGACCGATCCCTTGAGCGGCTGCGGCTGCATGCTCAACGGGCCGACGTTGTCGACCGTGCCGGTGACGGTCGCGCCAACTTGCGTCGCATCGATCTCGATCGATCCGCCTTCGGGGAGCTGCGCGAGCCAGACGCCGGTGAACGAGATCCGTGGCGAGGTCGTCGTCCCGCAGGCGGCGAGGAGGACCGCCGCTGCGCACATCGCGGCCGTGCGCGTCAGGCGAGCGGCCGCGCCCGCGCTCCGTCGGCACAGGGCACTCGCGCTCGCGTCGTGTCGGACAGGCGCCATGGCAACCTCCCAGCACCGGTGGGACCACCGATGGGACATCTGCCGAGCGCGGCAGTAGAGCCGCGTCACTTCCTCCCGATCTACCCTGCCTGCCGCTCCCGGTTCCTATCCGTTCCGCCAACGCTGACGCGGTGCGCCCGGCACGCTCGACCGGCGCCGGCGATCAGTGGCTCACCGACGGCTCAGCGCACCTGCGGACCGCCAGTCCGGTCGTCGGGGACGAAGCGGTCGCGTGCCGGCATGCGCACCCCGGGGAGTGCACGCGCGCTCAGCACGGTCGAGGACGGGATAATGCCGTTCCGGGCGAGGATGAACGCGGCGACACTGTACACCTCATGCGGGGTGAGCGACCCCGGCGCGGTCAACGGCATCGCGCGATGGATGTAATCGTAGAGCGTGGTCGCATACGGCCAGTAGTTCCCGACGGTCTGCACCGCGGTCGTGTCGGTCGCGAAGGGGAACGCGTCCCCCGGGATACGCCCCACGAGGGGCGGCGCCGGCGCGACGGCCCCATGCACGCCGTCGACCCCGTGGCACGACGCGCAGCGGGCCGCGTACACGCGCGCACCCTCGGCGGCGGTCCCGCTGTCGCCGGGAAGCCCACGCCCGTCCGCCCGGACGTCGATGTCCCACACGCGTATCTCCGCCGGGCGGGCGATCCGTCCGATGCCGAACCGCGCCGGGGTCGCTGGGATGCCCTGCGGCGCCCTGGACGAGCCGCCGCACGAGACGGTCATCCCGGACAGCACGAGGACCGTGCCGAGGAGACGCATACCTGCACGGGTCGCGGGCCGGCCGCTCATGGAGCCGCGCTGTCGCGCGCAGCGGAGAGTCCCGCCGCACACGCGCGGGCCTCGTCCGGTCATCACGCCGGCGCCTCGACCCGCGCGGCAAAGGTCACGCGGCCCGCGGCATCGACGTCCCAGGCGCGGATGTTGTTGTAGTGGTAGCCCGTGCCCGGCCCTCTCACGGCGCGCAGCACCGCGGTCGTCGGCTGCACGTAGCCGGTCTCGTCGCGCGCTCGACTCATCAGGGTCGCCGGCGCGCCGCCCCACTCCCACAGGTGGCGGAATCGCGTGTGCGCGATCGGCAAGACGGGCTCCTGGAGCACGGCAGCCGTCCACGTCGCGCCCCCGTCGGTGCTGACGTCCACCCCTGCGATCCGCCCGCGTCCCGACCACGCGATGCCACGGATCTCCCACCATCCCCGACCAGGGAGCACCGTCGGATAGGCCGGGAATGTGATGATCGACTTGGCGTCCATCACGAAGCTGAACTGCCGGGCATCCTCCTGCGGCAACGCATCGGTGTAGCGGGCCGTCTCCTCGCGCGTCATGAACGCCTCGTCCCCCACCTTGATCCGGCGGAGCCACTTCACGTTCGCGTTCCCCTCCCAGCCGGGCAGGAAAAGCCGCACGGGATACCCCTGCTCGGGGCGAAGCGGCTCGCCGTTCTGGCCGTATGCCACGAGCGCGTCGTCGAGCGCCTTGGTGAGCGGGATGCTTCGCGTCATCACCGCCGCGTCGCTCCCCTCGGCGAGCAGCCACCGCGCGCCTGGACGCACGCCGGCCTCGCGCAGCAGGGTGGCGAGCGGCACGCCCGTCCACTCGCTCGTGCTCGTCAGCCCATCGATCGTTTGCGGGGTGCTCGCGGGCGACATCCCGCGATAACCGGCACGGCCATTCCCGGAGCACTCCAGGAAGTAGGTGCGCGAGCGCGCCGGGAAGCGTTGGAGATCGGCGAGCGTGAAGACGAGCGGCCGCTCGACCAGGCCGTGGATGAGCAGCCGGTACTGCGCCGGATCGATCGCCGGCACGCCCGCATGGTGCCGCTCGAAGTGCAGGTCCGAGGGCGTGATCGTCCCGCAGAGATCCTGGAGCGGCGTGAGCGAATGGCCGACGACGAGACCGGCGGGCTCGCGCGCGAGATGCACGAAGGGCGCTCGCTCGCCCACCGCCCGCGTCGCGCTCCCCGGCACCCGCGTCGGATCCGGTGGCGCCGCCGCCGTGCCCTGTGACCCGCCGCCCGGCACGGCCGCCGGCGTCGCCACCGGCGCACGCGTCGGGATCGCGCCGACGAGCGCCGCCCCCGCCGCGCCCAGAGCGCCGGCGAGCAACGTCCGCCGCGTGATCTCGACATCCGGGCCGGCGGCGCTCGGTGCGTCGTCACTCGCGTTGTCCATGTCCCGTCCCGTGCCGGCGTTCCCACCCAACATAGGCCGGGTCGACGCGGGCGCCAGATGGGGTCACGACCGATGGAGTACCACCTGAACCCGCATGCGCACTCGTTACCGCCACGGGCCGGTGACGACCGCGCCGCCCGAGCGTGGGCGCGGGTGTCTCCCGCACCCGGTCGCTCCCCCGCTCGATGGCGGCGTCCGGCTAGCCATGCACGGTCATCCGCATCCCGGAGCGCGGGCGGAGGGTGACGAGCGGGTTGGGCACGACGGGGTGGCCCGGCACGAGGCGCAGCCGCCACCGTCGGGCGATCGTGGCGAGCGCGATCGTCCCCTCCATCCACGCGAACGCTTCCCCGATACAGACCCGCGCTCCGGCGCCGAAGGGGAAGTACGCGAGCTTCGGGCGCGCGGCGGCGGCATCGCCGAGCCAGCGCCCGGGATCGAACCGCTCGGGCGCAGGCCACCAGCGGGGATCGCGGTGCACGACCCACTGGCTCATCAGCACGAGTGAGTGGCGAGGGATGCGATACCCGCCAAGGGTCACGTCCTCGAGTGGCTTGCGCCCGAGGGTCCATGCGGGCGGGAAGATCCGCATCGATTCGGCGAGCACGGCGCGCGTGTACGGGAGCCGCGGCACGTCGTCGGCCGTCACCGGCCGGTCTCCGAGTACGCGCGCGAGCTCGTCGTGCAGGCAGGACTCGACCTCGGGATGCTGCGCCAGCAGGTAGAACGTCCACGTGAGCGCGTTGGCCGTGGTCTCGTGCGCGGCGAGCAGGATCGTGAGGGCCTCGTCGCGCAGTTGGAGATCCGACATCGCCGCCCCGCCGTCGGTATCACCCCCGCCCTCGCTCTCGGTGTCGCGGGCCCGGAGGAGCATCGAAAGCAGGTCGGCGCCCTCGGCGCCCGCGGCCCGGTGGGCGGCGATGATGCGGTACACCGTTCGGTCGAGCCGCGCGCGCGTCGCGTCGAAGCGGCGATTGATCGGAAGAAATGGGAACCGATCGAGCAGTTCCGCATACGGGAGGGTCGCGTACCGAAAGAGGTCGAAGGCCTCGGTGAGCGCCGCCCCGATCTCCTCCGTCTCGGCCGCGAGGTCGGCGCCGAAGAGCGTCGCGCCGGCGATCTCGAGCGTGAGACGCATCATCTCCTGTGACAGATCGATCGTCCCCCCGTCGCGCCAGCGTTCGCGCGTTCGCTCGGCGCGCTCGCGCATGGTCGCCCCATAGGTCGCGATCCGCTCCCTGTGGAACGCCGGCTGCGCGAGGCGACGCTGACGGAGATGGAAGTCTCCCTCGCTCGTCAGCAGGCCGGTGCCGAGGAGCCGCTTGGTGCGGTCGAGCCCGCGCCCCTTGGCGAAGCGTCGGGCGTCGGTGATGAGGACGGTGCGGATGAGGTCGGGGTGACTGACGAGCACGATGTGCTGCGGCCCGACCCGGATGCGCGCGACGTCACCGTACTCGCGCGCGAGCGCCGTCAGCGCGCCCAGCGTGTCGCGTCTGAGGAGCAGCAGATGCGCGCCCGGGAACCGCTTCGGCGGTCCTGGTGGCAGTGGGTCGAGGGCGGTCGCGCGGTTCGCCATGGGCGGTGACAATGGACGGGAGCACGGGCCCGACGATGGCCGGATGGCCGCTCCGACGACGCTTCTGGCGCGGCCCTCTCAACGGTAACCTATGCCCGCAGCGAGCTCACGCTCGGCTCGGGGAATCGCCGGATCGGGTGACGGCAGGTATCTTCCCCTTCCCCATGCGGGCCCTGGCGCGTAGCGACTGATGGCGGAGTTGCCGGACGATTTTCAGACCCAGCTCGGGGCGGGCTATGTGCTCGACCGCGAGCTGGGCCGTGGCGGGATGGCCACGGTCTACCTGGCGCGCGACGTCAAGCACGGGCGACTCGTCGCGCTCAAGGTGCTCCACCCCGGGCTGGCCCAGTCCCTCGGCCCCGAACGCTTCCGGCGCGAGATCGCGCTCGCCGCACGGCTTCAGCACCCGCACATCCTCTCGGTGTACGATTCCGGCGAGACGGCCGGCGGCCAGCTCTGGTTCACGATGCCGTTCGTCGAGGGCGATACCCTCCGCGATCGCCTGCGCCGGGAGCACCAGCTGGCGATGGCGGACGCGCTCCGGCTCGCGACCGAGATCGCCGACGCGCTCGAGTACGCCCACACGCACGGCGTGCTCCACCGCGACATCAAGCCCGAGAACATCTTGCTCTCGGCCGGCCATGCGCTGGTCGCCGATTTCGGTGTCGCACGATCGGTCACCGGTGAGAGCTCGACCCGCACCGGCGCCAGCGGCTCGCTCACGGGCGCGGGCACGATCGTCGGCACGCCCACGTACATGAGCCCCGAGCAGGCGAGCGGCGATCGCACCCTCGATGCGCGCAGCGATGTGTACAGCCTGGCGGCCGTGCTGTACGAGATGCTCGCCGGCGAGCCCCCGTTCTCCGGGCCGTCGCCGCAAGCCATCATTGCCAAGCTGATGACGAGCCCGGCGCCGTCGGTACGCCGAGTTCGCCCGTCGGTTCCCGAGCCGATCGACGCCGTTCTCCGCCAGGCGCTGGCACCGGTCCCGAGCGACCGCTTCCCGACGGCCGCGGAGTTCGCGCGCGCCCTCGACGCCGCACGGCAGGCGTCCGTCGCCACGCCCGCCCTGCGGCCGGCGGCATCCGCCGCCGATCCCACGGCGCACGGCCGACGCCGCGCGCTGCCGACGGGGGCGGTCCTGCTCATCCTCGGATTCCTCATCGGGGCTGGCGCGCTGTTCGCCTGGCGCGCTCGGACCGGCGAGGCAGGCTCCGGCGGCCCGGTGCGGGTCGCCGTGCTGCCGTTCGAGAACCTCGGCGATTCCGCCGATGCGTACTTTGCCGACGGGGTGACGGACGCCGTGCGCGACAAGCTGGCGACACTCCCGACGCTCCAGGTGATCGCCCGTGCCAGCTCGGAGCAGTATCGGCGCACGCAGAAGCCGCCGCAGGTGATCGGCCGCGAGCTCGGCGCGCAATACCTGCTGACGGCGACGGTTCGGTGGGAGAAGACCGCGGGCGGGAGCAGTCGGGTCCAGGTCCGGCCCGAGCTGGTCGATGCCACGACCGCGGCCGAGAAATGGGGGCAGCCGTTCGACGCCTCGCTGACCGACGTCTTCGCCGTACAGTCCGACATCGCCGGCAAGGTCGCGCAGGCGCTCGGGGTCGCCCTCAACCCCGGGACGCGGCAGGCGATGGCGGACCGGCCGACGCGAAACCTGGACGCGTACGACGCCTACCTCCGCGGCCAGGCGATCGAGGGCAAGGCCGGCGTGGACGTCGGGTCGCTCCGCCGCGCGACCGAGTCGTACGCGCAGGCGGTCCAACTGGACTCGGGCTTTGCGCTCGCGTGGGCAGCGCTGTCGTTCGCGCATGCGACGGCGTTCCACACCGCGGCCCCGATGGCCGCGGACTCCGCGGCGAGCCTCACCGCCGCGACGCGGGCGCTCGCGCTCGGCCCCGAACTGCCCGAGGCACACGCGGCCATGGGCGCCTACGATGACTTCGTGCTCCAGGACCCGGGCCGCGCGCTCGCCGAGTACGACGCGGGGCTCCGAGTGACCCCGCACAACGCGCTCTTGTTGAGCCAGGCCGGCCATGCGGAGCGTGAGCTCGACCGGTGGGACGCCGCCGTGGCCCACTACACCGAGGCCGCGCAGCTCGACCCGCGCGAGGCGCGGCCGGCGTGGGAGCTCTGTCGCACACTGCTCTGGCTGCGGCGCTTGCCGGAGGCGCGCGCGGCTGCCGACCGCGCACTCACGGTGTCACCCGGAAACCTGCCAGCGGTCGACTTCCGCGCCATGGTCTCCCTCGCCGCCGGCGATCTCGCCGGCGCGCAGGCGGTGTTCCGCGCCGCGCGCGAGGACGCCGACCCGCGCGCCATCGATGCCTTCGTCGCGACCTACTACGACATCGCGTGGGCACTGGACAGTGCCGACCAACAGGTGCTGCTCGGGCTCGATCCCAGCGCCTACGGCGGCGATCGCGCGCAATGGGTCTTCGTGCGGGCGGAGCTGTACTGGTTGCGGGGCGATCGCGGCCATGCGCGCGCCTACGCGGATTCCGCGCGGGCGGCATACGACGTCCAGCTTCGCAGCGAGCCCAGAGATGTGGAGGGTCGCGTCTTCGACGGGCTCGCGCTCGCAATGCTCGGCCGCCGGGCCGACGCGCTCCGCAACGTGGCCGAGGTGCGCCAGTCGGCGATGTGGGCCCACGGATTCGACGGTCCCTATATCCAGCATCAGGTCGCCCGCATCTATCTCATCCTCGGTGAACCGGACAGGGCGCTCGATGTTCTCGAGGGATTGCTCCGGGTGCCGTACTATCTCACCCCGGCCTGGCTCGCGATCGACCCGACCTTCGCGCCGCTCAGGGGCAATCCGCGCTTCCAGGCGATGCTGGCGCGGCGCGATGTGAACCCGGGGGAGGCAGCCGGGCGCTGAGCGCGCCGGAGGGCTGGCGGGCACGCCGCGCGGCGTGCACACTCCGGGATGCTCACCATGCGTGCGTCACTCCCGACACTCGGTGCGGCGATGCTGCTCGCCGCCCTCCCGGCCACGCGCGCCGTGGCCCAGCGCGACACCAGCGGCGTGCGGGCCTCACCGACTCGACCGGCTACTCCTGACCAGGCGCTCGGATCGCGAGGCCGCGGCGGCGACACGGGGACCGTCGTCCTCGCCCACGGGTTCACGGCGCGAAGCATCGGACCCGCGAACATGGGCGGCAGGGTCGCCAGTATCGCGTTCGACCCCAAGACGCCGACGCGCTTCTACGTCGGGTTCGGGATGGGCGGCGTCATGAAGACGTCCGACAACGGCATCACCTTCAAGCCGATCTTCGACCACCAGAGCGTGGCGACGATCGGCGACGTGGCCGTCGCACCCTCGGATCCGAGCGTGATCTGGGTCGCGACAGGTGAGGGGAACGACCGGAACTCCGAGAGCTGGGGCGACGGCGTGTACCGGTCGACGGATACCGGCGCGACCTGGACCCATGTCGGTCTCGCGAGCAGCCGGGCGATCGCGCGGCTCGCCGTGCATCCGACGGATCCCCGGACGGCGTACGCCGCCGTGCTGGGCGACCTCTGGATGCCGAGCGCCGAGCGTGGGTTGTACAAGACGACGGACGCCGGCGCCACCTGGCGGAAGGTGCTGAGCGCTCCCGCGCCCTACGACGACCGCGTGGGCGCCGGTGAGGTCGCCATCGACCCGGCCGATCCCAACGTGGTGTACGCGACGCTCTACGCGCGGCGCCGCCGGCCCTGGTCGTTCACGTATGGTCCCGCGGCGACCGACGGCAAGGATCTGGGCGGGATCTTCAAGAGCACCGACGGTGGGGCGACGTGGCGCAAGCTCACCAGCGGGCTTCCGGGCCAGACCGGCCGGATCGGTCTTTCCATCTACGCCAAGGACCCGGCGACCATCTACGCCGTCGTGCAGAGCGACGCGGGCGGCCAGTCGAGCCTCGACGACCCGGAGAGCAAGGAGGGCGGCGTCTTCCGGTCGACCGACGGCGGCGAGCACTGGTCGCGCGTCTCGCCCCTCGATCCTCGACCGTTCTACTTCAGCCAGATCCGTGTCGATCCCACCGATGCGCGGCGCGTCTACCTGCTGACCTTCGTGTTGCTGGTCTCGGACGACGGCGGGACGACGTGGCGGGAGGATCTGTTCAAGAACGTCCATCCCGACACGCACGCGCTCGCGGTCGATCCCACGAACCGCGATCATCTGCTGCTCGGGACCGACGGTGGACTCTTTCAGTCGTTCAACCGGGCCGTGGCCTGGGACCACCTGGAGAAGTTCGGCGTCGGCGAGTTCTACCGGGTCAACGTCGACCGGTCGACGCCGTTCCGCATCTGCGGGGGACTCCAGGACAACACCAACTGGATGGGGCCGAGCGCCACGCGGACCAAGGAAGGGATCCGCATCGGGGACTGGCAGACCCTTCACGGCGGCGACGGATCGTCCTGCGCGTTCGATCAGGGGGACTCCGAGATCGTCTATTCGGAGTCGCAGCGGGCCGCCCTTCAGCGCATCGATCTTCGCAGTGGACAGATCAAGGCCTTGCGGCCGGAAGCGAACGAGGGCGAGCCCGCGTATCGGTTCCACTGGCTCGCGCCGCTCGTCGCGAGCAGCCACGACTCGGGCGCGATGTTCCTCGGTGGCAACGTCGTCTTCAAGCTGACCGACCGGGGCGAGCACTGGCAGGTCATCTCCCCCGACCTGTCGACTCGGGATCTCGGTCGGATGCAGGCGGCGGGCAGCGGGGCCGAGACGTACGGGGTGGTCTACACCCTCGCCGAGTCGCCGGTGAAGGCCGGGCTGTTGTGGGCCGGCACGGACGACGGGAAAGTGTGGCGCACCGACGATGAGGGCGCGCACTGGTCCGATCTCTCGGCGACGCTCCCGGTCGCGGCGCGCGGCCGGTGGGTGAGCCGCATCGAGGCGGGGCATGCCGACCCCAGAGTCGCCTACATCGCGCTCGATGGGCACCCCGACGGGGCCTATGCGCCGCTCGTGTATCGCACCGCCGACGCGGGCGCCACCTGGCAGAGCATCGCCGGCAATCTCCCTGCGACGGAGCCGGTGCGGCTCGTGCGCGAAGACCCGTCGAACGCCGACGTGCTGTACGCCGGGACCGAGCACGGGCTCTGGCTCTCGCTCGACCGAGGGAAGTCCTGGACCGCCTTTGGTGGTCTGCCGACGGTCCCCGTGGCCGACATTCTGATCGAGCCGGTGACCCATTCGCTCGTGATCGCGACCCAGGGTCGGAGCCTCTACATCATCGACCGGGCGCGGCCGCTCGCCGAGCTGACGCCGGCCGTGCGGGCCGAGCCAGTGCATCTCTTCGCGCCGGAGCCGGCGCTCGAGTCCGAGCCGCTGCCGGGCTACGAGGAGTGGTCGGGAAGCGGCCAGTTCCGCGGGGAGAATCCCTCCCCCGGCGCCACGCTCACTTATTACCTCGGGCATGCGAGCGGCGACTCGGTGACGATCACCATCAAGACCAAGGACGGGCAGCCCGTGGCGCATCTGACCGGCGCGGGCGTCGCCGGCCTCAATCGCGTCGTCTGGGACCTGCATCCGACCAAGGACGTGCTCGCCACATACGAGGGCGGATTGGGATCGCGGTTCGTGCATCCCGGCCAGTACGAGGTGACCGTCACATATGGCAAGGACAAGAGCACGCAGCCGCTGGAGGTCCGCGCCATGCCGGGGATCGAAACGCTGTAGGGGCGGCATTCATGCCGCCCGCGACCCGCATCCGCACCAATGCCGGGGCGGCATTCATGCCGCCCGCGACCCGCATCCGCACCAATGCCGGGGCGGCATTCATGCCGCCCGCGACCCGCATCCGCACCAATGCCGGGGCGGCATTCATGCCGCCCGTTGTTCGCATCCCGCACCGATGCCCGGCCCGGCATGTCGCGCCGTCCCGCGCCCCCGCGGGGGATGGTCGCCCATGCGCACGCCGCCCGCGGATAGGAGGGCGGTCGGCGAACCTTTCCGCGCGCGCGGGTACTTCTCCCTCGCACGGTGGCGGGGTGGCTTTCCTTCATCCGGACTCACGCACATGCGCGCGCTCGCGACCCTCACGACTGTTCGTCGTTCCATTCCTGTCACGCCGACCTGGACGCAGTGGCTCGTCGGCAGCGCGCTCGCGATCGGCGCGGCGGTCGCGGGGACGGCCGGCGGTGCCGCGGCCCAGGGGTCGGCCGCGGCGGTGTCGCCCGCCGGGCATCGGGCGACGGCGGTGTTCTCGGGGGGATGCTTCTGGGGGGTGCAGGCGGTGTTCGAGCATGTCCGCGGCGTGCTGAGCGCCGAGTCCGGGTATACCGGCGGCGCGGCACGGACCGCGGAGTACGAGATCGTGAGTACCGGGTCGACCGGGCACGCCGAATCTGTGCGAGTGACCTTCGACCCGACGCAGGTGACGTACGCGCAGTTGCTCGACGTCTTCTTCACCATCGCGCACGACCCGACGGAGAAGAACCGGCAGGGGCCCGACGAGGGGACGCAGTATCGGTCGGCGGTCTGGTATGCGACGCCCGAGCAGAAGGCGACCGCGGAGTCGGTGATCCAGCAGCTCACCGCCGCGCACGTGTTCCGGTCACCGATCGTGACCGAAGTCTCGCCGCTCGGCGGCTTCTATCCGGCCGAGTCCTATCACCAGGACTACTACATCCACCATCCCGACGCGGCCTACATCGTCATCAACGACAAGCCCAAAGTCGAGCACCTGGAGCGCGCGCGTCCCGCGCTCTACCGCGACACCCCGGTGCTCTACGCAGCGGAGAGCACCGCCCGGTAGCGATCGATCATCCTGTGCACCCGCCGCGGCGTTCCGCCGCGTGCGGCGCGCGATGTGGGCGCGCCGCACGGTCGCCGTGACCGCTCCCCGGAGTCAGACGTGCGGCGTCACACGCAGCTGCCGGCGGCGTTCGACCATTCCTCCTGGATCATGTACGGGCCGAAATGCTTCGGGGTCCACGCGCAGAAGTCGCCGATCTCGTTGCCGGTCGTGGTGCTGTCCCACCAGCCGTTGAACTCGGGGTCGGTGACCGCCTCGCAGATCTCATGTGACACGGTCACCGTCAGCGCGTCGAAGATCGACATCGAGCCGGTGCATCCCTGGGCGCACGGGTACGGCATGACGGCGTAGTGAATGCCGCCCGCGTTGCCGTGGTACCCGCAGAACTGCTTGCAGGACGCCGAGCTGCCCATCGTCACCGTCACGTTCGGCGGGGTGAAGAGGACGAACAGGGAGCCGGAGTCCGGCGTGATCGCGAACGCCGCGAGTAGCTGCGGCAGGAGCTTCTGGATCGCCGAGTCGTCCACCGTCGCGCCGGGATCGGGGGTGATCGCCGGGGTGACGAATCGCCCCGGCGCGCGGAAGGACCCACGGCCGATCACGTAGCTCCCCTGGCTGTACTCGGCCAGTTGGTCGAGCGGGGAGCCGATGTTCGGAAGGCCAGCCGTGAAATCGGCGAAGAACCGATTGAGCTGGGACGCGAGGGCGCTGAGCCCGGGGTCGGACCAGGCGGACCCCCAGTAGAACGCGGTGACCTCGACGTGCGCGATGAGTGGCCCACCGTGATACGCCACGCCGCTGCCCGCCGCCGCGGCCGCTGCCCGGCTGACGCGTGGGCGCGGCTCTCCGGGCCGCGGCACGCTGGGCACGGGCGCGGTGCGCGTCTCCACGATCCCGTCCGGCACGGGCGCGCGGCCCCCCGCCGGCGCACCGGGCGCCCGCGAGCCGGACGCAGGACCCGAGCGGACCGGGGCCTCCCGTGTGGGGACCGTCGTCCGCGGACCGCTCGTGGACGGTGCCTGCGACCGCGCCTGCGACCGCGTCTCCGACGGCACGTGCGACGGCACGTGCGACCGCTCGTGCGATTGTGTCTGCGCGTCCGACGTCGTCCTGCGCTTGCCCTGCCTCGAGTTCTCTCGCATAGTGCCTCCGTTACTCGACACCGGAGCAGGACGTGCTGACGAGGGCGCGGCCGAGCCCGGCTGCCGCCCGCCCGGGCGGGACTGGCAAGCTCACGGTCGCGCCGTGGCTCCGGCACTTGGGACATAGTACTGTAGTACTCCGGCGCCGAGGGAGCGGGCGTGTGGACGATGCATCGGCTGCGGCGTGCGGCGTGATCACCATCGCCGAGCGGTACACGATCGAACGGGAGCTCGGGCGCGGGGGCATGGCGGTCGTCATGCTCGCCCGCGACGTCGTGCATGAGCGACTGGTCGCGATCAAGCTCTTCCGGGCCGAGTTTGCGGGGGCCGTGAGCCATGACCGGTTCCTGCGCGAGATGCGGTTCACCGCTCGGCTCCAGCATCCACATATCGTCCCGCTCTACGATTCCGGCATCGTCGAGGACGTGCCGTACTATGTGATGCCGTTCGTCGACGGCGAGTCGCTGCGCGCGCGGCTGGAGCGCGAGCGCCAGTTACCCGTCGCCGACGCCGTGCGCATCGCGACGGACGTGGCCGGCGCACTCGCCTACGCGCACGCTCACGGTATCGTCCACCGGGACATCAAGCCCGAGAACATCCTGCTGGCCGGCGACCAGGCGCTCGTGGCCGACTTCGGCATCGCCCGCGCCGTGGTCGAGGCAGCCAGCGATCGACTCACGTCGACCGGGCTCGCCGTCGGGACACCCGCGTACATGAGTCCGGAGCAGGCGACCGGCGACCGGGCGGTCGATGCGCGCAGCGACATCTACAGCCTGGGCTCTGTCCTGTTCGAGATGCTCGCCGGTGTGCCCCCGTTCGTCGGGCCGACCCCGCAGGCCGTGATCGCTCGGCGCCTGGCGGCCGCTGCGCCGCCGATCCGCGAGCTGCGCGCGACCGTCCCGCACGACCTCGCCGCCGTCGTCGCGCACACCCTCGAGCGCGTTCCGGCCGACCGGTTCCAGACAGCCGCCGAGCTGTCCGCCGCGCTCTCTGGGCGCGGCCCACCTGCGGTGCGGAGGCGCCTGTGGTCCCGTTGGGCGCTCATCCCGGTGGCGGTAGTGGTCGCCGCCGCCGCGATGTGGTTGCGGCCCGGAGCCCGCGACGCCGTCGGCGCGCGTCCGCCTGCCGCCCCGCCCGGTCCGGCCGCCGATCCCGCGATCGGCACGGCCCGCGCCGCGCTGGCGCAGCTCGACCTCGACGCCGCGAGGCGGGCCCTGGAGCCGTTTGTGGCGGCGCACCCGGAGGACCCCGCGGGCGATCTCTGGCTTGCGCAGGCCGGATCGCTCATCGGCGACTCGGCCATCGCGTGGTCCCGCGCGGCACGGATCGCCTCGACCCTCGGCGGGCGCCTCGCCCCGGCCGACAGCCTTCGCGCCGCGGCGCTCTTCGCGATCGTCGATCACCGGCGGGAGGACGCATGCGCCGGATTCCGCCGTCTCGTGGACGTGGTGCCGTCCGATCCCACCGCCGCGCTGAGCCTCGCCGACTGCGTGGCCCGCGACGACGTCGTGGTGCGTGACGCGAGAAGCCCGTCGGGATGGCGCTTCCGCAGCAGCCCCTTCGCCGCGGTTCGCCTCTATCAGCGGATCGTCCAGGAGTATCCGACGCTCCGGCACGCGCGGGCGCGAGTCTACCAACGACTCGCCGATCTCCTGATCACCGAGCCCTATCAGTTCCGCCCCGGACGCGATGCCGCATCGGACACCCTCGTCTTCGATGCCTTTCCGGACCTTCGGGACGACACCCTGGCCTTCGTTCCCTATCCGCTCGCACGGCTCGCCGCCGGCGGCGACGCACTGAACCCGCCGCGTGTGCTCCCCGCGCTCGTGTACAGCCGCATGCTCCTCCGCACCATGGCGCTGGACTGGGCACGCACCTTCCCGACCGACGCGGATGCACATGCGATGCTGGCGACCGCGCTCGAGGCGACCGGCGAGCTCACGCCGGCGAGGCCGGGCGCCCCTTCGGCGCTCGCGGAGGCCGAGGCTGCGCGGCGCGGACCCGGCGCGCCCCTCGAGTCACGCATCGGAGTCACGCACGCCGAAATCGAGGTCCGTCTCCTTTTCAAGCTCGGAGACTACGCGGCCGCCCGCGCGCTCGCCGACAGCGTGTTGGGGGCGCAGCGCGAGCCACGCGCGGACGCGATCGACGAGCTTGCCTCGATCGCTGCGCTCATCGGACGCGCTCGGGCCGCCCTCGACGTGCAGTTGATCGGAGCTGGCGACTACGACGTGCTCCTCCCCGACGGGCGAGCGCGGCACATCGAACCCGCGCTGAGCGGCCCTGCCATCGCCCTCTTCACCTACGCCGCGCTGGGCGCGCCGGCAGACACGATCCGGTCGCTCGATGCACAGGTCGAGTCGCTCCTTCCGATCTACACGACATCCGGCGAGCGGGCGATCGTCCGCGACGCGTTGCTCGGCCGCGCGCTCAGCTTGGCGGTGCCGGTCACCGGGCCCGATCTCGTGGGTCGCGTGCAGGCGCGCGGCAACTATCTCATCGATCTCGAGCAGAAGCTGGCGCGCGGCGATCGAGTCGGTGTTCGGGTGGGACTCGACGCGGTGGCGCGCGACCGTGCGCGTCAGCTTCCCACCGCGACCACGCCCGACGCCGCATACGAGGAAGCATGGCTCCGCGCGGCGATCGGGGATACCGCCGCCTCGATCCGCCAGCTCGACGCCAATCTGCAAGCCTTGCCGACCGTAACCGCCCGCATCTCGACAGACCTCGGGCTCGCCGCGGCGCTCCCGCGACTCATGGTGCTGCGGGCCGAACTCGGAGCGAGACGACAGGATGGGACCGGCGCCCGCTGGGCGGCGGCGGTGTGCACCCTCTGGCAGGACGCCGATGCCCTGTTGGCGCCGACGCGGGACCGGATGTGTGCGCTGGCGGCTCGACCGAGCCGGTGATCGGCTCGTGAGAGGGTGCTGACCGCGTCCTGATCCCGAGAAGTAGGGCGCTTTGCCCTGGCACCGGCATGATTGGAGGGAGGACGTCGATGACCGATCGCGCAGGCAGGATCCGGTGTGTGGCGGCGATCTGTGTGGTGGCGGCACCCGTGCTCGCGAGCGGATGCCGCCGCGCGCGCCTCGCGCCTGTCGACAATGGCGGCGCGTACACCGACGCCATCGACGGGATTTCCGAAGACTCGCTCGTCGTGCTCCTCAAGGCCGTCTCGTTCGACGCGCGCACCGGGCACGCGAAGACCGTCGCGCTGCCCCGCCGGCGGCCCGCGCCGCACCATGTCACCCCCGACGACTACGCGGACGGCGTGGTCGTCGTCCGGATCGATCCAGAGGCGACGGTCATGGACTTCGGTCCGACGCAGTCGCCGCCGAACGTGGGTCGGTTCCTGGCGCGTCTGACCTACGTCGATCGCACGGCACCGCCGGTGGGATTCTTGGGTGACGACAGCCACCTGTTCAAGCGCGGCGACGCGCTATACTGGTGGGTCCGGCTCACGCCCGCCACTGGGGACGGCCGCCGGCGCGCGCTTGTCGGCACTGGTGCGTACTACTACGTGGACCCGGCGACGGACAAAGTGGTCGAGCTGACCAGCACGCGCACCCCCGTCGTGCTCCATCCACACGCCAACGTCGACTGGGGCGCCTCCTCCGCCGACTGGGATCGCGCGGAGGACGAGTCCGACGACCCCGACCCGTCAGATCCGCGCGAGCCGCGCCCACGCGGGGCGCTGGCGCCCGGACCCGCTCCCGCGCGAGCGGCCGCCCCGCTCTCGGCCATGAACCTGTCGTGGGTCACCTGTCATGGTGGGTGCTGCACCGCCAAGTGAGACAGGTCCCGTTACATCGCGCTCCCGCACGATCTGGCGGCGCTCGGCGCACCCGCGAGCGGAAACTGGTGCGCGAGGTTGGTGAGTGTCGACCACTCGAACGGCGGGACGTGCTCGGCGCCACCACGCGTGGGGGTGGGGGTGAGCCGTGCGCGACAGGCGGCGGCGTACACCTCCGATGCGTACAGCGTCGGCGCCGACGTGTCCTGGACGTAGTCACTCGCCCAGAGGAAGCGGTCGTTGGGGAGGTAGGCCATGAGCGCGCCCTCGCTCGCAATGCCGTCGATCGGCAGGATCGTGATGCCGGCGATCCGCAGCGAGTCTCGGACCGGCAGGAAGCGGAGCCGGGCGTGTGCGCGCGCGAGCTTGTCGGGCACGGCAGTCCAGCGGCGGGCGACGACCGAGCCGAGGAAGGGCTCGGAGATGTCGCGCGAGACGATCGTCGCGCCGCTCGCGACCCAGAAGCGCATCCCCGAGACGTGGGGCCAGGCGAGGTCGGTGACCACGACCGCCACCGGGTGGTGGCCCGGGAAAAGGCGGCCGATCCAGGCCGAGTCGGTGCGTGACCGCTCCTCTCCCTGCGTCGCGTCGAAAAGGACGACCGTGTCGCGAGAGAGGGTGACAAGCTCCGTGTACCCGGGATTGCGGAGGGCGAACGTCTGGGGTCCGAGACGCATCGTGTCGACCGGCGTGGGCCGGAGGAACCCGGGCGTGATCACGGCCGAACGAGTGCTGCTGTCGGGGACGGCGATCGGGGGGACCGAGTCGCGCGGGATGGGGCGTGCGGAGATCGTCTCGCGGAGCTGCTCCTCGTCGCCGTCGATCAGCTTGGCGGCGGTGGCCGGCATGAGCGTGCCGCCGTAGCGCAGCCAGCTCATATAGACGTACTCGACGTGCTGCTGACCCCAGAGGTAGTGCGGCTCTTCGCGATCGAGCTTGACCGGGAAGCCGGTCTTCGCATCGATGTACAGCCGCTCGGCCCCGAAGATGCCGTGGCGTTCGACGACGGTGCGGGGGTAGTTCCGATACTGGCAGCGGGCCGTCAGACGGGCGCCGCCCGCCGTGCTCCAGTCCTGGACGACCGTCCAGGGATCGAGCGCGCGCGAGGCTTCGGTGGTCCGCCAGCCACCGTCGGCGCGGACCCAGGCCGTATCGCGCTTGGCGAAGACCGCGTGGGCAGTGCTGGCGCGGACGGAGATGTTCGGCGGGCCACCGCCGAAGCCATTGAAGGCGAACGTCGATGAGTCGCGCTCGACCCCGGTCGTCGGGTCGAGGATGGACTCGACGTCGGTGACCATCGTGATGAACGGCCGGTAAGTGCGATCCGACTCGTAGTCATGGAAGTCGATCACGCGGATCGTGGCGCGGCGCAACATGTTGTGCCCGAGGGCGTCGAGCCCGATCGCCGCCCGCGCCCGGGCGAGCAGCATTGCGGCGTCGCCGGCGGCCGGCGCGCACGACTCGGCGCTCGGTGGCCAGACGATCCAGGGCGCGGTCCGCTGGTCCGCCGCCGCGCGGCCGGTCGCGCCCTCCCGTGGCGAGCGCGCCGGCGCGGGCGCAGGCGCCTGGCCCGCCGACGGAGTGGCGCCGACCGTGAGTGCTGCTGCGAGCACCACGGCGAGCATCTGTGCGGGTGGTCGCGAGTCTGTGAGCGTCGAAGTCATCACGCGATGATCGGGCAGCCGCCGCGTCGTGCCAACCGCGAAGACGCGAACGGTCGCCCTGCTGTCGCGAGCGGACGACGGCGTGATGGCCGCGCGCCGCCGCCGGCAGGGAACGGAGAACGGCGAACGGCGAACGGCGAACGGCGTGAACGCCGGGCCGGACATCGGTGCGAAATGATGGCAGCGGGCGGCATGCATGCCGCCCCTACCACGGGGACACCCGGCCGGCCTCCCGCGCGATGCCGCCCGGTCATTCATGCCGCCCGATGCACGGCGGCACCGTGCCCGATCCCCGTTGGTGCCGTGCGGTGCCCCCGTCCCCCCGATGGCGCACGGCCCTCGCACCCGTCGTTGCGCTTCCCGGTACCCGGGGCAATCGCGAAGCGATTGCCCCGGGTATCACCAGACATCCCCATTCCCCTGGCGTCCGCGGGACGCGATCAGGGCTGCTGCGCGACGGCCCGCGGGGCGGTGAAGCGGGCCAGGTACTGGCCGTAGCCTTCGGCCTCGAGCCGGTCGACCGGGATGAACCGCAGCGCCGCCGAATTCATGCAGTAGCGCAGCCCCGTCGGCGCCGGCCCGTCGTCGAAGACGTGCCCCAGGTGCGAGTCGCCATGCCGCGAGCGGACCTCCGTCCGCGTCATGAACAGCGTCCGATCCGTCCGCGTCACCACGTTCTCCGGGTCGAGCGGCCGCGTGAAGCTCGGCCACCCGGTGCCGGACTCGAACTTGTCGCGCGAGCTGAAGAGCGGCTCGCCCGAGACCACGTCGACGTAGATGCCGTCGGCATGATTGTCCCAGTACTCGTTCCGGAACGCGGGCTCGGTCCCCTCGCGCTGCGTCACCCGATACTGCATCGGCGAGAGCGTCCGCTCGAGCGTGGAGTCCGCCGGCTTGTCGAAATGCTTCCAGTCCATGCTCCCCTTCCTCCCCGTCGTGGTCGACGGCCGTCCACCACGGATTCCCGTCGCGGCCGGCGGCGCCGTGTCCGCGGTCGCCTCGATGGCCGCGGCCTCGCGCGACGCGGCCGCCAGCCGAGCTGGAGCGACCGCGTGCGTCGCACTCCGCCCCACGGCCGCGGTCAGCAGCGCAGTGATGGCGACCGCCACCCCGACCGATCCGATGCCCCGCGCGACGGCAGCCAGCGAGTCTGTCATTGCTCTCCTCCCTCTCGTACCGTACGAGGCCCCACGGCGGCGCGCCAGTTCCCGGGATCAGGCCGTCCCCGCGGGTGCCGCGGGGTCCGGCGTGTCCTCCGCCGGGGCGTGGGCCGCGCGGACGCGCCCGCTCCGGTCCTCGTCTCCCGACCAGGGGTCGCGTCCCATCCGGGGAAGCTCGGCGATCCGGCGCTCGTAGGCCGTCATGATGTGTCCACGCGTGATCAGGCCGACGACCCGGCCACCCGCCCGCTCGACGACCGGGAGCGCGGCGACGCCGCGGACCCCCATCTGCCGCACGGCGTCGAACAGCGAATCCGTCGGCGAGACGATCTCCGACGGTTGGGCCAGATCGGCCGCCCTGAGGAGCGGCCCCACATCGCGCGCATCCGCCGCCACGCGCCCCAGCTCGGTCACCGTGATCACACCGACGAGCCGCCGGGCCTCGTCGACGACCGGGAAGCAGGGCTGCTCACCGGCGTCCAGGAGCCGCAGCAGCATGCCGACCGGGGCCGCCTCCTCGATCAGGCGCGGCGTGGACTCGTACGCATCGCGGACCCGCAGCCCCGCGAGCACGTCGCGGTCGGCGCCGTGTACGATCGACTCGCCGCGCCGGCGCAGCCAGCCGCTGTAGAGCGAGTCCGGCTCGAGGTGCCGGGCGACGGCGTGCGCGACCACGACCGTCAGCATCAGGGGCAGGACGAGCGCGTAGTCGTCGGTCATCTCGAACACCAGCAGCATCCCGGTGATCGGCGCATCGGTGGCGCCGCCGATCAGCGCGCCCATCCCGACGAGCGCGTACGCCTCCGGACTCACGCCCAGGTGCGGAAAGGCGTGCGCCAGGAGCACCCCGAACCCACCGCCCGTCGCGGCACCGATGTAGAGCGACGGCGTGAAGACGCCACCCGAGCCGCCCCCGTTGAGCGTGATGGCGGTGGCCACGATCTTCCCGGCCGCGAGGGCGAGGAGCGAGTACCAGGCGAGGCGGCCGAACATCGGGGCGTGGAGCGCCAGGTGGCCGTAGCCGACGAGAAGTCCGCCGGAGGCCCACACCATCACGCCCACGAGGGCGCCGGCCGCCACAGCCACGACGGCCGGCGAGAGTCGCGCGCGCACCCACCGGGCGATCCCGTCGGCCGCGAAGTACGTGCGGACATAGGCGACCGACGTGAACCCCGCGAGCACGCCGAGCAGCGGGAAGAACAACACGATCTCGCCGATCGACCCGTACCCGTACTGCTGCGGGATGGGGAACGCCGGATGGTTCCCGAACGCCGCGCGGGACACGACGGCGGCGACGACACTCGCCACGACGACCGGCGAGAAGGACGCGACCGAGAGCGAGCCGAGGATCTCCTCGAGGGCGAAGAAGGCGCCGGCGAGCGGGGCGTTGAAGGCGGCGCTGATCGCGGCGCCCGAGGCGCAGCCGACGAAGACACTCACCCGCTCGGGGGTGAACCGGAACGCGCGGCCGAGCCAGGATCCGATCGCGGCGCCGAGCACCACCACCGGACCCTCGCTCCCGGCGGAGCCGCCGCCGCCGATCGTGATCGCGCTCGCCAGTGTTCGCGCGAGCGCCGGCCGAAGCGGGACATCGCCGCCGCGTCGGACGACGGCGAGCTGCACGTCGGGGACATTCATGCCGTCGTGGCCGCGTCCGATGCGGCGCATCACCAGCCAGGCGAGCGCCAGCCCTGCCCCGGTGATGACCGGCCGATAGCCCAGCCGGGCGGCGGTCGGGAGCGCCGCCGTCGACCAGCGATAGAACAGGAGGTAGGCGAGATCGATCGAGCGATAGAACGCGATCACGCCCAGCGCCGCCAGCAACCCGATCGCGACCGCGAAGCTCAGCAGGATCGCGTTCTCGCTGAGCTCGCGCCCGTTGAACCACGTGACGAGCGCCAGCCACCGGCCGCCAGCCGCCGCCGTGAGCCGGCGCAGAGGACCGAGGAGGCGCGTCACGGCTGTGTCGTCCGCCTCCCGACCCTCGGGCGTCGCCATGACCCCAATCTATTGGACCTTATGGATCCTAGGTCGGCGGATCCTCGAAGAGCATGGCGGAGCGGAGCCCGGCGAGTCCCATCTGCGCGACCAGACGCGTGAGGCCGCGCGCGAGCGCGTCACGCTCGCCGCTGCCCATGCGATGGAGGGCCGTGATCACTTCGGCCTGCGGTGGCACGGGCGCCCGCGCGAGGAGCGCTCGGCCGGCGCTCGTGAGCGCGATCGTGATGCGGCGGGCGTCGACGGCCGATCGCTGGCGGCGGATGAGGCGCCGCCGGTGGAGCCGGTCGACGATCGGGGAGGCCGAGCTCTGATCGGTGTACGTGCGGGCCGCCAGCTCGTTCAGGGACTCGACCGGCCCGCGCTCGTCGAGCGCGCGGAGGACGAATAGCTCCGCGCTGCTGATCCCGGCGGCGTCGCGCGCCTGGCTGGCGCCGATGCGGAGCGCGCGGACGAGCCGCCGGACGGCCTCGAGCGCGGCACCGACGCTCTGCTCGGCACTGGACGCCCGCCGGGCGGGGCGCGATGCCCCTCGCGCCCGCTTCGGGCCACCGGTCGGCTTGCGCGTGCGCGCCGCTCCGCGCCCGCCGCGAGGGGCACCGGCGCGTCCACCCGCACGCCCACCGGCGCGTCCACCGCCGCGTCCAGCGCCGCGTCCGCCCGGCCGCGTCACCCCGGCCGCCCGCGCAGAGCCATACGCAAGGTCACAGGCGGGGCCACAGGCACGGCTATACGCATGGGCGGCAATGTAGAGCCCACTCGCCGATGCCGGAACCATGTGGTCCCCGCGCCGGCGCGAACGCCTGGCAAGGCATCGGTGCGGAACGGGAGCAGCGGGCGGCATGGATGCCGGCCACCAACCGACGCGCGCTCGCGCCAGGGATTCTGTCGTTCACCCCCAAGACATGGTATCCGGCGGCAGACAGGGGTAGCCTCTCGGACTATGGCCACGACCGCGTCCCTCCCCCAGACGACCGCCCTCGCCACATCGGGCGGCTCCGTACCGCGCCTCGTCACCGCGGGTGCCTTCCTCGCCGTGGTCGGGGCGGTCGCGATGGCGTGCTCCGGGACCGGGTATCGCCTTCACGTCTGGGGGCTCGACGTCGCGTTTCGCATGTTCGCGGGCGGGGCGGCGCTGGCGGCACTCGGCGGCCTCCTCGCGCTCGTCGCGCTCGCCGTCCCCGGAATCCGGCGCCGGTCGCGCGTCCTCCCGATCGCGGCCGTAACGGTCGTCGTGGCTGCCGCCGCTGCGGGCACCTTCGTCTCGTGGTACCTCAAGGCGCGGAGCGTCCCGGGCATCCACGACATCACGACGGACACCGGCGACCCGCCGTCCTTCGAGGCGCTGCGCGCCGCGCGGTTGGCGGCGCCCAACGGCCTGGAGTACGGCGGCGACTCCGTGGCCGCCCAACAGCGCGCCGCCTACCCCGACATCGTGCCCGCCGTGCTGCCGATCCCGCCCGCGGACGCGTTTCGGCGCTCGCTCATGGCGGCGCAGGCACTGGGGTGGGCGATCGCGGCCGCCGACTCGGCCGCGGGTCGCATCGAGGCGACGGCGACGACCGCCTGGTACGGGTTCCGGGATGATGTGGTGATCCGGATCCGGCCCGAAGGCTCGGGGAGCCGGATCGATGTCCGGTCGGATTCCCGGCTCGGCGGGAGCGACGTGGGCACGAACGCGGCCCGCATCCGCCGATTCCTCGCCCGCGTCCGCGCCTGACCGAACCCGGGGCGCGGCCACCCGGCCAGGGCCCCCGACCGCTCAGTGGCCCTGCCGCTCGACGGTCGCCCCGGTGAAGTTCTCGGTCGAGACGTTGTGACCGGCTGAGAGGGTCCGCACGTAGGTCACCAGCGCCCAGATCTGCGAGGGCGGGAGGCGCCCACCCCAGGCGGGCATCCCGTCCGGCCGCCCCTCCGCGATCGACTCGTACACCTCGCCGGCGCTCCCGCCGAAATGCCAGCGCCCATCCTGGAGGCTCGGCCCCATCGCCCCCGAGCCCTCCGATCCGTGGCAGTCGGCACAGTTGTAGGCCACGAACAGCGCGCTCCCCTCGGCCAGCGCCCGCCTGTCACCCTCCCGGGGATTGCGCAGCGTCACGGCCGCCGAGTGCACGACCGGCAACCCGGGCTGGATATTGTCCCCGTGCACCACGAACGTCGGCCCACCGGCCACCGGCACCGCCCCGTCAGGCGACCGCGCCGCCCGGACGACGCCGACGGTCACGAGGAGTCCGACGGTCGATATTGCCGCTGCACCGCGCCACCAGACGGACATTATCAGGCCTCCTTGACGACAGACGCACGGGGTGGTGGACTGAGACGACCCGGTCGCGCGCCCGGTCGGTTTCACGGCCGCGAGTCGCCCAGCTTGAAGACGAAGAGCGTCCCGCCCAGGCTCGTGTGGCGCGCGAGGTCGGGGAGCGTCGCGCCGCGCTCGCGGACATCGTACGGCGGACCGGCCGCCACGTCGCCCGCGATCAGCGCCCCCATGTCGCCGCCGATCCCGGCGTACACGGCCACGTACTGGTGGCCGTCCGGGCCGCGATAGGTGATCGGGTTGCCGACGATCCCGGAGCTCACCTTGTTCTCCCAGAGCGGGGCGCCGGTCCGGGCGTCGACCGCCTTGAGCCATCCGTCCAGGGTCCCGTAGAAGGCGACGTTGCCGGCGGTCACCAGGGCACCGCTCCACACCGGGAAGGGTTCCCTGATCCCCCACACCTTCCGGCCCGTCGTGGCGTCCCAGGCCATGAACTCGCCACGATAGCCGCCCGGCCCGCCGGTCTCGGGAGCGTCGGCGCCGATGTACGGCGTGCCCGGGATGTAGGTCGGGTGCCGGCCGGTGAAGTCCATGCACAGGTTGTTCGTCGGCACGTAGAACAGGCCCGTGGCCGGGGAGAAGGCGGCCGGCTGCTGGTTCTTTCCGCCCTCGAGGCTGGGGCAGATCCCGTGCACGGTCCGGCCGATCCCGGTCGCCTTGTCCGGGTTCACCTTGGGCCGACCGGTCGCGAGATCGATGCCGCTCGCCCAGTTGACGGGAACGTACGCCGCCGCCACCAGGACCTCGCCCGTCCGGCGGTCGATCGTGTACTCGAAGCCGTTGCGATCGAAGTGGACGAGCACTTTGCGCTGCGATCCGCCGATCGGCAGGTCGGCCAGGATGTTCTCGTTGACGGCGTCGTAGTCCCAGAGATCGTGCGGCGTCACCTGGAACGCCCACCGCAGCTCGCCCGTATCGGGGTCGCGCGCGAGGATGGAGCTCGTGAACTTGTTGTCCCCGGGGCGGAGCTCGCCGTCCCAGGGGCCCGGGTTGCTCGTGCCGTAATAGACGAGGTTGAGGGCGGGATCATAGGTCAGCCACCCCCACACGGCCCCGCCGCCGTGCATCCACGCCCCCGCCGGCCAGCTCGTGACGCCCAGGTCCCGCCCGCGCTCGGCGGCGTAGAACGGATGGTACCCGGCGCCGATCCGCACTTCGCTGTCGGGCCCCAGGTTGTACGCGCGCCACCGCTCCCGCCCGGTCGCGAGATCGAGCGCCGACATCCAGCCCCGTACGCCCATCTCCCCACCACTCGGCCCCACGAGGACGTTCCCGTGCACGATCAGCGGGGCCATCGTCATCGTCTCGCCGCGGTTGGGATCCGCAACCCGCGTCCGCCACCGCTCGACTCCGGTCGCCGCATCGACGGCCACGGTCTCCCCGTCGAGGAGGTTGTACACCAGCATGCCGTCGGCGTAGGCCGCCCCGCGATTGACGACGTCGCAGCAGGCCTCGCCGATCGCCGCCTGTGAGTTTTCGGGCCGGTATTTCCAGCGGAGCGGTGCGCCAGGCTGTGCGAGATCGATCGCGTAGGCGACGTTGGGGAAGGGGGTGACGAGGTACATCGACGAGCCGATCACCAGCGGGCCCCCCTCGTGGCCGCGGAGCACGCCGGTCGAGAAGCTCCACGCCACCACCAGCCGGCGGACGTTGGCTGGCGTGATCTCGGCCAGCGTGCTGTAGCGGCTTCCGGCGTAGTCCTTGGCCGGCATCGCCCACTCACCGTCGGCGCCGGCCGCAGGCGTGCCGATCCGGGCGCCCGCCACGCGGCCGCCGCCACCCGTCCCGCCCGCCGGGCCGCTGCACGCGAGCGCCCCCAGCGCCCCCAGCGCCCAAAGCGCCCCGAGCGCCCCGAGCGCCCCCAGCGCGCCAGGGGCTACCGCTCCGCCGAGCGCCCTGAGCTTTGCCGCCGCCGGCCATCCCTTTGGTTCCATGGGATCGATCCTACACCGATCGCGAGACGGGCGGAACGGGCCGTGCCATACTGTCGAGCCCGCTCGTCACCCGGATGCCCCCGTCAGCGGCCGACGCCCTCACCCGCCCCCGATGCGATCCCTCGCCGGTTGGACCCTGCCCCCACGCCACCGTTTCGTTGCTCTCCGGCTCTCCATATGCGGCGCCGCGCTCGCCGGCGCCTGCCGGACCGCGCCGGCCCCGAACACCGGGGCCGCGCCGGCGTTGGTCGCGGCTGGCAGCGCCGCACCGCTCCGGCCGCCGGCCGATGTGATCCCCGGGCTCGATGCCCGCTGGGTGGCGCCCGGCGTCGACACCATGGTCATCACGGAGCCGGCCACGACCACGGCCGCGGCCTTCCGCCGGGACGCCCGGAAGACCGGCGACGGGCCGCTTCGCGTGGTGGTCGGGACGACGATCCAGCGCGTGCGCCGGGTTCGTGGGGTGCGCGGTGAGCACCTGCTCGAGGTCCAGTTCGAGCAGCGTGACGACACGGCGGCGCTCGTGACGCGCGCCACGACGTGGGTCGATGCGACGACGCTCCTGCCGCGCCGCCAGCGGGCCGACCTCGATGCCGGTCGAGTGGTCACGCTCGAGTACGACGGCGGTCGCGTGACGACCATCGACTCCGCTCCCGGGCGCGGGCCGCGCGTCGCGGCGGCCGTGGTGCCCGACAGCGCGTACAGCGCCGGAGCGATCGATCTGGTCCTGCGCGCGCTGCCGCTCGCCGCGGGGTACCGCACCAGCGTCCCGCTCTACTTCCCGTCCGAGCGGCTCGTCTATCCGGTCGCCGTCCGCGTCACGGGAGAGGATCGGATCACGACCCGGGCGGGGCGGCCGGCCGACTGCTGGCGCGTCGCGGCGCTATTCCCCGGCGCGATCACCGAGCAGTTCTGGATCGAGGAGCGCTCGCACGCGCTGCTCCGGATCCTTGCCCACGACGGCGCGACGTCGCTGGCGCGGTACGACCGATGATCGGTCGTTGACGCTCACGACCGGTTCGACCTCGGGCTCGGCGGGCGCGTCGCCGCCGAGGAATCGCACGACGCGGGGGCCCGCGAGGTAGCCGCCGACGCCGATGAAGAGGCCCGCGCCGGCGTCGACCGCGTAGTGGAACCCGCCGTAGACCGTCCCGAGCGCGAGGGCGGGGACGATGGCGGCGAGGAGCCAGAACACCGGGCGCGCGAACCGCCAGGCGAGGAGCCAGATCACGACGGCGACCGCGACGTGTGAGCTGGGGAAGGCGGCGCCCTTGGACGCCCAGTGCTCGAGCACGTCCTGCACCAGCCCCGGAAAGAGCCATCCGCTGTGCGTGTATGCGGGATGCGGCCGGTGGTACCAGGGGCCGGCGACCGGAAACACGATGAAGCAGAGATAGCAGACGTAGAACGTGCCCAGGACGACCGCGAGCACGTAGCGGAACTCGCTCCGCCGGCCGCGTAGGTAGAGCGCGCCGCCGAGCAGTGGGAGGAGGACGTAGTACGCGGCGTAGCTGAAGTGGAGGTACTCCACGAGCGGCCGCCAGGGGAGGAAGCGCCGGAGCGCTGCGCCGGGCCGCCCGAAGAGCGCCTCGTCGATCGCCGAGATCGTGCCGTCGTAGTAGCCGGTGCTGAGGAGCTGGTTGAGCCGCGCGACTTCGGCGTAGAGCAGCGGCAGCACCAGGACCGGCAGCCAGTCGCGCAGCGCTTCGACCCACCGATTCGACGGAAGCCGCGGGAAGACGACGAGGATCAGGATGATCGCCGCGATGTGGGCCGCGAGGACCGGCCACCAGGCGCCAGGCGACCCGAGCGTCGCCCCGAGGAGTCCGGTCGCTGCGAGATATCCCGCCGTGAGGACCTCGTGCGGACGCACGCGGCGGTCGGGCGGCATGGTCAGGAGGTCACTGCCGGTCACGGAATCCACATGTCGTCGAAGCGGTGGTGGCTCTAGAAGCATGGCGTGGGTCGCGCCCGACGTCCACACCCCGGTCCGACCGTGGTCCGTGTGCGTGGACGTTCGCACGCGCCGCCATGGAGTTGACCGCGGAGCGGACCCGATGTAACACACAGAGGAGCCATGCCACATTCCCCCGATCTGCACGACATGTTCGCCGATCTCGACCAGATGCGGGGTGCCGAGCGCCGCGTGGCGCTCGCGACGCTCGTCGCGACGGTCGGCACGACGCCCAAGAAAGAGGGCGCGAAGATGTGGATCGGAGCGGGGGGTCGGATGCTCGGCTCGGTCACGATCGGCGGCTGTGTCGACGCCCAGGTCGTGCAGGCCGCCGACGACGTGCTCGCATCCGGACGGACGGCCCTCCTCGCGATGTCGCTGAGCGACGAGCAGGGGTGGGACCTCGGCCTGACCTGCGGCGGCACCCTCCGGGTGCTCGTCGAGCCCGTGCAGCTCGATGTGGCGACGGATCCGGTCAGCGCGGCGTACGATCTGGTCCGGCGGTCGGCCGCCGGTGGCGCCCGCGCGGTCGTGGTCGCCCGGCTCAGCGGATCGCCGGCGCGGCTCGTGGTGGTGGAGAGCGGCGCGGTCGCCGGCACGCTCGGCGATCGCGCGCTGGACGCGGCGGCGGGTGAGGAGGCGCGGTCGCTCTTCCGGAGCGGCGCGTCGGGGACGCGGACGGTGGCGGGCACCGAACTGTTCTTCGAGGTGCACGGCCCGGCGCCACACCTCATCGTCTTCGGCGCGACGCACGTCGCGATGCCGCTCGTGGAGGCGGCCGCCGTGCTGGGATGGCCGGTGACGGTGATCGACGCGCGCGAGCGGTTCGCGACGCGCGAGCGGTTTCCGCGGGCGCGCGCGGTGCTGGTCGGCGAGGTCGGCGCCCTGGCCGCCGGGCAACATTACGACGCCGGGACCCATGTCGTGATCGTCACTCACGACTACAAGTTCGAGTTGCCGATCCTGCGCGAGGTCCTGGCGCGCGAGCCGGCGTACGTGGGGCTCCTCGCGAGCCGGAAGCGGGCGCAGGCGCTGCGGGCCTTCCTGGCCGAGGACGGCGTCGACCCGGCCGCCCTCGACCGCGTGCACGTCCCGATCGGGCTCCGCATCGGCGCCCAGACGGCGGCCGAGATCGCGCTCAGCATCCTCGGCGAGATCATCGCCGTGCGCGCCGAGCGCCGCCACTCGCCCGCCGCGAGCGGGCCCACGAACACCGCCACGAGCACCGTCACGAGCACCGCCACGAGCACCAGCGCGAGCACCAGCGCGAGCACCAGCGCGAGCACCAGCGCGAGCACCAGCGCGAGCACCAGCGCGAGCACCAGCGCGAGCACCGGCACCGACACTCCCACGAGCGGCGGCGCCATCGCCGCTTCCGGCGTCCCCGCGCCGGACGCATGATCACGCACCGTATCACGCGCGGTGATGCGCCGTCGGTCGCGACGGCGATCGCGGCCGGGTGGATCGTCGCGCGCGATGTCCCGGCGCAGGATGGGACGCCGGGGGTCCCCAAGGGCCACGTGCTGCGCGACGCCGATCGGGCGCGACTCGACACGCTCCCGTGGACGGAGCTGCATCTGATCGAGCCCGAGCCCGGCGAGGTCCACGAGACCGAGGCGGGCGAGCGGATCGCGCGGGCCGCGGCCGGCGCGGGCGTCACGGTCGGCACGCTCGGCGGCGGCCACTGGCCGCTCCTCGCCGCGCACAGCGGCGTGCTCCGCGTGGCGGTCGACCGGCTGACCGCCCTCAACCTGATCGACGGTCCGTGTGTCTACACCCGCTACGACGGGCAGATCGTCGAGGCCGGAGCAGTCGTCGCGCGCGCGAAGGTGACGCCGCTCGTGCTGGCGCAGGAGCGCGTGGACCGGGCGGTGACGCTCGCCCGCGGGCCGCGCGCCGGCGCGGTCGGACGGCGGGCGGGCGAGGCACCGGGCGAGGGGGACGGGGAGGGGGAGGGGGAG
>Ga0209062_1001608_pt1 | contig 37769 bp, 36 predicted proteins | sample Coa_R2_2_FD_187158 | JGI IMG/M metagenome (GOLD analysis project Ga0209062, IMG submission 187158) | Surface soil microbial communities from Centralia Pennsylvania, which are recovering from an underground coalmine fire - Coalmine... | ecosystem: Environmental > Terrestrial > Soil > Unclassified...
CCAGCCTCGCCACGCCGAGCCCAACCGCGATCAGACCGACGAAGACCGCCCACAGGATGCGCAGGCGTACCCCCTCGGTGAACATCCACAGACGCCGCTCGAAATGCATGGCGCTCCCTTGAGACCCCGGCAGGATAGACCTCGCCCCGGAGCAAGATAGATCGAACACCGGCGTTCGAAACTCGACAATTTCGAGGGTCTGCCGTACCGCGATGGACGCGCTGGTTCGCCTCTTCCAGGAGGCGCGCCGCGCTCGAGGGTAGCCGGGCCTTGACTGCCGGGGGAAGTCGGCGCTAGCGCACCGTGTATCCGCCATCGAGCGCGATCGTCTGTCCCGTCATGAAGGCGGAGAGGTCGGAGGCGAGGTAGACCGCGAGCTCGCCGACCTCCTCGAGACCGCCCGCGCGTGGTACCGGATGCATGAGGCGCTTCGCCTTGAGCGTGGCCTCTGGATCAGGCTCGAGACGTGCGACCTCGATCGCGAGCGGCGTCTCGATGAAGCCGGGGCAGATCGCGTTGACGCGCACGCCCTTGTCGGCGAAGTCGAGGGCCATCGACTTGACCATGCCGTTGGCGCCGGCCTTGGCCCCGCAATAGGCGACGCGCTCCCGCTGGCCCACGAGACCGTACATGGACGAGATCACGATCACCGACGCCTTGCCCACCTCCAAGAGATGCGGCGAGGCATAGCGTACGCCCAGGAAGATCGGCCGCAGCGTATTGTCGACGATGCGCTGGAACTCCTCGGGCTCGGTGTCGAAGATCGGTGTGCGCCCGCCGGCGCCGGCGGAGATCACGAGGGTGTCGATACCGCCCATAAACTCGGCGGCGGCGGCGGTGACGGCTCGCACGTCCGCGACGGAGGTCGCGTCGCCCGCGGCATAGCCCGCGAGCCCATGGTCGGCGAGCCGGCGCGCGGCTTCGTGCACCACCGACTTTCGGCGACTCGAGAGGAACACAGCGGCCCCTTCCCTCACCAGAGCCTCGGCGCAGGCGAGACCGATGCCGGTCCCGCCCCCGTAGACCAGGGCCTTCTTGCCTGCGACGCGGTCGGACATGTTCCTCTCCTCGCGCTATCCCTTGACCTCGAACTGCAGGATCGTCGCCTTCTTCACCGCCGTCCAGTCCAGCCCGATCCCGAGGCCCAGTCCGTCCGGCGCATGCACGTACCCATCCTTGTCGGTTCGGATCACGTTGGTCGCCGCATACTCGAAGGCGGGATAGGGCACCGGCTGCTCGAAGTAGGTGCAGTTGTTGTAGGCGAGCATGACGTGCAGGTTTGCGACCTGGGTCAGCGTGTAGCCCCAGCACTGGATCTCGACCGTCATGCCGTTCGCCTCGGCGAGTCCCATGATCTTGCGGATCGGCGTGATGCCGCCGCAGATCGTTGCGTCGACGCGGAGCGCGCTCCAGAAATCACCGCGGATCGCGTGCTCGAGCTGCTGCAGGTCGAGCCAGGTGTTCCCCGCGGCGATGATCGGCACAGTGGTCTGCCGCTTGAGCTGGCGATAGCCCTCCACGTCGGTGTCGACCAGCGGCGCCTCGAACCAGCGGAAGCCGAGCTCGCCGATCCGGCGGCCGACCTTGAGCGCGCCTGCGAGATCGTAGCGCTGCTCCACGTCGAGCATCAGCGCCATGTCGCTGCCAGCGAAATGCCGGGCCGCCGCCTCGCACATCGGCAGGTCGCGCGTGGGATTGCACCAGCAGTGGAACTTCACGGCCTTGAAGCCCTCGCTCTGGCGCTCAGCCACGTAGTCGATGTAAGCGGCGTTGTCCGCGAGCAGCGGCGTCGACGCATAAGAGTGGATCTTGTGCCGCGCGCCGCCCAGCAGCTGATAGAGCGGCAGCCCGGCGCGGCGTGCCGTCATGTCCCAGAGCGCGATGTCGACGAGCGAGTGGGCCTGCGGCATCATGGGCGTGCCGAGATTCCGCAGGCGGTGCCAGAGGGCCTCGCGCTCCGCCGGGCTCTGCCCGATCACGTCCGGCAGGACCGTGCGGAGGCTCTCGCCGACCGCGCGGTCGAAGCCGTGCGAGGTGATCATCGCGGCGCCCGCAATGCCCTCGAGACCACCTTTCGTGGTCAGGCGCAGGATGATGTTGACCATGTACTGGTCGGTCATCCCCTCGGCCCAGGTGTAGCGCTCGACCCTGGGCCCGACGACGAAGACCTCCGCGCGGTCGATCCGTTCCTCTTTCATCGAGCGATGTCCTCCTTGTCCAGCGGCGCCACGTCGGCCGCCTCGAGCGTGCTCTCGCCGTGCCAGCCCAAATGGCTCAGGAACTCGCGCGTGCGCGCGACGGTGGTGGTTTCGAAGATCTGCTTGGGCGGGCCTTCCTCGATGATCCGACCCTTGTCGAACACCACGATCCAGTCGCCGACCCGGCGCGCGAAGTCCATCTCGTGGGTCACCACCACCATGGTCGTGCCTTCGTCGGCGAGCGCCTTCATGACGGTCAGCACCTCGCCCACGGTCTCGGGATCGAGCGCCGAGGTCGGCTCATCGAACAGCATCAGCGCCGGCTCCATCGCGAGCGCTCGCGCGATCGCGACGCGCTGCTGCTGGCCGCCCGAGAGCGCCGCGGGATACGCCGTCGCCTTGTCGGAGAGGTCTACCTTCGCGAGGAGCGTCCGCGCCCGCTGCTCCGCCGCCGCGGGATCGAGCCGCAGGACCGTGGTGGGCCCTATGGTGATGTTGCGCAGCACCGTCAGGTGCGGAAACAGCTCGAAGTTCTGGAACACCATGCCCATGCGCTGGCGGACGGCGCGGGCGCTCTTGGGGTCGCCGGCGTGGACCTCGCGGCCCTCGAACAGGATCCGGCCGCCGTCCAGAGTCTCGAGCGCATTGGCGCAGCGGAGCAGCGTCGACTTGCCCGACCCCGAGGGGCCGATCAGGCAGACGACCTCGCCGCGGTTGACGTTGAGGCTCACGTCCTCGAGCGCGGTGAGCGCGCCATAGCGCTTCACGATGTGCTCGAGAGCAAGGATCGGCGCCGATCCATGGCTCACGCGCCGATGTTTGGTCTGTCCCGCCGTCACTCCGCCACCCTGTAGCGCCGGTGCAGCCAATCCACGAGCTTCGCCTGCGGATAGCCCATCATCCAATAGATCGCCGCCATCGCCGTCAGCACCTCGAAGATCCGGAAGCTCTCGGTGCGGATCTTGAGCGAGACATAGGAGAGATCCGCGACCGAGATGATTGATACCAGCGAAGTGTCTTTGAAGAGCGAGACCCAGGTGGTCGCGAACGCCGGCAGCACGCGCATTAGCGCCTGCGGTAGAACGATGCGCACCATGACCTGACGGTCCGTCATGCCGATGGCGCGCCCTGCGTTCCATTGCCCGAGCCGGATCGAGACGATGCCGGCGCGGAAGGTCTCGGAGTTAAAGGAGGAGATATTGCAGACCAGGCCGACAATCGCCGTGGTCATTTGCGACAGCTGCACGTCGAAATAGGCGGGCAGCACGTAATAGATCCAGTAGATCTGCAGGATGAGCGGGGTCGCGCGGAAGAACTCGACGAATGCGGTGGCGGATTTCGCCACCACCCTCACCTTCGAAAGCCGCATGAAGGCGAGGACGAGACCGCCCGGAATTGCCAGCGCCATGGTGACGACGCTGAGCCAGACGGTCATGAGCGCGCCGTCCCAGAAGCGCGGCAGGTTGTCCCAGACCACGCTCCAGTCGAGGTTCATGACGAGCCCAGGTGGGCGAGACGCCGGTAGATGCGGTCGACGCCGCGCGCCACCGGAAAGCAGAGCAGGAAATAGACCAGCATCGCCGCGGTATAGAGCTCGAAGGGCCGGAAGGTGTTGCCGGCGACGACCTGGGTCTGGCGCAAGAGCTCCGGGACCGCGATCACCGAGGCGATGGCGCTGTCTTTGACCGCAAAAACGAAGAGCGAGCCGAGCGCCGGCAGCATCCGGATCAGCGCCTGCGGCAGAATGATGGTGCGGATCGCCTGTACGCGGCTCATGCCGAGGGCGAGCGCCGCCCACATCTGCCCGCGGCGCACCGAGGTGAGCCCGGCGCGGATGGTCTCGGCCATGTAGGCGCCGAGGTGGACGCCGAGGCCGATCACGCCCGCGGTCATCACGTTGAGGGAGTAGCCGATCACCAGCGGGAACGCGAAGAAGGTCCAAACCAGCACAACCAGCAGCGGGATTGCCCGCATCGAATCGACGTAGAAGCCGAGCGCCAGGTCGATCGCACGCCCGCTGTAGGTCCGGAGAGCGCCCACCACCACGCCGATTGCGAAGCCGAGCGTCATCGAGAGCAGGCTCAGGACCATCGTCGTCCAGACCGCCTGCAGCAGGAATTGCCAGCTGCCGATGATGGGCCAGATGACGATCGAGGGCATCAAGGCTCAACTGCAAAGTGCCATCGGAATCGGGCGGGCGAGCTGGCCCGCCCGATTTCTTGCCGCTCGAGGGATCAGCTGCTCTTCAACAACCGCAGCTCTTCGGCTGTCACCTTGTCCTTGATCGACTGGTAGACCGCCTGCAGCCAATCGCGGAACACCGGATCCGCCTTGTCGACCGCAAGACCTACGCCGGTCGCCATCTCGTTGCTCTGCAGGCAGCCGTCGCCCTGCGGGAACACCGTGAGCCCCGGCACCTTCTTCTGGAGGTCAGGCCAGGCAACGTTGTCGATCGGCGCCACGTCGGCGCGCTTCGCCATGATCTCCTCGACGGGTGCGTTGGCGCCGGAGCCGGCGACGCCCTTGAGCTTCGCCTTCGTGAAGCGCGTGGGCGCCCAGGTCTCAGGCGGCGTGCCGGTGAAATAGGCCATGGTGATGTCGGGCGAGTTGAGATCGTCCACCGACTTCGCGGCCTTGAGCTTCGGATTGTCCGCGAGCCCGAAGAAGCACAGGCTCGACTTCGAGTAGACGATGAAGTCAACGACCTTCTCGCGCTGCGGCGTGACTGAGAGCGGCGCGATCGAGATGTCGGCCTCGCCGGTCGCCAGGATCGGCACCTTGGTCTCGTGGCTGACGGGCACGATCTCCAGCTTGACGCCGAGTCTCTTGGCGTACTCGTTCGCAAGCACCCAGGCCGGCCCGGAGAACTTGTCACCGGTGCCCGAGGTGTTCTCGGGGAGCCACGGGAACTCGCCGATCGCAGCGGCCTTGAGCGAGCCCCGCGCCTTGATCGCGTCGACCTTCTTGCTCTTGCCGGGCGCCGGCACGTCGGTCGCATCCGCGACCGCGTGACCCGCCCCCAGACCCAGGACGAGCAGCGCCGAAAGCGCCGCCGAAGCGAAAAATCTGCGTCTTTGCATGGTCTTCTCCTCCCATTTGTCGGCTCGGCCGGATTGCAGTCGCGGCACCATAACAGTTTGCATACTTGTATACAATCTAGAACCGATCCACTAGAGTCGGTGCCGCATGGTCGAATCGGGAGGTCCGACGTTGCGTCGAGCACGCTCAGCCAAGGTCGCCCCGCGCGGCCGCGCCGCGGCGCCAGCCCTGCGGCCGATCACCGGGCGCGAGGACGGCGTGCGTCAGCTCGGCCAATCCATTGCCGACGCGATCGTCGATGCGGTGGCGCAAGGCACGCTCGAGCCGTCGCAGCGCATCATCGAGGAGAACCTCGCGCGCAAATTCGAGGTGAGCCGCGTGCCGATCCGCGAGGCGATCAAGCTCCTGCAGGCGCAAGGCATCCTCAAGGTGACGCCGAACCGCGGCGCGCGTGTGGCGGCCTTCGATCCCGCGATGATCGAGCAGGTCTACGAGGCGCGGATTGCGCTCGAGCGAATCGCAGTGCGCGACGCGCTCGCCGCCTATCGGCGCGAGCCCCGGCTCCTCGACGGGCTGCGCGAGATCATCTCCCGGATGGAGAGGATGGCGCGCTGGTCCGACTGGGTCGAATTCCGCCGCTGCGACGTGGCTTTCCACCGCGAGATCTGCCGCGCCTCGGGTAACGAGATTGTGCTTAAACTCTGGGAGGCGCTGGCGCAGCATATCACCATCATCTTCGGCCGCGAGCTTGCCTCCGAGCGCAATTTCGGCGTGGTGATCGATCAGCACACGAAATTGCTGGAGCTGTTCGAGCGCGGCGACGCCGGCATCGAGCAGGTCATCGAGGATCACATCGTGCGGCTTCGCGGCACCGCGACGGCGAGCGCGCAAAGCAGCGCCCGGTCAGGTAATTCCCGCTCTTCCTAGAGCAATTTCCCGCCAAAGTGGACATCGGTTCGGCGCAGAAAATGCGACAAACCAAAGAAGCAAGAGAAAGAAGCAAGAGCTTGTCCCGATGCTACTTGATCGGGACATGCTCTCTAAGCCAGGCACCAAGCGAGAATGCCCTTCTGGGCGTGGAGGCGGTTCTCGGCCTCGTCCCAGACCACGGAGCGCGGGCCGTCGATCACGCCGGCGGTCACTTCCTCGCCGCGCTTGGCGGGGAGGCAGTGCATGAAGATCGCGTCGGGCTTGGCGCGCGCCATCAGCTTCTCGTCGACGCGATAGGGCGCCAGCAGGTTGTGCCGGTTGACGCTCGCCTCGACACCCATGGAGACCCAGGTGTCCGTGACGACGCAGTCGGCACCCGAGACCGCCTGCTCCGGCACCGCCGTCACCTCGACGCGGCCCCCCTCGGCCTTCGCCCAGTCGATGAGCCGCTGCGGCGGCTGCAGGGATTCGGGGCAGGCGATCCGCAGGTCGAAGTTGAAGCGCACGGCGGCGTGCACCCAGCTCGCGGCGACGTTGTTGCCGTCGCCGCTCCAGGCCACCACCTTGCCTTCGGCCGCGCCCTTGTGCTGCTCGAGCGTCATCACGTCCGCCATCAGCTGGCAGGGATGGCTGGTGTCGGTGAGGCCGTTGATCACCGGCACGCTCGCGTATTGCGCGAGCTCCTCGAGCTTCGAGGCCTGGGTCGTGCGGATCATGATGGCGTCGACGTAGCGCGAGAGCACGCGCGCGGTGTCCGCCATGGTCTCGCCGCGGGAGAGCTGGCTGTCGGTCGCGCTGATGATCACCACGTCGCCGCCCAGCTGCTTCATCGCCACCTCGAAGGAGATGCGCGTCCGCGTCGAGGGCTTCTCGAAGATCATCGCGAGGGTCTTGCCCGCGAGCGGCCGCTCGCCGTTCGAGCGGCCGTTGCGCTTATAGACCCAGCCGAGATCGAGGATGCGCCGCAGCTCCGCCGAATCGAGACGGTCCAGATCGAGGAAATGCCGCGGCGCGGTCATCACGCATTCCCTAGCGCTTCCACTCGCGGGCGACGGCGTCAAGATAGCCGACGGCCTCGTCGATGTGCTTCTCCTCCGCGATGAGCGGCGGCAGCAGGCGGATTACGTTGTCGCCGGCGGTCGCGGTCACCATGCCGGCCGCGCGCAGCTTGTCGCAGACCTCGGTGTTCGGCACCTCGCAACGCAGGCCCGCCAGCAGGCCCTTGCCGCGCGCCTCGACATAGACGGCGGGGTACTTGGCGACGAGAGACTTGAGCTGGCCGTGGAAGTAGGTGCTGACCCGCCGCACCTGCTCGAGGAACTTCGGCTCCAGCATCACGTCGAGCACGGCGTTGCCGAGGTGCATGGCGAGCGGATTGCCGCCGAAGGTCGAGCCGTGCGTACCCGCCTTCATGCCCGCGGCCGCCTTCTCGGTCGCGAGGCACGCGCCCACGGGGAAGCCACCGCCCAATGCTTTGGCCACCGTCATGATGTCTGGCTTCACGTCCGGCCACTCGTGGGCGAAGAGCTTGCCGGTGCGGCCCATGCCACACTGGATCTCGTCGAAGACCAGGAGCAGACCGAACTCGTCGCAGACCTCGCGGAGCTGGCGCAGGTACTGATCCGAGCCCGCGCGCACGCCGCCCTCGCCCTGCACGGGCTCGACCAGGATCGCCGCGGTCTCGCCGGTGATCTTGGCCCGGAGCTCGTTCATGTTCTCGAACGGCACGTGGTCGAAGCCCTCGACCATGGGCTCGAAGCCCTTGAGGTATTTCTCGTTGCCGGCGGCCGCGAGCGTCGCCAGCGTACGGCCGTGGAAGGAGCCGTGGCAGCCGATGATGCGGTACTTGCCGGGGTTGCCGGTCTCGTCGTGGTACTTGCGCACCATCTTGATCGCGAGCTCGACGGCCTCGGCGCCGGAATTCCCGAAAAACACGGTGTCGGCAAAGGTGTTGGCGACCAGGCGCTCGCCCAGGCGCTGCTGCTCAGGGATCTGGAACAGGTTCGAGGTGTGCCAGAGTTTCTGGCCCTGCTCGACGAGCGCCTTGACGAGGGCGGGATGACAGTGGCCGAGCGCAGTGACAGCGATGCCGCTGGCGAAATCGAGGTACTTCCGGCCGTTGGTGGCGAAGAGGTAGGCGCCCTCGCCCCGCTCGAACGCGAGTTCGTTCCGGGCGTAGGTCGGCAATAGGGCTGGAATCACGGGACTGTCTCCTGCGCGAAAGGAAGGTGAAGGGAAAGGTAAGAGCCTAGCGATGACGATTTATCGTCGTCGCTGCCACTCGCTTCCGCTCTTCACCGGGAGCCGGCAATGCCGGCTCGTTTCGCGCGTCATGTCCTCACCGCTCCGTTTCCCGGGCATCCGGGAAAGCGGGTGAGTATGGAGATGCGGGCTCCTCGTGTCAATACAGAGCGAACGCCTTTTGCGTCGAGGCGCAGGAAACCCCCTGTTTCCGAGGTTATTTGAGCGGCTGGTCGTAGGTCTCGCGGATGCTGATCATGACGATCAGCGACAGAACCGCCGCAGCCATCACGTAGAAGCTGGGCGCGAGCGGATTGCCCGTGGCCTGGATCAGGTAGGTCGCGATCGTCGGCGCGAACCCACCGAAGATCGCGACGGCGATGTTGTAGCCCGTCGACAGCGTGACGTAGCGCACGTTGGTCGGGAAGATCTCGGCGATCGCGGCGGGACCCGCGCCGCTGTAAAACGCGAGCGGCACGGCCCAGACCAATTGATTGAGCACCACCGCCCAGAACTGATGCACGGCGACGATGAACGCGAACATCGGGTAGATGCCGACCGTGAACAGCACGCATGAGGCGATGAGCAGAGGGCGTCGTCCGATCCGGTCCGACAGCGCGCCGAAGACGGGGATCAGAACGGCCAACAGGATCAAGCCCAGCAGGGTCGCGAAGAGGGACTGCGAGTAGGGCAGGCTCAGCTGGCTGCGCATGTAAGTCGGCATGTACGTCAATACGATGTAGAAGCCCACGGTCCACAGGAGCGTAAAGCCGAAGGCGACGAAGGTTTCCTTGGGGTAGCTCTCGAGCATCGTGAGGAACGGCGTCTTCGCCACTTCGTGCTTGCGCTCGATCTCCGCGTACTTAGGGGTCTCCTCGACTTTGGATCGGAGATAGATGCCCACCGGCGCGATCACGAGGCCCAGCAGGAACGGCAGGCGCCATGCCCAATCGAGCATCTGCTGGTCGGTGAACGCGACCGAGAGCAGCCACGCGACCAGGGAGCCGAGCACGAGCCCGCCGACGGTGGTCACCTGCTGGAAGCTGCCGATGAAGCCGCGCTGTCCCGCGGGCGCGTACTCCACGAGGAACGCCGTCGAGCCGCCCCATTCGCCTCCCGCGGAGAAGCCTTGAATGAGGCGCGCGAGGGTCAGCAGCAGGGCCGCGAACACGCCCGCGGATTGGTAGGTCGGAAGCACGCCGATCAGGACCGTCCCCACGGCCATCGCCATCACAGTGAAGATGAGCGCGCTCTTGCGGCCGTGCTTGTCGCCGAAATGGCCGATCACGATCGCACCCACCGGCCGCATGAAGAAACCGACGCCGAAAATGCTGAACGACAGCAGGAGCTGCGTCGTGGCATCGCTGCTTGCAAAGAACAACTTGCCGATGGTCCCGGCGAGGTAGCCATAGACCGAGAAATCGTACCATTCGAGCAGATTTCCGATCGCCGCGCCGCCCACCGCGCGTTTCGTCATCTGCGTCGCTGCGACGTGCGAACCCGCGACCTCACCGACCATGGGTCCCCTCCTCCACTGGTCCGTCCCGGATGGGCCAGCTTGGCACAGGGCTCGCGCGCGGGCAATGAAGCCAGGCTGCGCTCAGCGAGGGCGTGTCCCGAGGACGGCCGCACCAACCCAGACGAGAGGAGGCGCTACGTGGCTATGCGTGCCGCCTCTCGCGGCCACCACCGGCAGCGCCGAGCGGCATCACAGCTCGTCCAGGGGCACCTTGAGGTACCGCACGCCGTTCGCCTCCGCGGGCGGGAGCTCGCCGCCGCGCATGTTGACCTGCACCGAGGGGATCAGCAGCGCCGGATAGCCGAGCGTCTTATCGCGGGCGCGGCGCTTCTCGATGAAGCCCGCGGCGTCGGTGCCGGCGAGGTGGATGTTCTCGGCGCGCTCCGCCGCAACCGTGGTCTCCCAGCGAACCTCGCGGCCGCCGGGCATGTAGTCGTGGCACATGAACAGGCGCGTCGCGTCGGGGAGCGCCAGGATGCGCTCGATCGAGCGATGGAGAAGCGCGGCATCGCCGCCGGGGAAATCGCAGCGCGCCGTGCCACCGTCGGGCATGAAGAGCGTGTCACCGACGAACGCCGCGTCCCCCACGACGTAGGTCATCCCTTCGGGTGTGTGGCCGGGCGTCGAGATCGCCTGAGCCTCCAGCTCGCCGATGCGGAAGCGCTCGCCGTCGGCGAAGAGACGATCGAACTGGCTGCCGTCCGCGCGGAATCCGGGCTCGGCGTTAAAGAGCGCGGCGAAGCGGCGTTGCGTCTCGACGATGCCGGTGCCGATTCCAATCCACCCGCCGCGGCGCTCCTTGAGCCGGCGCGCGCCGGTGATGTGGTCGGCGTGCATATGAGTCTCGAGAATCCACGCGACCGTGAGTCTCGCTTCGTCGAGATATCTCTCGACGAGCTCGATCGAGAGCGTACTGGTTCGGCCGGAGCGGCTGTCGTAATCGAGCACGGGATCGATCACGGCGCAGGGCGTGCCCGCACCGGCGTGCAGCACATGCGTGATCGTGTTCGTGGCTTTATCGAAAAAAGAGCGGACCTCAGGCCGCATAGGGGCGCCCTCGTCGGCGGTGCCTCATGCCTTGAGCTTATAGCCTGTCACAAACAGGCGATGGCACCAAGCCAGCAATAGCAGATCGAGCGCGATCATCAGCGTGACGCCGACAGCAAGCGAGCCCTCGGCCGTGCCCGTGAAGCCGTAGCGGAACCCGTCGATCATGTAAAAGAACGGGTTCAGGTGCGCCACGAGCCGCCAGGTCTCCGGGAGCTGCCCGACCGAGTAGAAGGTACCTGAGAGAAACGTGAGCGGCGTCACCACGAAATTGGTGACCGCCGCCAGATGGTCGAACTTGTCGGCCCAGAGCCCGCCGAGAATGCCGAGCAGCGACATCATCGCGGAGCCCGCGATGCCGTAGAACGCGATGGCCGCGACCGAGCTCACATGGACCGCCGCAAGCGGTGCCAGTACGAGGCCGACCGCGAGCCCGACCACCACGCCGCGCGTCGCCCCGCCGAGGGTCAAGCCGAGGACGAGCTCGGCCGAGCTCAGCGGCGGCGTCAGCACGTCGACGATGTTGCCCTGCATCTTGCCGATCACCAGGGATGAGGATGTGTTTGCGAACGCGTTCTGCGTGATCGCCATCATGACGAGGCCGGGCACCAGGAACTCGACATAGGGGACGCCCGCGATCTGCCGCCCGCCGCCGCCGAGCGCCAGGAGGAAGATCGCCAGGAACAGCAGCGTCGTCACCACCGGCGCCGCCACCGTCTGCATGAACACCTTGAAGAACCGCCGGACCTCCTTGACGTAGAGGGTCCAGAGGCCGATCCAGTTGACGGCGCCGAACGTGCGGAGCCGAGGAGCATTCGCGAGGACGGGGGCTTGGGACATGGTCGAGACACCGTGCATCCTTCAACTCGGCGCTTCGCGCCGGCTCAGGATGAAGAGCATTTGAGCAGGTACGAAAGAAGGTACTTCATCCTGAGCCGCGTGCGAAGCACGCGAGTGGAACGACGCACGATCACTGGGCCGTTTTGAAGGCGAAACGACCTTTGGTCGGAATGAGTGAGGCCAGATGGTGTTTCGGCGTCGGGACGATCTCGAACCTCTGGCACCCATATCGCCCCGGCAGTCAAATCATGGTTAACACGGGATCAGCCAGAGCACTGGGGCGCGCGCCTCATTGCCAAGACACCAGCCGGGCCAGCACCATAGGCGCATGCCGCCTCGCCCCCCGCGCCGTCCGCCGACGATCACCGAGCCCGTCTTGGAAAAGACGGCGCTCTTCTATCTCGAGCGCTACGCCGCCTCGAGCGGGCATCTTCGGCGCGTGCTGCTCCGCCGGGTGAAACGCGCGGAGATTCTGGGCGCCGATCCCGGCGCGGTCGCCGCTGCCCGCGCTCACACCGAAACGCTGATCGCGAGGTTCCTCGCCGCGGGCCTGCTCGACGATCGGCGCTTCGCCGAGAGCCAGGCGCAGAGCCTGCAGCGCCGCGGCACGTCGCGCCGGCGCATCCGCCAGCGCCTCGCGGCGAAGGGCGTCGACCGGGATTTCGTGGAGGATGCGATCGAGACCATGGCGGGCGACGACGAGACCAGCGAGCTCGCGGCCGCTTGCGTGCTGGCACGCCGGCGCCGGCTCGGCCCCTACCGGGCTGCGGGCCAGCGCGGTGAATTCCGCCAGAAGGATCTCGCGGCACTCGCCCGGGCCGGGTTCTCGCTGGACGTCGCGCGCAAGGTGCTGGCCGCCCGCGATCCCGAGGCGCTGGAGCGCCTCATGCGCGGCGCCGAGGACTAGCTCTAGCTGCCGTCGCCCACCAGCGTAAAGGGCGCCCAGAACATCGGGTGAGCGTAGGAGAACAGCGTTTTCTTGGTCTCGGGATCGGCGTAGCCGGGGCCGTCGATGAGCGCGAGTTCCGCCTGGCGCAGAGCCTCGGCGCGGGCCAGCCGCGGCTCGTCCGCGATGCGCTTGAAGAGGTCCGTGGTGAGCGTGCGCGCCGAGAGGGTCTCGACCGGCCAGTTGGAGACCAGGAGTGCGCGGGTTCCCGCATAGAAGAAGGCGCGGCCGAGGCCCGAGACGGCCTCGGTGCCGGCGCCCTGGCCGGCCGCGGTGTTGCAGGCGGAGAGCACCACCCAATCTGCGTCGAGCTTCAAGCCCATGATCTTCTCGACGGTGAGCAAGCCGTCGCCGCCGCCGCCCGCCACGGCGGGACTGCTCAGCGCGAGCGCGGGTTGAGTGAGGCCGCCGAGATCGCCGGGTACGAGCCCGTGGGTCGCGAACACGATGATGCGCCGGTTCCCGAGCGTACCCGACGTCACGTTCTTCTCGCTCGCCTGGGCGCCCAGGAACACGTCCTTGGCGGGATCGGCATGGAGCGCGAGCGCGATCCCGCGTACTTCGTCCGCGGTGTCAGGGAGCCGCGGCAGCGAAGCGAGCGTGGCAGTCGAGTTCGTCTCCGCCGGCGCGCTCCGCCGGACCAGCGAAATACCGCGGGTCTGCAGCTGCGCCGTCTTGGTCACGCCCCGCTGCTGCAGGCCGCCGGCGGCGCCGGCACGGGCTTGCTTGGCCTGCTCCGCGCTGAACCATGGATCTCCGAATCCCGCGAACATCTGGCGCGACGCCTTGGCGGCTGGGATCGAGCGCAAAGTCGCCAACGCCGCGACCGACGGGAGCTGGTTGACCGCGACCTTCCGGATCAGGAACGGCACATTCCGATAGCCCGCGAAGGGTACGCCGCTGTCCGGCGCCGCAGCCGTGAGCTCTGTTACCAGCAATCCGAAGGGGATCTGGCCGAGCGACCGGTGCGGCACCACCATCAGACTGCGGGCGCCCGACCAGCCCGACGCGACCGGCTGCAGCAGCATGGCGTAGAGCTTGTTGGCGGCGGCGAGGTCGAAGACCGGCACCTGGTCGACCGACTGCACGTCGGCATCGAGCGCCTTGCGCAGGCCCTGGACCATCCGGAACACGTCGCGGCTGCCGATCTTCGTCGAGGCGAAGGCGACCGGGCCTTGCTGTGGCACGGCCCAGACGAAGAGCCGCTGGTCGCCGACATACGTCGCAATCAGCGCCTCGCCGGGCCGCAAATTCTTCTGCACCTCCTCGACGGAGGCGGGCCGGGGATCGATCAGCTGCGCGTAGCTCGGGAAGCGCTTCTCGATTTCCTCGCGCACCCGCGCCCGGGCGCCCCGGAGCTGATCGATCTGCTGGCGCAGCGCCGTCACGGTGCCCGCGTCCTGCTCGCTCGTCGGCTGTGTCAGCATGTTGGTGAGCAGCCCCTGGAGCGCCGCTACCTGCTTCTCGGCGTCCTGCTCGTGGCGGACGAGATCGGCGAGCGCGCGGTCGCCGGTGCCGGCGCGCGCGGAGGACTCCGCGAGCGCGCGCTCCACGGTGCGGCCGCGCACGGCGTCCGCGGCCCGGAAGGTCTCGGCCGCCACGTCGCCGCCGCCATCGGACAGCAGCTCGATATAGGACTCGACGAGCACCTGCAGGATGCGGTCGCGCTGCGCGTCCGAGCCGCCGCCCTCGCTGCTCTCGGCCTCGCGCGCGGGCGACAGCAAGATCGGCATGGCGGTCTCGAACTCGCTCCTGGCGCGCGCCGTCTGGCCGGCACGGGCGAGCGCGAAGCCGAGCCAGCCATGGGCGGCGGCGGTCGAGAAGCTCTTCTCGCCGAGCCGCGCGCGGCTCTGCTCGAGATTGTGCTCCATGATGGTGACGGCCTCGGCCGCGCGCCCTGTTCGCACGAGCACGACGCCGTAGCTCGAATCGCTCTCGAGAAAGCGCCGCCGCAGGTTTGGATTGCCGCTGACCGCGCGCTCGATGGTGGCGTAGGTCGCCTTCGCGGCATCCGTCTTGCCTTGCGAGACCTGCGCCCGCGCCTCCCAGAACAGAGCCGCAACCACGCTTTGCGAGCCGGGATCGTAGCCGAGCGTCTCGTAGATGTTGCGGGCGGCCGCGCTCAGCTTCTCGCTGTCGGCCATCCTCCGCTCCTCGAAGAGGACGCGGGCAAGCAGAATGATGTCGGCGGCGGTCTCCGGCGCGAAGCGCCCGAACCGCTCGAGCCGGTTCAGCAAGGCGACGCGCGCCTCGGCCTCGGCCTCAACCAAGCGCCCTTGCGGCAGCAGGGCGTTGGCGAGCGAGGCGTGCATGTTGTCCCGCAGATTGGCGAAGGTGCCCGGCGGGAGGTCGAGCGTGCCCTCGGCCGGAACCAGATCGCTCAAGAGGCGGATGGATTCGCGGGCATCGTTCTCGGCCGCCGCGTACTGGCCGGTCGCCAGCGCCACCAAGTTGCGGCCCACCAGCACCTGCACAAGGAAATTCTCGCGCTTGATCGGTGTCGGGTTCGGCCAATTGGCGGACCGCGTGTAGAGGTTCTCCAGATGCTCAAGCGCATTGCGCGCGATATCGATCCGGCCAAGACGAACGGAGTACGTTATCCTGTTCTGCAGGAGGTTGAAGAGCGCGACCTTCGGCAGCTGGCCCTCCTCGACCAGGCGCTGGCGCGCGCGGACGACCTCGAGCGCGTTCTTGTAATCGCCGGCGGCGTCGTAGGCGAAGGTCAGGCGCTGCAGATAGACCAGGTGCGTGCCCTTCGGGAGGCTCGCCTTTTCCGCGAGATCCGCGGCCTGCTTGAAGTCCGAGATCCGTTGCTGGATGCGGCCCAGCTCCGTGGCAGCCAGGCCGCGTTTGAAATAGAAATCGGCGAGCGCGGCGGCGGCGGCGCCTGCGGGCGGCTGCGCGTCCGCGGTCGCCCGGTTGGCCGCGAGCTTCACCGGATCCGGCTTCTGGCGGTCGAGGATCGCGGTGATGTCGTCGATCGTGCGCGGCGGCGGCACGAACGACACCGGCGCTGCCGCACGCCCTTTGTCGGGGCCGCCGCCGCGCGCCTGATCGATGATCTTGAGCGCGTCGTCGAGCGACTGCGCGAGCACCGCTCCGCCGAAGGGTGCGAGAAGGGGAATCGCCACGGCGCAAGCAATCCCCACACGGCGAGCAATGGCGCAGAGAGTCCTCATGGCCGCGCTCCCAATAGCACGCATAATCGACTATTCAGCGCTGAGGACGCCGTCAAGCGGTTTGGTCACACAGCGGCACCGAATGGGCGCTAGCCCGCCTTGTCAGCCTCCGGCGCGTCGCTCGCGAGGATGACCTTGCGGTGCGGCACGGGAACCTCGATGCCGGCGGCATGAAACGCCTTCTTGAAGCGGCGATTGAACTCGCGGCCGACCGACCACTGCCGGCTCGGCAGGGTCTTGAGCCGCACCTGGATGATCGCCGCCGACGCCTCGAAGCGGTCGAGGCCCACGACCTCGAGCGGTGCCAGCATGAACGGCCCGAAGGCGGGATCGGTCGCAAGCTCCTCCGCCACGCCCTTCAGGACGCCCACCACGCGATCGGTGTCCTCGCTATAAGCCACCGCGACGTCGACAACGTAGAACGCGTAGTCCCGCGTGAGGTTCTTGACGGCCGCCACGTCGCTGAACGGCACGGTGTGCACGGTCCCGGCCGCGTCGCGCAACTTGAGGCACCGGATCGAGATGCCTTCGACCACGCCCGCATGGCCGTTGCCGACGTCGACGACGTCGCCGACCGCGAGCGTGTCCTCGATCAGGATGAACAGGCCGGTGATGATGTCCTTCACCAGCGCCTGCGCGCCGAAGCCGATGGCGATGCCGACGATGCCGGCGCCCGCGAGCAGCGGCGCGATGTTGACCCCTACCTCCGATAGCACGACCAGCACCACCATGGTGGCGATCAGGACCATCATCGCCGAACGCATGAGCGGCAGCAGCGTTCGCACGCGGGCGCTGCGCGGGCGCACGGTGCCCGCGCGGTCGAGTCCCGTGAGGTAGCGCTCGATCGCCGAGCTGAAGAGCTCCCAGACTACGATGCCGACCGCGACCACCGTGCCGATCGAGACCGCCGAGCCCGCCACTTCGCGCCCGACCCCCGAGGCGAACCAGCCGAGGATGTCGGCGCCCCAGGCCTGCAGCAGCGCGAGCCCGGCAAACACGTAGATGATCGCGGAGGCGATCGCCGAGAGTATCGGGATGTAGCGGTTGGCGCGGCTTTCCAGCGTGGGGAACCGCTGCTTGAGATCGGGATGAATGGCGAAGCCGCGCTCGGCGAGGCTCGAGACGATGCGCACGAGCACGCCCGCGCCTAGGACGAGGACGATACTGAGCAGCGTCGCCCGCAGCAGGAAGGCGAAGCCGCCGGGGATCTGCAGCGCATAAACCGCGTAGATGCCGGCGATGTAGACGACCGCGAGGACGTGCCAGGTGTCGGCAAGGCGGTTCCTGAGCACGCGCCAGCCGTTCCCGGACGCCGGCTCCGCGGCGCTCGCCCGCTTGCCCTGGATGAATCCGGCGATCGCCAGCCGGTTCTGCAGCACGAAAATGATGGCCAGCACCGCGAGCACCAGGCCCGAGCTCTTGAGCAGCGTCGTATAGATTCCGCCGGGCACGCCCAGCCACCACGAGGCCTCGGCCACCGCGTAGCCGTAGACGGCCCAGCCCACGAACCGGCGCGCCCAGATGTAAAGATAGTTGCGCGTCTCCTCGCCCGCGCCGAACAGGCCCACCGGCGAGCCGGACGAGAGCAGCAGCCCGCGCGCTACCGCCAGCAGCGCCCGCGCTAGCACGCTCGCCCGGATGATCACCTCCGCCACCAGCCGGGTCTCGATCCGCGGCTGCAGCAGCGGCAGCACGCCATAGGCGACCGCCGCGAAGACCAGCAGCGGCACCAGATCGATCACGATCCGAAGCAGCGTCAGCAGCGCGCGTGCGACGCCGGCCGTCCCCGAGCGGTTGGCAAGCGCGCCGCGCGGTCTCGCCAACACGGCTCGCACGAGGAACTCGGCGGCCGCCGCGAGCCCGAACACCAGCGCCAGATGCCAGAGCACCTGGAACCAGCGCGCGCGCGCCTCCGCGTCGTTCACCTGGCTCTCGGCCCAGCGGACGAGCCGCGGCGCATCGACGACGGCGGCCGCGGTCGCCAGGATCTCGCCGCTGATGGCGTCGATCTGCTGCGAGAGCGTATCGAAAAAACCCGGCCGCTGCTGCGGCGCCGCCGGCGCCTCCGGCCGGCCGGCACGCTCCGCCGCGATCAGCGCCCGCAGCTCCGCGATCAGGTACGCGCGGTCCTGCTCGTTCTCGAGCTTGTCGACGAGCCGTTGCAGCTCGTCGATGCTGACGGTCGCGGATTTCGGTGCCGCCGCTGGCGCTGCGGCCGGCTGCGCGGCCGCCGGCAGCGCCCAGAGCAGAAGCCCAAGTGCCAAAAAAGCCGCAAGCCGCCGCGCTCGCTCCCTCGCCATCCCGCGTCCTTCGATCACCGCGCCATTGCCCGCCCCGGGAAGAGGAATAGGCCTCACCGGCAGAAAGGAAAGCGTCGATTCTGGGCCGCGATGCGCAGCGTCACGCGCCAACGGCCGCTCCGGTCACGATTTTGACGCCGTCTTCTCCGCCTCTCGCTTCGCCATGAGATCGGCGAGATCGGCATTTCCCTCCGCGCGAAGGCCCGCGATGACCCGCGCGCGGTCGGTGGCGTCGCGGTTCTGGCTGAGCTTGAACTTTCCCTCGAGGCGCGTGATGCGGATCGCGAAACCGGAGATGCCGCGCAGCATGCCCTGGCGGTATTTTTCGGGCTGGTCGGCCATGCGCCACGGCGTCTCGGCACCGGCCTCGTGATGGTCCGCCAGCCGCGCCACCAGCCGCTCGAGCGCCGCCGCGTCCTCGATCGGCTCGACCGTCCCGTAGGCGTGGACGATGCTGTAGTTCCAGGTCGGCACCGCCGGATGGGTCGCGTACCAGCGCGGCGTGATGTAGCCGTGCGGCCCCTCGAAGATCGCCAGCACCTCGCGGCCGGCGGCGAGGTCCTTGAGCTGCGGATTGCCGCGGGCGAGATGGCCCCAGAGCACGCCGTGCTCGCCGTCCTCGGCGTCGTAGAGGAAGGGGATGTGGCTCGCGACCATGCCCGAGGCGCCGGTCGAGACCAGAATTCCGAAATTGTGATCGCGGATGAAATCGGCGAGCACCTCCTGTCGCGACTCGGCGAAATGGCTCGGTATATACACCATGGAAAGGCTTCTCCCTTAGAGAGGAACGCCCGCGGCGTTGAGGGCCACGCTGGTGAGGAGGCCCGCGCCCGACAAGATCAGCACCGATCCCGAGACCCGGTCCACCCAGGCGAAGTGGCTGACATGGGCGAAGCGCCGGAGCGCCACGATCCCGAAGCAGAGCCCGAGCCACCAGACCAGCGAGCCCGCGAACACGCCGCCGACCAGGATCCAGACCAGGACGAGGCTCACGGTGCCATCATAGTCGAAACCGACCTTCGCGAAGATGGCGGCGAAGGCAAGGATGGTGATGGGGTTGGTGATGGTGAGCGCGAAGGTCGACGCGAAGGCCGCCGCCAGGTTCTCGCCCTTGAGCGGCTGCGGATCGGCGTTGCGCCGGCTGCGGATGGCGCGCGCGCCGACCAGCACCAGATAGACGCCGCCGAGCCCGCCGAACCATTCCTGGTAGCCCAGCAGCAAGTCGCGCACGACGGTGAGGCCGAGTCCCGCGACGATCCCGAAGATCACGTCGGCAACCGCCGCGCCCAATCCCGAGACGATGCCGAAAATCGCGCCCTCGAAGAAGGTCCGGCGCACGCAGAGCACGCCCACGGGCCCCGCGGGAACGGCGATCACCATTCCGACGAAGATGCCTTTGATCAGGTAGAGGAGAGTGGCAGGCAATGGGCGAGAGAAGCCTTTGGCCGCGGATCGGCCAGTCTTGCCTTCTCCCTTCACGGCGTGCAACCCGAGAATGCCCATGCCGCGCGAAAAATCGGCTGTACCCGGGGCGGGCGATACCTATGTTGGTGAGATCGGATCCGTCGCTTCGGCTCCGGAAAGGACTGGGCATGTCGGACGAGCCCCTGGGCGAGGCGCGCAAGAAGCTGGTGGAGAGCAAGCAGCGCTGGGCGCGTGAGGGCCGGCTCATCACCGGCCGGCACGCGCGGCCCGAGACCGAGCGCCTGCCGCCCGGCCAGCGCGAGGTCAAGGACTGGCCGGTGCTCGACCTCGGCGTCCAGCCGGAGGTGCCGCTCGACCGCTGGCAGCTCGGCGTCGACGGGCTGGTCGAGCAGCCCGTCGCCTGGGACTGGGCGACGTTCCGCGCGCAGCCGCAGACGCGCGAGATCTCCGATATTCACTGCGTCACGCAGTGGTCGCGTTACGACAACGCGTGGGAAGGCGTTTCGGCGCGGCATCTGCTGAGCGTGGTGCGGCCCAAGGCCGAGGCGAGGTTCATCACCTTCACGAGCTACGACGACTACACCACCAACCTGCCGCTCGCCGACTTCGACGACGAGGACGTGCTGCTCGCGCATTCCTGGCAGGGCAAGCCGATCCCGCGCGAACACGGCGGGCCGGTACGCGTCGTCGTGCCGAAGCTCTATTTCTGGAAGAGCGCGAAGTGGATCCGGCGGATCACCTTCATGGCCGAGGACAAGCCGGGCTTCTGGGAGGTCCGCGGCTATCACATGCGCGGCGATCCCTGGACGGAGGAGCGCTATGGCTGACGGCAACGCGTTCGATTTCACCCTCTCGACGATCGACGGCGCGCCGCTGCCGCTGGGGGCCTTTCGCGGCAAGCCGGTGCTGCTGGTGAACACCGCCTCGTTCTGCGGCTACACGCCGCAATACGCCGAGCTGGAGAAGCTGCACCAGCGCTTCGCCAAGCGCGGCCTCGTGGTGCTGGGCGTGCCGTCGAACGACTTCGGCGCGCAGGAGCCGGGCACGCCGGCCGAGATCAAGGATTTTTGCTCGACCACCTACCGCGTGACCTTCGCGCTCGCCGGCAAGGAGCGCGTGATCGGGCGGGAGGCGCACCCGCTCTATCGCTGGATTGAATCGGAGCTCGGCGAGGCCGGTGTGCCCCGCTGGAACTTTCACAAATATCTGATCGCGCCCGATGGCAGCCTGGCCGGCGCCTGGCCCTCGGCGGTCAAGCCGCAGGCGGCGGAGATCGTCGAGGAGATCGAGCGCCTGCTCGGCTAGCGCTCCCCGCGCTGCCACCTTCATGCCAGGGCCGTGGCGAGCTCCGCGAAGTCGGCCACGATGAGATCGGGCTGGTGCGGCGTCTCGCCGAAGGGACGCTTGCGGCGGTCGATGAAGGCCGTGCGCATGCCGAAGGCCTTGGCCCCGATGCAGTCGAAGGCATGATTGGCGACGAAGAGGCAGCTCGAGCGAGCCACGCCGATCACCTGCTCCGCGGTCGCGTAGGTCTTCCAGTGCGGCTTGAAGTAGCCGGCGTCCTCGGCGGAGATCACGTAGTCGAAGCGGAATCCGATGTGCGGGCCGGCGGCCTTCAGCATGTCGCGGTCACCGTTGGAGAGGACCGCAAGCTTGAGCCCGGCGCCGCGCAGCCGCTCGAGCGCCGCCACCACGTCGGGAAACGGCTTCAGCGTCTCGATCTGCGCGACGAGCCAGCGCACCTCGTCCTGGGTATAGGCGATCCGGCAGCGGTCCATCACGTAGGAGACTGCGCGATGCCCGATCTGCCGATAGGGCGTATGCCCGCGGTCGCAAAGCGCATCGATCATCGAGTTCTCGAAATGCGTCCGCCGCCACCACGTGACGAAGCTGTTGGCCTCGCCGCTCCAGCCCTTCTTCCTCAGGAACGGCGTCACCGCCTCGGTGAGGCCCTTCTGCATGTCGACGATGGTGCCGTACTGGTCGAACACCAGCACCTTGATCTCGCGTTTGAGAATTTCGACGTGTTTCATTGACGATTTCCGCAATCTAGGCGTCGCGCTGGGTGCGGCGCCTTGAAGCATGCTGGATGTAAAGTACGACGACCTGATCCGAAGACTCGTCGACAAAGTAGTAGATCAAATACGGATATCTCCGCACCACAAGTTTGCGCACCCCCTCCATCGTCTGCCGCCGCCCGACTTGCGGAAATAAGACAACGCTTTCTAGTGCCTCCAAAATCGCAGTGCGCACACGCAGAGCGCTTCCGGGTTCCGAGCGCGGAGGTAGTCGGCAATTTCTGTGATGTCTTGAACTGCCTCAGGAGTGAGGCGCAGCCTCATCGATCGAAGCGGCGGAAAGCGGCTTCGATTTCAGCCTCGGTCGCAAACCGACCCGCTTTCGCCTGCTCGAGGCCTCGTAGAACCCCAGCCAAGTGTTCCGGGTCAATGGGCTCGGGCTCGCGGTCGTTGCTCACCAGATGGAGCATGGTGCGCGCTATCTCGTCCTGGCTTTCCGCCGGAAGACGGCGCACGGCTTCGAGGGCCTTCTCAAGAAGCTTGGTCATATCCTAAACGATACGCGCTCCCGCTTGCGGAGGGAAGAGTTCGATGCCGGGGTGGTGTCTCAGTTCACCTCGGCGGCGTTGGCCGGTAATCATCGGGTATTCTGAACAATCGGCGAATCCATTTCCTCGGGCGAACGCGCGCGGTCCCGAGTCTGGCTGACACTCCCATCAAGAAGGTCATCGTCACCAGTACCGTGAGCATGTTAGTCCCGATGATTGCGAAGACTCGGCTCGGGCTGGTGTTGCCCGGCACAGTGAGCAGATAGTCCTCAAGTGCAAGAGGCGCCACAAAAGTGACGAAAATGATCGGTGGCCAAAGTCTTCTGACAAGCCACATCGCTGTTACCGGCGCTTACTACGAGATTACCGCTAGCGCGGAGGGCCGCGTCGCAGCAACCTTCGCCGGCGCCGGCAAATCCCGCGCGCTCTTGAGCGTGCGCACGGCGAGGCGCTCCATGCGGCCGCGGATCTCCATCTCGTGGCGCTCGGCGTGGCTCAAGTCGACCCCGGCGTGCGCCACCACCGCCTCGGAGACCACCAGCTCCGCGCCATAGGTCTTGGTGAGACCCTCGAGTCGGCTCGCGGTGTTGACGCTGTCGCCGACCGCCGTCAGCGAGACGGCGCGGCCATAGCCCATCTCGCCGACGATGGCGGGTCCCGTGTGGATGCCGATGCCGATGCGCAGCGGGTCCGGCAGGTCGTGCGCCAGGGTCTCGTTCAGGTGCGCGAGGCGACCCGACATCGCGCGCGCCGCGGCGAGCGCCTCGCGGCATCCGGCCTCGACGCCGCGGTCGAGGCCGAAGAGCGCCATCACGCCGTCGCCGATGAACTTGTCGATCCGGCCGCCGGCATCCTCGATCGCGTGGCCCATCTCCGCGAAATACCGGTTCAGCAGAAACACCACGTCGTAGGGCAGCTTCTGCTCCGAGAGCTTGGTGAAGGCGCGCAGGTCAGCAAACAAGATCACGATCTCGCGCTCGGTGCCCGTGAGGTAGCTCGGCCGGCGGAAGCCGTCGCGCGCCTGTGCCGTCGCGGGCAGCAGCGGCGTCACGCGCAGGTCGCCCAGCGGCCGAAGCTGGCAAGCGAGCCGCACGTCGGGCGCGGCACCCACGCGCTCCAGCACCTTGAGCTCCTCCGGCGAGGGCGGCGGCATGGCATCGGGCTCGCCGGCCACGCGAACCCGGCAGGTCGAGCAGCGTCCGCGACCGCCGCAGACGGAGGCGTGCGGAATACCGTTGAGCCGACTCGCCTCCAGGACGGAAATGCCCGGCACGATCTCGATCCGGCGGCCGCTCGGGTATGTCAGCCGGACGACGCCGCGCAGGCGCTGCCAATGCCAGCGCGCGATGCGGGCGGCGAGCACCGCAATGAGCGCGCCCAGGAAGCCGATGCGCACCCAGGCGATCATCAGGTTGATGAACGCCACGTCTGCCGGCGCGGCGTTGTGGTGCACCTTCTGCACCTCGGCGACCCAGTCGGGATTCTCCGCGAGGGTCAGCACCTCGCGGCCGCTCTCGGCATAGCCGAGGATCGCCAGGGTCGGCATCAGGAGCGCGAAGGCGAAGAGCAGCGGCTGCCAGCGCTCGTACCATGGGCGGAGACGGAGCGAGAACCGGAGCCCGATCACCGCATGCACCCAGGCGATCACCAGCACGACCAGCTGCAGGAACCCGGCCCAGGGATCGACGACGTAGTAGTTGTAGAGCAGCGACGAGTAATAGCCGAAGTCCGCGTCGTAGAAGCTGTCGGCGACGCGGGTGTGCAGCACGTGCGAGGTCAGGATGAACGGAATGCAGAAGCCGAGCACGAGCTGCAGCGCCTCGGCGAGCGGCATCTTGAGCGAGCGGCGCTGCCAGAGCGCCCAGAGCGCCAATGAATAGTGCGTGGCGAAGGCGCCGTAGAGCGCGAGCGTGCCAAGGTCGCTCGCCCAGAACTTGTAGATGTACTGGAGCGCACGATCCATCAGCTCGAGCGAGATCAGGCCCAGGCTGTGGTTGATGAAATGCGTCGTCACGTAGGCGAACATGACGAGCCCCGAAATGAGGCGCAGCCGCCGGATCACGCCACGTCCTCGCTCTTGCCTCGCGCGCGCCGACACATTACACCGTTTTAAGTTGCAAACGAGGCCGCCGCGCGGCCAATCCGGCGCGTCCGAATCCAACGAGACGCGACCGGCGCAACGCGCGGTCGGAGGGAGAGCCTTGCCGAGCAGGAAAGCGGAAGCGGCGCAGCCGGAGGAGATGATCTCGGTGCGCCACCTCACAAAGCGCTTTGGTCCGATTCTCGCCGTGGACGACGTTTCGCTCAGCGTGAGGCGCGGCGAGGTGCTGGGCTTCCTCGGCCCCAACGGCGCCGGCAAGTCCACCACCATGAAGATGATCACCGGCTTCCTGGCGCCGAGTTCGGGCACCGCGGTGGTCTGCGGTGCGGATATCACCGAGGACCCGCTCGCAGCCAAACGCCGGATCGGCTACCTGCCGGAGGGCGCGCCGTCCTATCCCGACATGACGCCGACGGCGTTCCTGTGGTTCGTGGCGCGTATACGCGGCTTCAGGGGCGGCGAGGCGCGCGAGCGGATCAAGACGGCGATCGAGCGCACGTCGCTCCAGAGCGTGCTGGCGCAGCCGATCGACACGCTCTCCAGGGGCTTCAAGCGCCGCGTCGGCCTCGCGCAGGCGCTGCTGCACGATCCGCCCGTGCTGATCCTCGACGAGCCGACCGACGGGCTCGATCCCAATCAGAAGCACGAGATGCGCAAGCTCATCAACGTCCTGGCGCCGGAGAAGGCGATCATCATCTCGACGCATCTCCTGGAGGAGGTGGACGCCGTCTGCAGCCGCGCCGTGGTGATCGCAAACGGCAGGCTGGTGGCGGACGGCACTCCAGCCGAACTCGAGCAGCGCTCGCGGCATCACAACGCCGTCCATATCGAAGTCGCAGACATCGCCCCCGGCGAGGTCGCGGCGGCGCTCGCGCGGCTCCCGGGCGTGGCCTCGGTCGAGGCGGCCGATGACGACGACGGCGGCGCGCTGATCGCGTTCGCGCGGGACGGACGCTCCATCGTCGGCGAGGTCACCGACCTCGCCCGGGCGATGCGCTGGAACGTGGCGGGACTGCGGGTCGAGCGCGGCCGGCTCGACGACGTGTTCCGCACCGTCACCGCGACGGCAGCCTGAGCCCGCCGCACGCCATGCGCCAGATCGCCGTCATCGTCCGCCGCGAGCTTGCGAGCTACTTCGCGACCCCCCTCGCCTACGTCTTCATCGTGATCTTCCTGGTGCTCGCGGGATCGCTCGCGTTCTTCGTCGCGAACTTCTTCGACCGCGGCCAGGCGGACCTGCAGCCGTTCTTCACGTTCCATCCCTGGCTCTACCTCGTGCTGATCCCTGCGCTCGCCATGCGGCTCTGGGCCGAGGAGCGCAAGAGCGGCACCGTCGAATTGCTGTTGACCCTGCCGATCTCCATGACCGAGGCGGTGATCGGAAAATTCCTGGCGAGCTGGGCCTTCGCGGGTATCGCGCTGATCCTGACGGTGCCGTTCTGGATCACCGTCAACTACCTGGGCCACCCCGACAACGGCGTGATCCTCGCGAGCTATATCGCGAGCTTCCTGATGGCGGGCGCCTTCCTCGCGATCGGCGCCTGTCTCTCGGCGCTCACCAAGAACCAGGTGATCGCCTTCGTGGTCACCGCCGCCGTGTGCTTCGTCTTTACCGTGAGCGGCGCGCCGATCGTGCTGGGCTTCATCAAGGGCTGGGCGCCCGAGGGGGTGCTGAGCACGGTCGCGGGCTTCAGCTTCCTCACGCATTTCAACGCGATCATCCGCGGCGTCATCGACCTCAGGGACGCCGTGTTCTTCCTCTCGGCGATCGCGTTCTTCCTCTACGCGAACATCGTCATCGTCGATCTCAAGAAGGCGGATTGAGCGGGCGGCCGGGCATGGCATTCCCCAACTTCTCGCGCCGCACCCTCGCGCTCCTGAGCCTCGCCTCGGCGGCGGTGCTGTTCGTGTGCGTCAACCTGATCGCCAACCAGGTCCTGCGCTCGGCGCGCATCGACCTCACGGCTGACCGCATCTACACGCTCTCCGACGGCACTGCCCGCACGCTGGCGGAGATCCAGGAGCCGCTCACGCTGCGCTACTACTACTCGCGCCGGCTCGGCAACGAGATTCCGTCCTACGGCATCTACGCCCAGCGGGTGCGCGAGACGCTCGAGGAATATGCGGCGCGCGCCAAGGGCAAGATCGATCTGCAGGTGATCGATCCGGAGCCGTTCTCGCCCGAGGAGGACCGCGCCGTCGCGCAGGGCCTGCAGGGCGTGCCGCTCGAGCAGGGCGGCGAGAAGGTCTACTTCGGCCTGGTCGCCACCAACTCCACCGACGACCAGGAGCTGATCCCGTTCTTCCAGCCCGAGCGCGAGCGGTTCCTGGAGTACGACCTCACCAAGATGATCCACTCGATCGCGCGGCCGAAGAAGACGGTGATCGGGCTGGTCACCGCGCTGCCGCTGGAGGGCGACTTCGCCGCGGCGATGCAGGGCCAGCCGCTCCGGCCCTATGCGATCGTGACCCAGCTCCGCCAGCTCTACGAGCTGCGCACGATCTCCACCGAGTTCGACAAGGTCGAGCCCGATGTCGACGTCCTGCTGATCGTGCATCCGCAGAACCTGCCTCCGAAGACGCTCTACGCCATCGACCAATTCGTGCTCGGCGGCGGTCGGGCCCTGGTGTTCGTCGATCCGCATTCCGAGACCCAGGAGATTCGGCCGAGCCGCTACGCGCCGCCGGGCGGGCCGGTCGACAGCAATCTGGAGCCGCTGTTCAAGAGCTGGGGCGTCGAGCTCGAGCCGAAAGTCGTGGTGGGCGACCGGCAGGCCGCACGGCGCGTCAACATAGGGACCGCCACTTCGCCGCAGCCGCTCGACTACGTCGCCTGGCTCCGCCTCAAGGACGACGCCCTCAACCACGACGAGCTCGTCACCGGCGACCTCGACCAGATCGCCATGGCGAGCGCCGGCATCTTGAAGCCGGCGAAGGACGCCAAGACCAGCTTCGTCCCGCTGATCCGGACCTCGACCGAGTCCGAGGAGATTCCGGTCGACAAGGTCGAGGGGATGCCGGACGTGGCAGGCCTGCTCGACAATTTCAAGCCGTCGGGTCAGCGCTACACGCTCGCGGCGCGCATCAGCGGCCCCGCCGAGACCGCCTTTCCCGACGGCCCGCCCAAGGCCAAGGACGAGAAGCAGTCGAGCGACGCCCAGACCGGCGCTGATGCGGCCAAGAAGGCCGACCCGGCGAAGCCCGAGGAGCCGCAGCTCAAGGAGGCGAAGCAGCCGATCAACGTGATCGTGGTCGCCGACACCGACATGCTGGAGGACCGGTTCTGGGCACAGACTTCGGACTTCTTCGGCCAGCAGGTGGTGGTACCGACCGCGAGCAACGGCGATTTCGTCGCCAATGCGCTCGAAGTCCTGGCGGGCGGCAACGACCTGATCAGTCTCCGGAGCCGCGGCACCGCCGCGCGGCCCTTCGTCGTCGTCGACCAGATCCAGCGCGCGGCCGAGGCGCAGTACCGCGCCAACGAGAAGGCGCTCGAGGACAAGCTCAAGGCGACCGAGGGCAAGATCAAGGACATCCAGCAGAACAAGGAGGGCACGGTCACCTTGACCGCGGAGCAGAGCCAGGCGATCGAGAATTTCCGCGGCGAGATGCTGCGCACGCGGCAGCAGCTGCGCGTCGTGCAGCGGGCGCTCCGCCAGGACATCGATCGGCTCAAGGCGAAGCTGGAATTCTTCGACATCGCCTTCATCCCGATCCTGGTGGGGATCGTCGCGATCGTGCTGGGCGCGGTGCGCATCCAGCGGCGCAAGCGTCCAACCCTGCACGCCTGAGCGGAGAGAGCGGTACCGATGCACAGCAAGGGAGTGATCGCGTTGATGGCGGCGGCGGCTCTCTCGGTCGTGGTCGCGGCGGCCCTCTCGCTCACCGGCGGCGCCGCGCCGATCGATCCGCTGGCGGGCAAGGCGGTGCTGCCGCGGGTGGCGGCCAAGCTCGGCGACGTCGCCAAGGTGGTGGTGAAGCGCGTGAGCGGGACCACCACTTTCGTGCGCCAGGACAACGTCTGGACCGTCGCCGAGAAGAGCGGCTATCCCGCCGACGCCGCCAAGGTGCGCAAAATGCTGCTCGGCCTCGCCCAGATCGCCTATGTCGAGCCGAAGACCGCCGAGCCGAGCCTCTACAAGCGCCTCAACGTCGAGGACCCCAGTGCCGAGAAGAGCCAGTCGGCGCTGGTCGAGGTCTATGACAGCCAGGGCGGCGCGCTCGGCTCGGTGATCGCGGGCCGCCGCCGGATCGACGAGCTCGGCGGCGGCAACGATGGCGTCTACGTGCGGCTACCGGGCGAGGCCCGGTCGTGGCTTGCCCGCGGCACGCTCGACCTCGAGACCGACCTTACGCAATGGCTCGACCGGAAGATCGCCGACATCGGCGAGAAGCGGACCAGGCAGGCGGTGCTGCAGCAGCCCGATGGCACCACGCTCACCATCGCCCGCGAGAAGCCCGAGGACAAATTCGCGGTCAAGGACCTGCCGTCCGGCCGCAAGCTCAAGAGCGACACCGGCATGGTCGAGCCCGCAACCGCGCTGCAGGGCCTCGAACTCATCGACGTGAAGCCCGCGAGCGACGCCAATTTCCCTAAGGAGGGTCTCAACACCGCGACCTACACGACCTTCGACGGGCTCGCGGTGCACGTCGAGGTGGCGAAGCTCGACACCACGGACTGGATCCGGCTCTCGGCCTCGGCCACCGGCGACGACAAGGTCAAGTCGGAGGCGGACACGCTGAACAAGACCTGGTCGCGGTGGGTCTACGGAATCGCGGCCTTCAAGGCAGGCGCGCTCCGCACGAAGATGGACGATCTGCTGGAGGCGCCGGCGGCGCCGCCGGCCGGCGCCCAGAGCACGCCCGTGGCGCCGCTGCAGAAACAGTGAGCGAGCACGCGCCGGTCTCGCCCTGCGTCGGCGTCTGCGTGCTCGACCCCGTGACGCAGCTCTGCCGGGGCTGCGGCCGCAGCATCGACGAGATCGCTCGGTGGCCGGGGCTCAGCGCCGAGGAAAAGCGGCGAATCATCGGAGAACTGCGCGGCCGCGAGCCGCACCCGCAGGGCAGGCATGCCGGGACCGGGCGAACCCCCCGTTGATGTCGGCGCCGCCGAACCCCATTTCGCGGGATAGCCCCACCACAACCCGGAGATACCCGCCATGGCGGAGACCTCGACCCTCGCGCCGCCCGCCGTCACCGGGCGCGCTGTTGTGCGCGTGGTGCGCGGGATGCCTGCCAGCGACGGCGCGGGCGTCCGTCTGACGCGTGTGATCGGCCAGCCCGGCCTCTCCGAAGTCGATCCGTTCCTGCTGCTCGACGAGTTCCGCTCCGACAATCCCAACGACTACATTGCGGGCTTCCCCGAGCATCCCCACCGCGGCTTCGAGACCGTGACCTATCTCATCGCGGGACGCATGCGGCACGAGGACAACAAGGGCCACAAGGGACTGCTCACGGCCGGGAGCGTGCAGTGGATGACGGCGGGGCGCGGCATCGTCCATTCGGAGATGCCGGAGCAGGAGAACGGGCTGCTCCAGGGCTTCCAGCTCTGGGTCAACCTGCCCCGCCGCAGCAAGATGACGGAGCCGCGCTATCAGGAGTATGCGCCCGGCGATATCCCGGAGGCGGTGCTCCCGGGCGGCGTCCGCGCCCGCGTGATTGCGGGCCGCTTCGCCGGAGCAATCGGCCCGATCGATGCCGGCGCGACCGAGCCGGTCTATCTCGACTTGGGGCTGCCGGCCGGCAGCGGCGTGCAGGTGCCGCTACCCGCGGACCACGTGGCCTTCGCCTATGTGTTCGAGGGCGCCGCCAAGGTCGGCTCGGCCGGCACCACCGTGCCCAAGGGAACGCTCGCGGTTCTGGGTGCGGGCGAGACTCTGGACCTGCGGACTGATGCGGGCGATGCCCGCCTGCTCCTCGTCGCGGGCAAACCGCTCGGCGAGCCGGTCGCGCGCTATGGGCCTTTCGTCATGAATACCGAGGCGGAGATCCACCAGGCCGTGCGCGATTTCCAGGCGGGCCGGCTCTAGGGGCAGCGACCGCGCTTACTCGACGGGCTTCGGATACTGGCCCGTGTAGCTGGTGGCGCGGGCGGGCTGGGTCTCGGTGTAGCAATCGACGGTCGCGAGCGTCCGGTAGCAGTACTGCACCGGGATCGGCGGCGGCGGCGCATCGGCGGAAACCGGCGACGGCTCGGTCGAGCGCCAGCGGCTTTGCGGCGGCGCGAATTCCGCCCGGTCCTGCCAGGCGTTGCAGGCGCCGAGGGCGAGAAGTGCCAGGATGGCAAGAGCGCGACACGGGATGGACATGGGCGAAGGCTCGGTTCTGCCGGGGCTTGCGAAGCTCGTACCCCAGGCTGATTTCTAAGGCTTAGTCGGTTAATCTTCCGTTGCCATGGCCTCGACCCTCAAAATTGCACCAAGCGCCGCTCTCCTCCTCGGCCTGGCGCTGCTGCTGGCCGCCTGTTCGGGAAAGCCGCAGTGGGTCAAACCCGGCGCGAGTGGCGATACCGTGAGCGACGATCTCGCGGAATGCCAGGCGCTGGCCACCGCCGCCACCCGGCGCGACGCCGCGATCGACCAGGACATCCTCGCGGCGCGCGGCTCCGATTGGCAGCGCAGCAACACGCTGCAGGCGAAGAAATCCACCTTCGCGCTGCAGGACCAGGGGCACGCCCGGGACATCATCGCCGATTGCATGAGCGCCAAGGGCTACGTCCCGCGGGGAGCCCACCCCGGTTAACCCGGTCGGAGGTCTGGAAAGTGGTGGCGCCCCTGTGTACGATTGCGCGTCATGGTCGAGTCTGACCCTCTCGATGCTCGTGCGAGCGCTGGTGCGGGCGACATGCTCGCGCAATTCGTGGCGTCTTCGGCTTCAACATGACGACCGAAGGAACCGTCCACATCGTGGACGACGACGACGCGGTCCGGGATTCCCTGTCGGTGCTGCTGGGTGCGGCCGGATTCAATGTCGCTACGTATCCCTCGGCCGACGCCTTTCTGATGACTGCTCCGCAAAGCGCAGGCTGCGTGGTGATCGACGTGCGCATGCCCGGCATGGGGGGACTCGAGCTCCAGGAAGAGCTCGCCCGGCGGGGCCGGCGCATCCCCGTGATCGTGATGACCGGACATGCCGACGTGCCGCTTGCGGTCAAGGCCATGAAGGCGGGCGCCGTCGACTTCGTCGAGAAGCCGTTCGAGGAACAGGCGATGCTGACCGCGATCGGACGCGCCTTCAGCCTCGGGCTCGAGACCGCCCGCGCGGAGGCCGAGGGAAACGAGATCGGAGGCCGCCTGGCGCAGCTCACCCCGCGCGAGCGCGAGGTGCTGGAAGCGCTGGTCGCCGGCAAGCCCAACAAAATCATCGCCTACGATCTCTCCATCAGCCCGCGCACGGTGGAGATTCACCGCGCCCGCGTCATGGAGAAGATGGAGGCCCGCACTCTCTCGGACCTGGTGCGCATGGCGCTGTCGGTCGGTCTGGGACCGAAGCACGTCTGAGGCCCTCAGCCGTAAGGGGAATCACGTATCCCGCGCAGCCGCGCGGTCATCTATTATTGCCGCGCCGCGCCGGCCCTCGGTCGCAGCGCGCGGTGCGCGCGGCTCGCTCCAAGGACCGCGGGTAACCAGATTGGCAGGAACCTTGATCTATATCGTCGATGACGACGAGGCCGTGCGGGATTCATTGCGCCTGCTCTTGGAAGCACATGGAATGCAGGTGGAGGATTTCGGCTCGACGGCCGATTTCGCCACGGCCTATAGCCAGCATCCCCGCGCATGCCTGATCCTCGACATGCACCTGCCGGTGACCAACGGGCTCGATTTCCTCGCCTCGCACTTCTGCGAGGGCTTCGCTCTCCCCGTGATCATGATGACGGGCAGGGCGGACGATGCGTCCCGCGCGCGCGCCCACGAGCTTGGCGTGATCGCTTTCCTCGAAAAGCCGGTGGACGGCGGCGAGCTCTTGTCGGCGATCGATCGCGCTCTGGTGCCCTGCGGTTGAGCGACGGGCCTCCGTCTATCGTACTAACTAATTGAAAATCAATCCAATTATACGCCCGCGGAAACGTGGTACGTAGGAACCCTTAGGTACTATTCCGAATTTCGAGCGTCCTCGCCCGACGGTAGATGTCTGACCGTACCGGGCTTTTCCGGAGCGAGGAGGGTATCGTGCTCAGGGGCGGATATCACAACATGGATCGGGGTTCGGCAGCGGCGCTCGCGATCATCGAGGTGGACGCCGACGACGATGCCGACAATGACCTCGACTTTCTCGACACGCTCGGCAGCGTCCTGCTCCTGAAGCGGGACAGCGCGCTCTTCCGCGAGGGAGATCCCGCGACCAGCTACTACAAGGTCGTCTCCGGCGCAGTGCGCGCCTACAAGCTGCTGCCTGACGGCAGGCGGCACATCACCGATTTCTTCATGGCTGGCGATCTCATCGGCATCGGCACGCTACTGACGCACGCGTGCACGGTCGAGTCGGTCAACGACGCCACGCTGATCCGCTACGAGCGCCGCGCCATCGACGCCATGATCATGCGCAGCCCGCGCCTCGGCAGGCTCCTGCTTGGCCGGGTGTGCGCGGAGCTCTCCAAGGCACGCACGTCGATGCTGCTGCTGGGGCGGATGAGCGCCCGCGAGCGTCTGGCCAGCTTCCTGCTGCGCATCGCCGCGCGCAACCGCCGCGACGGCAGTGACATCATTCCCCTGCCGATGACTCGCGCCGATATCGGCGACCATCTCGGCCTCACCACCGAGACGGTCTGCCGCACTTTCGCCCAGCTCAAGAGCGCCGGCATCATCGCAGCGGAGAGCCCGCACGAGCTCCGCGTGCTCGAGCATCAGGCGCTGGCGGCGCTGGCGCAGGGGGTCTGAGCAGCAACCGGTTTCCTCCCGCAATCCTCCTCCCTCCCCTCAATGGATTGTGGGCATACTGCCCGGTGCCGGCGAACGGCGCCGGGCTTTTTTCATGCGCGGAGGACGAGCTTGCGACCCCCGCTTCGCGCTTCTCGCGGCCGGCTTGCGACACTGTCCTCGGCGCCGAGCGGGGCGGGTCTCACCATCGTGACGTCGACCTATGACTACTTGGCGTTTCACGCCGCGGAACAGCCCACGGCCGGAGGAACACATCCTCCGCTCCGCGGGCGTCGCGGACGTGGGCGTGTTCACCATGCAGGAACCCTTGGGCGTCGAGGAGCTGTGGATCGTCGTGGCGGGCTGGCGGGGCAGCGAGGCGGAGCTCTTGGACCGCGTCACCCGCGCGCTCAGCACCCGCGGCACCTTCGGCCGGTTTCACGTCGCGCAAGTGCCGGCCATCCCGCGCACCTCGACCGGGAAGATCCAGCGGCACCTGCTCCGGCGCACGGCCGAGCGACTCGCCCGATGAATCCCGGACCGGGTCGCCGCCGGAAAACCGCGCGCGTTGCTTAGTCGCTATCGTCGTCTGGCGCCCTCACGTTTTCTATAACGTGGCGAACTTCGCGACCAAGCCATCCAGGGTCGCGCTGCCGGTGATCTGGTCGTCGGGGAAGAGTAACGGAACCATCGACCATTCCCGAGCGATTGAAAGAGAAAGTAAAAAAAATTCGAGAATGACAGGGTGAAACCAAGGGCTGGGGAATTAACCACATCCACCGACCATCTACAGGGTCATAATGATAGATCCGCGCTTTAAGCGGATTTTGAGAGACGATCCGGTAAAATTAATCATATCGCTTTATCCGCTCTAAAAGCGGATAATAAGATATGATACGAACTGAACGATCAGCCCTGTCTTCTTATACCCTTGGCCTCCTTGCTGCGGGCCGGGGGGTCTTTACTGCGGACGAAGCGCAGAAGGAAATCGGGATCAGCCGGGGCGCGTTCCTCGATGCCGCCGAGCGCTTGCAGCGGCGCGGCCAGCTTATCCGGCCCCGGCGCGGCTTTTACGTCGTTGTGCCGCCCCAGTACGCCACGATGGGTGCGCCGCCGCCGGAACTGTATATCGACGCGCTCATGCGCCATGAAAAGCGGCTCTACTATGTGGGGCTGTTGTCCGCGGCGGCGGCGCACGGCGCATCGCATCAGGCCGTCATGGAGTTCCAGGTCGTCACGGACAAGCTTTTGCCCGACATCAAGGCGGGACGCACGCGAATCGCCTTCTCATACCGCAAGGACATGGCGGCGGTGGCGGCGGGGATCGAAGATCGCAAGACGCCATCGGGCTACATGAAGCTGTCCTCGCCGGAACTGACGGCGCTCGATCTGGTGCGCTATCCGCATTCCGGCGCGGGCCTCGACAACATCGCAACGGTGCTGTCCGAACTTGCCGAGAAACTGCAATCCGAAAAGCTTGTCTCCCTGTCGGGCGCTTTCGAGAAAGCGGTCGTGCAGCGCCTCGGCCATCTGCTCGGAGGACTGGGCCACGCGGATACGGTGGAAGCGATGTTCGCGGCGCTGTCCGCGCGCGGCGCGCTGCCGTGGGTCGAACTCGATCCCAAACAGGTGGGCGATCCCGATCTTTCGCCGCCGCCATCCGAACGCGATGAACGCTGGCACGTGATCGTCCGCCGCACGCCGGAAATCGACGAATGATCCCGCAGGATAACATCACCGCCTGGAACAAGGTGGTTCCGTGGGCAAGCCAGCGGCAGGTCGAGCAAGACCTCATCATCAGCCGCGCGCTTGTCGTCCTCTTCTCCGATCCTTTCCTGCGCGGCGAACTGCGATTTCGCGGCGGTACGGCGCTCAACAAGCTGCATTTCCCCACGCCGCTGCGCTATTCGGAAGACATCGACCTGGTGCGGACAACGGCAGGCCCCATCCGCCCCGTACTGGATCGGGTGCATGATGTTCTCGATCCGTGGCTGGGCAAGCCGAGATTCGATCAAAGCCCGGTTGCGCCCAAGCTCAGATATGCCGTCGAAGCGGAAGACAGTACCTTGCCCGGCCCGATCAAGCTCAAGATCGAAATCAACACGCGCGAGCGTGAGGCTTACGATCCGCCCATCGGGATTCCGTTCGGCGTTGAAAACCCGTGGTTCACCGGCCAGGCCGAAATCTCCACCTACTCGCGCGAAGAAATGCTGGCGACCAAGCTGCGAGCCTTGTTGCAGCGTAACAAGGGCCGCGACCTGTTCGACCTCGATCACGCGCTCACCGTATTCGAGGGACTGAACGCGGCCCGGATCGTCAAATGCTTTCTGCTCTATCTTGAGAGGGCCGAGATGGCGATCTCGCGGGCCGAGGCCCAGCAGCGCATGTTCCAGAAGCTCGTCAACCCGGCCTTCTTCACGGACATGCGCCCCCTGCTTTCAACGGATCGGGCGAAAACGCTGACCCACGAAACGCTCAAGGCCGCCTTTGCCAGGGTGATGACCGGATTGATCGACCGGATACCCGGCGAGGAATGGGCGAAAGTGGGTGAAATGCGAGAACGGTTTGGAGTCGGGGGGTTCAGGGGGCGGCAACAGGCCCCTTGATCGTGTCCAGCGCTGACGCGCTGGCGGCATCCAACCGGCGGACGGATGGCGCGCCCGAGAGGATTCGAACCCCTAACCCCCAGATCCGTAGTCTGGTGCTCTATCCAGTTGAGCTACGGGCGCCCGCAGGCCGGCATCAGGCCGGCCGAAAGAGGGGGCGAAGCTACTCGCAAGCCCTCGCGATATCAAGGTCGGCCTCGGCCGCCGCCGCGGCCGCGAAAGCGGCTTGTAGCTCCAAAGGGCATTTCGTAATATCCCTACGGGAGATTTCGTGAGGCGCGGGTGATAGTTGCGTCGACTGCGCCGGGGGGCGCCGCCAATCGATGCCCGCGCCGCAGCAGGGGGACGCCGGTCACCACCGCAATGCCGCAGCTTCGCTCGTTTCTCGCAGTCGTCACGGCCGCCCTACTGCTGAGCGGCTGCTCCTTCATAGACAACGTGCTCACGGGCGAGGACACCTCGCAGGACGAATATCCACAGCCGGATTCCGACACCACCCAGCAGATTCCGCCGTCCTCCGCCGAGCAGAACCCGCAACCGACCGTCACGCAGGCGCAAGCGCCGGCGCCCGGCACGACAACGACACAGGCGTCTCCGCCCGCGGTCGGCACCGGAAACTACACCCCGCAGCCTGTCACGCCCGGCGCCAGCACCGGAACCTATGTCGGCCAGAAGGTCTCGAATCTGCGCTCCGACCTGCAGCGGCTCCAAGCGAACATCAATCAGCATAACCAGGAGCTTCAGCAGTCGCGCCAGGCCATGGCGTCGGATGCCGGCAGCTATTACAGCCTGGTCGCGTCGATCAACTCGCGCCTCCAGGTCGGCACGACGCCCGGCAATCCTCAGCTGGTCGCCCAGTGGACCCAGGCGCAGACCGCGCTCAGCCGGCTCAACGACGACATCACGCGGCTCAACACGATCTCCAACGCGGCGGCCAGCGACTCCGCGCTCGCCGCCTACATCCTTGAATCCGTGCGCGCCGCCTACGGGCTCCAGGGCGCGGTCGACGAGGATCACCGCCAGCTCGCGATCCTCGAGAACGACTGCAATCGCACGGTCGTGCTGATTGATCGCCTGCTCAACGACCTGAGCGAGGACATCAGCCGGCAGAGCAACTACGTCAGCAACGAGCGGCGCAACCTCACGGTCTTGTCGCTCGCGATCAAGAACGGCGAGCTTTACGGCCAGAGCCTCAACAACCGCGCCTTCGCCAGCGCCGCCGGAGCCCAGCAGGTGGCGTCCGCGACGCCGGCGGTCGCCGGGCGCCAGCCGCTGATGGTGATCCGTTTCGACCGGCCGAACGTGGCCTATGAGCAGGCGCTCTATAGCGCAGTGAGCCGCGCGCTCGACCGCCGGCCGGGCGCCACCTTCGACGTTGTCGCGGTCTCGCCTTCCGGCGGCAACGCCGGCCAAGCCGCGCTCAATACCAGCACGTCCAAGCGCAATGCCGAGAGCGTCGTGCGCTCGCTCACCAACATGGGCCTGCCGCCCGACCGCATCAACCTTTCGGCGACGTCCAGCGCCTCGGCGCAGGGGAACGAGGTTCAGGTCTTCGTCCGCTGAGCGCAAGGTCCATCCTGCGGCGCCGATGACCGAGCCAGCAAAAGCCCCGCTCAAGCATTTTCCGGTCACCTGGGACGAGCTTCATCGGCACTCGCGCGCCCTGGCTTGGCGGCTCCTCGACATGGGTCCGTGGCGCGGCATCATCGCGATCACCCGGGGCGGCCTGGTGCCCGCGGCGATCGTGGCCCGCGAGCTTGATATCCGACTCGTCGATACGATCTGCGTCGCGAGCTACGACGACACCGAGCTCGGCGTGCGTGGCAAGGTGGAGATCCTCAAAGGAGTCGCCGGCGACGGCGACGGATTTCTGATCATCGACGATCTCGTCGACACCGGACACACCGCCCGGGTCGTGCGGGAGATGCTGCCCAAGGCGCATTTCGCCACGGTCTACGCCAAGCCCGCAGGACGGCC
>Ga0209062_1001609_pt1 | contig 37767 bp, 30 predicted proteins | sample Coa_R2_2_FD_187158 | JGI IMG/M metagenome (GOLD analysis project Ga0209062, IMG submission 187158) | Surface soil microbial communities from Centralia Pennsylvania, which are recovering from an underground coalmine fire - Coalmine... | ecosystem: Environmental > Terrestrial > Soil > Unclassified...
CGTCACTCTCAATCTCTTGGCATTCGCCTGCCACACCGTCGCCGACCTCGCCGATCTGGCATGGCAGAAAGCCAGAGCCAAAATCCACACCCGCGCCGGATTCTTCAACCACCTGCGAGCCATCACCATCTACGTCGTCTTCCCCTCCTGGCAACAGCTCATGGCCACCCTCGCCTTCGACAAACCGCTCGCCAGACCCCCATAGGTCAAAATGAGAATTGCTGGGCGCGATCTGGCCGGCGAGCCAGGCCAATGAATGAAGTGATATAGAAGCGCGTTTCGCGCTCGATTTTCGCGAGGTCTTTGGCTGTTGCAGGGGTTTCGCGCTCGCTCTCGACCATGACGACGGAGTTCAATCCCGGCCACTCATGGTTATCCCGCAGCCAAGCCACGTCGTGGATGACGGTACAGGTTCTGGTCTCGGTGCGGCCGTAATCGGCGTCGACGGTCTTATGCTGAGAGATCTTGGTGTCCTTGAAGCCGGTTGCCTTCTGCTCGGCCGCGAACACCTCGACATCCTCGCGCAGGGTGCCCTGGTTACCCTTGAGGGCGAGAATGTAATCGGCCTTCTTATCGATGACTTTCTGGGAGATGTCGCGCTGGCAGCCCATGGCGTCGATGGTGACGACGGCCACCTCGATCTGCAGCATATCGAGAAGCGCCGGGATGGCGATGATCTCGTTCGATTTGTCCGCGACCTTGACCTGGCCGAGCACAAGCCGCTGGCGCGCCGCGAAAGCGGACACCATATGGATCGCCGCCTTTCCCTTTCTCTTGTCGGCGGATCTGCGTGACGTCTTGCCGTCGATGGCAATCACATCCGCCGAGACCCCGGCGATGCTGGCGACCGTAGGGTGGGCAAAGCGAAGCACCCGCCCTCGAAAGGCCGAGCGCTGGCGGGCACGGCGCTTCGCGCCTTTGCCCACCCTACAAGTGATTCCAGTCGCCCGGAAACCGCTATAACGTGCGATGGTCCCTCGCGAGGCTGAGGCGTTTTTTCTCGCCGGGACTTTTGACGCGGCTCATGAAAATCCCCCGTCACACCCGCTCCACAAAGCTGTCCACCACCTTCTTCTCCCCCGCCTTGTCGAACGCGATGGTGAGCTTGTTGCCCTCCACGTGGACGACGTTGCCGTTGCCGAATTTCTGGTGGAACACGCGGTCGCCGATCGCGAAGGCCGAGACGGCGCCGGTTGATTTCGCCACCAGTTCGCCTTCGATGGTCATTGGGCCGCGCCTACGCGCCCCCGCCCCATTCCATGACGCGCCGTCGCGGAAGCCGCTGCCCTTGCGGGCGCCGCCGGAGTTTCCGCCCGATCCGCTGCCTCCGCCGAATCCGCTCCTGCCTTTGGCGCGCTGCCAGCCAGGCGTGCTGTAGGCCGAGCCGAACGTCTCGACCTCGTGGAAACGCGAGCCGCCGACATTGCCGTAGCCCGTGAAGCCGCCGAAGGCGCCCTTGGATTCCTCGACCTCCACGTGCGGCTCAGGGAGTTCGTCGATGAAACGCGACGGCGCCGTCGCAGCCCATGTGCCGCGCATGCGGCGGTGCGACACGAAATAGATCTTGGCGCGTTTGCGCGCCCGCGTCAGGCCCACATGGGCGAGGCGGCGCTCCTCTTCGAGGCCGGCGCGGCCCTCATCGTCAAGCGAGCGCTGGTGCGGCAGCAGACCTTCCTCCCAGCCGGGCAGGAACACGGTGTCGAACTCCAGGCCTTTGGCCGAATGCAGCGTCATGATCGACACCTTTTCGCGCCCGTCGGCCGTGTCGGTGTCCATGACCAGCGAGATGTGTTCGAGAAAACCCTGCAGGTTCTCGAACTCTTCCATTGACCGCACCAGCTCCTTGAGGTTTTCGAGCCGGCCGGCCGCGTCCGCGGAGCGGTCCTTCTGCCACATCCCGGTGTAGCCGGATTCATCGAGCACGATTTCGGCAAGCTCGGTATGGGGGACGGCGGCGGCCTGGATGCGCCAGCGGTCGAACGCTGCGAGAAGATCGCGCAGCGCCTGGCGCGGTTTCGGCTTGAGCTCGTCTGTGGCGATCACGGCGCGCGTCGCTGCCATCAGGGAAATTTCCGCCGCGCGGGCGTGGTCATGCAGAAGCTTGATGGTAGCGTCGCCGAGGCCGCGCTTGGGGACGTTGACGATGCGCTCGAAGGCGAGGTCGTCGCTCTCGGAATTGACGCAGCGCAGATAGGCGAGCGCATCGCGGATTTCGGCGCGCTCATAGAAACGCGGCCCGCCGATCACGTTGTATGGCAGGCCGAGGGTAACGAAGCGATCCTCGAACTCGCGCATCTGAAAAGAGGCACGCACCAGAATGGCGATCTCGTCAAGCGAATGGCCGCTGCGCTGCAGATCTTCGATCTCCTCGCCGATGATGCGCGCTTCTTCCTCGGAGTCCCATGCGGAGGTCACCGTCACCTTGTGGCCGGCGTCACCCTCCGTGCGCAGCGTCTTGCCAAGCCGGCCCTCGTTGTGGGCGATGAGGTGCGAGGCTGCCGCCAGAATATGGGCGGTCGAGCGGTAGTTGCGCTCCAGGCGAATTACCTTGGCGCCCGGAAAATCCTTCTCGAAGCGCAGGATGTTGTCGACCTCGGCGCCGCGCCAGCCATAGATCGACTGGTCATCGTCGCCGACGCAGCAGATGTTCCGGGGCGGGCGCTTCTCCCCTCCCCCTTGTGGAGAGGGGTCGGGGGTGGGGGGCGTGCCAGTGGGCACTTTTGTAGTCAATCCTCCCGCCCCCCCACTCCGACCCTCTCCCACAAAGGGGGAGGGGGAAGGAGCGTGAGGAAAGGCCACGCTCTGCCCCAGGAGCCGCAGCCACAGATACTGGGCGACGTTCGTGTCCTGATATTCGTCAACCAGAATGAAGCGGAACCGCTGCTGGTACTGCCGCAGGACCTCCGCATGCTCGCGGAACAGGCGAATGTTCTCCAGCAGAAGATCGCCGAAATCGACCGCATTGAGGGTCTTGAGCCGGGCCTGATAGGCCGCGTAGAGCTTGATCCCGCGGCCGTCCGCAAAGGCGGCGGCCTCGCCCGGCTTGACCTGATCGGGCGAGAGCCCGCGGTTCTTCCAGCCGTCGATGAGGCCGGCGAGGAGGCGGGCGGGCCAGCGCTTCTCGTCGATGTTTTCGGCTTCGAGCACCTGCTTCATCAGCCTGATCTGATCGTCGGTGTCGAGAATGGTGAAATTGGCTTTGAGGCCGACCAGCTCGGCGTGACGGCGCAGGATCTTCACCCCGATCGCGTGGAAGGTGCCGAGCCACGGCATGCCTTCGACGGTCTCGCCGACCATCTCGCCGATCCGCTGCTTCATTTCCCGCGCCGCCTTGTTGGTGAAGGTGACAGCGAGGATTTCCGAGGGTCGGGCGCGGCCGAGGCTGAGGATGTGAGCAATGCGCGTGGTCAGCACCCGCGTCTTGCCGGTCCCGGCGCCGGCCAGCACCAGCACCGGACCCTCAAGCGTCTCCACCGCCGCACGCTGTTCCGGGTTCAATCCGGCGAGATACGGCGGAGCGGCTGCCGCACGGGCGCGCGCCGCGATGCCGCCGGATGCGGCAACGAGGGGCGCAGCAGGTGCTTGGTTGAGCGGGTCGGGCAAGCGTGATTTTCTCCAATGCGACGTACGAAGAGCGCGATTGGCCAAGGGTGATTCTCTGAAGTGACAAAATGGCACTTGCAGCCGGCTTTTGCGAGGCCGCCGCCGTGTCCCATCCCGGTTTTCACACCAAGTGGCGAACAACGTAATGGAAATGCGTCGTGCTCTGGCTGGGCCGTTGGCGGACAGCGCATGTCATCTGCAAGGGGTGACTATCGCCGACATCCGCCGCGATCTTGGCCAAGGAGACTCATCGCCACGCCTGGGGACTCCACCTTAAGCGAATCGAAACAAGCGAATCGAAACCTAAAGCGTACAGCGCAAAGACGCCGCCCGTTCGACAAGCTCGGAGCGCCGTGCCCGAGCCCGTGCCCACCGGGCGCGCGACGTTCGTGAGCGGTGGGCACGCTTCGCTTCGAGCTTGTCGAACAGTGCCCATCCCACTCGCTCTACGGCTCGAGCTCGCTGTCCCAATAGAGATAGTCAAGCCAGCTGTCGTGAAGGTAGTTCGGCGGGAACAGCCTGCCGTTGCGGTGCAAGTGGTGCACCGTCGGCTGGAATGGCATCTGGGCCGGGAACATGCGGGCCTCCTGAGGCGTCAGGTTCCCCTTGCGTAAGTTGCAGGGCGAGCATGCCGCAACCACATTGTTCCACGTGGTCTGCCCGCCTCGCGAACGGGGCAGCAGATGATCGAACGTCAGGTCGTCGTTCGCGCCGCAATATTGGCAGGAGAAGCGGTCGCGCAAGAACACGTTGAACCGGGTGAAGGCCGGATAGGTCGAGGGCTTCACAAACGTCTTGAGCGAAACGACGCTGGGCAACAGCATTTCGAAGCTTGGGCTGCGCACCGCCTTTTCGTAATTGGCCACAATGTTCACGCGGTCCAGAAATACCGCCTTGATCGCGTCCTGCCAGCACCACAGGGACAAGGGATAGTAGCTCAGCGGACGAAAATCCGCGTTGAGCACCAGGGCTGGCCACCCGTTATGTGCCGCGTGAGCGCTCACGCCGACGCTCCCCACACCTCGTTTCCAAACGGTGTTTCCAAACGGTCCGATCCGAACACGCGCTCCACAACTCGCCGAAGCGCCGATCTCCACTTTATAGGGGGACGTTACAGGATTGTGAAGCTTAAGCCAAAACTTGCCCTGCCTGCCCCCCACAGGCGCTCGGTTTGAAGTTCGGGGTTTTGCTGCGGGCTCTCTTCCGCCGTAGGGAAGTCGAGTGTTGGGGGAGGCGTGGCAATTCACCGCTCGCGTTGCGCCCCAGTGGGGCCCGAGCCACAGCGATCGCAAGGCTCGCCCTTCAGCGGCGTCCTACAAGACCGCCCGCCGGAGGGGCAAGATGTCTGGTCGCCCCGATTGTGCTCGCATGGGTTGGTGCAAGAGGCGGCTCCGGACAGCAGCGGGACGCTGGGCAATCTCCCGGAGCGGCGCCGGGGAGGGGAGAATTCGGGCGCCGGGCTGGCTGGTAGATGAATGCGAGGGATGCACCCCGCATCAGAGGCAGGATCTGTTCAAGCATCGCCTGAATCGCGGTAATCTTCGTTGTCCTCGACCGATCTCGCCAAGGTCAACCACATCGAGGCCATATCGAGGAGCTCTGCTTTAACGGTTGCATTTTCTTGCCGGTTCGCCAATTTCATGCACTCGGCCGCATAGCGGCGATACGACCCCACAACTTATAGGAGACTTGCGGAAGAATGCCGCCGTCTGGCGGCGACGGGAACCGAAGAGGATCGACGCATTCTGCTGGAGCATGCTGGCGCTTGGACTGAGCTGGCTGAAGCGGCTGAACGCAAGCAAAAGAAGAAATCCGAAAATGAGTAACGCAATGTTGGATGGCGAACCAGCAAGCATACAAACTTGGCTATAGCGGAACATCCATTGGTGCATCTGCTGCCGCAAACGGTGCGTTTGAGGGCCGCGCGCGACATAGGGCGGTGCAGAAGGTGGCCAAAAGAGCCAAAAGGGGCGAGCTTACGGCGCCTTTGCGCCGAATCGCTTGGCCAGGAATTCGCCGCCATGGCGCAACCCCTCCTGGTCGATTCCATGGCCTAAGCCCGCTGAAAGGTGCCATTCCGTGGGAATTTCCAATGCTGCGAGATATTGAGCTGACGACAGAAGGGCCTGAGCCGGGATGAGGTCGTCGCGGCCGCCGTGTACCAGCAGGACCGGCGGGCGCACCTTGACGTCGCGGGATACGGCGTCAGGTCCGGCCCCGTCCGGCAATACGAACATGCCAGAATACCCCACGATCGCGGCCGGCCGCTCGGCACGCCGAAGCCCGACATGCAGCGCCATCATGGCGCCCTGGCTGAATCCCACCAGGGCCAGCGCGGTGCCGGCCAGGTTGTTGCGCTTGAGCTCCTCGGCAATGAAACGCTCAAGGACCGGGGCCGATTTGTTGACGCCGACCCAACGTTCGTTTTTGTCCCGGAAAGTGAGCGAAAACCATTGCCGGCCCCGGGGCGCCGGACCGCACGGCTCCGGCGCGTGCGGCGACACGAAAGCGGCGTCCGGCAGGAGATTTTGCCAGGCGCGCCCAAGCTCGATGAGGTCGTTGCCGTCGGCGCCGTAGCCATGGAGGAAGATGACGAGCTGACGCGCTCCGCCGCGGGAGCGCGGGGCAAGCCGCGGCCCGTTGAGTTCTCCAGCCATCAATCCTCCCTCATTTGGCGGGTCCAACCGGGATGGCGTCGCGCTGTTTAATCGCCCGGTAGTAGGCCCACAAGAGCCGGGCGGCCACGCCGCGCCAGGGCCGCCAGGGCTCGGCAAGCACGTTGATTTCTTTCGCGTTCGGCCGTTCCGGCAGTCCGAATGCGAGCCGCGCGCCTTCCTGAAGGGCAAGATCGCCGGCGGGCCAGACGTCCGGATGTCCGAGGCAGAACAAGAGGTAGATGTCGGCTGTCCAGGGGCCGATGCCGTGAATTGCGCAGAGCGCCTGATGGGCGGCGTCGGCCGGCATATCGGGCAGGGCCTCGCAATCAAGCGCGCCGTTGACGAGGGCTCGGGCAATCTCCTTGAGGGCGCGGATTTTGGGCCGCGACAAGCCAAGCCGCGCGAGCCGGTCGGCTCGCGCCTTGATCAGGCTTTGCGGGGTCAACGGATCGTAGGCGGCGGCGAGCCGGCCCCAGATCGCGCTGGCGCTCGCGGTCGAAAGCTGCTGTGAGACCACGATGCCGGCCAAGCCGGCAAATCCTCCGGGCCGGCGACGCAGCGGCAGGGGGCCGGCGACCGCAGCCACCCTGGCAAGTCGCCGATCAGCCGCCATCAGGACTTCAAGCCCTGCGGCAATATCAGCCTCAGTGTCGATCCGGTGGAGCATATCGTGGCGGCTTGGGAGCGGGGGCAGGGATGAGCAGGGTTGCGGCAGGGCGGTGATTTGTCAGATTGGACTGCAGACTGCCGAGGCACAAGCGCCGATGAGAACGCCTCCATGACAACGCCGATTTTTCGTTTCGCGCCGAGCCCGAACGGCTACCTCCATCTCGGCCATGCGCTCTCTGCACTGCTGAACTTCGATATGGCGCAACAGAGCGGCGGACGGTTTCTCCTTCGGATCGATGATATCGACCAGACGAGATGCCGTCCCGCTTACGAGGCGGCCATCTACGAGGACCTTGCATGGCTCGGACTTGAGTGGGAGGAGCCGGTGTGGCGACAGTCGACCCATCTCGACGGCTACCTCGCCGCTCTCGAAAGGCTCGACGCCATGGGGTTCATCTATCCGAGCTTTGAGAGCCGCGCCGAGATTGCGCGCCTCGTGGCAGAACGCGAGCGTGCCGGACCGTGGCCGCGCGATCCGGATGGGGTTCCGCTCTATCCGGGCAACGCAAAGGGAATGCCGGTGACCGAACAGCGTCGGCGCCGGGACGCCGGCGATGCCTTTGCGTTGCGCCTCGACATGGCTGCCGCGATGGCGCTTGCGTCGCGACGCAAGGAGCCCCTGACCTGGATCGAGACGGGCGTCGGTCCGAACCGGGAAACCGGCGTCATTTTGGCCGATCCGGCGGCCTGGGGCGACGTCATCCTGGCGCGCAAGGATGTGCCGGCCAGCTATCACCTTTCCGTGGTGGTCGACGATGCGCATCAGGGCGTCACCCGTGTGGTGCGCGGTCAGGACCTCTTCCACGCCACCGGTCTGCACCGTCTTCTTCAGCGTCTCCTCGGGCTGCCGCAACCTGTCTATCATCACCATCGGCTTATCCGAGATGCGGATGGCCGCAAGCTTTCCAAATCGAGCCAGGCCACAGGACTGCGCGAACTGCGGGCGGCCGGCGCGACGCCGGCCGACATCCGGCGGACGGTCGGACTTGCGCCAGAAGGTCAATGATGGCTTCATCCGGCAGGGCCCTTGTCGACTTGCACTGACCATGGAATCTTCGGCTGAAGGACGCAGCGCCGCCGCCGCGATCTGGCGGATCGGCGAGCAGGACCGATGTCGCGATGTCGACGATTGCACCCCCCGTGGCGCCGCTTGATCGCCGCCAATCGCCGACGGCGCTCGCGGTGTCGCGCGGGACGCAGCGTCTCCTGATGACGCTTGGGCTCTCCTGCGTCGCCGAGCTGCCGCTCATGTCCGGGCGCCGGGCCGATCTCGTGGCGCTGGGCGGCGACGGCGAAATCTGGATCGTGGAGATCAAATCCTCCGTCGAGGATTTTCGCGCCGATCAGAAATGGGCGGACTACCGGATGCATTGCGATCGCCTGTTCTTTGCGACGGCTGAGCACGTTCCGCTCGATATCTTTCCGGCCAGCGCCGGGCTTATTCTCGCCGACGGCTACGGGGCCGAGCTGGTACGGGAGGCCCCAGAGCACCGGCTGCACCCCGCGACGCGCAAGAGCGTTACGCTCGCTTTCGCGCGCGCCGCGGCGGCGCGGCTGCAGGCGCTGTGCGACCCCCAGGGGCCGTATGGCAGCGCGATATGAGAAGCTAAGCACGCACGGGGCAGAGCCGCGCCCCGATGGCGTCGAGCAGAAGCGTATGCGCCTGATCGACGATGTCGTCGATCGATGGCGTTCGGGCGAACATGGCGGTTGCGCGGCTTAAGACCTCGCTGCGGGTCGGCATATGCGGCAGCTGCAGGTGCGCCAGCACGTTCGCGGCACGCTGGTGTGTTTCCGAGAGCTTCTCACGCAGCGCTGAAAGGCTCGATCCGTCAAGCGCCGCTCCGATCGCAGCGGCGATGCGGTCGGGCTGGAAGCTTTCGGCGAGCTGTGCGGCAGCGCGATTGATGACGCGAGCGCCCAGCCGATGCTCGTTGCGCAGCACCGCCGCCGGCGGCAACTTTAAATCCCACACCAGCCCGGTCCAGGACAGCAACTTGAGGATGTAGTAGGTCGGGTCATATTCCCACCACCGGAACCCCTGGCGGACGCTGCTTTGATAGGCATGATGATTGTTGTGCCAGCCTTCCCCCATCGTGAAGGTCGCGAGGAACCAGTTGTTTCGCGAATCGTCGCCCGTCACATAACGCTTCTTTCCCCAGACATGGGCAAGCGAGTTGATGCAGAAGGTCGCGTGATAGACGAGAACCGTGCTCCAGAAGAACCCGACAATGAGGCCCGGCCAGCCGGCTACGAGAAAGCACAGCACCGCCAGCACCGTGGCGGGCACGAGTTCGTGCCGGTGCAGCCACATCAGTTCTGGAAAGCGCGCGAAGTCGGCGATCTTGACGAGATCCGTCGTGTCATGCTTGGCGGCAAAGATCCATCCAGCATGGCTATAGAGGAAGCCTTTGTGCCGCGGCGAATGGACATCGTTGATCGTGTCGGAGTGCAAATGGTGATGCCGGTGCTTGGCGGCCCACCATAATACGCTGCGCTGCGCCGTGCTCTGCGCCAGCACAGCGAGCACGAATTGGGCGACACGGCTGGTGGCGTAGGCGCGGTGAGAAAAGTATCGATGATACCCGGCTCCGATGGCGAAGATTCGCAGCCAGTACAGCGCGGCGCCGATGGCGGCCGCGTGCCAGGTGATCCCAGACCAGATTGCGCCGATGCAGGCGAGATGCACGAGCACGAACGGTATGGCGGACGGATAGATGATGTCGTCATGCTCGTTGTCGGCTTTGCTCACCGCGTCAGACATCCCGTCAGCCATTGGATCGGACCCATTTAATTTATTGGACGAGGATACCTTGGCTATTCTTATATCTCTTATTTCGTCTATATCGTCGAAGGCCGTAGCAACGGATGAGCGCAAGCGAAATCCGGGGCCGCGCTTTGCACCGAAAGTCTCCCCGGGTTTGCTTCGCTCGATCCGGCACAAAAGCTGAGGCGGCTTCTTGAAGCATCTCGCGTCCAGTCTGGGGGCGACCAGCGAGGAACCGGCCGCGGGCACTTCATTTGGGGGCGCGCTTGGCAAGAATCCGCTGCAGCGTGCGGCGATGCATATTAAGGCGTCGCGCGGTTTCGGAGACGTTACGGCCGCACAATTCGTAGATGCGCTGGATATGCTCCCACCGCACGCGGTCGGCCGACATCGGATTTGCCGGCGGCTCGGCCTTGTGACCGTCGAGTGCAAGAAGCGCCGCCGCGACGTCATCGGCGTCGGCTGGTTTCGACATATAGTCAACCGCGCCAAGCTTTACGGCGGTCACCGCCGTCGCGATATTACCGTATCCGGTGAGAATGATGCCGCGCGCATCGGGCCGGCGCTGCTTGAGCGCTGAAATCACGTCAAGGCCGCTGCCGTCGCCGAGCCGCATATCGACGACCGCAAAGGCGGGCGCCGATCTTTCCACCTCGGTCAAGCCATCGGCGACCGATTCGGCGGTCGTCACCGTGAACCCCCGCCCTTCCATAGCCCGCGCCAGACGTTGGAGGAATGATTTGTCGTCCTCGACAATCAAAAGCGTGCGATCGCCCGGGATCGCCGCAACGAGGTTTTCCGTCATGATTGATTGCGCCTCAGTCAATGATCGTCGCCAATGCCTGCCTGTTCTGTACCGGAGGGTGGATTACAACCCCGAAGCCCCATCGGGCGAACCGGATGATGAACTCCGCGTAATCTGCCGATCCGCGGCGCAATAAGCTGCGACCCATCGCGCCTTCGCATTCTAGGTATGCGACTAATGAATTTCGGCAAGAGGCGGCGCTTCGCTTTTGTGTGAACCTTGAGGTTCAGGGGCGCCCGACGGCATTGGTTCAGATTCCGGTTCATTTTTCTCCGTGTCTTCTGCATCGAACATTTTGCCGTCTGACGCCTGTGAGATCAACGGCCGCTCGAAATCAGCCCGCTTCCAGCGCACCCGCACGATCGCGCCGCGTTGCGGAAATTCCTTGTTTTTCAAGGAAATCTTGGCGCCCGACCGCGCCAACAGGGTCTTTGCGATAAAGAAGCCTAAGCCAAGCCCCGGCATCTCGCGCCCGCGCATGCGCCGCCCGCGCTCGCTCGTCACGTAGGGCTCGCCCATCCGGTCAATGATTTCCGGCGGAAAGCCGGATCCGTCGTCGCTAACCTCGACTACAACCTTGTCATCCCGCCAGCTCGCCGTCACCTGGACGCGCTCGCGGGCAAAATCGACCGCGTTCTCCAAAATGTTTCCGAGCCCGTACAGGACCGCGGGGTTGCGGGCCCCCACTGGCTCGCGCGGGTCATCCTTGGCGATCTCGACCTCGATGGCGACGCCTGCCCCGCGGTGCGGCGCCACCACTTCCTCGATCAGAGCTGAGAGCTTCATCCGCTCAAACGGCTCACCAGGGGCAGGCAGTTCGGTCAGCTTGCCGAGAATGACCCGGCAGCGCTGAGCCTGCTCGCGCAACAGGCGGATATCCTCGGCAAACCGGGAATCGGGCTCGATCTCGCGTTCCAATTCGCGGGCCACCACCAGGATGGTGGAGAGCGGGGTGCCGAGTTCATGGGCGGCGGCGGCCGCGAGACCGTCGAGTTGCGTCAAATAATGTTCCCGGGTCAGCACCAGTTCGGTCGCCGCAAGCGCGTCCGTGAGCTGGCGCGACTCCTCGATGATCTGCCAAGCATAGATGCTGATATAGCCGATCGCCAGCATGAGGGAGAGCCACACGCCAATCATATAGAGGGGGGGCAGTTCCAGCGGTTCCTCTTCCGGCCACGGCAGCGGGTAATAGAAGCGCAGCAGGATCGTGGCGCAGATGAAGACAAGACCGCCGAGAATCAGCGTCATGCGCTTGGGCAGCGCCGCGGCCGAGATCAGGACCGGTCCGGCCATCAGAAACGAGAACGGATTCTGCAAACCGCCCGTGAGGAACAGGAGGACGGCAAGCTCGACGATGTCGAGCGCCAACAGCCGTGCCGCCTGACGCGGCTCAAGGCGCTGATTCCAGCGAAACAGCAGCCGCAGCGCCACATTCACCGAGGCATAGACGGCAATCACCGCCAAACAGGCCCAGAACGGAACTTCAAGGTCGAAGCCGTCGTAGACGACGAGAACCGCCGCGGTCTGGCCCAGGACCGCGAGCCATCGCAGCCGCACCAGGGTGTCGAGGCGCACGTGGCGCAGCGTCTGCGTCGTCTGCTCGTCGAATACTTCGGACATGATCGTTCCAGATATCAGCCGTCAGTAATCAGATGAAATCCTGAAAAGCCGATCTCTTGACCCGCTCGCCGACCGCTGATTACTCACCTTAGATGTCGGCACCAGGCGGCCGACGATCAAGCGCGCCACGGAGATTTCGAACGCAAAGATGACGATGTTCCCGATCTCTGACATTCTGACCTCCGATTACGGATCTCTGATTACTGCTTATGACACCCCCCGCCATTGACGTCGAGCGGCTTGTGAAAATCTACCAGCGCGGCATGGCCGTCGACGGCGTAAGCTTCACGTTGCCGGTCGGCTCGCTTACCGGCCTGCTGGGCGGCAACGGCGCCGGCAAGACCACGACCATCGCCATGATCATGGGCCTCCTGACCCCGACATCGGGCACGGTGCAGGTGTTCGGCGCCCATATGCCCGGTCAGCGCTACCGCGTGCTGCATCGCATGAACTTTGAAAGTCCCTACGTCGACATGCCGATGCGGCTCACCGTTCGCCAGAACCTCACGGTATTCGGCCGCCTTTATGGCGTAGACGGACTTGCTGATCGCATCGCCGCGCTGGCCGACGAACTCGGCCTCACGGAGCTGCTCGACCGGCCGACCGGCAAGTTGTCGTCCGGGCAGAGAACGCGCGTCTCGCTCGCCAAAGCTCTCGTCAATCGGCCGGAGGTATTGCTGCTCGACGAGCCGACCGCCTCACTCGATCCTGACACGGCCGATTGGGTGCGGGCGCGGCTGCAACGCTACCGCGCCGAGCGCGGCGCCACCATCCTTCTTGCCTCTCACAATATGAACGAAGTCGAGCGCCTCTGCGAGCGCGTCATCATCATGAAAAAGGGACGGATCGAGGATGACGGAACACCGGCGAGGCTGCTTGCGCGCTATGGGCGCCATACGCTTGAAGAGGTGTTCCTCGATGTGGCGCGCGGCCGTCCTCACACGCGGGAAGCCGCGCAGTAAAAGCGCTCGCCATGAACCCTGGCAGCGAAAATCCGATCTCGCAATACACGGTCTCCTGGCGCCGGATCGCTGCCATGATCGAGCGCTACTGGTATCTCCTGCGGTCGTCGTGGCCTCGGCTCCTCGAACTCGTATACTGGCCCGCGGTCCAGATGTTGATGTGGGGCTTCCTGCAGCTTTATATCGGTCAGAATGCGGGCTATTTCGCGCGCGCCGGCGGCGTCTTTATCGGCGCCGTGCTGCTGTGGGACATCCTGTTCCGCGGCCAGCTTGGCTTCTCGGTGTCGTTTCTTGAGGAGATGTGGTCGCGCAATCTCGCCAATCTGATGATAAGCCCGCTGAGGCCGATCGAGTTCGTCCTTGCCATGATGGTGATGAGCATCATCCGCCTGTTGATCGGCATGGTGCCGGTGTCGCTGCTCGCAATAGGCTTTTTCGGCTTCAATCTTTACGGCTTGGGTCTCGCGCTCGCGGCGTTCTTTCTCAATCTCATTCTGACCAGCTGGGCGGTCGGCATATTCGTGTCGGGAGTGGTGATGCGCAACGGCCTCGGGGCTGAAAACCTCGCATGGTCTGTCATGTTCCTCCTGATGCCGCTGACCTGTGTGTATTACCCGGTCGCCGTCCTGCCGCCCTGGCTGCAAATCGTTGCGTGGTCGCTGCCGCCGACTTATGTGTTTGAAGGCATGCGCGCACTCCTCATCGACCATCAGTTTCGGGTCGACCTTATGGTTGAGGCCCTTTTTATGAATATGGTCCTGTTCGGCGCTGGCGCAGGGGGTTTCATGTTGCTGCTGAGAGCCGCCCGGCGTCACGGGTCGCTGATGCAGACCGGGGAGTGACGCACGGCAGCCGGGCGCGGACGGAACTTCTTATTGAAATAGTCGCGGCCGTTCGCCATATGCTGCGGTGCAGCAGGCGCGAGGGATCCAGTATGGCAATTGGTGAGTTCGGCGGCGCTCCGAGTTTGCCCGATGAGGGCGGACTCCTGATGTCCGCACCTTTGTATTGGTTCTACGAGATGAGCCACGCGGCGCTCAATCCGTCGCGGGCATTCGCTGATGCCACCAGAATTCTATTCAGGAACCCGCTGAACCCGCTGGCGCTTACGACCTTCGGCAAGTCGGTTGCGGCGGCCTGCGAAGTGTTCGAGCGCGCCGTCCGGCGCTATGGTCGGCCCGAGTGGGGCATTGAGAGTACGCTGGTCGGCGGCCAGCGGATACCCGTTAATGTCGAAACGCTGTGGGAGCGGCCGTTCTGCCGCCTGCTGCACTTCGCAAGGGTCTTCGATCATGCGCCGCTGCGACCGCAGCCGCGCCTGCTGATCGTAGCGCCGTTGTCCGGCCACTACGCGACGCTGCTGCGCGGCACTGTCGAGGCGTTCCTGCCCAGTCACGACATCTACATCACGGACTGGACTGACGCCCGGATGGTCCCGGTCACTGAAGGACGGTTCGATCTCGATGATTACATCGACTACGTGATCTCGATCCTGCATCTTCTCCGCGGCGACGTTCATGTCATTGCAGTCTGCCAGCCCTCGGTGCCGGTATTGGCTGCCGTCGCGCGGATGGAGGCGGCCGAGGATCCCCATGTGCCCCGCTCAATGGTGCTGATGGGCGGTCCGATCGATACGCGGGTGAACCCAACCCGCGTCAATTTATTGGCGGAAGCCCGTGGGACCGCCTGGTTTCGGCGCAATGTCATCACCAAGGTGCCGTTTCCCCATCCGGGTGTGACGCGCGATGTCTATCCGGGCTTCTTGCAGCTGCACGGCTTCGTCACCATGAACCTCGACCGTCACATCGAGGCCCACCACAACCTGTTTCACCATTTGATTCAAGGCGACGGCGATTCGGCCCAAAAGCACCGCGAATTCTATGATGAGTATCTCGCCGTGATGGACCTTGCGGCCGAGTTCTATCTGCAAACCGTCGAGACCGTGTTCGTCCGCCACGCCCTGCCCGAGGGCGCCATGACCCATCGCGGGCGCCCGGTGGATCTCTCAAAGATCCGGCGGGTCGCGCTCATGACAGTTGAAGGCGAGCATGACGACATTTCCGGCGTCGGCCAGACCAAGGCCGCGCATGGGCTCCTCAGCAGCCTTCCGGACAAGCTCAAAACGCATTGGCTGCAGCCCGGGGTCGGCCATTATGGTGTTTTCAACGGATCGCGTTTCCGGGCCGAAATCGCGCCTCGCATCGCGGACTTCGTACTGACGCACAATTTTCGCAGCGCGGGCGACAAGGTTGCGTCAATCGAAGCCAAACGCGTCACGCCTCTCGATTCCAACTAGCACCAGAGCCGGCCAATTTGCGCTTCGGATCGGTTCGCGCGCTCGCTTCGGCCGGACCGGCTGCTCGACTCGCCCTGCTCGAAGCGTAAGTCCGACGATTTTGCAAGACCATTATAAAATTCGCTAATATGCCCTCAAGCTTCTGAAATGATTAGCTTATTTTGACCGGCGCGAGGGGCGGCCGACCGTCAATAAAGTGAATCCATATTCACGCTTTCGATCCACTATACATTGTGGTTCCCCCCGGTCTAATCTCAAGATGATGCGGTTTTTGAGGCCCAAAAGAATATGCCTTGCCAAGGCGGCGAATATGCCAGTATCGCGCCACCGATCTCCTCCCGGAATTCGCATCCATGCCTTCGCGCGCACTGCTTTACCGCCGCCCAACCGAGCCGCAGGCCATCGAGGTTGTCTGCGACGGCGCTGTTCATCTGGTTCGCCTGCGTCGTCATCGCCAAGCCCGCCGTTACACGCTGCGCGTCGTCGCCGTCACGCGTGAAGCGGTTCTCACCATGCCGCCGCGTGGCAGCTTTCGGGAGGCCCGTGAGTTTGCCGAGAGACACGGCGCGTGGATTGCGGCGCGACTTGACCGGCTGCCGCGGGCAGCGCCGTTCGAGCACGGCACCGAAATTCCCTTGCGTGGCGTGGTGCATGCCATCGCGCACCGCCGCAGCGCCCGCGGCGTCGTGTGGACAGAGACGGACCGCGACGGCCGCCGGCTGCTCTGCGTTGCCGGACATGGCGCGCATGTTGCGCGCCGGATCACCGACTATCTCAAGCGCGAAGCCAGGCGAGACCTTGAAGCCGCCGTCGCGCGTTACGCGGAGCGGCTTAGCGTCAACGTGCGACGGATTTCGATCCGTGACCAGGTAAGCCGGTGGGGTTCGTGTTCGACCAGCGGGGCGTTGTCGTTTTCGTGGCGCCTGGTGTTGGCGCCGCGCTTTGTGCTCGACTACCTCGCCGCCCACGAAGTAGCCCACCTCATCGAAATGAACCACTCGGCGAGGTTTTGGCGCCTGCTTGGCCGCATCTGCCCCGATATGGAGCGCGCCAAGGCATGGCTCGACGTCCGTGGCACGGACCTGCATCGATACGGCATGGCGCATGATGGCCTCGGCGCCATAAAGCCGCGTCGCCGGGCCTTGCTGTGTCATTCGGCCCGAGAAGGCGTCAAACCGGCGCGTGCCCGGCGGAACGGCAGCTTCAGCGCCGCAAAAACAGCCGGTCGATAGCCCCTGCCCTTCCCTGCCCCGCAGGCGGGGGAGGGTTAGGGAGGGGAAGCGGCGGAGGGTAGGGTGCAGGGACGCCGTCGGCAGGCCGCATCGGGCTGGCGCGCCCACCCGGAATGCCGGCGGGCGGCAGCGGTACGCTCGTAATGGGGGGCGGGATCGCCGCAACGCCCTCCCTACCCTCCCCCGCAAGCGGCGGAGGGTAGGGAGGGGGAAGGGGCTTGCCGCGATGGGCGGTCCTCATGAACTGGCTCCAGACCTCGACCGGCAAGCCGCCGCCCGTGATCTTCTTTGTCGGCGTGTTGTCGTCGTTGCCGAGCCAGACGCCGGCCACGAGCTGGCTGGTGAAACCGACGAACCATGCGTCGCGGAAATCCTGGCTGGTGCCGGTCTTGCCGGCGACCGGCCAGCCTGGCAGATCCGCCCGACGCGCGGTGCCGGTCGCCACCGTCTCCCGCAGCATGGCCGTCATCATGGCCACGTAGCGCGCATCGATGACGCGGTCTGGCACACTTCTGCTGCGCGCATAGAGGATCTTGCCCCCATGCGCGGTGCGCACCCGCTCCACGACGTGCGGGGCGACCGCAAGACCGCCATTGGCGAACGGCGCGTAGGCCGAGACGAGTTCCAGCACCGAGACTTCCGAGGTGCCGAGCGCGATCGAAGGATTGGCGTCGAGCCGCGAAGTGATGCCGAGCCGATGCGCCGTGCGCACGACGGCAGCCGGTCCGAGTTCCAAGGTGAGGCGGACCGAGACCGAATTGAGCGAATTGGCGAGCGCCTGGGTCAGCGTGACGGGTCCGAAATATTCGCGATTGAAGTTTTCGGGCCGCCAGCCCTTGACTTCGATGGGCCGGTCATCCCTCACGGTGTCGGGCGTAAGGCCCTGTTCCAGTGCCGTGAGGTACACGAACGGCTTGAATGTCGAGCCCGGCTGACGCCGCGCCGCGACCGCGCGATTGAACTGGTTTTCCGCATAGTTGCGTCCGCCGACCAGCGCCCGCACCGCGCCGTCAGGCGTCATCGCCACGAGCGCGCCCTGCTCGACGCCGAATCGCTGGCCCTTCTGCGTGAGCTGGTCGAGCACTGCCTTTTCGGCTGCCGCCTGCAGCGCGACATCGATGGTGGTGTCAACCACGATATCTTCTTCGACCAGGCCGACGAGATCGTTGAGCACGTCCATTACCCAGTCGGCGACGTAGTTCGACGAACCGCCGCCGCTGGGCCTGACAATGGTGGGACCCAATGCCATCGCGGCCTGGGCGACATCCTTCTTGAGAAGGCCGGCATCGGACATGGCCGCCAGCACGCGCTGGGCGCGACGCTCTGCGCCGTCGTAATTCTTGGTCGGCGCCAGCCGCGACGGCGATTTGACGAGCCCTGCGAGGAGCGCGGCCTCGCTGAGCGTGACGTCGCGCGCCGACTTGCCGAAGTAGCGCTGCGCCGCCGCCTCGACCCCATAGGCGCCGGCGCCGAAATAGACCCGGTTGAGATAAAGCTCCAGGATCTCCGTCTTGGTGAATTTGTGCTCCAGCCACAGCGCCAGCATGATCTCCTGGAGCTTGCGCATGATGGCGCGATTGCGCGAGAGGAACAGGTTCTTGGCGAGCTGCTGGGTAATGGTCGAACCGCCTTGGGAGATGCTGAGATGGAGCATGTTCGCCAGCATGGCGCGGACAAGCCCCATCGGGTCGATGCCGTGATGCCCGTAGAATCGTCGGTCCTCGATGGCGATGAAGGCCTTGGGCAGATAGCCCGGCATTTCATTGATCGGGATGGCGGCGCCGCCCATCTCGCCGCGGGTTGCGAAGATATGGCCGTCGCTGGCGCTGATTTCGATGGTCGGCGGACGCTTCGGAATTTCCAGCGATTGGATCGGCGGCAGATGAAACGCGACCCAGGCTAACAAGCCGCCAAATCCGATGACGGCCCATAAGGCGAGCACAACGCCCCAATAGATCAGGCGGACGAGCCTGAAGCCCTTCTCCGCTTCGCTCTTGCGCGACGCAGCGCCTGCGCCGCGCCCGCCGCCACGCAGGAGGCGGTGCGCCGGACCCTCGCCAGCGCCCCGGTGCGCCTCCGCCAGGCGGCGGCGCGCGAGGAGCGACGCAGCGATGCGATCGTCCACCGTGAGCCCGGCTTCAAGCGCGGCGCGTTTCGAGAGTGTGTCGCGACGCTTGCCCACCCGCGCTCCCGTCGATACGCCCCGAATCAGGCGGCTTCCTTCAGGCCGGCCGTGCGCGGGGTGCGTGGAAGCTACGGGCGCCGGCTTAAGGGCGCGTTAAGATTAAGCTCTGCCATGCCCCAATAGGAGCGTCGGCCAAGGCGAGAACGTTGGAGCGGCGCGCACCAGCCTGAGCCAGCCCGCGGCCGATCCGCCAGTCACGGAATTTTCTTAACCGGCGTCGGATCAAGCCCGAACAGGCGCGCCGCGTTGCCTCCGAGAATATTGCGCTTGGCCTGCTCGTTCAAAAAAGGCAGATCGTAGATCACGCTCGGCAGGTCGAAATCCCAGTGCGGATAGTCCGACGACCACACGAGCTGCGTTTCGGCGTTGATCATCTTGAACGTCGCTTCCAGGATCGACGGATCGTCGGGCTTCTCCATCGGCTGGGTCGAGTAGAACATCTCGCGCATGTATTCGCTTGGGCGGCGCTTGAGCGACGGGCAGTCCGAGGTGCGCATCATGTAGGAGTGGTCGAGCCGCTGCATCAGGCTGTAGGCCCAGGTGAGGCCGCTTTCGATCCACATCACCTTGAGCCTGGGGAAACGCTCCGGCAGGCCGTTGATGACCCAGTTGGTCATGTGGACCATGTTGAACCACATGAATCCCAGCGCGTGGACCGAGATGAAGCGATTGGTCATCGCCAGCGCCTGGTCGTTCCAATTATAGGCTGCATGAAACGAGATCGGCTTGCCCATTTCCTCCAGCAGCGCATAGGTCTTGACATAGGCGTTGTCGTGCACCGGCTTGTAGCGCGGCGATGTCACCATGAAGCCGACCACGCCCTTGCGGTCGCCGAATTCCTTCACGGTCCGGTAAGCTGCATCCGGATCGTTGAACGGCAGATAGAGCATGGAGATCAGCCGCGGCTCCGCGCTCAGAATGCGCTCGCAGAGCCAGCGGTTGTAGCCCTGCGCCATCGCGACCTCCACCTCGACCTGGGGGTGGAGGCCAAGAAACAGCATCGGGGTGGGGAACAGACAGGCATAGTCGACGCCCATCGCATCCATCCACAGCTTGGTCATGGTGATGTCGCGATGGGTGTCGGGGGGCGCCTTTTCGTATTTGCGCAATTCGTGGCGCGTGATGCGGCCGCCGGTGTCCTGATAGCCGACCTGGGAGTTCATCATCGAGGAACGGCCGGGACGCTTGGTCGATTCGATCGCCGCCCGCCGGATCACCGGATTGTCGATATACTGGAACAGGTCCTTGTAGGACTCGTTCTCGTAGTGGTGGGAATCGACATCGACGATCAGGAAATCCTGGTAGTTGCGCGCCCGCGCCTGCGCGGAGGCGTGCTCCAGATGCTTGGCGACCGAGAACTCGTCGAACCGCAGGTCGCGCACTTCCGAGCGGGGCATGTCCATGGGCGTTCTCCGTTAAGCGACAACGAAAACATCCTCCCCACGCTGCACCACTTCGTATCTGCGCAGCTTGAGCTTGCGGTCGCCGACACACTCCCCGGTTTTGAGTTCGTACTCATAGCCGTGCCACGGGCAGACGAAATGCATCTCGTCGCTGAAGGACTGGCCATGATAGGTGCGGTCAGCGGCGATGAGATCGACCACCCGGTTGATCAGCAGCCCCTCGCAGGCCGGCCCGCCCGCATGCAGGCAGTAGTTGCTGTAGGCATAGAACGCGCCGTCCTTGAAGAACACCCCGATCTCATGCGGCCCGGCGGTAACGATTCGCCGGTCGCCGTCGGACATCTCGGCGGCCTTGGCGACAAACCATTCGGCCATTGAACGTCACCCTCTTCCGGCTTGATCTTATGCAGGGAAAGAAACAAGAATGCGCCCTTCCGCACGGCGCCGCAAGCAGTGTAGTCTGTCGCAAAGCATTTACGCCGCTTGGCCGATGCCGCGCGAGCCGCAGAAAACATCGGGGAGGAAATCATGCCGCCTTGTCGAAGCGCAATTGGTGCAATGGCGGTCGCGGCGGTGCTTGCGTTTGCGATCGCCGAGGCTCAAGCATTCGACGAGACGAAATACCCCGACTGGTCCGGGCAGTGGGTGCGGCCGCGCGGGATTGCGACGCAATGGGATCAGGGCAAGCCGCCGGGCCTCGGGCAGCAGGCGCCGCTGACGCCCGAATACCAGGCGAAGCTCGAAGCGAGCCTGGCCGACCAGGCGGCCGGCGGCCAGGGGCTCGACACCAGATACAAGTGCATCACCAACGGCATGCCGCGGGTCATGGCGGCGATCTTCCCGCTCGAGTTCGTCATCCTGCCGAACATCACCTACGTGAACTTCGAAGCCTTCATGCCGCGCCGCATCTATACGGACGGCCGCGGTTTTCCGACGGACCAGGAGCCGAGCTTCATGGGCTATTCGATCGGCAAATGGCTGGACACCGACGGGGACGGCCGTTTCGACACGCTCGAGGTGGAAACCCGCAACTTCAAAGGCCCGCGCACGGTGGAGTTCACCGGCATCGCGCTCCACGAGGACAACCAAACGGTTGTGAGAGAGCGAATCCGCCTCGATAAATCCGATGCGGAAGTCATGCACAACGAGATCACGATCATCGATCATGCCTTCACGCGGCCGTGGACGGTGGACAAACGCTATCGCCGCATCCGCAACGTGATCTGGTACGAGGACAATTGCACCGAGAACAACCACCACATCGTCATCGGCGAGAGCAATTATTTCGTCAGCGGCGACGGCTACCTGATGCCGGCGCGCAAAGGCCAATCGCCGCCGGACCTGCGCTACTTCAGGCAGGCCCCGAAATAGGCCGCGGCCGTCATAGTCTTTTCCGATACCGCACCGCGCGCTCAACCTCGATGAAGCCGAGCGACTCGTGCGCCCGCTGTGACTCAATGTTTTGCAGGAGCGCGTCAGAGGCGAACTCGCGGTATCCGCGCTCGCGCGACCACGCCTCGGCTGCGCGTACCAGTGCGGCCCCGATGCCCTGCCGCCGCATATCTCGATCGACATACCAACCTTCCAGATATGCCACCGGGCTTGTGTCACATCCGTCGGCGTACAAACGGGCGCCGACTTCCGCGAATCCTGCGAGCCCTGGACCCTCCGGCCGCTCTGCGACGAGGACCACTGCGTCGTCCCTCGCAAGCCACGGCGCCATCTCGATCTGGTGCGCCTCCCCGGTGTCATGCGGCCAGAGCGCGCGACGCATCCGCAGCCATTCGGCGTCATCGGACGGCTCGTCAAGCCTTATCCGAAAAGACATTCTGAGATGACTTGCCCCCCGTCCCGCCAATGGTCAGGCATGCTGCGCGCGGCGGTGCTTGTCCAACACGTTGATGGCGCGCCGCGCCGACAGCATCGCCCCTTCCTGCCAGGCGCCTACGTGGCTCAAATGCTCGCCAGCGAAGTAGAACGGGCCGTCCGGCTCGCTGAGCACCGCGTAGTTCGGGTCATGGTCGGTCTTGTAGCGCGCGGCGATGCCCAGGCTGTAGGGCACCTTCGACCACGTGATCGCCATCGGCTTTTCGAGTTCGTGGCTGTGGCCGGGATGCAGGCCCTCGATGGCGGCGCGGCTCAGTTCGATCTGCTCCTGCAGCGGCTTCGCACCAAGCACGTCCGCATCGGCGCGGGTCGCATAGCCTCCGAGCAGGATGCCCTTGGGAGAAAACAGCCGGTCGCTTGGATACCAGACCAGCGCGGTCGGGCCCTTCACCCATGAAATGCCGCCATAGATCTGATCGTCGATTTCCCAGAACCGGCGCGACTGCCACGCGATCTTGACGGCATTGCCGTATTCGATGTCGCGCATCGCCGAGCGGTGGGTGGACGAGAAATCGTTGTCGATCGCCTCCAGAACCCGGAGCGGTATCGTCACGATGCAGTAGGACGCCTCGACCGCCTTGCGCTGGCCGGACCGTTTGTCAGTATACGCGACGGTGACCCCGTTGTTGCGGCGCTTGATCGCCGTTACTTCGCTATTCAGGCGCACCACCGGGCCGAGCTTCTTGGCGAACGCGGCCGGAATGCGGTCCATGCCGCCGACCGGCTGGAACATGGTGGCCTGGAAGTCGAAGCCCTCCTCGAACAGCACGGCGCTCCACAGATCGATGTCGAGCAGCGTCTTGAGCGGCACCGGGTCGCGGCGCGCGCCGGCCTGATCGCCGGCGTCGGGCAGGCTCGTGTAGCCGGATCGCGTCGATCCCTTGAAGACGAGGTCGGGCGTCAGATCGCCGTAGGTCTCAAGAAACGCGATCATGCGCTCCTTGTCTTCTGCGGTCAGCTCCTCATCGAGCGCCCCGCGATTGACGGCCTTGCCGAGCAGTTCGGAAATTTCGCCACGCACGTCATTATGGGCTTGGCGCATCTCGATGGGCTTGCCGCCATTGGCGTCCGGATTGTACAGGCGCGCGCCGCGGCTGGTGTTGATCTCGACCTCAAGCGCGACGCCGAGTTCCTTGCAATAGCCGAGCACCGCCTGATGGGCGCTCGGAATGCGCGCCGGGCCCGCATTCCAGTACATCTCGGGATCGAACTCGCAGACCTGCCGCGTCCCGTCGTTCATCTCCAGCCGCGTGCCTCGCCTGATGCTCCAGTTGCGGCCGCCGACGCGGTCGCGCGCCTCCAGCACAACGCAGTCGTAACCCGCCTTGCCGAGTTCGTAGGCCGCCGACAGGCCCGCGACGCCGGCGCCCAGAATGGCGACCTTGGCGCCGTGACCCTCGCCCTTTTGCAGCATCAGCGGCTCCGCCGCTGCGGTGGCGCTCAGCAAGCCCATGGCCTGCATGGTGAGATAGGTCGCCCGGTATCCCCCGACGCTGCCGACCTGCCGCAGGAAGTCCCGACGCGTGCCACTCATATGACCCTCCCCGGTTTGGTGGACTCGATGGGAACTGAGCCGGCATCATGCCCTGCGGACGTGTGGCTGATCAATCCACACGCGGGCATTCCTATCGGCCGCAGCCTGGTAGCCCGGGTTGAGCGCTATTAGGGAATTTTGGACCGCCGGTCTTCGCAGGATTGGCGGTGAGAGTGCCGGCGTAGCCATGAGGAGATGCCGATAACTGCTTCACGTTCGCCGGTTTGGCGCTGTCGAGAAAAGATTCACTGATTCAGTTAATGTTGCTGCTGTCCTTAGTCCGATCTGCCACTTGCAGCCTGGTCGAGCGGAAGCGAAACCCGGGGAGGCTTCGCGCCAGGGATATGCCGACCCCGGATTTCGCGGAGTTTATCATCGGGCTGGCCAAAGGCCGGACCCGGTGGCCAACCCGCCTACGAGAGGCGCGGCCTGCAAGGACGCGGGACGGATGGCCGCATATCACGTTGCGCCCGGCTCATGGCGAACGTCGTCAGCAGACAACGAGCGGGACTTTGACCAACGGTGCAACAGCGCCGGCAGATTTTCCTGGGTGACGGCGGTGCCTTCAGGTTGAACTTTCCACATCCCCTCGGCGAGTTCGATCATCTCGCCATAAGTGAGAGCCTGCACGAGCATCGCGATCTCATCGAGAGGCTGACGATCCAACTGCTCCTGGAGCTTTCGCAGGTTGACATTTGTCCCTGTGTTCATCGCCACCTCGTAATGGTTTCTCATGCCGAATCGGTTTCTTGCGCCCTCATCAGATGCACCCTGCCGAGCCGCGCCGGCGCCATTGCGCCCGCCGCCATAATCATCGGTCAAGGGAAGCCGGTCGATGTCTCCCACCGCGGAGGCCCTATTCGGAAATTCCTCAGCCACGTTGCACTCCAATTCCCGCGATTCTAGGCTAAATCGGGATCAGTTTTGCGCATATCGTCCGCGCTGGCGAAGCAAAGCGGCGATTGTGGCGGTTATATGATTGATGGCGGTATGAGACCACCGCATCCAGGCATCCTTGTGGACACTCTTTCGGCGTTTAAGCGAGGGATGAGCGGCTGAACTTTAGCACCCGGATGAATATTCGCGATGCGCCGGCCCAACTTGCAATCCAGGTCGGCGAAGAGAGGCAAAACCGCCAAGTTACAGGAGATAGCGGGACAAAGCCCGGCTATGACCCGAACAGGAACTGCCGCGAGTTTTGCCCCTCTTACCTTGGTCGGTTGTGAAGCGGGGCGAAGCGGGGCATGGCTTCCCTCGATTCGCTAAACTGACCGCTCTTTACTGCCGCATCTTCAGGCTGCCGCGCACAGACACCTGTCCAAATGGCGCATTATCGAAATTCGAAATGACGCAGCGGCTCTCCGACAGTCATTTGTGTTTGCCGTCCCGATAGAAGATAATTTTCGCCGGCTGACTTGATCGAAGGTGATTAGGATGGAGGGGTCGGTCTCGCGGCGTGCTGAGAGCGCCCATCCTCCCTGCCCTCCCCGGCAAGCGGGAGACGGTAGGGAGGGGGAAGCCGCGTCGTCAACATTTCGTGCTGTCATATACGCGGGCGCGTTCGTCACCGGCGCCATCGTTATGAGCTTCGAGATGCTGGGCTCGCGCTATCTCAATCCCTATTTCGGCAGCGGCATCTATACGTGGGCTTCGCTGATCTCGACGGTGCTCGCCGCTCTCACGGCCGGCTATTTCGCCGGCGGCCTTGTGGCGGACCGATATCCGTCAGCGCGCGTGCTCGGCGCCGCGGTGCTGATCGGCTCGACCTTCATTTTCGCGCTGCCGTCCTTCTCGACGCCGCTGCTGGAGGCGCTGCTTGACGCCATCGACGACATCAAAGCGGGAAGCCTCGTCTCCGCCTTCGTGCTGATGTTCTTTCCGGTCGCGTTTTACGGCGCCTACTCGCCGTTTGCGATAAGACTCCTCCTGCGCTCGACGCGCGCGTCCGGCGGCGTATCGGGCGGCGTCTATGCGATTTCCACGGCCGGCAGCATCTTGGGCACGCTTGGCACCACGTTTCTTCTCATTCCGGCGGTCGGCACGCGCGCCATCACGTTCATGCTTGGTGCGGCCGGGCTGGCTTGCGGCCTCGCGCTGACCGCATATCCGGCGCGACGGGGCGCTGCCAGGGTGGCGATGCTTGCCGGAACCTCTCTTGCGGGAGTATTTGCGGCGACGTTGATCGCATCATCATCAGCGGCGCAAGCGGCAGAGATTTTCGATCGTGCCACCGTGCTTGCGCGCGAGGACGGTCAGCTCGCTCACATCGAAGGCCAGTACAACGACATCTATGTGGTCAAGCGTGGGAATGAACTCCTGCTGACGTCGCGCCTCAAGGGCTGGAACTATACGGAGTCGCGCATCAACCTGGCGGATCCGGATGTTATTCCGGCCAGGTACCTGCGCCTGATGACGTCTGCGCTCGCTTATGCGCCGCAGCTCGACAAGCTCCTCCTGATCGGGCTCGGCGGCGGCGTCCTGACAAGCTATCTGGGGCGCTTCCTACCTGATGCGCGGATAGACTCGGTTGAAATCGACCCGGGCGTCATCGACACCGCCAAGACCTGGTTCAGCGTCAAAGAAACCGAGCGGATGCGCATCGTCGCGAGCGACGGACGCGTCTTCCTCAATCGCAACCGCAATCTCTACGATGTTGCGCTGATTGACGCCTATATCGGCGGCTCAGTGCCGTTTCATCTGATGACCAAAGAGTTCTACGCTCTGCTAAAGCGGCGGCTCGCGCCCGGCGGCGTTACGGTGTTCAATATTCACGAGCCCAACCGGCTGTTCCCGGTTTCGGTGCGGACGCTGCAATCCGTGTTCACAACCGTCGACGTGTACTACTCCGGATTCGGCGAGGCCGCTGTCGTGGCAACCGATGCGCCGCGCGCGCTCGAAGCGGCGGAACAGCGCGCCATGGAGTTGCAGAAAAAATACGGCTTCCGCCACGCCTTGCCGGAACTGCTCGCCCAGCGCTCACAACTCGAGCCCGGCCCCGGAGAGGTGCTGACCGACGACTTTGCGCCGGTCGATGTGTATGTCGCGGACGGGCCGCAATGGAAAAAAGGCGACGACCGGTAGAGCGCGTTCCAAGGACGCCCCGCAAGAAATCCGTTGAACCGGCATAGGCAGGCGCCCCGATTTTCGGCTATGCTCCTTACATCGGGGAAGCCACGCTTTGCAGCGATCGGCTCTTGTACCGACCAACAGCTTCACACTCGAATTCGAACCTCGTTGCTTTGCTCTTCAATTCCAGTCGTGAGAGGAACGCTCATGGCCAAACTCAACATCAATGGACGCGTGCATAACGTGCAGGTCGAACCTGAAACACCGCTGTTGTGGGTGATTCGGGAGCAGGTCGGCCTCACCGGCACGAAATATGGCTGCGGCATCGCCCAGTGCGGCGCCTGCTCGGTGCACATCAACGGCGAAGTGATGCGATCCTGCTCGATCCTCGTCGGCGACATCAAGGCGAGCGACAGGATCGTCACCATCGAAGGCCTGTCGCCCACAAGCTCGCATCCGGTGCAAAAGGCCTGGGCCGCGCTCGATGTGCCGCAATGCGGCTATTGCCAGTCAGGGCAGATTATGGCGGCGGCGGCGCTGCTGCGCAAGAAGCCCAAGCCGACCGACCAGGACATCGATGAAGCAATGACCAATATCTGCCGCTGCGGCACCTATCAGCGCATCCGCGCGGCCGTGCACATGGCGGCCGAGATGCCGGCCGGCGGCAAGTCCGCTGCCGTCAACGGTCACAAAGCTTGAGGCTCGGGAGGTCTGCCATGAAAGAGATTTCCAGCAAGACAAAGCTCTCTCGCCGCGCCTTTGTGGTGGGCACGACAGCCGCTGCCGGCGGCGGGCTCGCGCTTGGCTTTCACATCCCGGCCGATGCCGCGACCGCGCGGGCTGCGTCCGCAAATGAGGGCGTCGAGGTCAACGCCTGGGTCGTCATTAAACCCGACGATACCTGCATCATCCGCATCGCCCGCACTGAAATGGGGCAGGGCACCCGTACGGGTCTTGCCCAGCTGGTCGCCGAGGAGCTGGAGTGCGACTGGAAGAAGGTGACAACCGATTCCATCACGCCCGGCCAGAACCTCGCTCGCAAGCGGGTGTGGGGTGAAATGGGCACCGGCGGCAGCCGCGGTATCCGCACCTCGCACGATTACGTCCGCCGGGGAGGCGCCGCGGCGCGTATGATGCTGCTGCAGGCTGCGGCCGCCCAGTGGAAGGTGCCGGTCGACGAACTCACCGTGTCTGACGGCATCATCTCTCATGCCGGGTCGAAGCGCAGCATCAGCTACGGCAAGGTGGCAGCCGCCGCCGCGAAGCTGCCGGCGCCCGACCCGAAGAGCATCATGCTCAAGGACGCGCGCAACTGGAAGATCGCCGGCAAGCCGGTCAAGCGGCTCGACACCGCCGACAAGCTCAACGGCAGCAAGGTCTACGCCATCGACGTGAAGCTGCCCGGCATGTTGTGCGCCGCGATCAGGAGCTGCCCGGTGTTCGGCGGCACAGTAAAAAGCTACGACGAGGCGAAGATCGCGGGCCGTCCCGGCATCAAGGGCGTCGTCACGGTGAAAGACAATGCGGTCGCGGTCGTCGCCGACACGTGGTTCCGCGCCAAGTCGGCCCTTGAAGCATTGCCGATTGTGTGGGACGACGCTGCCAACTCCGGCCAGTCGGACGCCACCATCGCGGCGCATCTGCGCGAGGGGTTCGACGCCGCGACCAACAATGGCGAGCGCCGCAACGGCGACGCCATCAAGGCGATCGAAGGCGCCGCCAAAAAGGTCGAGGCGATCTATTCCACGCCGTTCCTCGCCCACGCCACCATGGAGCCGATGAATTGCACCGCCAGGATCTCTGCCGACCGGGCCGAGGCCTGGGTGCCGTCGCAGAACTCCGAAGCCTCGCTGGCGGCGCTGTCGGAGGCCTCCGGCCTGCCGCTCGACAAATGCGAAGTGTACCGCGCTGACCCCGGCGGCGGCTTCGGCCGGCGCGGCGGCTCGCAGGATTACGTGCACCAAGCGGTCGCCATTGCCAAGAATTTCCCGAACACCCCGGTCAAACTGATCTGGACCCGGGAAGAGGATATGACGCATGACTTCTACCGGCCGATCTCGCAAGCCAAGATGGCGGCGGGGCTCGACGAGAAGGGCAATCTCATCGGCTTGCACGTGCGCATCTCGGGGCAGTCGATCAATGCCTTTGCCAATCCGGCGCTGGTCGCCGGCGGCAAGGACATGCGCCAGCTCCAGGGATACGACGTAAATCCCGGCGAAGCTCAGCTTGGCTATGCGGCGCCGAACATGCTGATCGAGTATGTGATGCGCAACACCCACGTCCCGGTCGGCCCGTGGCGCGGCGTCAACACCAACCAGAACGCCGTCTACATGGAATGCTTCATGGACGAGGTGGCGAAGGCTGCGGGCAAGGACCCGCTCGAGTTTCGCCGCTCGCTCATGGGCAACTTCCCGAAGCATCTGGCGATCCTCAATGCAGTCGCCGAAAAGGCCGGGTGGGGCACGCCGCTGCCTCCCGGCGTTCATCGCGGCATCGCGCAGTTTCATGGCTACGCGACCTACTCGGCCGCGGTTGCCGAGGTGTCGGTGAGCGACAGCGGGAAGCTCAAGGTGCATCGGATCGTGCTGGCGGTGAATTGCGGGCATCCGGTCAATCCGGACCAGATCGAAGCTCAGTGCCAGGGCTCGGTGGCGTTCGGGCTGACGGCAGCGCTCTACGGGGAGTGCCCCGTCAAGGACGGCCGCATGGCGTCGCTCAACTTCGACACCTACCAGATCATGCGGCTGGCCGAGATGCCGAAGGTTGAGACCATCATCGTGCCGACCTATGACTTCTGGGGCGGCATCGGCGAACCCACCATTTCGGTGGTCTCGCCCGCCGTTCTCAACGCAATCTTTGCCGCCACCGGCAAGCCGGTGCGCAGCCTGCCGCTGAAGAACGTCAAGCTGGCGTAAATGGATTAATGCCGGCTTGAACCAGGACAGTGCCTCCGGGTCGCCTCCAGCGGGCGGCCCGGAGGCTCTGAAAAACGGCTCCATGCGTCCGCATGCGTGCGTCTTTTTCTGCCTGCAGCGCGTTCAAATTGTGCTGCCGAACTGTAGCATGGGCAAAGGTGCGCTTCTGACCCTGCCGAAGAATCCTCAGCCTGCGTGTCCGTGAATTTTTTTCGCAGGGGTGGCTCTCTTCGACGAGCTCAGCGCGAAGCGTGCCATCGGCCCTTAAAGGCCGAGCGCGGATGGGCGCGGCGCTTCGCACCTCTGATATGAGCTCGTCAAAGCGCGCCCACCCTGTGCGGCGTTTCCATTTTGACCGGAACACGTTTAGTCTGTCAGACAAATGACTTCGAGAGGTCAGCCGTGCGCGCACATCGTCATTCTATTCTGTCAGCCACGCGATCAGCCGCCATTCTGTTCGGTTTTCTCGCTGCGGCGACGCCCGTTGCGGCCGAGCCTGACGCCGCGAAAGCGCTGGCCTATGCGGCGGTCGAGCGCAATGCGGATGAGATCGCCACGATCGGCGACAGCGTCTACTACTTCGGCGAACTCGGCATGCAGGAATTCGAGAGCGCGAAGTTTGTAAAGCAGGTGATGGAATCCATCGGTTTCACGGTCGAGGTCGGCGGCGCAGGCATGCCGACCAATGTCTGGGCGCACTGGGGCGCCGGTAAGCCGCAGATCGTGATTGTCTCCGAAATGGATGCGCTTCCGGGCGGCTCGCAGACCCCGGGCAGCATCGAGCACAAGCCGCTGGTTCCGGGCGGGCCGGGCCACATGGAGGGCCACAATACCCACCCCGGCGTCGCGATCGGCGCCGCTTATGCCGTCAAGCAGGTAATGGAGCGCTACAACATTGCGGGCAGCGTCGCGATCTCCCTCGGCCCGGCCGAAGAGCAGATCATCAGCCGGCCCTATCTGGTGCGCGCCGGCCAGTTCAAGGATTCGGACATCGCGATCGTGCTGCACATCGGCGACAATTTCGCCGCCGGCTATGGCCTGATGAACTACGCGGCGATCAGCGCGAAATTCACCTTCCATGGCAAGACCGCCCACGGCGCCGTAAATCCGTGGGACGGCAAGGACGCCGTCGATGCCGTGGAACTGATGGACATCGGCTTCGACAAGCTGCGCGAGCACCTGCGCCCGACTTACCGGGCCCACCGCGCCATCACGGCTGGCGGCATCCAGCCGAACATCATTCCGGATTATGGGCAGATCTGGTGGTTCGTGCGCGACGCCAGCATGCCTGCGGCAAAAGAGACCTTCGACAAGCTCACGCGGATCGCCGAGGGCGCCGCGCTGATGACGGGGACGACCCACGAATATCAGATCGATGCCGCCGCCTGGCCGCAGCTTGGCCTCAAGTCGATTGCGGAAGTCATCCAGGCCAATATCGACGCCGTTGGCATGCCGCAGTGGAGTGAAGAGGAGCAGGAGTTCGCCCGCAAGTTCCAGGCCGCCATGGGGGTGCGGGTCGTGGGCCTCAACACCAGGCAGACTCCGCTCGGCCAGCGCGGGCAATCGGCGTCGTCAAACGACAACGGCGACGTCACCTGGGTGGTGCCGAGCGCGGGCTTGAGCTTTCCGGCGAGCGTCCCGGGGATCAGCTATCACAACTGGCAAGCGGCGGTGACGCCGACCAGCACGATCGCCCACAAAGGAATGGTGTCAGCGTCGAAGGTGCTGGCGGGAGCTGTTCTCGATTTCCTGACCAAGCCTGAACTCGTCCGGCAGGCGCGCGCCGAATTCGAGAAGGCGACGACCGAGATGAAATACTTCGCGGTGCTGCCGCCGGACGCCAAGCCGCCGCTCGACCTCAACAAGGAAACCATGGACCGCTATCGGCCTGAGATGACCAGGCATTACCTGAACAAAACGGTGCGGTTCAATTAAAGCGGCCCTTTGGGCTAAGTTGGGCCAAGGAAAGCGGCAACATTAACTGAGCCATTTCCCGGACCGCGAACCGGCGATCGTGGTTATCGCAACGACACGGTTGTCGTATCTGCATATGGCATCGCGGCAAAAACGACACCTTCCCCGCCAATCGTTCAAAGATCGGCAGCGCCCTACTAAAATACCATTTTCCCTAGGAAGAAACTTACCCGGTAGGACCGCGCCACCGGGTAGCAGAAGTTTCATGCGCTGCAGGTCGGGCCAGGCCCGGTGGAAAACTAGGAAGAAACTTACCCGGTAGGACCGCGCCACGGTAGCAGAAGTTTCATGCGCTGCAGGTCGGGCCAGGCCCGGTGGAAAACTAGGAAGAAACTTACCCGGTAGGACCGCGCCACGGGTAGCAGAAGTTTCATGCGCTGCGTCGGGCCAGGCCCGGTGGAAAACTAGGAAGAAACTTACCCGGCAGGACCGCGCCACCGGGTAGCAGAAGTTTCATGCGCTGCAGGTCGGGCCAGGCCCGGTGGAAAACTAGCCAGAAACTAACTTGCTCGGACCGTGCCACAAACTCAATCACACCAACGGATTAGGACCTTTGGTGCCGCGGCCACAGAGTCGCGAAAGTTTCGTGCCCTGTAGGTCCAGCCAAAGCCCGGTGGCGAACTGAGAACAGGGAAAATAACAGAGGGAATTTGGGAATTTCGAAAATCTGAGGCTGTTCCGGTGCTTTTACTTATCTCCTGATAACCATGATAACTGAACGCATTATTATATGCCCATCTGGGCTTTGTCAACTTTAGGTTGTTTTTGCGCTCAAGACGAACCAAAGTTATTGTTGTGGCTATCCTAATCAGCGCGCCTGGCATTCCAGCAGACTACGAGTTCCTTCGCTTCTTCCAGGGTTGCGAGCCGCCACCGTAATTCAACCACATCCTGGCCCATTGCATTTTCCGTTATTCTTTTTTCCTCGACGCGCAGTGTGAGCGGCTGGGGGGATGTGCTGTCGAGCGAGGCGGCATGAAAGTCGATGTTGCCAGTCCGCGTCCAGTCCTGCTTCATAACGCCGTCGATCTGATCGAACGCGCCAGGTTTCTTTTCGCTCTTACGAAAGCCGAATAGCATTATCAGGCCTCCCACGATTACCCCGACGACTGCCACAATACCCCAGGCGTACTCCATGCTCGACTCCTGACTTATCCTGGCGGCCCGCCTCCCTTCGGCAGACCGGGGGAGCCACTGTTCGCTCAAGCTTGGGTCAAGCCGATTGGGGCTGTACGGCCGCGATGTGCCCTCAAAAATGATCGTGATCTCTCGCGTCGGCTCCGTCTTCAGATTTGATCGCCGGCCGGCGTCACGCCGGCCCCAAACAGGGCCGCGCAGATCTGCTCCGACGCCATCGGTTTCTCGCACCGCTTTACATGCGTGAAACGCACCGGAATGACCTGGGCGTCGTAGCCGGTCGCAAAAATAAAGGGAACGCCGCGCGCCATGAGCGCATCGGCGACCGGGAAGGCCATTTCGCCGCCGAGGTTGATATCCAGGATCGCTCCGTCCGGCGCCGTCCGCTCCAAGGCGTCCAAGGCGGCCTCTATCCCCGGAGCCGGCCCTATGACCTCGGCGCCGGCGCGCTCCAAAGCTCGCGCAATGTCCATTGCGACCAAATAGTCGTCCTCGACGACGAGCACGCGCTTATTGGCGAGCGGGGAGGATTTCATGCACCTCGTTCCTTGGTCCCGCGCCGGCGAGCGGGAGCGCAATCGTGCACCGCAGTCCGGCCTCGTCAAGTTCGTAGCAGGTCTCAGCATTGAGTGAGTACGGTAGCGCACGCTCGATCAGTTCCCGGCCGAAGCCCCGTCGGTCTCGCTCGACAGCAACGCAGACGGGACGTTCTTCGATCCACCTCAGCAGCAGACGAGAACCGCCGCGTGACCGCTCCACCTGCCACGTAATCCGCAATCGGCCAGGATGGGCGGAGAGCGCCCCGTATTTGCAGGCGTTGGTCGCGAGCTCGTGCAAAGCGAGGGCCAGTATCTGCGCGATCGAGTTCCGGATTCGCACCTCCGGGCCGGAGACTTCGACGCGGTCGAGCAGCAAATTGCGCCCGAGCGCATCCAGTTCGAGCCGCACCAGGACCCCAATTGTGATGGGCTCCTGCTCAGAGCGGGAAAGCAGGCTCTGCACGCGCGACAGCGCCATGAGCCTCGCCTCGATACGCGCCTTGAAGGCATCCAGGTTTTCGCTGGCAGCCAGCGTCTGGGCGATAATCGATTGCACCACGGCCATCAGATTGCGGGTCCGATGCTGCAACTCCGCAACCATGACTTCCATACGCTCGGCCGTCGCTTTCTCGTGAGTGGTATCGTGACAGATGCCTCCGATCCGCTGCACCCCGCCGGCCCCATCGAGCAGCGGGAAAATGGTGCTGCGCATCCAGAGGAGCTCGCCGTCGCATGGCCGCTTGAGACGGTACTCGCAACTTACGCGCTCACCCGACCGAACCCGCGTGATGGCATCCGATACCCGCTCGCGATCTTCGGGGATGACGATCTCCAACCAGCCTTTGAGATGATCGCCTGCGAGAAAGCGGTCGAACTTTGCGCCGAAGCCGCTTGCGAAAATGGGGCTCCAGTATTCCAATTGCAGCGATTTCGCATTGCGAATCCAGATCACATCGGTGGAGGCCTCAGCGAACTGCCGGAACCGCTCCTCGCTCTCGCGCAGCGCCGCTGCGGCCCGGGCGTGCTCGACGGCAGCCAGGGTGCGCTCGGCTACATCCCGAACGAGCTCGACTTCCGAGGCGGTCCATGCCCGCGGGACGGCGCTCTGCGCCCCGAATACTGCGCCGCCCCCGGCCTCCTTGAGCAGCGCGACGCCAACGAAAGCGGCTATATGCGCCGCCCTGAGCCGCTTGCGCGCCGCTTCGCCGAGACGGGGATCATTCTCGCTATCCTCGACAACAATCACCCGACCGGCGAGAAATTCCGCAACCAGGGCAGGGCCGAACTCCGCAAGCGCGAAGCGCTCGGCTGGGCGTGCATCGCGGCCCCACGCACTCCTCAAGAGAACCTCCTGGCCACAGATTTCCCCGTAGCTGCAGCGGCTCGCGCCGAGATGCTCGCCCGCCATCCTGCATGCGTTTGCCTGGATTGCGAGGGGTTCGGTCAGCACGCGCAACGCATCGCTGAGCCTTAGGAGGAACGCATGTCGCTCCTCGCTTTCGCGCCGCGCCTCCTCGGCCAGCTTCCGCTGTCGCTCAGCGTAGGCCGTAATATTGATGAAGACTTCCCAGAGGCCGACAACGGCGCCGGTTTCGTCTCGTATCGGGCTGGCCGCGCGGTCGACCCAAATCTTTCTCTCGACGCCGTCTTCATTGATAAAAAGGCGCTGCTCGGCGAAGACAACGCTTTCTCCGGTCATGACGCGGTGAAGGACTGGTTCCCAGGAGGCCCGTCTCGCTGGCAGCGCATCGAAGACAGGCCGACCGAGAGCAGCCGGATGAAGGGCGCCGAGAATGTGGGCATTGGCGTCATTATAGAGAAGGATCGCTTCCGGTCCCCACTGCATGGCAGCCGGAAGGCCGCTCGCGAGCATCACCTCGACCGCCGTTTTCAGGCTTTGCGGCCACGATAGTATGGAGCCGAGCGGTGTCGACGCCCAGTCAAAGGTGCGGATGCGCTCGGCCATCTCGCCCCGGCCGTAGGGCCACGCCGCCGTGTTCATTCGTCCACGACTCGCTACCTTGATTCGCCCAAGCCACTGCCGGCATATGATTTAACCCAACTTGCGCAAGTTGGGTTAATACTTCGAAGCTCCTGAGTTGCGCAAACGGCCGCCTGGGTCGTTTCGACCAGAGGGCCGCGCGCTTTTCATTTCAGATGCCGGTTGTATCAAAGGGTTGTCGGTTAATCGCGGCCGGGCGCCGTCAAGGGCTGCACAATTTTTTTTTACGGCTTGACACAGTAGCTGCGACGCCATGCTTGCTGCACCGCAGCGTAGCCGGCCCGGCCATTCGCCGAGCGAGCGCGAACCGCCCGCCTCCAGCGGTCACTCGGACGGTGCGTTTTCCGTCGAAAATATCGCCGTGAGAAGAGATTTTGGCTCGGATAATCCCGGTAGATATTCCGTAGATCGAAGAATTCGTAAACCTTGGAAATAACTTGTGGAGTGGGGTCTTGCGACGGATGGAGCCGCGTTCGAGTGGAGCGCGGCCCCCTCAACAGTCCCCCTCACGACATGGCGAACGCGCCATCACGTCGTGAAGAATTTGACGAAGTGCTCGATGACGCGGTCGGGCGCTTCCTCTTGCAGGTAGTGGCCCGTCGGGAGCGGCTGTGCGTCGACAAGGTTGCTGGCGAATTTGCGCCACACTGTTGGAAATTCCTGCGTCGGCGGCGCCCCGCGCGTTCCCCACAATATCAGGAGCGGCATCCCGATCTGGCGGTCTTTGTCGGCCGAGTCCATCTCGAAATCGATCGTGGCGCCAGCCCGATAGTCGCGGCAGGAGCCGGTGATCGTCTTCAGGGTAAAGCAGCGGATATATTCGTCGAACACGATCTTAGGAACCTTCCGGCTGCCGCGGCTTTTCAGGAACCACTCCGGCGAAACGGCGCTTATCATCGTTACCGGAAGGGGCTCCGGCTGCGCCAGGAACATCCAGTGCCAGGTTCTGACGGCCCAGTCCTTGTTGGCGTTGCTCCACACGTAGTAATTCGGCAGCATATCCAGGAGGCAGAGCTTCATGACCCGCTCCGGGTGATCGAGGCACAGGCGATGGCTCAGGCGCGCGCCGCGATCGTGGCCGGCCAGAAAGAAACGCTGGTGGCCAAGGTTCTCCATCACCTCGATCATGTCCTCGGCCATGACGCGGAAGCTGTAATTGATGTGATTGGGGCCGGGCTCGGGCAGCGATGAATCGCCGTAGCCGCGCAGGTCTGCAAGCACTACGTGATATTGCTGTGCAAGGCGCGCAGCCACCGCGTACCACAGCACGTGATTGTTCGGGTAGCCGTGCAGCATCAGCAAGGGCGGGCCAGAGCCGCCGTGGCGCACGCGAATGACGGCGCCCTTCGTGCGCATGTCGAGATGCTTGAACCCCGGGAACAGAGCCGCTACTTCCGGGCTGCCCCAGTGTGTCGGATCGCGGGCATAGTCGGCAGATGTCGCTTCGGCCAGCACCGCCGTCTGCGCTGCCTGCTGGGCCGATGAAGGCGTGGCGACGCCTGCCGCCGCGCCCGCGGCCAGCGCCTGAACCAAGCCGCGGCGGCTCAGGCCTTTGTCGATCTGTTCGGATGGATGATGCGTGTTCATTCCGGCCTCCCTGCTGAGCGTCGGCAAACCGACGGCTTGAGCTTAAGCGGCGGACTCTTTGAATTCCAGCGCACCCCCCGTGCACGGACCGGCAAAGGCGGATTTGCTGTCGATTTTTTGAGGAGCCATAGCAGGAATATATTCGTATCTGCAATTTCACTTGTCGCAGCATCGATCGACTCTTAACGCTGTCGCAGCGGGGGACCAAAATTGATTCACAGTTCTCGCACGACCGATCTGTTGCGGCATCTTGCCGGGCGCCCCGGGCATGATGAGGTCAAGGCGGATTTTCGCCAACTCCTGATCGAGGAATTCGGCGTCGAGCTTCATCACCTGGATTTCGAGCGCCACGTTCCCGAGGTCAAAGGTCGGCTCGACGCCTTGATTGGTCGAACCGTATTTGAGGCCAAGAAGAACCTCGACCAGGAATGGGCGGATGTGCTTCGGCGAATGCCGGACTACCTTGCCGACCGGGAGCAAGAAGAGCGAGAAAAATTTGTCGGCATCGCCTCAGACGGCCTGAAGTGGGTCGTGTTTGAACGATCCGGCGGCGAATTGGTCAAGGTCAAGGAGACGGTCCTTGATCCCGATAAGGCGAATGCCTTTCTCGCATGGCTTGACGGCGCCGTAGCGCTCAAGAGCGCGTTGCCGCCCGATCCGCTCACGGTTCGAATCGAACTTGGAGGGGATTCGGTTGCGTTTCGCCGCGCCAATGAAAAGCTCGCGGCGCTTTGGGCCAAATTGAAAGACGACCCGGCCGTCGTCTTGAAGCGGCAATTGTGGGCGCAATTGCTCAAGCTCGTTTCTGTCGCGAAAGGCAAAATAGTACGGTGAAATCGGCATTTCCAGCGTTTTTCCACGACAAGTTTTGCTTGCCATTGTGAGGCGCGATGTCTCTCATTTGAGAGATGATTCGCCGCCGCACCG